>Ga0169931_10007369_pt1 | contig 16318 bp, 24 predicted proteins | sample Kivu_15m_20L_FD_129675 | JGI IMG/M metagenome (GOLD analysis project Ga0169931, IMG submission 129675) | Freshwater microbial communities from Lake Kivu, Western Province, Rwanda to study Microbial Dark Matter (Phase II) - Kivu_15m_20L... | ecosystem: Environmental > Aquatic > Freshwater > Lake...
CCTTGTTAAAGACGAAGGTTATGAACTAGCAAGATGTTATGCTTGTAATACAGAATTTGTTACCGAATACGCAACTGCAAATAATTTTTATAAAACTCTCATTGCTGTTCCTACTTATGTTTTTGAGCACAATGGGACACAAGTAGAGTCAATTACAAATCAAGAAGTTTACTTCTGCAAGTCGTGTTCTAATCAGCATTTTATTTGTCCTTGTGGATATGTCAAAGGTAATAATCCTGATTTAATAAATCATACTGTTAATCATTCTGTACAATTGACTGATTCAACTATGAACATAACATCATGTTGTGCAGATTGCACTCAGCTTAATTTTGATACTCCACAAGTTTCAATAAATTTTAAGCCATCTAACCCTAACTATAAAGAGTACCATATTCAGTTAGACTTACTTCAATCTGTATCACCATTGCACCTTAACTATAATGAAGCCTTTTAATATTCAAAGCCACGCATAAATAAAATTTAGGAGTTTTATGTCTGCTAATACTGATATCAATCCAATTACTTTAGATGATCTAACTTATTTCTGGATGCCAAATGGTGCTCCCTGTTTCATCGCCAGCAACTACGACGTTGTTGATGATTTTTGTGAAACTGTGGAAAGCTTTGGTTTTCAGATTTATTATGTCATCACCGACAAGGAAACCAGTAAAACCATTCAAGCCAAAAATGATAAAGGCGTAATGGTTCCTACTGAAGTTTACGAATACGCCCCAGCCATCTTTAAGGTTGTTAATAATTTTACCGGTCGGGCTGTTATGGAATCTAAAGAGCCTTTTGGTAACGCTTTCGTTCCAATTAAGGAAATTGCTGAGTATTCCATGCCACCAATTCCTCGCATTATCATTGATAAGCTTGATGAATTCTTTAGGCTTGTCCACGCTCAGCACGGAACTGAATCTATTGTTATTTTGACTTTTGACACCACCAAAGAAGGATCTGATGGTTGGGGCGTATTGGTCCCTAACCAAGAAAATACTTCTGTTCACTGCAAGTACGATGCCGATTCTATTGCCGAAATGAAGCCTGATCATCTTATGATTGTTGGCTCTGTTCACAGTCACCCTGAGATGCCAGCATATGCTTCTGGCACTGACCATGAAGACCAAGCAGACTTTGATGGCATTCATATCACTTATGGCTGGCAGAAGTCTGTCAACGGTGGTGCTACTCAGTATCATATTGAAATGCAGATTGGTGGAGAGAATTACAAGCTTAGCGCAGAAGATGTTTTTCAATACTATACCGCAAACAAAGATCCTGATCCTGAAGTTGTAGAGTGGAGCACTAAAGTAAAAAAAGTAACCCCCCCGTATACGGGGGGTTCGGTTATTCCGCGGAACACAACGCTGGCTCACAACCAATCATATCAAACAACGTGGGCGGACAGTCACAGTTATCGAGCTACAACAGCTGGTACGGTTACGACTCCCCAAGCTTTCGATAAGACTAAATTTATACAAGATCTTAGATCTGTTGAAAATGATGCTATTGTAGCTTTTGAGTATGATGAACGTTTGAATCCTAACTCTGATTGTTTAATTTGCAATTTCCCACTTGATTCCCAAGATATTAATTCTGGCTTCTGCATGACATGCGATAGCCCAATTCTTTCTCCTCAGATGGGTCATTTTGAAATTATGACACTTCTTCATATGTATTGTGTTGATCGCAAGTTGGATCCAACAGTTGCATATTATGTTTACTGTATTGATGACAGTAACGCAATGAACAATTTCCTGCTTAATATTAAACCTAAAGGTTTAGATCCAACTGAAGCCGGTTCTGATTATGCAGATAAAGATTTATCCTACGTATCTTTAATTGATGAACCAGAATTTGCACCAACATATACATTGTGCTGTAATCTTCCTGTCTCTATGCAGGAAGCTTGCAATTGTAAATCTTTAGTCTTAGAATCTGATCTTGCTATATTTGATAAATCTCATAGCAATACAGATATATACTCTAAAGACTCTAAGTGCTACGATTGTTCTTATTATTACACATCATACTGTCCTGCTCTTAGAAAAGCAGTTGTTGACTATATGACGGACGATGTTCCACACACTACTCTTATAACAGCTTGTGACTCTTTTGTTCATTACAAAGAATCAGAAGATGTTTATGCGTATGACGAAAGTAGAACATATTACTATGACTGAACAGAAAAGATTCATACTTGTCGGTGCTGGCGGTATCGGCACTTGGCTGGCTGCCGGTCTAGCAAGAATGCTAGAGTTTAAGTATCCAGGTTCTGCTCTGATTATTGTTGACGGCGACAACTATGAAGAGAAGAATAAAGAACGTCAGTCTTTTACTCAAATGGGCAATAAAGCTATTGCTACAGCCAATGAGCTTACCCAGCAGTTTCAAAAGACAATGTTTATTCCTGTTCCAAAATGGGTAGTCAGCGACGACTTTAAAGGCGTAACTGATGATGAGTCTCCTAAGATTCCAGCATCTCAGCTTATCGTTGAAGGTGATGTAGTCTTTGCTGTTGTTGATAATTTTGCTGCTCGCAAGATCATCTTTGATGCTGCAGCTAATTTAAACAACGTTGATGTATTTACTGGTGGAAATGACGATGCTTTATTTGGAAGCATATATCATTACCAGCGTCGTCATGGCGCAGATGTCACATACCATCCAGTAAATACACATCCAGAGTATGACAATCCACCAGACAAGAATCCCGGCGAGTTGTCATGCCAAGATCGTGCCAAGATTGAAGGTGGCACTCAGCTGTTAGCTACTAACATGGCTGTTGCTGCTTTCCTTCTTGGTCGAGTACAGAAAACAATTGTATCAAATCAAAGTCCAGACGAAGCAGAGATTTACTTTGACCTTGGAATCGGTAAATCTGAACCATATGATCGTCGTCCAGTTAACCAACCTGCATACTCATAATATACCAAGGAGATACTCCAATGACTGCAATTAATAATTCAGGTGCATCTGCACAGCCTTCTGGCGGTCAGATGGCCAACGTCCGTTTCGGCGTGTACACCCAACCTGCTCCTGTTGCTGGCAAAACTGTTCGTGAAGTTCGCGAGCAGTTCTCAAAGCTCTGGGGCATTCCTTCTGATGCCGTTGCCTACAAGGGCAAGGACAAGCTCTCTGAGGACCATGTCATCACCGCTTCAGACAACATTGAGTTCCATCGCCGTGCAGGCGAGAAGGGCTGAATAGCCTTTTAGAGATCGTGGGGGAGTGCATCGGCCTTTCTGGATGCACTCCCCCACACTACTCTTTTTTTCAAAGCCAACAGTTAGTGCAGGTTTAAATGCTATTTCATCAAATCAAACTTGGATATCCCTCTTTATGGGTTAAGTCAGTAGATACTTTTAGAATTATTGAGTCTATTGTTCACTTTGATTCTCGTTCTTATTTTATGATAACTTCCTCTGGATTTTGTCAATATCTAGACGGCACTTGGAAGCCCGTTTTGGTTAAGATGCCAGACCCTAATAATCCAGAAGGCGAAATCTATACTCCCACTTATGACTTCACTGTTGCTAACGAGTTCTTAAAGTCATACGAAACAAATCTTCCTAAGACATTTATATTTAATATATTTGCTCAGCATGCAGAGTTTGTTTCAACTTTTGCTGGCATATTTAATAATTCAACGATGCAGTATCGCGACGCGTTTTGGTCTAACGACGTGACCCAAATGCCTACTCAGTACATTGTTGTTTCAAATGCTGATTGTCCTCCGGATTTTATTCACATATTTAAGACAATAGAAACCTCTTATCCATCTCGCGAAGAGATTGTTTCAGTTCTTTCTCACATCGACAGTGCTTCTCAAGGATTGCTGGTTCGCCAGCCCGTCAAAGCAATCGTAGATGCCGCACTCGGTTTGTCTGAGTCAGACTTCATCAATTTTTCTTTGCAATCTGTTCTTGAGGTTGGAGAAGTTTCTGCTGACTATATCTATGCCCAAAAGATGAAAGATATCAAGAAGAACGGTATTCTAGAGATTATTAAACCAAAGATTAAATTCTCTAATATCGGTGGTCTTGATACTATTAAAGATCTTATCATCAGGAACGCAAACCTTTGGCACAACCCGGATCAAGCTGCAAAGTTTGGCATTTCTCCAATCAGACGCATGCTCATGGTTGGCGTTCCTGGTACTGGTAAATCTGCAATTTGCGAGGCCACAGCCAATGCACTTGGTTTGGATCTCGCCCGTACTGGCGTCAGCCAAGTTATGAATTCTTACATCGGTCAGTCAGAGCAGAACATGCGTGCAGTCTTTCAGCAGATTCACGCTATGTCTCCATTGTGTGTTTGGATTGACGAGTTTGGCCGTGATCTTTCTGGTGGCACCAGCTCTAGCCATGTAGACGGTGGCACCACTGATCGCGTTCACGGTGAGTTCCTGACAGGCTTGCAGGAGCTTCCTGATAATGTATTCCTTATGTGCGCTGCTAACCAGCTTGATCACTTAAAACCAGAAATGCTCCGTGCAGATCGCTTTGACAAGATTATGTTTGTTGGTCTTCCTAGTTTTAATGAGCGTAAAGATATTCTTTCAATTTATCTTTCAAACATTGAAACTGACCATCACTTTAATCTTGATTTAATTTCTAATGCCACTCAGTATTTTACTGGTGCAGAAATTAAATCTCTTATTAAAGAAGTTAAGTTCTATGTCAGTTCATCTGAACTGCGCCCAATCAATACTTCTGATATACTATCATTTGCTCCCAAGATGCGCAACATCTTGTGGAACAAATCACGACCAATGATTCAAGATCTATACAGAAACGCACTAGAACAATGGGACTGGGCTTCTTCAGAACAGCTCCAAGATGCTAAATTAGTGCTTAATCCAAGTAGAGGAGTTTCTCCATCTACTCCTAAAGTTCCAGTATCAAGATAAGGAGATAAAAAATGGAAGACGAAGTATACAATACCGTACAGACATTTTTAAATGATTTAGACGATAACAGCAACACTCCTGAAGTTGTATTTTCTAAAGACAACAAAGATTATGAAAATGATCTTTATAAGAAGTGGTTTAGGTCAAAGACTCAGAGTGGATTCTTGTCTATTCGTCCTTGGTTTACTGGAATGAAATTTAAGATTGACATCGGTAAGACATCTCCAGATGGCAAGCTTACTAGTCACACGCATCTTTACGTAGATGCTATTGACTTTGCTTCTTATCTACAAGCTATAGTTAACGGAAATGCTGCAACTATATTTCCTGCCAATGACCGTATGGGCATTCCTACTCCAGAAGGTTTTGCTTCTTATGGTGGAGCAAAAGTAGATGGCAAAGCTATTTCCAGAATATTTAAAGCTCATCATTGGACCAATGGTGACAACGTAGATTCTTCTGCTTTCGTTTGGAAAGCAGGACATTTCGCCGCACGTGTTTCTGACACTGGTGCTTTTATTCCTGATATGAAGTCACCGCTTTCGGTTGACTCTATTAAAGTTACAAGACAGGACATCTGTTCTATCTCTTATCTGTTAGATTTAGCATTAAATTCTCACGTATCCAATCATCCAACTTGGTATGAGGTATAATATGTTAGATGATGACATTATTCCTGATAACCTCAATGATAGCCCTGCTGATTTTGATGGCGCTGCATTAAAAAGATATATTGAAGATATCTTTGTTTCTTTTTCAAGATTAACAGATTCTAAGTTTGCAGATTTTGACAAGAAGATAGAATCTCTTGAAAAACAGATAGCAACTTTAGTCGTTGGTTTTGGTGAGCAAGCAGTATTTCTTGAAGCTTTGCTAGCTCAGTTGTCTTTCGCTTCCGAAGAGCAGCAGAAGGCATTTCAGGAAAATGTTTCTACTGCAAGACGCGAAATGCTAAAGGTGATGAAAGATGGATCTGAAACGCTCGTGGCCCGTGAGGATGAAAGACTTGCCTCAGCCATTTCAGACGTGGTTGACTCAAAGTCATCTGACGCCTGAGAATAACGGTAATTGCGTTTTATTCGTAGACAACCATTCTATTGATTTAATAGACGATATATCCATTCTTTCAAAGATATATCCTGTTGTAAAATCAATGTATCCAGATATGACATCTTTGCATGTCGTATCATTTCCAGTTAAGAACTTTGTTAAAGACAATGTTCTTTCTCTACACTCCGTAAAGGCTATATCATGATATTCTCATCTATTTCTTCTTTAGAAGAATTAAATAAGATTACTTATGATGATTTTGTAAATAACGAATCTCTTGTTCAGTTTAGTTATTTTACATCTTATATTATCAAAGCTGATCTTATCTCACAGTTTCGGAATGCCTTAGCTGCAGGTGAGTCTCTAGGCTCATATATTACTGCTTATTCAGAACAGTCTGCAGTTTCTCTTAATGAGATTACTAGCTCAGCTGAGACCCTATCTGTTTACGACCTTTATACGTCTGGCTATACTGGCTCTTGTTATTTCATACCTTATTCAAAGAAAGATTTTATATCGTTATATTTTTCAAATATGACACCTCAGTTATCTGAGTCTGTATTTAATCTTATGAAGTCTAATGGAAGACTTATTCAGATTGGTGCTGGTGCCGGTAAAGCATTTGTTTTAAAACCTATTCAATTTACCGAAACACATTTTCAGTCTCTTCCAGTTTTTAAGACTTCAGAACAGCTTTTAGAAACTGCTCAAGGAGTAATTGATTCTCTAAGGTCTCAGATTAAAGACGCTGATTATTACGTTCAGAAAATTGCTGAAAAAGACGAGATTATTGATCAATTGAACCAGCATATTCTAGAACTCAATAAAAAAATTAATCAAGTTTATCAAACCACCTGGAGATAATAGTGGATAATGATATTAATATTAACTATCAATCTATTGCAAATTATTTAAAAGATAAAATTATATCTTCTCCTAACTACGAAAATAACTTTACTGAGGATCAACGGAATATTATAGATTTAACCTATGCTGCTCTAGAAGCTGGTTACAATCCAAATAAAGTACTTTCTAATTATGGTCTTGAGAAGTTTAATGAATTGTTTGGCATTAACTTTAACGGTATTGCTTCTATATCTAACTTAGAATCTACTACAGTTGATGTTGAATCTACTACAGTTGATGTTCAAGAAGTAAAGTTAAATCATAAAGAAATCATCTGTTCTAGCTTTAGCTTGAATAAAGATGTTTCTAATCTATACAATTATGCCAATCCAGTTCCTCAGACTACTTGTTCTCATGATTTGGTAGCTAATCATATTTGTGTTATTCCAAATCGTCAAGATCGCTGTCCGTATTACACTCCTGACTTTCAGCATTTTGCCACTTATACTTTGGCCCAAAACTCTAAAGTTTATTTTAATGTTTACCGGCATCGTGCTACAACAGGATTTACTGTTTACACAATATACGACAACGATAACAATCTAGTTCACAATTTGTCTTACGATGCAAGTACCGTTTACGATCATGCAAAGAAAGATTTTAATTCCGAACTAGAATCTATTGTCATTCAGGCATATTCCTACATATTAGCAGACGCTAAATTTGATTGTGCTTATCATAATCAAAGTCAACAAGAAGTTAAAGTTGATAACTCTAACTCTTACATTGCTACTTTAGTCTCTATTTCTTAAGGTTTAAATTATGTCTCAATATACTTATTCTAAACTTGATAACAATATCTTGTATCATTTAACAATTAATCATAACAATCAATACATTAGCAGTATTTACCCTCCACTTCGTCAATTGATTACTGCTCGACACCGGCAAAGCGAAGAATTTAAAGCTCGCTTTCATTCAAACAGTATTACCGATAGAAGCTACGCCAGCTATTTGAGCTGGACTGATCAGCAAGATGTTTACCCCTCCTTGCACGCTGCTGTTTTGCAGGTTTCTTTAACTTCTAAGTATTTAAATTCTTTATTTGCTTCCTACAGTTTTACTTCTCCAGATACTGACACTTTTTATCCTATTGCAGTTAGGTATACTGACAATAAAAATGTTTGGCTTATTGAAAGACCACCGTTTCTAGCCAACATTACCTTTAAGAATGCTAGATCTGGTTCAGTTTCTACAGATAAGAGTTATTCAATCTGGATGCCTTGGACTCTTATGCTTTTACAAATTAATCCTCAGATGTCTTTTTATGAGGCTTACCTTTTATTCAATGATGGACCTTTGGCGTCCTTAGACGAAAAGTGTATTCCATGTTTCTTTCCAAACATGTACTCCAATGGCAAAATGTGCTTGAATCAGACTTCTGTAATGCTTCAACAACATTTGGCTCAAGTAAATTCTTTTGACATTTCAACTATTTATAATTTCATTCTTAATGATTATATGATGGGTGGTTGGAACGCAGATCTTGGGATTCAAGCTTTTGATAGGTGCGCTTCTACTTCTAAATCTGCTTTGAATGCAAGAACTATTGTTCTTCATGGTCGACCAGATTTACCGAAGAAGTATCCTACTGCACTTACTCCTGCTGGAAGAATTTCTAATAAAAAATATCTTCCTAATTTCTTAAATTATTTTTCTTATGTTTCTTTAGAAGAAATTACTTCTATGATTACAGAAGCTAAAACTTCAGACAAGGGTTATTACAAGCAAACTTACGCTGATCTAATTCAAGAAATTGAATCTAACGCTAGATCTAATAGTCTTTATGGAACAATATTTCAAGCGCCTGGCGATGTTCACAACCTTTACTTAAAGTCTGATCTTTATATAGATAAGAGTGTAGATTCTTTGATAAAGCAGAATTCTATTACTGAAGATCTTACTTTTGAACAATCATTTGCTAATAATCTTTTAGACTTTCAAACAAGTCGTATTGCCACTGAAATAGAAACTTTAAAAACTAATTCAAGTCATAGTTATTACGGCTCTTCTTCTCCCATCTATGCTTATATGCAAGAGGGTAAGATCATGTTTTCTCTACTTAAAGAAGATGAACATGATGAGAAGTTTTTAGATGTTCAAGTACCACTTCCATTAAAGCAGGTTCAGGTTTCTTAATATGTCTTCTATTACTTATTTCAACAGACGCAACGAACGTTATTCTGCTGGTCCTTATTCTGTATCTACTATTTCAGTAGAAGACGAATATGGTAACCAAGCTTTTAACTCTTCTATAGCAGATGATTTTTATGCACAATTTTTGCATTCTGAATTTGAATCTAATATTCCATCTGGTTTGATTCCACCAGGACTTCGCGCTTTATATCCAGGAATAGTTGTATTTGAAAGGCCTCCATCTATGCAGATGGTTCAATACCTTCCCATGAATATGGACGGTATTGCTGAATACGAGCAAGAAGAAGATGAATATCCTGATTGGGACAATTATTATATTCCAGTTCCTTGGCAGATATATATTGCTTCTTACACCACTCTTCATGATGGACCAGTAATCAATTGTGTTAAGATGTTTTTTGCCAATGAACCTCTTACCAATAAGAACGTAAAATTGTATCTTCCTTATATTCCTAACTTCTTTACTAATGCTACTTTATGCGCTCCCCACTTTGATGATAGCCATGAAGTGTACAGATATTCTAAAGATATTGCTGGAATAATGGCGTCAGCTTATGACTGGATTTGGAACACTGGTTTTAATCAAGACCTTGTTGACGGGGTCAATGCTAATATTAATATTGCTCGCAATAATCCAATCGTTAATTATGTAAGAGAAAATCTTACTCACGATACAATATCTTCTTTTTATCGACATCTTTCAAAGCATACTCCTGAAGATGTTGTATCAATGAAATGGGCTTCTCCTTCTTATACAACGTATTATGACACTAATACAGAACTTAAATATCTTTATACTCTTCCTGCTCTTCAGCAAAAATTTATTGAAGAAAATGATATTGAAGTTGATGAAGATTTCCAATTTGAACACATTGTTACATATGAAGAATTTTTCGAATGGATTAACAATACGCACTTTGTTGACAAAACGTATCATGATATAATTACTTCTGTACTTTTTGATAAAAACAATCCATCTGAGATTCGTTCTAATCACAGATGCTCTTATCAAAATGCTGCAGTATATAACACTCCTGATCAAAATAATTTTATTCACATTATGCTTTCATACGTCAATCATTTGCCAAATTAGCTTGACTACTTACGTATTTTCTGTTACTATATAAATGTATATAAACATTTAAAAAGGTGTATAATTTAAAATGCAATCTAAAAAGCTATCTGAACCAATATTTACCAGATCAGAGTTAGCTCAAATTTTAAACGTATCTCCTTTGACTGTAGCAAACAGAGAAAAAAGCAAGAAGTACCCTAGTCCTAAAAGAGATTTAAACAAGTATAGAATATATACTTTGAATGATGTTTTAAATCTTCAATTATTAACGTATTCTTATATTGATCCAAAACCTATTATATCCATACTTTATGATAAAGGATATAAAGATTCTAAGGTGCTTGGAGAAATGATAGATCAAGCTTTGTCAAAGAGAACATCATGAGCAACGAAGAAAACCCTGAACTTGTAGAAACTGTAAGTGATTATGTTTCTACTGACGTGATCTCGGACCTAAAGTCCGGAATATATAATTTGTTTGTTAGTCTCGTAGACTATTACACATTAGACTACGGCCCTGTTCAAGGGGCAGACGAAGCATGCAAATACTTAGAGAGACTGATTGCTAATGTGCGAGAAGTTCTTGATAACCCTATAACCCTAAATGACTATATGGAGAATAAATAAAATGTTAGATCCTAAAAATGTCATCAATCTCACTGCTGGTGTGGTTGCTGACCCAGAAATTATAAATGACAAAATTGCAAAGTTCCGCGTAGCCGTAGACTACGCTGGATCCGAAAAGGGTTCACAGTCTACTGCTGGATACTTTGACATCACATACTACCTCAAGGATAGTGATGGTTTTGCCAGCAAGAATGCTTCTTTCATTCACGGCCAGATTACTGGCGGCAAGATGAAGAAGGGTTCTCAGATTTCAATCATTGGCCGTTTGCTTCAAGAGCGTTGGCAGCAGGATAACCAAAACCGTTCAAAGGTTGTTGTTATTGCTGAGCACATTGCTTATGCAGCGTCTTCTTCTCCTAAGTCTTCCGACAACAAGTCTGAAGCAACTGCTGCAAGCAGTTCAGTTCCAGAAGAGTTCTGATGCAAGAGTTTTCACAGGAAGACCTTGATTCTTTAATCCAAGAAGCTCTTTCTGGTGAAAATTCAAAGTTAGTTCCCAAAAATGGTCTTAAATTAGGCCTTCATGAAACTAACATGTTGTCTCATATGTATGAGACATTCTCCAAGCACATTCCCAACGAGAGACTTGTTTCTTTGTTTCAAGATGTTCGAACAGATATCTTGACTTCAAAGAACAGTCTTTCGTTGAAGGATCTTCACACGGTTACCAAAAACTGCAAGAAGTGCCCTAATGTACTGGACTCATCAGAGCTTCCTAGGTGGAATTCTCAAAATCCAGATGTCTTGTTCATAGTAGACAATCCTAAGATAGAAAAAGAATCAGCTGATTTATTTGTTTCAACAATGAAAGCAGTTGGTTTTGAATCCTCTAAAGTATGTTTAACTTATGTTACAAGATGTTCTTTAAATAGAAAACCTGAGAATTCAGAGGCAATCAATTGTGCTCCGTATTTACATACCGAGATACAACTGCTCAATCCAAAGCTAATAGTTACTCTTGGGCTTTTGCCATTGTCTGTAATACTTAATTCAGATGTGCAACTAAAGCAGTATAGAGGATCTATTTCTTGGATTGGATACTGGCCGATATTATCAACATATTCTCCAATATATTGTATCAAACAAGGCGGTCAGTATTCAGAGCAGTTTGCTTCTGACATTCAACAGGCTTACGATTTTTGCTATAAAAAGGCAGATAAAAATGAATCAAACTACCAATACAGTTGATATAGACTATGTAGACAAACTCAAAGATATTGTCATTAAAGACATTAAGAATGAAGCTTCTCAGCAAGAGAAGGATATGTTAGAAAACAACATAGACATGTGGCTTTTTAATCTTAGGGTCATTAGACGAGACGTTGAGTTTCAGCTAAGTTCCAATAAAGCTAAAAACAAGCTTAAAGCTTTAGACATGAAAGAAATGGGCGCATCAACTGCTGACATAGAATCTTTCATCACCAAGCAGAACAAATGGCGTATAAATACAATTAAATTCTTAACATCTATTGAACGCAAAATGCTATATGTTAAGATGATTAATACCCCATTGGATTAGTGATGATTACTTTATTGCAGAAAACTTCTATAATGGATTCTTCAATGGATGAAGAAGATTCTCATTATTTTCTTCAAGTTCTTTTGAGAAAAAATTGGAATTCTTATTCATCTAAGAATATTTCTATAGATGAAGTTTCTTCTGCAATAGACTCTTTTATAATGCTTCATGCTGCAGTTGATCTTTTTGATAAGCTAGCAATGAAAATTTGGACGCCAAAGCCGGTAGGCGTTTTTAGATATTCTATGGATGCCAATCTACACTGGCATTATGTCCTTGAGTTGAATCCATTTCATGGATATTTGGTACAAGGTGCATATTGGACTAATGGTTTTTATTACATAGTTTCTCATGAAGATTTTCTGCTAGAAGCAAATCTCTACATTGACGATAGAACAAAAGAGCAGTATAATTACTCTGAGCCAGCCTCTGTAGCTCAGCTGGATAGAGCATCGGACTTCTAATCCGCAGGTCGCATGTTCGAATCATGCCGGAGGCGCTATGAATAATAATCAAGACCCACAAGACAACACTGAAGATTTAAATAATAATTCTCAGAAAGATAAAACTTCCACTGATTCTATTGCCGACTCAATTAAATTTGTAGTTGACATGATGAATTCTGGAAAACCAAGCGCTAAAGATGTATATCCTCCAGGTAGGAATAGATATCATGGCGATTAACAATACTTACACTGAGGATACCTGCTCATGGATGCTACGGATGCTGCAATCCTAAACCCAAAAGAGATATTAGAAAATCTTGAATCACTTAAACACCCATATGCAGAAGATGCTATAGATTTTATCTTATCTCTTGTCAATTTAGCCGATAACATGTATGTTGTTCTTATCAACGAAATAGGTTCAACTAAAGTTACCAAAGATTACATAAACTTTGTGGCAGATCTTTAAAATATTATGGAAAACTTTTCAAAAATTAAATTCTATAAGTTTATTGATAGTTCAGTTTTGCACTCTTGTGCATGGTCTGACGATCAGGAAGCTTTGATCATAGTGTTCAATTCAGGCGCTGTCTGGCTATATGCAGATGCAACTGTTGAGCACTTTAATAATCTTAAAAACGCACAGTCTGCAGGAAAGTATTTTAATTCAAACATAAGAAATACTTTACACGCTACTGTATTGTTTAAAAAGGGTATGAATCTTGTCCAAGAAACGTAATAAAAATCGAAAAGGCAAGAGATATTATTACTACGATTCTAGATATAATAATTTTAAAACTACTTTTAAAACTGTTAAATCTGAAGATATTCATACCATAGCATATTCTGTTTTTGGCTCTTTATACTATAACCCTTCTGATAATTGATAATTATCCCCAGATGCTGTATACTAACTTTTAGTTATACAGCTTTGAGGAATGTTTATGACCACAATTATTGGGATACAAGGTCCCGACTATGCTCTTATTTGTAGCGATTCTAGAATCTCTACAATGGACGAAGGCGGGTTTGCTTCACAGATTACCACATTAGGTAGTAGTTCAGCCAAGATTGCTGAAAACGGCAAGTATCTTTTGGGTGCAGCCGGCGACATGAGAGCAATTAATATATTACATCATGCTTTTCAGCCCCCTCCAGTTCCACCAAATACTTCTTTTAAAAAGTTAGATAATTTTATGACCACTAAATTTGTTCCAGCTTTAAGAGAATGTTTTGAAAAACAAGGTTATGCTTCGCCAGAAAACGACACTGCAACACATATTGCTCAACATGGTTCTACTATTGTGACCGTAGTATGTGGCACAATATATGTTGTAGATGGTGATTATTCGTGGACCTCAGACATCAATGGATTGTATGCTTTGGGAACCGGTAGCTCATATGCTCTCGGTGCTTTGCAAGCATTATGTTCATCTAAAAAGATGACAGTAACTCAAGCTAAAAGATTTGCTATAAAAGCTATTAATGTAGCATCTAAGTTTGATCCTTATACTGGCTCTCCATTTCATACTTATATTCAAGAAAAATCGTAACAAAAACAGAGGGGGTATTCAAATGGAGTTAGAACTTCTTACTTGCATTCAATGCTCCTCTACTTGGAATAGACAGAAGGCTAGAGGTAGAAAGCCAAAGATTTGTCCATCTTGTGTTTCGTCTTTAGAAAAGATTGAAAACAAAGAAGAAGACATTGAAATACCAGTTGTTGTAGCGGAGGAACCACCTCCTTCTAAAACAAAGTTTAAAGCAGGAACTAAATGGCAGTGCCCTTCGTGTAAAGTTTCAGTTAAAATTAACATTGGAATAGATTATCCGCCAACACATTCTTGCCGTAAAAGATTAAAAAAGGTTTTTCCTTTAGAGCTTCAATAGTCTATTATTCTTAACTCGTAACATTTAAAAGAAAGATAGACCAATGCCAAACGTTTATATTCAAATAATCGTTGCAATTTTAGAAATTGCTTTTATTTTCTTTAAATCGTTTACTTCTCGGGAGGTTACTGCATGATAGTTTATCCTATGTGGGAAACTACTCCTTCTCCACAACTTCAGGCAGAAGTAAAACCTAAGAAGAAGAAAAAGAAGAAGATAATTTCAACTCAGCAAAAACCTGAGCAGTTACCTTTGTTTATAGATGATTATGCATCAGAAAACAAAGTAAAAATTTCACAGTTAAATAATCTTACATTAGATAAATTGTTATTCAAATTGGCTAAGACTATGAATGACATTGATTCTGGAATTGAATCTAATCCTTTAATGTATGACAAATATGGAAAAATTCCATTTCCTAAAATTGATTTAGATACAAACCTTGATAAGTATAAGGTTTTACAAACTTTTGATAATTCAATATACCTAAAGGCCTATGCCGCAGCAGACAATCTATCTAATTCAGTGGGTGTAGCAAAAATAAAAGTTCAGGTACAAAAAGATGAATTACCGCCCGCTTTAGCTGAAATACCTAGCGGTATGTCGTTGTCAAATCAAGAACTTGCTGATCTTTTTGGAATACCCTTTAAAGACCTTTTATCGGTTTCTGTTGAAATGCCATCTGATGGTTCTGATCCTTTTTCTGATATAGAACCAATATATACAGTTATTTTTGAAAGAACTATTGCAAAAAACGGGGATATATTCTGATATAATTAGTGGTCCCAAGGCTTTAATGTTTTGGGACCACTTTTTTAGAAAGCCAGGAAAAAATATGGACCCATTGTTTGAGGCAAAAATTCAAAATATAATTTCTGAAATAAACAATCAGCTAGAAAAAGAATACATTGACGAATCAGTCGCAAGAACTTTAATGTCTTTTTCTGTAAATAGGATTAATTTGTTAATGACACATATAGGATTTATAGAGTCTAAATTAGAATCTACTTTAGAGTCTAATAAAATGATGGCCATACATGTTGACAATTTAATAGCTGAAAATCAAAGATTAAATCAAATAGTTAATTACTAGGAGCGTATAATGAAATCAATATTAAACAATTTAATTCTTGCAATAAACAACCTTGCTGCTGCAATTAATAAAAAGAACAATACTTACGCCCTTAATCCCACCACTACTTCAAATCCATATTCTACTTCTCCTAATGTTAAAATAACTTCTTATTATGAATCAAAGAAGACTGGCGTATACATTACAAAAGAAGAATATGACGCACTAAAAGCTGTTTATAATGCAGTCACAGATAAAGGTTCTCATCCTAAGCATCATGACCACGTGGCAAGAGAGATACAGATCAAATGGCCTCTTCTTGACGCTGCGCTCAAGCAACTTGTTAAAGTCCATAACTATAAACATAACCCATACAAGGATGTTTGAAAAGCGTGAGCCTGCAGATTCCTATATCTTTAGAAGCTAAAATAAGATTTATTAAAAACTGGGGTCCAGAAGTAATCTTAAGATGTTCTTGCGGAGATAGACCTTCTCATTCAATGTGGGGTCAGTACGGTTCAGGCAAATGCCCAATCTGCAGAGAAACATGTCAAATGATTGTCCAAGATTGGGGTGTTGTAACTAATGGACTATGAAGAAATGAGAAATGCAATGAACAGAGCTATTGAGTTATTTAAATTACACCAATGCAATATGTGCG
>Ga0169931_10007371_pt1 | contig 16316 bp, 17 predicted proteins | sample Kivu_15m_20L_FD_129675 | JGI IMG/M metagenome (GOLD analysis project Ga0169931, IMG submission 129675) | Freshwater microbial communities from Lake Kivu, Western Province, Rwanda to study Microbial Dark Matter (Phase II) - Kivu_15m_20L... | ecosystem: Environmental > Aquatic > Freshwater > Lake...
ACGACATCGGCGAAGGCGAAGCGGCCCCCCTCTTGGGCGATCCGGGCGTGGAAGACGACCTGGAGGAGCAGGTCTCCGAGTTCGGCGGGGAGTTCGTCCCAGGCGGCGCGATCGATCGCGTCGACGACCTCATGGGCTTCCTCGAGCGTGTAGGACGCGATCGAGGCGCTGTCCTGGGCGATGTCCCAGGGGCAGCCGGTCCGGGGATCGCGGAGCGCGCGCATGATGGCGAGGAGCTGCGCCAGCGTGGCGGCGGCGGCGTGATCCTCGGGCGCGGGAAGGGGCGCGGGCATGGCGCGGGCCTCGGGGTCGGGGGGGTGGGCGTGCCGGATGGTCGGGGCGGGGGGCGGCGCGGGGCGGCGCGCGCCCTCAGGCGCGCGTGTCGAGGCCGGCGGGCGGGGCGGCGGTGGCGGGCATCGAGGAGACGCCGACGCGGGCCGGGCGCAGGAGGCGGTCGTGGATGGCGAAACCCTCCGACATGACCTCGATGATCTGGCCCGCGGTGGTGCCGGGGACGGGAGCCTCGAACATGGCCTGATGGAGCTGCGGGTCGAAGCTGTCGCCGCGGGCGGGGCTGATCGGGGTGATGGAGTGGCGCGAGAAGGCCGAGAGGAGATCGCGCAGCGTGATCTCGACCCCTTCGAAAAAGGCGGGGGCGGCCGCGCGCAGCGACTCGTCGGCGGCATCGAGGGCGCGGCGGAGGTTGTCATGGACATCGAGCAGGTGGCGCGCGAGCCGCGTGCCGCCGTACATCTCGGCCTCGCGCCGGTCGCGCTCGGCGCGCTTGCGGGCGTTCTCGGCGTCGGCGAGCGCGCGCATGTAGCGGTCGCGCAGGTCGTCCCGCTCCTGCCGGAGGCGGGCGATATCGTCCTCGGGCGGTGCGGTGTCGGGGGAAGGCGCGGTCTCGGCGGCGGCGGAGGTTTTCGGATCGTCCTGCATCATCATCCCTTGTGGCGGTCGGCGACGAGCCGGCCGACCAGCTGCGCGGTGTAGTCGACGATCGGCACGATTCGCCCGTAGTTGATCCGGGTGGGGCCGATGACCCCGACCGCGCCGATGACCTTTCGGTCGGCATTCATATAGGGAGAAACCACCAGAGCGGAACCCGTCAGCGAAAAAAGCTTGTTCTCGGAGCCGATGAAGATGCGCACGCCTTCGCCCGCGTCGGCGAGGTCGAGGAACTCGGCGATGTCGCGCTTGCGTTCGAGATCGTCGAAGAGGGTGCGGATGCGGTCGAAATCATCGTGCAGATCGCTGCCGGGGAGGAGGTTCGCCTGGCCGCGCACGATGAGGCGTTCGCGCGTCTGGCCCGCGTGCTCCCACTCGGCGAGGCCGCTCTCGACCAGGGCGCGGGCGAGTTCGTCGATTTCCTGGCGGCGGCGGGTCATCTCGGTGCCGACCTGATCGCGCAGCTCGCCGAGCGTGCGGCCCTCGGCGATGGCGTTGAGGAAATTGGCGGCGGTGCGCATCGAGGAGGGGGTCTGGCCGGGCGGGGGGCGGAAGACGCGATTCTCGACATGGCCGTCGGCGAAGACCAGCACGACGAGCGCGCGGTCGGGGGCGAGGCCCACGAATTCGATGTGGCGGATCGCGGCTTCGTGCTTGGGGGCGAGGACGAGGCTCGCGCTGCGCGTCAGGCCCGAAAGCGCCTGGCCGATCCGGTCGAGGAGGCTCGAGATCGAGCTTTCGCGCGTGCCGAGGGTCGCGTCGATCGTCTCGCGGTCGGCGCTGTCGAGATCGCCCACCTCGAGAACGGCATCGACGAACATGCGCAGGCCCGCCTCGGTCGGGACGCGGCCGGCCGACACATGCGGGCTGTCGAGGAGCCCCATGTATTCGAGATCCTGCATGACGTTGCGCACGGTGGCGGCGGAGACGCGCTCGGACATGCTGCGGGTGAGGGTGCGCGAGCCGACGGGTTCGCCCGAGGCGAGATAGGCCTCGACCACCCTGCGGAACACCTCGCGCGAGCGGGCGTTCATCTCTTCGAGGCGGCTTGCGTGGTCGGACATCTCGGGGATGCGCCATCCTTGGGGGGGTTCGGGGTGGCGATTATGCCCCAAGGAGCGCGGGCGTCAATCGCGGCGGATGGTGCGCCGGGTTGCCTTTCGCCCCGACGCGGGGCAAGAGGTCGGCAGCGACAGGGGAGAGATCGGGATGCGGCCGTCGGGACGCCAACTGGACGAATTGCGCGCGGTCAGGATCGAGGCGGGGGTGTTGCGCCATGCCGAGGGGTCTTGCCGGATCGTGATGGGGGGCACGGAGGTGCTCTGCGCGGCGACGATCGAGGACAAGCCGCCCGCCTTTCTGCGCGGCACGGGGCTCGGCTGGGTGACGGCGGAATACGGGATGTTGCCGCGGGCGACGCAGACGCGCACGCGCCGCGAGGCGGCCTCGGGGCGCCAGCAGGGGCGCACGATCGAGATCCAGCGGCTGATCGGGCGGGCGCTGCGGGCCGGCGTCGATCGGGCGGCGCTGGGCGAGCGGCAGATCGTGATCGATTGCGATGTCATCTCGGCCGACGGGGGCACGCGCTGCGCGGCGATCACGGGGGGGTGGGTCGCGCTCCGGATGGCGGCGTCGCGGCTTGTGGCGGCGCGGCTGGTGACGAGCGATCCGATCCTCGACCATGTCGCGGCGGTATCGTGCGGGATTTATGCCGGGCAGGCGGTGCTCGATCTCGACTATGCCGAGGACAGCGCGGCGGGGGTGGACGGAAATTTCGTGATGACCGGGGCCGGGCGGCTCGTGGAGGTTCAGGGCTCGGCCGAGGGGGCGACCTTCGGGCGCGAGGACCTCGACCGCTTGCTCGGGCTGGCGGCGGGCGGGGTGGCGGCGCTGGTGGCGGCACAGAGGGCTGCGCTCTGATGGGGCGGGGCGTGCGTCGGGTGCTGGTGATCGCCACGCACAATCTCGGGAAGCTCGAGGAATTTGCCGATCTTCTAATGGGTTATCCTTTCGAGCTTGTCGGTGCGGGCGCCCTTGGCCTTGCCGTTCCGGAAGAAACCGAAGCGGATTTCGCGGGTAATGCCGCCCTCAAGGCGCGTGCGGCGGCGCGTGCCTCGGGGCAGGTCGCGCTGGCGGATGACAGCGGGCTTTGCATCGACGCGCTGGGGGGCGCGCCGGGGGTGCACTCGGCGGACTGGGCCGAGACGCCGGCGGGGCGGGATTTCGGGGTCGCGATCGGCCGGGTCGAGGCGGGGCTGCGCGAGAGCGGGGCCGCGCGGCCCTGGGGTGCGGAGTTTCGGTGTGCGCTGGCGCTCGCCTGGCCGGACGGGCGTTGCGTGACGGCCGAGGGGTCGGTGCGGGGCGAGATCGTTCTGCCGGGCCGGGGCACCGAGGGGCATGGCTACGATCCGATCTTTCGGGCCGAGGGCGAGGCGAAGGGCTTTGGCGAGATCGACCGCTGGGTGAAGAACCGCCAGAGCCATCGCGCGCGCGCGCTTGCCGCGCTCGAGCCGGTGCTGCGCGAGGTTTCACGTGAAACATCGGCGGGGGACGCATGACGCGACCCGCTGCAGATGGCGGCTTCGGACTCTATGTGCATTGGCCGTTCTGCACCTCGAAATGCCCCTATTGCGATTTCAACAGCCATGTCGCCGGGGGCATCAACCAGATGGCCTGGGCGGACGCGCTCTGCCGCGAGATCCGACGCGCGGCGGCGGAGACCAGGGGCGAGCGTCTCGAGAGCATCTTCTTTGGCGGCGGGACGCCCTCCACGATGCCGCCCGCGACCGTCGCGGCCGTGATCGAGACCGCGACCGACGCGTGGAGCAGCACGCCGGAGATCGAGATCACCCTCGAGGCCAACCCGGGATCGAGCGATGCGGCGGCGTTCGAAAGCTTCGCGGCGGCGGGCGTGAACCGCCTTTCGGTCGGGGTGCAATCGCTGCGCGATCCGGCGCTGCGCGCGCTCGGGCGCCGGCACGATGCGGCCGAGGCAATCGCGGCGGTGGCGCGCGCGCAGCGGATCTTTCCGCGCGTCAGTCTCGATCTGATCTATGCGCGGGAAAACCAGAGCGTCGGGGAGTGGGTTTCCGAACTGACCGAGGCGATCGGGCTCGGCACGGGGCATCTGTCGCTCTATCAACTGACGATCGAGCCGGGGACGCCGTTCGCGGCGCGGCGCGCACGCGGCGGGCTGCGCGGCCTGCCCGACGAGGATCTCGGGGCGGAACTCTTCGCGGTGACCCAGGAGATCTGCGGCGCGGCGGGGTTTTCGGCCTATGAGGTCTCGAACCATGCGCGCGCTGGCGAGGCCTCCCGGCACAACCTTGTCTATTGGCGGGGCGGGCGCTGGGCCGGGGTCGGGCCCGGCGCGCACGGCAGGCTGGGCGGGGCTGGCGCACGCGTTGCCACCGAGGCGATCCGGGCGCCGGGGAAATGGCTCGCGGCGGTGTCGGCGGTCGGATCGGGCGAAGCGTGCCGCACAGCCGTCCCTGCCGGAGAGGCCGCGGAAGAGTATCTGATCATGGCGCTTCGGCTCGAAGAGGGCCTCTCTCTGCGGCGGCTCCGCGGCCTCGACCCGACGGTTGCGGCAGCCGAGCGGATCGCGCCGCTCGTGGCAGACGGGCTTCTGCTGCAGGATGGCGACAGGCTTGCCGCGACCCTGGCGGGTCGGCTGGTTCTCGACGCGGTCATTGTCGCCCTTGCCGGCGGGGAATGACGGCAGGATCAGAGGTCCGCGTCGCGGGGGATGACGGCGAGCACGCGACAGAGCAGGTCAAGTTCATCGAGGCGGGCGTATCTGATCGTGAGTTCGCCGCCCTCGTGGCCCGGCTCATGGCGGATGCGCACGCTCATTCCGAGATTTGCAGAGAGCTCGGCTTCGAGGGCGCGGGTGTCCGCGTCGCCCGATCGCTTCAGCGGCGACGGACCGCGGGTCTTGAGCGGCGGGGCCCCGTTTCGCACCATCCTCTCGGCGTCCCGCACGCTCAGGTCGCGATCGATGATCTGGCGGGCATATGCGACCGCGTGCTCGGATCCCACAAGCGCGCGCGCGTGCCCGGCCGAGATCTGACCCGAAGCGAGTGCCGCCAGGACCTGCTCGGGAAGCTTGAGCAATCTGAGCATGTTGGTGATATAGCTGCGGCTCTTGCCGATCAGTTCGGCGAGCCTTTCCTGGCTGTGCCCATAGGTCTCGATCAGCTGGTGATAGGCGGAAGCCTCCTCGACCGGGTTGAGATCGCTGCGCTGGACATTCTCGATGAGGGCGATCTGCGCGGCCTCGGTATCCGACAGTTCGCGGACGATCGCCGGCAACGCGTGCAGAAGCGCGCGCTGCGCAGCGCGCCAGCGCCGCTCTCCGGCGACGATCTCGAAACCCTCGGGATCTGAAGCGGGTCTCACGATGATTGGTTGGAGAACCCCCTTCTCCTTGATCGATCGCGACAGTTCCTCTAGCGCGCCCTCATCGAAGCGCCGGCGCGGCTGTCTGGGGTTCGGCCTGATCTTCTCGATCGGAACGAGGCGCGCGAGCCTGTTCGCAAGGGCCTCATCCGGTTGGGGCTCCGCGGGTGCGTTCGGGGCGCGCGCCCCGAAGGGGTCGGCATCGGCTTCGGTCTCGGACAGGAGTGCCCAAAGACCGCGCCCGAGCCTCGGCGGCGGTGATTTCGGCTGCGTCATGCGGTGCTCTCCGGTTGCGGCGTGCGCAGTCTACCCAGAAGTTCCCGTGCCAGGGCCTGATAGGCGACCGTGGCCTTCGACAGGCGGTCATAGCTCAATACGGGCTTTCCATGCGACTGAGCCTCGCTGACGCGGACGTTCCTCGGGATTGTCGTCTCGCAGACGAGGCTGCCAAGCGTCCCGCGCACGTCCTTCTCGACCTCTCTGGCAAGCCGGTTCCTCGGGTCGATCATCGTGAGGACGATGCCCTCGATCCGGAGATCGGGGTTGCTGGCCTGGCGCAGTTCGCGCACGGTCAGGAGCAGTTGCGACAGGCCCTCCAGGGCGAAGAACTCGCTCTGAAGCGGCACGAGGACGCTGTCGGCAGCCGCAAGGGCGTTCAGCGTGAGGAGATTGAGCGACGGCGGGCAATCGATCAAGATGACATCGGCGAGCGCGCCCATCCGCACATCATCCGTGCGGATCGCATTGCGCACGACCCGAAGGCGCCCCCGCTGTTGCGCCAGGTGCAAACCCATCGACGAGAGGTCGGTCGTAGCCGGGGCGATGCGGAGCCCATCGACCCCGGTCTGGCGTATCGCATCGGCCAGCCCGCATTCGCCCATGATCACCTCGGTCATGCTGCGTGCCCGATGCTCCATCGAGATGCCGAGCGCGGTAGAGGCGTTTCCCTGCGGATCAAGGTCGATGATCAGCACCGAAAGACCGGCTTCGGCGAAAGCTGCGCCGAGATTGACGGCCGTGGTGGTCTTTCCCACCCCGCCCTTCTGGTTCGCGATCGCGATGATCCTCGGCGCGCGTTGATCAACCGACTGCTGCATGATCGCTCCTTTCGATCATGATGATCGCGGATTCGGCGTCGGTAAGACTGGGCACGATGTCGCGGACACGGAATTCATCCGACGCCAGTGCCAACTCTGCCATGTGTTGCCTGCCCTTGGGAAAGATCCCGACCCCATCGTGATCGAGATGGCGCAGGGCAAGGGGCACGAGCCGTTCGAGGGGCGCGAGCGCGCGTGCGGTCACGACAGCGGCGGCGAGGGGGGGGACCTCTTCGGCACGGCGGGGATGAACCGTGGCACTCACGTCGAGCTCGCGCAGCGCGGACAACAGAAAGGCCGCCTTTCGGCGATCGCTCTCGATCAGATCGATCTTCATGGTTCGCCCGGTTGCCGCGAGCAGGATGGCGAGGACGATCCCCGGAAACCCTCCGCCCGAACCGAGATCCACGAGGCTTGCGGCACGGTCCGGCAGAAGGCGGTAGAGTTGCGCGCTGTCGGCGACATGGCGCGTCCAGATTTCGGGAACCGTGCCGGGCGAGATCAGATTGATCCGGGGATTCCACCGGGTGACCATCTGTGCGAAGCCCGACAGGCGCGAGATCGCCTGTTCGTTCAGGCTTGCGCCGACCATTCCGGAGAGGATCTCGGGCGTCATGCGCGGATACGGTCTGTCCGGTTTCGCCGCAGGCGGCCAAGGATGAGGACCAATGCCGCGGGCGTCATCCCCTCGATGCGGCCCGCCTGGCCGAGATCGGCAGGGCGGATCGCTTCGAGCTTCGTCCGCAGCTCGGCAGAGAGGCCGCCGACCTCGGCATAGTCGAAATCCTCGTCGATGAGATGGCCCGAATCGCGTGCGAGGGCCGCTGCCATCTCCGCCTGACGGGGCATGTAGTTGACATAGACTGCTTCTCGCCTGAGCTGCTGCGCGATCTCCGCCGGCGCGGCACCAAGCTCCGGCAGGAGCCGCGCCGAGGCGTCGTCGGTCAGCGCGTCGAGCGACAAGAGCTCGAGCCCGGTCCGCCGCCTGCCATCGAGCCGCGCGTCGCAGCCTGCCTCGCGCAATTCGTTCGGGGTGAAGCTTCGAGCCTCCAGCCGGTTGCGCAACCGGTCGAGGGCATCCATCTTGCGGCTGAACGCTGTCGCACGGGCGTCGCCGACGCATCCCGCCGCGATTCCGGGAGGCGTGAGCCGCTGATCGGCGTTGTCCGCCCGAAGGCTGAGGCGGAACTCGGCGCGCGAGGTGAACATCCGATAGGGTTCGGTGACACCGCGCGTCACCAGATCATCGATCATGACGCCGATGTAGGATTCGGCGCGCGAGAACCGCGTCACCTCGCGCCCGATCACGGCTGCGGCAGCGTTGAGGCCCGCCACGATGCCCTGCGCCGCCGCTTCCTCATATCCCGTCGTGCCGTTGATCTGCCCCGCAAGATAGAGGCCCGCGAGGCTGCGCGCCTCGAGGGTCTCGCGCAGCGACCTCGGGTCGAAGTAGTCATACTCGATCGCGTAGCCGGGTTGCAGGATCCGCGCCGATGCGAGCGCGGGAATCGAGCGCACGAGCGCCTCCTGCACATCCCGGGGGAGGGAGTTCGACAAACCGTTGGGATAGACGGTCGGATCGTCGAGGCCCTCCGGCTCCAGAAAGATCTGGTGCGATGACTTGTCGGCAAAGCGAACGATCTTGTCCTCGATCGAGGGGCAATAGCGCGGCCCCTTGGCACTGATCGCCCCACCATAGAGCGCCGAGCGCGACAGGTTCTCTGCGATGATGCGGTGCGTGTCGCCGTTCGAGTGCACGATGCCGCAGGCGAGTTGCGCAAGCCTCGGCGCATCGCTGAGAAAGGAGAGCATCTCGGGCCGCTCGTCCGCATGCTGCGGCTCGGTCATCGACCAGTCAATCGTGCGACCGTCGAGCCGGGGCGGTGTTCCGGTCTTGAGTCGCCCCTTTCCGGTGATCGTTTCGCTCAACCGGTCGGCCAGGCGCAGGCTTGCCGGATCCCCCTCGCGCCCCGCGCTGCGCCGCTCGGCACCGCAATGGATGACCCCGTTGAGGAATGTCCCCGTCGTCAGTATCACCGCATTGGCACCGAGGATCGTCCCGTCCGCAAGCGCGACGCCCGTCACGCAGCCCCGCGCGACCTGGAGATCGACCACCTCGCCGCCCAGGATCTCGAGCCCGTCCGTCGCGCCGAGAGATGCCTGCACCGCGGCCCGGTAGCGGGCCCGGTCGGCCTGGGTGCGGGGCCCCTGCACCGCCGGACCCTTCGATCTGTTGAGGAGCCGGAACTGGATGCCGGCCGCATCCGCGGCCCTGCCCATGATGCCGTCGAGCGCATCGATCTCGCGCACGAGATGCCCCTTGCCAAGCCCCCCGATCGCCGGGTTGCACGACATCGTGCCGATGCGGGCGGGATCCTGCGTCACGAGCGTCGTCGGCACGCCCATCCGCGCCGCCACGGCCGCGGCCTCGACGCCCGCGTGGCCCCCCCCGATCACGATGATGCGCGCGTGTTTCACGTGAAACATTCCTACTTGCCGATGCAGAAGCTCGCGAAGATCTCGCCTAGAATATGCTCCACATCGATCCGCCCGACAATGGCGTCGAGTCGCGCCATCGCGATTCGGAGCTCCTCGGCGCGCATCTCCACGGCCTGCGCCCCCGCCGCCGCCCGGAGCGCCGCCGCCGCCGCCTCGAGCGCGACGCGATGGCGCGCCCTGACGACGATCCCCGCCCCGGCCGCGCGCGACGAGAGCCGGCTCGAGATCTCCGCGACAAGGTCCTCGATGCCCGCTCCGGTCAGGCCCGAGATCCCGGGCTGCCGGCCGTGTAGGTCACTTTTTCCATATATTACAATATCTTCTGGTCCTGATAGCCGGTCTGCCGCCGCTGGGCCCGGCTCGGCTGGATCACGCAGATGCACCCTCAGATCCGCCCGCTCCGCCCGCTCGAGGCTCCGCGCGATCCCGATCGTCTCGATGGGATCCGCGCTCTCCCTGAGGCCCGCGGTATCGAGGAGCGTCACCGCAAGGCCCCCGATATCCATCCGCACCTCGATCACATCCCGCGTCGTCCCCGCAATCGCCGAGGTGATCGCCGCCTCCCGCCCCGCGAGACGGTTCAGAAGGGTCGATTTGCCGCTGTTCGGCGCGCCGATGATCGCGACCTCGAACCCCTCGCGGATGCGTTCCGCCGCCCCGTGGCCACGCAGCTGCCCCTCGAGCTCCTCCGCCAGCGCGCGGAGCTCCCCGGCCAGACCCTCCTCGAGGTCGCGCGGGATCTCCTCCTCCGAGAAATCGATCGCGGCCTCGATCCGCGCGAGCAAACCCAGGCCGCGCGCCCGCCACGCGGCCGCGCGCGCCCCGAGCTCCCCGGCAAAGAGCCGCATCGCCTGCCGCCGCTGCGCCTCCGTCTCGGCCGCGATCAGATCGCCAAGCCCCTCGACCTGCGCGAGATCGAGCCGGTCGTTCTCGAGCGCGCGACGCGTGAACTCGCCGGGCTCCGCCAGCCGCAGACCCGCCATCCGCCCGAGCGCCCCGAGCACCGCAGAGACGACCGCCACGCTCCCGTGAAGATGGAGTTCCGCGACCGCCTCGCCGGTAAAGCTCGCACCTCGGGCGAATCGCAGCACGAGCGCCCGGTCGACGATCTCGCCCCCGATCCTCAAGGTCCGCAACGCCGCCGTCCGCTCGGGCGGGAGCGGCCCGCAGAGCGCGCCGAGCGCCGCATCCGCCCCCGGGCCCGACATGCGCACGACACTGACGCCCGCCCGCCCCCGCGCGCTCGCCAGCGCAAAGATCGTGTCCATCCGCCCGCGCCTCTCGCCGGCCGATCAGCTGTTCATCGAATCGAAGAAATCCGCGTTGCTCTTGGTCTGCTTGAGCTTCGAGATCAGGAACTCGATCGCGTCGGTGGTCCCCATCGGATTGAGGATCCGCCGCAGCACATAGGTCTTCTGCAGGTCGTTCTTCGCGACCAGCAGCTCCTCCTTGCGCGTGCCGGATTTCAGGATGTCCATCGCCGGGAAGATCCGCTTGTCCGCCACCTTGCGGTCGAGCACGATCTCCGAGTTGCCCGTGCCCTTGAACTCCTCGAAGATGACCTCGTCCATCCGGCTGCCCGTATCGATCAGCGCGGTCGCGATGATCGTGAGCGACCCGCCCTCCTCGATGTTGCGCGCCGCCCCGAAGAAGCGCTTCGGTCGTTGCAGCGCGTTGGCATCGACGCCCCCGGTCAGCACCTTGCCCGAGGACGGCACCACCGTGTTGAACGCCCGCCCGAGCCGCGTGATCGAATCGAGCAGGATGACCACGTCGCGCTTGTGCTCGACCAGCCGCTTGGCCTTCTCGATCACCATCTCCGCCACCGCCACATGCCGCGTCGCCGGCTCGTCGAAGGTCGAGGAGATGACCTCACCCTTCACGCTGCGCTGCATGTCGGTCACCTCCTCCGGCCGCTCGTCGATGAGGAGCACGATCATGTAGCACTCGGGGTGGTTCTGCTCGATCGAATGCGCGATGTTCTGCAACAGCACCGTCTTGCCCGTCCGCGGCGGCGCCACGATCAGGCTGCGCTGCCCCTTCCCGATCGGCGCCACCAGATCGATGATCCGCGCCGAGCGGTCCTTCACCGTCGGATCGTCGAGTTCGAGCTTGAAGCGCTCATCGGGATAAAGCGGGGTGAGGTTGTCGAAATGCACCTTGTGCCGCGCCCGCTCCGGATCGTCGAAGTTGATCCGCGACACCTTCGTGAGGCTGAAATACCGCTCGCTCTCGTTCGGCGCCTGGATCACCCCCTCGACCGTGTCGCCCGTCCGCAGCGACCAGAGCCGGATCATCTCGGGCGAGACATAGATGTCATCGGGCCCCGAAAGATAATTCGCCTCGGGCGAGCGCAGAAAGCCGAAACCGTCCTGCAACACCTCGAGAACCCCGTCCCCCCCGATCTCCCAGCCTTCCTCGGCGTGCTCCTTGAGCAGGCTGAACATCATCTCGCCCTTGCGCATGGACGAGGCGTTCTCGATCTCCCACTCCTCCGCCATGGCCAGAAGATCGGCCGGGGTCTTGGCCTTGAGGTCGGCAAGCCGAAGCTGCTGCATGTCACGCTCCACGGCCGGACGACACGTACCGTGGCGCCTGCGGCTCTCTGATCGGGAAAACGGTTCCGGCCGGACGGCCTCCGCTCGAGCCCTCTATCGACTATCCGCCGCCGAAGTCAACCCGGAGCTCAGAACTTCACCACCACCGAAACGACGATGAGGATGAGGAGCACCGTCGGAACCTCGTTCATGATGCGATAGCTGCGGCCGGACCGGCGGTTCCTGCCTTCCGCAAACTCGCGCCTGACCCGGGCGAGCCACATGTGAAACACGCTCATCGCGATGATGCTCGCGGCCTTCACCCAGACCCAGCCCGCCCCCCAGTCGATCACCCCGGGCGTCGCCACCAGCGCCAGCCCGAAAAGCCAGCTCGCCACCATCGCCGGGTTCATGATCGCCCGCAGGAGCCGCCGTTCCATCGTCCGGAACAGATCCTCCACCGCCTCGATCCCCCCGCTCACCCGTTCCACATGATAGACATAGAGCCGCGGCAGATAGAAAAGCCCCGCCATCCACGCGATCACCGAGATGATATGCAGCGCCTTCGTCCAGGGATAGACCGCCGCGAGAAGTTCCGACACCACGCCCTCCATCTTCTTTATGACTCCTTATCAAACAGGAAAGCTGATGATGCAAACCCTGTGGCTATGTGGATTTCCCGACTTCTCCACCGCCTTACCGGGATCACGGACTTCCTCGCGCCGAGCCGAAGCAGCGCGGAAGCGCGTCGTGGAAAACACGATTAAATCATTTTTTATCATTACGTTACATTTTTTCCCACGGTGGATGGAACCTCGCCAAATGTCCGCATAACCCGACCTCGCACGCGCCTCCGCCTCCTGTCCACACCCCACCCGGCTGCTCTTCCCACCGGGGCAGAACCCGCCACCCGCGCATCCCGATCCCCGCCGGGCCAAGAGGGATTCCCGCGTCCCAGCAATCCGTGCTAGGTCTCGCCCCAAGCCTGCACCGCGTGTTCCACCGAGATGTCCACACCCCCCCCGATCCTCGCCTCGACCTCTCCCATCCGCCGGTCGCTCCTAACCGCGGCCGGCGTCACGCCCGAGGTCATCCCCCCGAGGGTCGATGAGGAGACCCTCCTCGCCGCACTGAGGGCCGAGGCCGCAACGCCCCGCGACATCGCCGACACTCTGGCCGAGACCAAGTCCGCCCGCGTCGCCGCCCGTCACCCGCACCGCTTCGTCATCGGTGCCGACCAGGTGCTCGATCTCGACGGCACGCCCCTCTCGAAACCCCGCGACATGGCCGAGGCCGCCGACCGCCTGCGCGCGCTCCGCGGCCGCACCCACCGCCTCCACACCGCCGTCGTCGTCCACGAAGGCCCCCGCCCCGTCTGGCGCCACCTAGAGACCGCGACGCTGACGATGCGCGATTTCTCCGACGCGCTCCTTGCCGAACACCTCGCACGGGCGGGCGCCGCCGCCCTCGAAACCCCGGGCGCCTACCGGGTCGAGGATTTCGGCATCCGCCTCTTCGCGCGCATCGAGGGGGAGCATTGCGCGATCCTCGGCCTGCCCCTCCTGTCCCTCCTCACCTATCTCTCCTTGCGCGGGGTGATCGCGTCATGAAACCCCAGATCCCGCTCGCCGGCGTCATCGGCGACCCTGTCGCGCACAGCCGCTCGCCCCGCATCCATGGCCACTGGCTCGCCCGCTACGGCCTGCGGGGCCATTACGTGCCGCTCCATGTCCGCGCGCCCGACCTCGGCCCCGTCCTCGCCGCCATGCCGCGCATGGGCTTCGCGGGCGCCAATGTCACGCTCCCGCACAAGGTCGCGGCGCTTGCGCTCGCCACCCGCGCCACCGACCGCGCCCGCCGGATCGGGGCGGCCAACACCCTCACCTTCCTGGAGGGCGGCGGGTTCGAGGCCGACAACACCGACGGCGAGGGGTTCCTGCGCAATCTCCTCCAGGGCGCGCCCGGCTGGCGGCCCGATGCAGGCCCCGCGCTCGTTCTCGGCGCGGGCGGGGCGGCGCGCGCGGTCCTCGCCGCCCTGATCGACGCGGGCGCGCCCGAGATCCGCCTCGCCAACCGCACCGCCGCTGGTGCCTCGGAACTCGCCGCCGCCTTCGGGCCCACCGTCCGCCCCTGCGCGTGGGAGGATCGCGCCGCCGCCCTTTCGGGCGCCGCGACGCTCGTCAACGCCACCTCGCTCGGCATGGCCGGCAAGCCCCCGCTCGAGATGCCGCTCGACGCCCTCGCCCCCGGCGCCCTCGTCACCGACCTCGTCTATACCCCGCTCGAAACCCCGCTCCTCGCCGCCGCACGCGCGCGGGGTGCGGCCGTCGTCGACGGGCTCGGCATGCTCCTCCACCAGGCCGCGCCGGGGTTCGAGCGCTGGTTCGGCCGCGCGCCCGAGGTCGATGCCGAGCTGCGCCGCATCGCGCTCGCGCCATGAAGGGCCCGTTCCGGCTCGGCCTGACCGGCTCGATCGGCATGGGCAAATCCACGACCGCGGGCTTCTTCGCCGACCTCGGCATCCCCGTCTGGGACGCCGACGCGACCGTCCACCGCCTCTATGCCGCGGGCGGCGCGGGCGCGGTCGCGATCGCGCGCGCCATCCCCGCCGCCATCGGCCCCGCCGGCGGGGTGTCGCGCCCGACGCTGAAGGCCCTCATCGGCGAGGATCCCGCCCTGCTCGACCGGCTCGGCACCCTCATCCACCCCCTCGTCGCCGCCGACCGCGCGGCCTTCATCGCCGCCGCCACGGCCGATATCGTCGTCCTCGACATCCCCCTTCTTTATGAGACCGGGGGCGAGGGCGATTGCGACGCCGTCCTCCTCGTCACCGCCCCGCCCGAGGTCCAGATGGCGCGCCTCCTCGCCCGCGGCACCATGACGCCCGCCGAGATCGCGGCCATCCTCGCCCGCCAGATGCCCGACCGCGACAAACGCGCGCGCGCCACCCACATCGTAGAGACCCTTTCGCCCGCCTCGGTGCGCGCCTATGTCGAGGCCCTCATCGACCTCATCCGCCGGGGCCCCCATGCGTGAGATCGTCCTCGATACCGAAACGACCGGCCTCGACCCCGCCGAGGGCCACCGCATCGTCGAGATCGGCGCGGTCGAGCTTTTCAACCACCTGCCCACGGGCCGCAGCTTTCACCGCTACCTCAACCCCGAGCGCGCCATGCCGATCGAGGCCTTCGAGGTCCACGGCCTCGGCGACGATTTCCTGCGCGACAAGCCCCGTTTCGCCGAGGTGGCGGCCGAATTCGTGGCCTTCATCGAGGGCGCCCGCCTCGTCATCCACAACGCCCCCTTCGACCTGCGCTTTCTCAACGCCGAGTTGCGCGCAACCGGCCTGCCGCCGCTGCCCGACGGCATCGCGCATGATACGCTCGTGATGGCGCGCAGCCGTTTCCCCGGCGCACCCGCAAGCCTCGATGCGCTCTGCCGCCGCTTCGGGGTCGATCTCTCGGCCCGCACCCGCCACGGCGCGCTCCTCGACTGCGAGCTTCTGGCCGAGGTCTATCTGGAACTCATGGGCGGCCGGCAGCCCGATTTCGCGCTGGCGGCCGCGCCCGCGGCGGCACCCGAGGCCGCGCGCGGCGACCGTTCCGCCTCCGCCCCCGAAGACTGGCGCCCCCCGCCGCGGCCGCGCCCCCTGCCGCCGCGCCTGACCGAGGCCGAGCGCGCCGCGCACGCCGACCTCGTCGCGAGCCTCGGCGAGGGCGCGCTCTGGCGGCGCTACGCCGAGGGCTGAGCGGCGGCGGCTGCCGCCGCGTCGCGCTCGGCCCGTTCGCGCAGGCGCCGCGCGATCTCGCGCCGATAGAGCGCGACGAAATCGATCGTCGCGATGCTCAGCTGCGGAAAACCGCCCTCGCGCGTCAGAACCGAGACGATCTGGCGCACGAAGGGGAACATCAGCCGAGGCCCCTCGATCATCAGGAAGGGGTGGAGCTGATCCTCCGGGCACCCGCTCACCGCCACGAGGCCGGCATAATCGAGCTCGATCACGAAGATCGTGTCACCCGACCCGCTGTCCTTCGAGACGATCTTGTATTTCTGGACGATCTCGAAATTCCCCGCCTCGGGCCGCTTGCGCACGTCGAGCGCGACCTGGACCTCGACGGCCGGCGTGACATCGCCCGAATAGCGCCCCTTCTGCGCCAGCGCGTTCTCGAAAGAGACATCGCGCACGCATTGGGTCAGGATATCCATCCGCGGCTGGATCGGCTTGCCCGCGGTCTGCGGCTCGGGCCGCGCGTCGGATCTGGGGGTCTCGGAATCGGTCATCTGCGCCTCCGACGTCGCTCGTGAAAATCGCGCCTTCCCTACCACCCCCCGACCCGTCCCTCAATCCCCGCTCTGCGCCATCACCGTCCGATCTCGCGCGCAGTGGACAGAACGCGCCGCGCACCCTAGATACCGCCCAATCGCAACACGGGTCCGCCCGCCGGACAGGGATCGCCATGAACTCGTCGCTCATCCAGCTGCTCGTCCTCGCCGGCATCGCGGTCTTCCTGATCCTGCGCCTGCGCAAGGTGCTCGGCACGCGCGAGGGCTTCGAGGCCCCCCCCGCCCCCGCCCCGATCGAGAGCCGCCCCCGCCGGCGCGACTTCGAGGTGATCGAGGGCGGCCCCGACCGCGACATCACCGACCACGTCCCCGAAGGCAGCGACGCCGCCCGCGCCCTTGCCGCGATGAAATCGGCCGAACCCTCCTTCGCGGTCGGCGAGTTCCTGCACGGCGCCCGCGGCGCCTACGAGATGATCCTGATGGCCTTCGAGAAGGGCGATCTCGACCCCGTGCTGCCCTTCCTCTCGCCCGAGGTCTATCAGAGCTTCGC
>Ga0169931_10007372_pt1 | contig 16316 bp, 14 predicted proteins | sample Kivu_15m_20L_FD_129675 | JGI IMG/M metagenome (GOLD analysis project Ga0169931, IMG submission 129675) | Freshwater microbial communities from Lake Kivu, Western Province, Rwanda to study Microbial Dark Matter (Phase II) - Kivu_15m_20L... | ecosystem: Environmental > Aquatic > Freshwater > Lake...
ACAGTCATGGTTCCGGCGTCATTGGTGAAAAGAACATGGTCACGCTGCTTCGCGCCGCTGGCAGACCAGGTGGTTTCATCCGCGTCAGTAAAGGTCGCGTCAGGATCAAGGACGATAATCCCCGCCCTGCCATCGGTGACCTGCGGCACTGGTGCGTTGGCATCGAACACCGTGATGAAGAATTTCTTCAGATATCCAGGCTGCATCCAGCTGACCGGGGCGCCGTTGCGGAAGATCACGCCTTGTCCCTTGTGGGCCGGCACGCCCCTGCCAAGACCATCGATCATCGCAAAGGCGCCCTCAAGCACCACGATGAACTCGTCGCCCGGATAAGGGCCGAAGGCTTCCTGCATGCTGGTCGTGTCCCAGACCCCAACATTCATCCCAAGCGCCGGGTCGGAAAAGTAGATATGGACGTTCTGCCGTGGCAAGGCCGACTGAAAGCCACTGGCATCAAGAACCATGGGCTGGAGGCCGGTCCCGACCGGGCCATCCGGTTCCAGACGGATGATGCGGGTTTCTGCCTTCATCGGCTTGGCCTTTCCTTGGGCGGGACGTGGAAGAGCGGCTGGAAACCGGTTCCTTTCTGCAACGCGATCAAAGTCAGGCGACCAGTGAAGCGGGATCCGGTGCGAACAGGAAATCCAGCAGGGGCGCAGTGCTTTCCGGATCGCCCCTGGCCTCACGTTCCAGAAAGGCGATTGCGGCGACCTCATGTGCCGTCATCCGGGCAAGCAACGGCCGATCGGCAGGTGGAGCAATCCTTTCCAGAGCCTCGAAAGCCGGGATATAGGCGGGAAAGGTCTTGATCATCTGCGCGATCAGGCTGTCCCAGTCCTGTGGCGCTGTGGCCGCCTGAACCCGGCCAGATGCCGCAAGTGCGTCATCAGATGCAGGGGTCAGGCCGTAACGGTCGATCAACGGACGGACCACCGCGGAAGCACACCTTTCAACCTCGGCCAGAAGGAGCATCTTTTCCTTCTGGCGTGGCAGGGACGCCCTTGCAGCCAAGGCGGCAAACCATGCCACACCTTCGATCTCTTCCTCGTAATAGCGCAGAAGGGTGGCAAGATAGGTCGGATCCCCACCCGCTTCGGCGACCGGTTCCGGCGTCGTGTCAGCCGGCGAGGGTGCGGCAGACGTGGCTGCCAAGACCGCGCCGACCACGGGCCGATCATGGCGCAGCGGATCATCGGGATCGATAGATGCGTCCAGTTCCGCGGCATATCGATGTCCGGCATAGACCGCCGCCGCTATGATCGCCGGGGCCTCGCAATCGCCGATCCGCCGCAAGGTAAAGGGAAGCTTGTCTGCCTCACCGCCTGCCCGGTCCAGGATCTCGTGGTAAAGCTCATCCCGCTGGGCGCGCTGGGTTACCAGAACCGCCCCTCGCGCGGCGATCTGGCGTGTCGCACCGGTGTATTCGCAGGTGAGCGTTGCACTTTGCCCGTCAAACCCGGCCAGCGCATGGGCGGTGACGATGGCGACGCCGGCCTCCATCAACCGGGTCCGGATCCGCCAGCGTTCCGAGGTATTGCCCGCCCAGTCCGACACGCTGTCGGATTCCGTGACATAGGTCACCTCAAGCCCGGCCGCCCGCAACCGTTCGGCCAGGACGCCGGCCAGATAGTAGTTGTCGCCGTCAAACAGCACCACCGGCCCTTCGGGCAGCCGTCCATCCATGATGTCATCGGGGGTATGGATCGTGGCGCCATCCGTTGCCACGGGCACATAGGTCTTGCCGTCGAACCGGTCGCGCCGCCACTCTGCGCCGGTGGCGATGACGACATGATCGGGGGCAATGTCGAAGACGTCCTGAGCGGTCAGGTGGCTTTCACGGAAGATCTCGACATTGGGCAGTTTCAGAAGCTGCTGTTCGCGGTAGTCGCGCACGCGGATATACTCGCTCATCCCCGGCAGGGTCGCTTCCCGCGCGACACGGCCGCCAAGGGTTCGCGTCGCCTCGGCCAGCGTGACATGATAGCCGCGCAAGCCCGCCGCCCGCGCTGCCTCCAGCCCGGCGGGACCGGCGCCCACGATCAGCACCCGTGCCTCTGACCCCTTCGGGCGCATCCTTTCGGGATGCCAACCCTTGCGCCATTCCTCACCCATCGTCGGGTTCTGCGTGCAGCGGATCGGCACACCCAGACTGTCGCCCGAATAGCAGACGTTGCAGCCGATACATTCGCGGATGTCCTCCAGCCGCCCCTCCTCGATCTTCTTCGGCAGGAACGGGTCGGCTATCGAGGGGCGGGCCGCGCCGATCAGGTCCGTGATCCCGCGCCGGATCTGGCTGACCATCGTGTCGGGCGAGGTGAAGCGGCCAACGGTCACCACCGGCTTCGTCGTGACCGACTTGACCCAGGACATATAGGGTTCCAGCGCCGCTTCCTTGGTAAACCGCGAGACCCCCATTTCCAGCGTGTAGTCGGCAATGTTGATGTCCCACAGGTCCGGCAGTTCGGCCAGCATCGCGAACATCTCGCGCCGTTCGCCGTATTCGGGCACACCATCGGCACCGATGGTATCATCGGCCTTGAAGCGCACGGCGATGCCACATCGGTCGCCGATGGCGTCCTTGGTTTCCTCGATCAACTCGCGCACCAGACGAACGCGGTTTTCCAGGCTGCCACCGTATTCGTCGCTGCGGGTGTTGACGCGTGCGTCCAGGAAGTTTGACAGCAGATAGGTGTGGGTCGCGTAGACATAGACGATATCAAAACCCGCATCGCGCGCGCGAAGGGCCGCCTTGCGATGCCAGTGGCGCAGGTTTCGGATATCGGTCTTGTCCATCGCGCGGGTCTGCATCGGGTGGCCGGCAAGGTTGGGCAGGCTGGCCACATCCATCGGCACTTCGCGGGTAAAGTTGTTCGGGCTGCGCGCCCCGCCGTGCCAGAGCTCGGCCCCCGCCAGCCCGCCATGGGCATGCACCGCATCCGTCATCAGCCGGTGGGCGCGGATGTCATCGTCGTTCCACAGCGTGGCAAAGACACCCGGAGTATCATCCGAATTGGGATGGATGGAGTTGTATTCGGTGCAGACCACGCCCCAGCCGCCCTCGGCCTTGATCCCGCGCATCGCCGCTAGGGTATGCGGGCGCAGATGGCCCATGCCGGTGCAATGCGGCACCTGGTAGAACCGGTTTTTCGTGGTGACCGGGCCGATCCGGACTGGCTGGAACAGAACGTCATATCGGGGATCGCGGGCCATTCGGAATGCTCCTTCGAAGGATCAATCGGTTGCAAGGGCAGGCAGTTCGCGACGGAAAGGCACGCCCGTCATCGGCGGCTGGCCCAGTTCGCGGGCATAGCGGTGGCCGGAATAGACCGCCGCCGCGATCGTTCCCGGTGCCAGGCAATCGCCCGCCCGGGTCAGGGATTTCGGCCCCGACGCACCCGCTCCGATCAGGGCCTCGGTCACGTGAAACAACCCGTCCACCGGCCGCCGCATCGTGACATTGACCAGCGTGCCACAAGCGATCTGGTGCTGCCTTTCGGTGTAGACGCATTCCAGCGTCACCGCCCCCGCATCCCGCGCCACGACGGCGTGCAGCGGCAGGATACGGACGCCCGCCTCGATCAGCCGTTTCTGGATGCGGCCCTGTTCCAGCGTGTTATGCGTCCAGTTCGACACATCCGGCGCCGGGGTGACCAACGTCACCTCCAGCCCCTGGGCGCACAGCACCTCGGCCATGATGCCGCCCATGTAGTAGTGGTCGTCATCGAAGATCACCACCGGGCCGTCAGGCGTTGCCCCCGCGCAGATATCGTCGGGGGTCAGGATCGGCGCATCCACAGCCACCGGGATCGGCGCGGTATTCGCACGGCCCACCCCAGAGGGACACCAGCGCGCGCCGGTGGCGATCAGCACATGATCGGCGCCAAAATCCAGCACCTGTTCAGCCGTCAGGCGGCTGTCGAGATAGGTCTCGACATTGGCCATCTGGCTGATCTGGTAGCTGCGGAAGTCAGTCACCCGCCGCCATTCCGCCAGCCCCGGCAGGCGGCTTTCCACCGCGACCCGCCCGCCCAGCGCCGTGCCAGCCTCGGCCAGTGTCACCCGGTAGCCGCGTTGCCCAAGGGCGCGCGCAGCCTCAAGGCCAGTCGGGCCACCGCCCACCACCAGCACACTTTCATCCGCAGTCCTGGGCGCGATCCGTTCGGGGTGCCAGCCCCTGCGCCATTCTTCCCCCATCGTCGGGTTCTGCGTGCAACGCAGCGGAACCGCATGAAAATCGGCCGAGACGCAGATATTGCAGCCGATACATTCACGGATATCCTCGATCTGGCCTTCCTCGACCTTTCGGGGCAGGAACGGATCCGCGATCGACGGGCGTGCCGCACCGATCAGGTCCAGCGCGCCCGAGCGGATCAGTGCCACCATCGCATCGGGCGAGGTGTAGCGACCGACGCCAACCACTGGCTTTCCGGTCACCCGCTTGACGAAGGACATATAGCTGTCCTGAAACCCTGACCCGGCAAAACGCGCAGTCATGCTGTCGTTTTCCCAGTCGCTGACGTTCACATCCCAAAGATCGGGGATCTCGGCCAGCATCTCGACCACGTCGCGCCCCTCGCCGTCCGAGGTCAGCCCCCCCCCGCCCAGAAGCTCGTCCACGCCAAAGCGCAGGGCAACGGCGCAGGTATCGCCCACAGCCTCCTTGGTATCGGCCAGCACCTCGCGCAGGAGGCGCACCCGGTTTTCTAGGCTGCCGCCATAGGCATCGCCCCGGTCATTCCAGCGCCGCGACAGGAAATGCGACAGGGCGTTCAGGTCATGCCCGGCATAAACGTAGATGATGTCGAACCCCGCCCGCCGCGACCTCCGGGCCGCATCGACATACCAGCGGCGCAGGTTGCGGATGTCGGTCAGGTCCATCGCGCGGCCCTGCACCGGCTCCAGATAGGCCACCGGCCGGGCCGATGGCCCCATCGGGATCTCGCGGCTATAACGGTTCGGGGTGGTCAGCCCGTCGTAGCAGGGCTCGATCCCGGCAAGGGCGCCGTGGGCATGGATCTTCTCGGTCATCTTCTGGAATACCGGCAGGTCGGCATCATCCCAAAGCCGCCCTTCGATCACCGGGGACAGTTCGGACGTGTGGTGGATTTCCACCTGTTCGGTGCAAACCACACCCCAGCCACCCTCGGCCTTGATCGCGCGCATTTCGGCCATAGAGGACGGATAGGCATGCCCCATGCCGTTGCAATGCGGCACCTGATAGAAACGGTTCTTCGTGGTGAGCGGCCCGATCCGGACCGGTTCGAACAGAATGTCAAACCGGGGATCGCGGCGGGTTGGGGGCTTGTCCTGCAGGGTCACGGCGCATCCTTTCCCTTCAAGTAGCGCAGCCGCTGGTGGCGGGCATCGCAACTGTTGCAGGTCGCTCCGCCATCCAGTGTGGCGATCACGTCACCGGCGACACGCTCTCCGCTGAGATGGGCGCCCGACATTAGGGCGATGTGGTCACCCGCCACAGCCTCGCCCGCGAAGAACACCCGTTCGCCAAGGGGCTGGCCAAGCGTCGCGCGCGATGCGTGACGGCCGGGACGTGCGGCAGAGTAGGCCCCGATGGTCAAGGGGTTCCCCGCCCAGCCCGAGAAATGTCCCCCACGAAAATGCCGCCGGGCGTCAGAGCCGACGGCACGGACAAATTCTTCCAGCGCAAAGTCGATTGCGGCCTCGGCCCCCTTGACCGCAAGCTCCCAGCCGAAGCTGCCGCCAACAAAGCCGACAACATAGTCATGCCCGGTGGGGAAGGTCAGGAAGTGGCAGGCGGGGGCTGGCACGGGACCATCGTAAAGCTGGGTCAGGATGCCGTTGTCCGGCAGCCCGAACCGCGCACCGTCGAACATGAGGCCGACCTTCTCCAAAAGGCCCATCGGCACATCGGCAATCGCCGCTTGCCTGTCCTCCGGCAGATCGGGCGTAAAGCGGATCGCGCCACCGGCCAGAACCCCTGTAGAGACAGTGACGATGCAGGCATCGGCTGCAATCGTGCCGGCGGTGGTTTCCACCCGCACACCGGCGCCCGACCAGTCGATATGCGTGGCCGGCGTGGACAAACGGACGGGCAACCCCTCACCCAAAAGCGCGACCAACGACCCCATGCCTTCGCGCACCAGATAGTCGGCCTCAAGCTTGGCATAGACGTTGAAGTCGGCAGTGGAGAGATCGACGAAATCGACGCCGTGATCCATGGGGCCGATCCAGCCCTGCACAGCGGCGCTGTAGGGAAGGTTCGCCGGAATGACGGTCGATGCCGCCACATCCCGGCCCTCTGCGCGTTCCAGCGAAGCCTCGATCCGGTCCCAACTGCGTTCATAAGCCCGACGTTCAGCAGACGTTGCCCTTCGGTTGCCAAAAAACTGCGCATCCGTGGCGGTGCCAAAGTCCACCAGCCCGAACCCCCTTGCCCGCGCGAGGGCCAGATGTGGCAGGGTTTGCGGCCCCTGCAGCCAGGAACAGCCGTGGTCGTAAGGCTGGCCGAAGGTCGCGCTTTCGGTGAAGGCCCGGCCCCCGATCCGGTCTGCAGCCTCGATCACGATGACGCTCTTGCCCGCCGCGATCAGCACCCTGGCCGCTGCGATCCCCGCAGCCCCGGCCCCTATCAACACGACATCGGGCGCTGTGGGAAACGCGCGGGCTGTGCCGGCGGCGGCGCTGCCTGCGGTAATACCCGCCATGAATGCCCTCCTTGTCAGCATGCCACTTGCCATTTCCATGTCAGCCAGCGCCGACAGGCCGACCGGGGTCAGGCGGATTGAAATGACCGGGAAATCTTGTCGCCAGAAGATCGATGATCCGTTCGATGGCCTGTCCCAGGCTGATCCATGTCGGATAGAGCATCAGGCTGAGCCACAGCCCGTCGGCCAAGGCTTCGATCGACTGCGCCATGGCGTGGGGGTCGATGTCGCTCCGCCCGTCCTGCCGCGCGAGGGTGCCGCAAAGCGCCTCGATCACGTCACTGCGCTCGGTGTCGAACTCGGCAACCATGGCTCGGTAGACGCCTCGATAATGCGCATCGCCGAAGAAGGCGAACCAGACAGCGATCTTGGTCGGCGTGCAGATTGCCGGATCGAACATGCCCTCGACAATCGCGCGCAGCTTTTCGGCAGCGGTCAGGCGCGGATCGGCTTGCCGGGCGACCCAGACCGCGCGGAGTTCCTCGGCAAGGTGCCGCAAGGTAGCGGTCAGCAGGTTTTCCTTGGAGCTGAAGTGATGATTGGCCAGCCCAAGCGACAGGCCCGCCCGGCCCGTCACCTCGGCCAGGGTGGTGCCGGCAAGGCCGCGGTCGGCGATGGTTTCCATTGTCGCGGCGATCAGCTCTTGCCGGCGCTGTTCCTTTGGGGCGGTGCGTCTGGGGGCGGCGGCCTGTGCGGACATGTGCCTAATCCTGATCCAGAACGATCAGGGACTCGTTGTCCCAGCTCAGCCAGACCGGCCTGCCATCGCCCGCAGCCGCATCCTGTTGCAGCGCGGTATTCTGCGACGATACCGCAAGCGGCGCAGACCGGCCCGCAACCCGCACATGCAGGTGGCTGCGTTCGCCAAGATAGGTCGTCGCCTCGATCCGGCCCTGCAGGGCAGCGACGGGAGCCGCGTCTTCGCTGACGTGCGCCACCAGCTTTTCCGGCCGGATCGCGATGCAGACGCCCGCCCCGACCGGAGCGGTGGTGCTGGCCTCGGCCAGATCGCAGGTGCCCAGGCCCTCGACGTCAAGCTGCACGCGGCCCCGGTCCCGGGCCACGACGCGGGCGTCAAAGAAGTTCATGTTGCCGATGAAGCTGGCAACCTTGCGGCTGCGCGGTGCCTCATAAAGTCGGGCTGGACTGTCCAGTTGCAGGATCTTGCCCCCCGCCATGACGGCGATGCGGTCCGACAGGGTCAGCGCTTCTTCCTGGTCATGGGTGACAAAGACAAAGGTGATGCCGACACTGCGCTGCAGGCGGCGAAGTTCCAGCTGCATCTGTTCGCGCAACCGCTTGTCCAGCGCGCCCAGCGGTTCGTCCAGCAGCAGCACCTTGGGCTTCAATATTAATGCCCGTGCCAGCGCCACCCGCTGCCTCTGGCCGCCGGAAAGCTGGTTTGCGCGCCGGTTGCCATAGCCCGGCATCGCCACCAGATCGAGCATCTCGTCCACCATGGCATCTTGTTTGGCCCGTGGCAGCCCGAGGCGGCGCAGGCCATAGGCGATGTTGTCGCGCACGTTCAGATGCGGAAAGATCGCGTAGTTCTGGAACACCATGTTCACCGGCCGCAGGTAGGGAGGCACGGCAGACATCGGCTGGCCGTCGATATAGATCTCCCCGGCGCTGGTGCCCTCGAACCCGGCGATCATGCGCAGAAGCGTGGTCTTGCCGCAGCCCGATGCGCCAAGGAGGGTGAAAAACTCTCCCGGCGCGATGTCCAGCGACAGATCCTCGACCGCGCGGAAGGTGCCGAAGGATTTGCCGACATTGCGGACCGAGATCATGGCAGAGATTGCTGTCATTCCACACGCCCCTCGGACCGGGTGTCGACCGCGCCCAACCGACCGATCCAGAGAGCAAGGAACACCATTAGGAACGACACCAGCAGGATCATCGAAGACAGCGCAAGAACCGACGGGAACTCTCGCGGGAAGCGGAGCTGCGACCAGATGTACATCGGCAGGGTCGGGTCGGTGCCGGACAGGAAGAAGGCCATGATGAACTCATCGAACGAAACGGTGAAGGTCAGAAGGAAGCTTGCGACCACCCCGGGAAAGACGATCGGAAAGGTCACGCGCCAGAACGTGGACCAAGGCGGCTCTCCTAGATCGGCCGAGGCTTCCTCCATCGACCGGTCAAAGCCCTCGAACCGGGGTAGCAGAGTCGCAACAGAGAACGGCAGGCAGACGATCAGATGGCCAAGCGTGACGGTGTAAAGCGACAGCGGTACGCCCAGCCGGCTGATCAGGACCAAAAGCGCCACGCCAAGGATGATGCCCGGCACCACCAGCGGCAACATGATGAAGGTGACGATGGCGCTTTGCCCGGGCAGCCGGTAGCGGGTCACGGCACGCGCCGCCAGCACCCCCAGCGCGGTGGTGATCAGCGAGACAGTCAGCGCCACAGAGAGACTGTTGCGAAATGCTGCCCAAAGCGCATCGCGCTGGAAAAGCTGCCGGTACCATTCGGTCGTGAACCCCTCCAGCGGGAAGCGCACATAGATCGACGCGTTGAAGCTGAACAGCGGCAGAAACAGGATCGGGACGTAAAGCACGATCAGGAACAGCGCCGCATAGACCTGCAAGGGCCGGTTCGGACGCTGGATGTAGGAACCGTCGCTCATGCCAGCCTCGCCTTAACAATGCGGGTGACGATGAGGAACGCCACCCCGACGGCGGCGATCCACAGCATCAGGATGATCGACAGGGCTGCGCCCATCGGCCAGTTGTTCACCGCACCGAACTGCAACTGGATCAGATTGCCGATCATCGCCCCGTCCGGCCCACCAATCAGCGCCGGGGTGATGTAATCACCCGTGGTCGGGATAAAGATTAAGAATGTCGCCGCGACGATCCCTGGCAAGGACAACGGCAGCGTGATCCGCAAGAACCTGCGGACCGGGCCATCGCCAAGATCCGTCGCCGCCTCCAGCAGCGACCGGTCGATCTTTTCCAGTGAAACATACAGCGGCAAGATCGCAAAGGCCGCCCAGGCATGGGCCAGCGTGATGACCACCGCCGCCTGACTGTAAAGCAGAAAGGCCAGCGGCTCCTCGATCAGCCCCATGCTCAGGAGCCCGGAGTTGACGACCCCCTCATAACCAAGGATCACCTTCCACGCGAAGACGCGCAAAAGATAGCTGGTCCAGAACGGCAGGGTAATCAGCACGATCCACAGCATCTTGTTGTGATGGATGTGGAACGCCACAAAATACGCCATTGGATAGCACAAAAGCACGGTCAACACGGTTGCGAGCCCGGAAATCCAGAATGACCGCAAGAGAAAGGCACCGAAGATCGGCTCGGACGCGGCGCGGGCATAGTTGGCCGTGGTCAGCGTGGTATCGAAATCGAGGCCCTGCCGGGACCAGAAACTCATGGCAAGCAGAATGGCGGTGGGCACAAGGATGCCCACCGCCATGACAAGTGCCGTGGGCGAAAGCAGCACCCAGCCGCGGAGCGTTTCACTCCGATGCAGGCGGCGCGCCAGCCAGCCCGGCGCCCGTTGCTGCCCCCTGTCGTCCTGTGCAAGGCTCATCGCCGGCCCCGCACCGCAACGGCACCGGCGCGCACAGGCCTAGACGACCCCAAGGTCATGCCGTCAGTACCCTGCCTTGATCAGTTCGAAGACCTCGTTCATCCGGCTTTCCCATTCCTGCGTTTGCGGAATCTGGAAATGCCCGGCGCCCAGAATATCCGCCGGGTTCTTGCTAAGCCCAAGCGCAGCCAGCGTAGGTTCATCGAATGCTTCGAACGACTTGCGGTTGGAATGACCGTAGCCGTAGTCACGGATCATGAACTCGCCGGCCGAGACGCTGAGCAGCGAGTCGATGATGTCATAGGCCTTGTCGAGATTGGGAGCATCCTTGTGGATCATCACGCCGCAGACCCAGGTCAGCGCGCCCTCTTTCGGCTTTGCAAACTCGACCGGCACGCCTTGGGATTTCAGCAGCGTGGCAGAACTGTTCCAAGTCATAGCCGCCGCAAGTTCGCCAGAGGACAGCGCCTGTTCCAGCGATGAGGTGTCATCGGTATAGACGCGGATCAGCGGGCGCTGCTCGCGCATGACGGCGGCGATCTTGTCAAAGGCCTCATCGGTGGCGATGTCCTTGAAATCGACCCCCGCCTTGATCGCACCGCACCACCAGGCGTCCCCGCCCGAGGCCAGCGATCCAAGCCGCCCACCATAGCGCGCGTCCCACAGCATGTTCCAGCTTTCCTCGCCCTCCAGCTCGAAGATGTCGGTGCGGTAGGTGATCGAGGTCTGACCCCAGTCAAACGGCGCCAGCCAGGGCCGCCCGCCTTCGCCAAGGTTACCCTGGATGTCGATCAGCTCGGGCAGGACGTCAGGCCAGTTCGACAACCGCGAGGTGTCGATCGGCTGGAAAAGGCCAGAATCGATCCAGCGCACGAGCCCGGCATTGCATGGATGAGCCACATCCACGACATAACCGCCGCGCATCTTGGTCAGGCCCTCTTCGGTTCCGCCGAAAATGGCAAAGTTCGGCAGAGCGCCATGCTTGGTCTGATAGTCGACAAAAAGCTCTGGAATATCGTAGCCGCCCCAGGTGAAGAACGTCCCTTGTGCCCCCTGAGCAAGTGCACGGCGCGGCATGAAGGGTGTCGAGAGCACGCCGACACCGGCTGCAAGGAGTGACCGGTTGAAGGCGCGGCGGCTCAGTTTCCCGATCTTTACGGCGGCGAGATGGTCAATGACGTCCATGGAATGGCACTCCTGTGATAGGTGTCTGATCAGTCCAAGTACTCGTCCAGAGAACTGATGCGACAACCAAGGTGATGATCATCGCCAGACGCTCGATTGAACGTGCATTCAATTAAGCCTGTCGAAGCTCGATCCGTCAAGAACAAATATCCTCCCGCTGACTGCCTACGCGACGGTCGCTCATAAGGCTGAGGGCCGTCGCAGATGGTCCCGAATATTTCCCGGGTAATCAGACCAGTGCCCCAGCCGAAATCGGGTTCCTACCGAATGGATTGGTCGCAGTTGGTAGTCTTTTCTATTATGCCGTTGACCGGGCGGGACGCGGTGGCGCATGTCTCGGAGATTCACGGGGTGAGCCAGCGCCGGGCGTGCAAGGCCCTGGCCGTGGAGCGATCGACCGTGCAGTATCGGAGCGTGCGTCCGGACGACGGGCAAGCTCGGGCAGCGATGAAGGCGGTGGCAGCCGAGCGCCGCCGCTTCGGATGCCGGACCAAGCACGTCATGCTGGAGCGGCAGGGGATCGTGATGACCCTCAAGAAGCTCAGACGGCTCTACCGCGAGGAGAAGGTCCAGGGGCTGCGCAGGCGGCCATACCCTTTTTTGGCGCATCATTCCCAAAATGCTACCGAACGGAGCTGACCTCCATCGCGATTCTGTCCTGGTGACAGCGCACCGGCGTCGAATCGCCCCACATCTCACCGGGCACGAGAACCCTCGACGTCGGGCCTCGCAAGACAACTGGTGGTGCGGATGACCCACGACTCCACGCTTTTCATCCGCTAAGCGTTGGACGCCCCCAGCCGCGGACGGCTATCTCGTCGAAATCTCCGGCCCCGCGATGTGTACGGCCAGCAGGCAGCCGTTCGGCGTGTAGGAATGGTGCTCGGTCCCGTCGCGGTAGAAGACTAGGTCGCCGGGTTTCAGGACGCGGCCATCGTCTTCGATCAGCTCGCCTTCTAGGATCAGGAACTGCTCGTGCCCGTTGTGGATGTGCCGCCGCGTCGTCATGCCGGGGGGCATGCGGTAGACGTGGAAGCCCTCGCCCAAGGGCATACCGGTGTCAAGCTGCAGGATGTCATCGCCGAAGGCCTGGCCGTCGGGGTAGACGAATGGGCGAAATTCGGCCTCGTGGATGTTGGCGATCTTGCGGTCTTCGGGTGAGAAGGTCATTCGCGTTCTCCGTCATGGTCGGTTAGGAACTGGTCGGGTGGTAGGCGGTCGGGCTCCCGCGGTCCCAGCTGTTGGGCGTCGGTTCGGTGCGGCACGGCAGCTATGTCGTCATCGCGGTCTCGCCAATGTGCATGCTGGGACAATCTCCTTTGGATACCCGCGCGGATCTGCAAAAAATATTCGTGACCTACTGACTGGATTGTCAATCAGTTTTTTCCTGGCGAAAGGATGGCCGCGTGGATGAGACTGTGGATCGGCCCCGGAGAACGCGCTGGCCCTGGACGAAGGGCGGGGGCGGGTGAGTTCTACACCCGCGGACCGTCAAAACGGGATGGAATCGAGATACGCGATCAGCGCCACGACGTCGTCATGCTCGAGCACGAACTCCGGCATTTCGAGGCTGACCGTGATCCCCTCGGCGAGTGCTTCTTCCAGACTCTCAATCGGATACAACCTGCCAAGGAAGCGGAACGGAATTGCCCGTGGGTTAGCGCTATGATCCTCGGTCATGACACCATGGCAGCGTGCGCAGTTTGCCTGATCAAAGGCAGCACCCTCGGCAATCGGATTGACCTGCTCCCCTGAAACGTCCGCACTTTGAGGTTAGTCTGTTCTCCAGTGAAGGAGACAGACATGAAGCGCAGGAGGTTCAAGGAAGAACAGATCATCGGCGCACTGAAGGAGCACCAGGGGGTTTAGCGCGGCGGAGATGTGCCGGAAGCACGGGATCAGCGATGCGACGTTCTACAACTGGCGCTCGAAGTATTGCGGCATGTAGGTCAGCGAAGCCAAGGGGCTGAAGCAGCTCGAGGATGAGAACGCGAAGCTGAAAAAGCTCTTGGCGGAGTCGATGATGGATGTCTCGACCTTGCGCGAGATGCTCGGAAATAACTTCTGAAGCCTGGGGCAAGAAGATCCGCCATGTCCTGAGCCAAGACCGTAAGCGTCCGGCGTGACCGCTACGCGCGCCATTTCCAAGGCAGCAGGTCATCGACCTTTGTGATCTTGTAATCAGGGATACGGGCCAGGGTGTCGGCGATCCAGGCATGGGGATCGATGGCGTTGAGCTTTGCGGTTTCGATCAGGGTGTATGCGATGGCGGCGGCCTTGCCGCCCGCTTCCGAGCCGACGAAGAGGTAGTTCTTGCGGCCGAGGGCGATGGCGCGCATGCCGCGTTCGGCGGCGTTGTTGTCGAGTTCGAGAATGCCGTTATCGAGGTAGGGGCGCAGGCGTTCCATCCTGGTGAGGGCGTATCGGATGGCGGCCGCGAGCGGGGATTTTCCCGAGATCGTGGTGAGTTGCATGGCCAGCCATCGCTCCAGATTGTCAAAGACCGGGGCGGCATGCGCCTTGCGAAGCGCGAGGCGGACGTCCGGAGGTGAACCTCGGGCCTCCTTCTCGACGGCGTAAAGTTGCGCGATCCGGCCGATGGCTTCCTCGGCGATCGGAGAACCTTGCGACCGGTGGATGTCGACGAACTTGCGCCGGACATGGGCCATGCAGGCGACCTCGCGGATGGTGCCGGAGCGATAGAGGTCTTCAAATCCGGCATAGCCGTCGGCATGCATCCAGCCGCGGTATCGGGCAAGGTGATCCTTGGGGTGCTGGCCCTTGCGGTCGCCGGAGAACCGATACCAGGCCGCGGGCGGGGCGGTGCCTCTCCAAGCGCGTTCGTCGCGGGCATAGGTCCAGAGCCGTGCGGTCTGGGTCTTGCCGGTGCCGGGGGCGAGCATGCTGATGGGCGTGTCATCGGCAAAGATCGCTTCGGCCGACAGGACATGGCGCCCGATGGCATCGGTCAGCGGTTCCAGAAGGGCCGTAGTCTTGCCAACCCAGTCGGCCAAGGTGGACCGGTCGAGGTCGAGGCCTTCACGATCGAAGATCTGGCTCTGACGATACAAGGGAAGATGATCGGCATATTTGCTGACCAGGACGTGCGCCAGTAGCCCTGGCCCGGGGCGACCGCGTTCAATGGGGCGAGAGGGCAGCGGGGCTTGCACAAACCGTTCACAGCAGGCGCATGTCAGGCGGGGGCGCACGATCCGGTTCACGATGAACCGTCCGGGGACATACTCCAGTTCTTCGGTGACATCCTCCCCGATCCGGCGCAGGCGACCGCCACAGTCGGCACAGGCATCGGCGCCGGGGCTGAGTTCCACTTCCATCCGGGGGATGTGATCGGGGATCGGGCGGCGCTTCGGTTTGTCCTTCTCCTCGATGTCCGGCAGCTTCATTCGCGCCGTCATGGCAGCAGCGGCGATCTCGCTGGTCTCGAGGGCCAGTTGCAGCTGTTCGGCGGTCTCGGACGACGCCCCGAACCGGTGCGCCCGGTGCCCCGCCAGCTGATGGCGCAGCTTCTCGATCAGAATCGCCTGCGCCTTCACCTCGGCCAGAAGCCGCGCGGTGAAGCTGCGCAGTTCCTCGGGGTCTTCCGGCAAGGTCAGGGTCTGATCGGGCATGCGAGAAGTTTATCCCACTGTATTCCTTGTGGGAATCCTTCTCTTGCAGGGCGGCAGACTATCCCGCTGCCAAGGGCCGCCAAGTTCGCTGCGGGGCCCGCCAGTCGATCCCTTCGAGGAGCATCGACAGTTGCGCAGGCGTCAGTGCCACCTTCCCCTCCTTGGCCGAGGGCCAGACAAACCGCCCCTTCTCCAGCCGCTTCATGAACATGCAGGCCCCTTGGCCATCCCACCAGATAATCTTGACCATATCACCCTGACGGCCCCGGAACACGAAGATATGTCCGGCGAAGGGATCTTGCTTGAGCACGGCTTCGGCCTGTGCCGCGAGCGCCGCAAAGCCCTTCCGCATGTCGGTGACGCCCGCGGCCAGCCAGACCTGCGTGTTGACCGGAACCGGGATCAAACCGTCAGACCCCGGATCAGCCGCGCCAATGCCTCGGGATCATAGCTGCCGCTGATCCGCATCCGGTGCCCGCCTGCAAGCTCGATCTCGATGTGGTTCTCGGCGGCAGGTGCCGCCGGGGCAGACCTGGTCCCCGCGACGATCTCTACGGGAAGAAACCGCGCCTCCTCTGCTGGGGGCGCAACCAAGGCGGGGTCCGGCGCAAAACGGGGATCGCGCAGCCACTTGAAGATCAGGTTCGCGTTCACCGCGTAGCGCCGCGCCACCTGAGCCACGGAAACGCCCAGTGCCGCCGTCTGGAAACAGATCGAGCGCTTCTCCTCATCCGTCCAGAGCCGCTTCGTCCGACGCGCCACGACATCACCATAGTGTCCACTATCAATGGTGGACACTATCCGACCCTCTCACCACGCGGCAGGGCGGTCAGGCCGGACGCTTACCCAAGACCGAGAAAGGCTATTCGCAGGGACGGGCCTGCCGCTTGGTGGGGATCGATCCGCGTGAGCAGGTTAACTGACTCGCCGGGGATGTGAGACGCCCCGGTCAGGTTTAGCGTAATGGAGCATGGGGCCTCGACTGGCTCCAAGAAGGATTAATCTTCTTCGCTCTGTCCGCCAACGCCTGCGGGTGCCCGCCACTGCGTGCTGGTGCGGTTTTTCTGGCGCGCTGTTGATGTGGCGTTGATGTAAATGCACGAATGCGGAAAACGCCCTTTGGGGCGCTGCGCAAGTCATTGATATGTTTGGTAGATTTGGTTGCGGGGGCAGGATTTGAACCTGCGGCCTTCAGGTTATGAGCCTGACGAGCTACCGGGCTGCTCCACCCCGCGGGGGTTGGGGTTGTCGTCAGGTCTGGCGGCGACCTACTCTC
>Ga0169931_10007373_pt1 | contig 16315 bp, 10 predicted proteins | sample Kivu_15m_20L_FD_129675 | JGI IMG/M metagenome (GOLD analysis project Ga0169931, IMG submission 129675) | Freshwater microbial communities from Lake Kivu, Western Province, Rwanda to study Microbial Dark Matter (Phase II) - Kivu_15m_20L... | ecosystem: Environmental > Aquatic > Freshwater > Lake...
ACCACAAGATGGACATTTCATATGATTACATCCTTCACTTCGACAAGTTCGCATAGAACAACCAGGACAAAATCTTGCATCCATGGATTCTGCAACATGCATAAAGTCATGGATATCTTGTGAAGATGAGATTTTCTTTTTGTATATAGAACATTGTTGATTTTGATGAGAGACTTGCCGAATGGATGGTTGTTGTCGAAACAAGAGTGTAGTACTCGTAGAAGAAGAAGAAGAAGAATACATAGTCCATGATTGATAACACAAGGCACAAAAGGTCAAGTAACATTGTGGACAAGTAACAGTTCTTGAATCTGTATCATGTGTTCTTGGAATAGAAGTAGTAGTAGTAGTAGTAGGAGTCGAAGATGGGAATTGAAAATGAGATGGATGAATCCATGAATCAATTCTTTCAGCTTCTTTCCCATTCATTCCTCCATGTATAGAATATTCTTTATAACTGGACAGAGGTTTATAAAAGATCCATGATCTTTCTTCTTGTTCTAATTTTTGATTCCGGAATGTCCGATTGGATAACCAAAGACATGTACAATTGGGTCTAGGACATCTTAAAACAAAGGTATAGTGGTCATCCTCATAATCTTCTATTTGTGGCATTTCATTCTTTCCATCCGTATGGTTATGTATATCTTGAATGGTTGGTAATTCTTCCTTGTATCTATTGGTTTGTATCCCTTGTTGCTTTTGTTGAATCTCTAGTAATCCCATGGTTAAACTCCATCGTTCATACAATTGTATGACTTGTCGTTCTTCTAATGATTTAGTCCAAAAGAACCATTTTTGATATCTTAAACTAGTATTTGAATGTAAAGACGAGTAAGTATCCATATCTCTTGCATATACTCGTGTAGAAAGTAGGTTGAAAAAGGTTTCTCTGGTTGTTGTTGTTGTGATGGTGGCAGTTTGTTGTTGTTTCCATGAATAGGAAATGGGAAATAGGATAAGTAATGGAACAAGAATAAAGCAAAAGATCAATGGTATAAGAATGAAATAAATTTTCCATGAAGAATAAGCAAGTGGAAAGATAAAGGCTAATGGTACAGCCATAATGTGAATGGATATAAAAATACGTATTCCCATAAAACAGAGACTGGTGAAATAACATGTGATAATAAACCAAGTATACCAAAGTGGATAGAGTATATAATATCCTATAATGGAATGTTGTAAAGTAAAATGATATTTATGAAAACAAGATCGTATTTGCTTTTCGGATAGAATCGATTCCATAGGAATTGGACCCTTCTTCTGATGTTTCTGATGACTATGACGACGACGACAGCCCAAGGGACAATCCAATAAAGTTCGTCCTGCATCTTGACCTGATATACCTTCTTGTAAGATACATGTTATATGACGATACAAACAAGATAAACAAATGTTTCGTTTACAACAAGGCATATATTGAGCTACTTGGAACGAAGAAGAAGAAGACGAATGGTATGTTTGGTAATAATAATAATATACAAAGAGTAGCCATTGTCGCCACCGTCTTATCAGCAGAGAGGATACTTTTTTCAAAATAAGATTCTTTTGTTTCTCTTTTTCATCAATCTTCTCATCGTAATCTTCTTCATCATCATGGAAGATGAATGACATGGATTCACAACAAATGGGACATTCCTCCATCCTTTGTTGGAGTGAGTGAGAGTGTCGTGTGTCGTGTGGTCTTGGAAATGTTGTTTGTGTGTTTCGACACCGACCTACTGTACAGTACCGGTACGGTATACGGCACGAACAGTATGTAGGCTACTGTAGCTGTAGCGTGGACATGCCGTTGGTCTTTTCTTTGTTTTACACGGATGATGGATCTCCACACAAATCAACATCAGAAAAGAAAGCAAACAACAGAAGAAACAGTCAACAAACAGTTCACTGCTGTTTTTGAATCTATATATATATATATATTCAAAAAAAACACATGTCCTTGTCGTATAGTCCTCCTACTTGTATTTCTTCTTCTGCAAATCCCCAATCCCAATCGACGATGGATGAAGCATTACGTTTAGAATGTCAGGTACTCCATTTGGTCTTACATAGAAATTATAAACAACATTTTCGTACACAATACTTTCGTAGAATGAAAATGATCCAACGATCCTTACAAAAACATTCGATACTGTCCTTGATGGAGACAACAAGATCTCCTACAATACGTACGACTACTACAGATACAGAAACCAATACCATCAATCCATTATTACAACAACAACAACAACAACAACAGCAGCAGCAGCAGGAACCATCAGAATTATCAGCAGCAGTAGCATCAATGCTGAATCAACAACTGTATCACATAGCTCATACAGTCTTACCTGAAATACTTTCACGGATACATCATGCCATGGCAGCACTTGTGAATGAATTAAGTAAAGGATACTTTGTTCCTCTAGCTTCTGTCTTTCTAGCTTTAATTAGTCGAATACGGATTATACTCATGAGAATGGGAAGAGATATCATACTACGATTACTACGACGACAATCTAACGATGAGATGCATAGACTTTTACAACCCTTTTTAGAAATCGATGGACCGACCTTTCAAACATGGAGGAAAAAACGATATGCAGATACTTGTTCTTCTACTACTAAACATCATGTCTTGACAAGGAAACATAATAATAATAATAATAAAACTCATGCAATCCTTGTAGTAGAAGAACAAGTCCATAAAGATGATGTACCCTATGATGAAAAAATGATTCAAAAAGAAATGAATCTAGATATGAAAGATGATTATTATGATGATGATGATGATGAAGAAGATATGGGTCAAGAATATTTACAAATAAACTATTCAAGAAAGGAACAAGTATCATCAAAGTTGTTTCAAGGAAAAGATGATGATGATGATGATGACGTTACTCCTTCCAAAACACAATTAAGAAGAAAATCAACAAAGAAGACAATAACAATACAACAACAACAACAACAAATTTCTACAATATGGAATATATTTGATGGTAATACCAACCAGGACATTGTGTACAACAAGAGTACAGAACAACACAAGATCATGGTAAATCATACGTTGAAAAGAAAGGATATAGAGCAAGTAACAAAACAAATTAAGAAGGATAAGAAAAAGAAGAAGAAGAAACGGAACAATAACGAGAGTGTATTTGATAAAATCTTTCATTCATAAAATAATAATAAATAAATCATGAGATACATTGAAGAAATATGGAATCATGATTTTATATATATATATATGAAAGAATGGGCGGCATTAGATAAAATCGGTGCCTTAAGGCTGTAGATATTACTAAGCGCTAAGATATTATTATTATATATATGAAAGAATGGTCTCCAAAGGTTCTATACCATAGAATGTGTAGTTATATACAGTCATAGACATTATTAAGACTCTACTGAATATGTCTTCTAAAGTACCCTTTTTTTTTTCTTATGATAGTAATTCACCCTCTTTCTTCATCTTTTCCATTAATTCCTTATAATTTACATGGGCTCTCTTTCTTTTTCGTCCTGTTCCTATATCAGCAGTATTAGTGTCAGTAATAATATCCATATCTGGAGATACGATTATCTCGTCCATGGCATTAGAATGATGATTCATTGGATCCATTTCCATGCATTCGCTGTTAGTAGTCGTTGTCGTAGTAGTAATAGTAGTCGTTGTCGTAGTAGTCGCAGTAGTAGTATGAGGAGGAGAATCGCTTGGATGTGAAGGTCTCATAGCTGTCATGCTTAATTCACGACTTCTCACTCGTCTTTCTGATGGGCTGGTCATTTGCGCACGAAATAACTTTTCCATTCTCTGTCGCCGCTTACGCTCCCTTTCTACAACCATTTCCAATTCAAACCGACTTTCCCATTCAGCTTCCTGTAAATCATACAGAGCACGACTACTTCCCCCATCCACCAGTGCCCGAACGTGACTCGCCACACTTCTTGCAAAAGGCGATACGATACCCCCATGTATCTTATATCCACCCTCAAGGACAGATATCACACGTCCATTACAGCATGTGTTGGCGACTTTGACAAGTTGTTCAGTCAGCCATTCGTAGTCATCCTCAACCATACCCACATACCCGAAATTCATACTGTCTTTTTTATGTGCATCAAAGCCTGCACTTATGAAAATTATGTCAGGATTGAACTCAAGTAGGTAGGGAATGATATCTTTCCGATAGGAATCCCTCATTTCTATGCGCTGCAAGGCCGGGTTTTCATTTTCCTTTGGAAGACTCAATCCCACATTGATGACCTGACAGCAATTTTCACGGGACTTTTCACCCATCCGAGTCCATGTCTGTGACAGTAAAAACTCGGATAAACCTGGACCTTCAACGTCAGAGGGCGATGCAATAGCATCCGATACCGATGAATTGCCGGACGCCGGATAGAACCAACCACCCATTTGTGGATGATCCGAAAAACTTGCATCTCTTGGACCGTATCCATGAACACTAGCAAAGAAGACATTATGTATATCTGTTTCATCCAGCCAAGGTCGATAGCTTGCTTTTTCCAAAACCCCAGTCACAAAGGAAGTTTTGATTGTAGCTCGGTCCACCGTTGGTATGAGACTGCGTATAATTGCTTCCGTTCCATTACCGTGATGAACATCAAAATCAATGATAGCAATTTTCTTGATCCCGTCGTTACGATACATGCTGCGGGCGTATGCAGCACCAATAGCCACATTATTCAAAATACAGAATCCGTGAGAGCCTTCTGGATCGTTGGGACATTTGACAACTCCAGTAGGTCCTGCATGATGTCCTGGAGGACGTACCGCACAGAATGCATTACGAAAGTCCCCCGCCATGATACGATCCACTGCCTCGCAAACACTACCTGCTGCACGTAGAGCCGATTCAAAAGTCCATCGAGAAATGGTTGTATCAGGATCCAATGGTATAATTGCATGAGGATGGTCTGGTATCTCGCAACAAAATTGACTTATTTTTTCGATGTAAGAATAGTCATGGCATTTCAACACATCCACCATAGCAGCTCGTCGAGCCTCAGTTTCCCAAGTGAGTCTTTCGAACTCAGCAGATCGTAGAATACCGGTGTCTTCGTCCAGTAAAACTGACAAGCGACGAATATTTTCTGGGGGCACATCTGTGCCATCTCGACAAATGGGAGGACATGTAAAGTGACGACTACAAAGCTCATGGCAAATAAGTAAGGTTCGTCCATCTGGATCCATGATCAAGTCTCGTTTTAAGCTAGAGTTTGCAGATGTATCAAGGGATCTGGGTATACCGGAACCAGGCATACCAAGGAAAGTAGTTAAATCACTTGGGATAGTCATACCCCGTTTGTAGGCTAACCCAGCTGGAGTAAATCCTCGCTTGTCGATGGCGTGGGGATTAGCTCCAGCCTCAATCAATAAACGAACGACTCCCCAATTCCCTCTTCCACATGCGACATGAAGAGGCGTTTTCCCGTAATTATCTGTGGGATCGATATCAATATCTGGAGTATGTGTAAGGATTTGTGTCACACCTATCTTTTCACCTATTCCAGTGTCTGATTGTTGCTTTGGGCTGCCATGTGTACCATTATCATCCCTTGCAGGTGTTAAAGTTCCAAAAGGATAATTCATTTGGTCATATTTAGCTGCAGCATGCAAAGGTCTACCGCCCACACGATCACTCCTTACGTTTAAGGTCGTTACACCTGCTGGATCATTGAGAATATAATTGACAACTTGACTCAAATTAAGTGACACAGCTAGGTATAGTGGAGTGTGATTCGCATCGTCAGAGGCACAGAGGTCTGCATCGTATTCGTGAAGAAGTTTGACGGCCTCTAGAGCAAAAGACGTTTTAGTTGGTATTGCCCCAATCGAAATGGCCGTGTGAATCGGTAAAGAACCATCGCATCTCTTTTGCAACGAGGCCCCAGCTCTGAGAAGAAGTCGCATGTGATCAAGCTTTGAAGAATGTATTGCAATATGAAGAGGTGTATTTTCATCGCCATCTCGTTCATCTATATTATACGGACAATTGTAAATGGGTGAATGAGTATTTTTCTTCTGGTAGTTGGTGCCGACTTCTTCCTCGTTCATCTCGATGGGTAAAATGACTTGATTTTCAACATCGATTTCATCGGCGGACGGTAAGTGATCCGTATCTTTATCTTTCTGTTGAAGTACAGTAACATTTGCAGTGATGGTCAAGTAAGCCGCCGAATTCTCGTCATTAGGAGGAACCCCTTGACCGTCTATCGCATCCCATAGTGCACTAGCCTGAGTAAAGCTGGAAGCTTGAAATTCCTCGATTTGTGATGACCCGATCCCACGTGTAGGAGAGAATGATATCGGAGGATGGCCATATACAGCTGCTGCAGCCGCCGCATTATCGTTTTCGACATCCGTTACGGCGCTATCATCTTCGTCGGGACTCTCTCTAACATAGTTTCCTTCGTCCTCTTCTTCCTCTTCACTGCCTGACGCCTCATGTTCTTCCTCTTTTCCTTCATCTCCTTCGTCACTGTCACTGTCTTCGTCGTCGTTGTCGTCGTCTTGTACATCCTCATGGACGGGAGGTAAAATGAGATTCTTAAGTACTGAAATGTCCTCGGCTATCGAGTCGTGAATAGGATACTTCGTTCGTACGCGTGTACCAGAGCCATCAAAATCCTCATCGCTGTCAGCACCTTCACCATGACTTCCCTCGTCGTAACCATTATGAAAAGAATCCCCCATTATATTCTCTGAACACTGACACTTATAACTACAACATGGTTAAGTGTTAGATCATAAGATGCATTTGGTAGTGATTGCGGAGAGCCGCAAACATCAACCTAATTCGTTGGTTCGAAGATACGCTAACGTACCAGTAACGCTTCGACTTAGCTAAACAACGTGTGGTACGTGGGTTTACTACAAAAGAGAGACAGTATGTAAAATCCCTGCTTTTTACGTTGACGCGCGCCGAACAAAAAAACTGAGTGGACAAAAAAATGAGACTACTTCAAAATAAAAAGGCCGATCTTAAAAATGACGTATTTTTCATCATCATGCGGTCACAGCGCGCACCCTTCAAAACGAGATGCAGACCACGAACAACCGCTGCTGAACGGTACGTAGCCTACAGTAGCATGTATCAGCTCAGGGACTCCTTTGGTACTATACGCTGCACGCCAGCTGTACAGTGTACGGCACGCTTTGCACAGTTGGTTTTCATAAGAAATAAAAAAAGAAGAAGCACGTTTACGAGTATACAATGTGGTACCTTCTAGAAATCAGTTTTAAAAATGACTGAAAGAAAGCTTGTTATATTGTTTGTTATCAAGCTGGAGAACAATATTGCAGTAAATTTTCATAGCACTGATTATTTGGTTTGTTGCTGCCGTTCCTTTTCCAAAAGTCTTTGTCTATATGCGTCACCCACCAATAGATTCTGTGCACCTCCCACGGCCTTCAGAAAAGGGTCTTCTTCATCGTTATCAGCAGGAGATTCCGAGCATACATATCCGTATTGATGATCATCCAATTCTTTGAAATCATTGTCAGAATCAAGGTCATTAATAGCATTATCCTCATCCGATTGCGAGGACAATTCAACACAATCTTCATCATCATCATCAACTTCACCGTTATTATTTTCGCCACTTGATTCAGAATCTGCATCTGCTGTCCTTCTCTTTTCTGCTCTCAGTCTCTCCCTTTCTTCTTTAAAAGCCTCTATAACATTACGTTCTACAGCTTTCATTTCTCGTAACCTTAATGCCCGTCCAAATACTTTTTCTTTTCTTTCAACTTGTGCATTGATTTTTGTTTGCATTATTTCTTGAGTATGACTTTTGCTGGAATCATCGGTCAGAGCAGGTTCCTTGACACACATGGCACAAACAATTATAGTAATTCTGTTGTGATTTTGTCCGTTGATATTAGCGAGCATGTTGTCGTTGTTGTCATTGTTGCATTCAATGGTGTGATCTTCCAGTTTTAATTTCTTGTCCATCATGGACGCCATCATCTTGTCATATGCCACAGGACTTACAGCACATGTATCACAGATTGTATGGTACGCTGCTGTGATATGTCTCTGAAAACATATATTGCATGTACTGGGCTGTGTCAATGGTTTATACTTTCTATATTGCTTGCGCCATTCAATTTTAGCATGGCATCTTCGACATAGGCCAACATTGGGAGATGAAAGTATTTGCTGAGTGCGCTTGGAGTTGGGATTATGTCGATAGGCAAACGTATTTTGATGTGCAGGTTTATGACCAGCCTTTTTCTTCCGCGATGATGAGGTTAAAGATTGTTGTGGCATTACAATGAGGCTCTTTTATCCTCTTGTGGCAGATTTTCAGCTCCTTTTTCTTTTGGGGGCAGTGAAGAGTACAATAAAGTTCCGACAGAAGCCAGCCAAGGATAGTACCTGTACCTGCCTGTATTATGATTGGATGGTTGATTATCGATCGGATTCTTGCTTTCTCTCGGAAGATGTAACTTATTGAACATAGAACAAGTTTTCTGACGGCGGACCGACGTTTTACATACAGTACAGAGTACAGCCGGCCTGTGCGCGAGCCTGCGCTGGTCGGCCGTGGTTTTCGGTTTTCAAGTGCTGGCGTAGTATCCTATGTGTAATAAATACAGCATGAAGGGCTTTTATATTTATGTAGTCTTGTGTCTTGTGTAGTAAATTCTTTTTTAATAAAAGACATGGACATCTGTAAATCAATCGTTGGACCCCCTGATTGATGTTATCTGGATTCACAGATGTCCATGTCCTAAAAAATGTACGAGTACTACACAAGACTACAAAAAATATAAAATACCCCAGGTTTGCGAATGTAATATATGTCTGTGTGTAATGGATGCAGATTCTTGCAAGACATCTATATCCATTACACAGAGGAATAATTTCAAAACTATCGTCTCTTCTGATGCTTGAAGCTTCCCTGCACTTAGAATAGCTCCCAAAGTCTGGTGAAATAAAGCCAAAGATCCATGATCAAGGTACGAGTATCTTTTAGGGCTAGGGTTTTGTGTAGGCTTATGCAGTACATTATTTGATGATATATTATTGACTCGTTGATTTTTTAACATGGGTATTGATAATTCACTCATAAACTATCAAGAGAGAGTCTGTCACAGCCGTCCATGCTCAGAATTGGTTGCCGATGGTTTGTAGCTAAGAAAGCAATCGTAATGTGGGTAGGGTCATGGTCGACTTAGTGAACACAGCTTTGATATCAATGTAAAACATCCTTTAAAAATTCAGTTATTTATAGTTGTTTAAAATCATATCATCATTATTCTAGTAATTTTAATCACTCCAAGGTATTGTCCCCGTTGACAATAATTTCTCTCATGGGAACATATGTATCCTCCTCCTCTTCGTCATAAGCCTCGACATTTCCCACATTCTCGTCATCCACGGCGGGATCATCGTTTACAGTGAGCCGTTTTACTTTTAAGACATGTTTCATTTCATTCTCATCCACGTACTCCACATCTCTTACTTCATTCTCATCTCCGTACTCTACATACTCCTCCATTTCAGAGGACATGGTGAGAACATCAGGTAAATTCATTTGCTCGATCAAGACATTCTCTGATGGAGTAGATGTGAATGTTTCACTGAAAGTAAAACACTGTCGTGGATCCACTGATGCAACGTCCTTGTCCACACAAATAACTGTGCGAGCGAAGTCTTGAACTTTGTCTTTACTTGAGCTAATGTTAGATATTGTTGATACAAGCAGCGTCGATGATGATTCAGCAAACGTGTTCACTTTGTCTTTAAGCGCGTCCTTCATAGAGTCAATGTCAGTCTGTTGACGAGTAAGGTCCTGATTAAGATAAGTTTTCGCTTCTGATTGAGCCTTGGTAGCAATGTCATCACTGGAATTTACAATGCTCTGAGACATCTCACAAACCACCTTTTCACAGGCACTTGAGCTCATAGTTACTCCATCCATTGTTTGATACAGTGAAGGGTCTATCCTTCTTCATCGTGTCGAATGACTCCTTGATGCCACCAATTACTTTCTGTATCATGAAATCATGCTTCTCATTTCCAACACATGTTAACTGCGTGACTCCATCCGACGAGACATTCATTAGACGATCGATATCTTCATCGCAGCAGGCTTGAGACTCTGCTTTAAATGTGTCTATAACTTGCGTCAATAATGGATCCTCGTTACTCATTCCTGTAAGCAATCGATTCGCGTTCTCAGCATGAGATAAGACCCTCATATTGCTTCGACCTGTAATGTCTCTAATGTGAATAAAACTGCGCCTAGCTTCATCGGTAGCTTTTTTCATCTCCACATTTTCACTCATAATTGTATCTACGCTCTTCAGCAACTCAGTGTGGATCTCATTAACCGAATCAAACATACCTGTGGAATCTGTACGAAGCTGGATATTCGTATCGACAAGCTTTCCTAGTTTATCTTCAAAGGACTGAAAATACTTTTGCTGGTCTTTTGCAACCTTGTCCATCTGAACCTTCATGAGATGATGCATACCTTCGATGACATTTTTGATAAAGTCATTTTGCAGTGTATCTTGCATAGCTAGTGCCTCTGCATACGACTGACGTTGTTCAGATAATAATGCATCTTGTGCGGAAAGAATTGAGCTTTGAGATTTCAAATTCACATCGACGAAAGAGCTATGATTTGTGACGAGACTTTGTATAGCATTGTGCTTTTCTGCACCTTTTACGAGTTGGTCCAATACGGATTCAAGAGTAGATGAATGAAGAGAAGATTTACTTTCAATATCTGTGAGTACTGATTTGCTAGATGACTCCCAATCTTTGACGATCGCCGCCAAAATATTGCGACTTTCTTTATTCGAAGCATGGAGTTTCATCATTTCTTCAGAAGCTTTAGAAACTAAATCTGAATATCGATTATTCAATTTATCGATCGCATCGCTCATTTGTGAGGCATAGGCTCGGGATTTCGCCAAGTAATCTTCATTGAAGGTGTTCAGAGAGATTGTTTGTTTTTCAAGTTCTTCGGTACGATCACGGATGAAATTTAGCAAGGTCCCTTCTCCAGACATAAACTCGCAACGAGCTGCTTGGACAGCGTCGCGTATGCTCGAACATAATTTAGATATTTCCGGTGAAAGCCCTTTGCTTCCCAACGCTTGACTGCGAATATTGGACATGAGACCTTGAACGGATTCGGCCAGAGAGTTTATGACTTCGGCAGATTTACATGATAATTTCCTGTTACTCGCGTCAATTTGGTCGACCATGCGAGAGATCTGAGCACTATTCTCAGTCGCCATTAACTCTAACGCTTTCAAACTTGCACATATACTCGTTAGAGATGCTGTCATAGTCGACTCGAAAAACTTAGTGTCAACTTTGTTGCGCGCCTCGATTTCTCTAGCTTCCTCTAAGAATTTGTGTAGGATATCTCCATCTGCAATCGACTCTCGAAGTGTATTGAGCAAAGCGGTTGCTTCCTTCCTGATCTTTTGCTCCGTATCCTGCGTAGCTTCAAGAATGCACATCAATTTCTTACGTTCAACTTCGCTATTACGAAGTGCAGTGAAAAGCGCTTGTTTCTCATCAATCGTTGCGTCGAGTTCTTCGGATGTATGATTCAATCTCATGGCAGTATCGGTCAATCGACATTCTATAGCCAATTTCTCTTCCTCAACGATATTAAGTCGATCAAAGACCTCCTGGTACTGTAAGTGTTTCCTTGCAAGAGCAGCTTTTGCTTCTTCTAATTGCACCTGAAAATACTGCAATCTGCATTCGGTTTCTGTCCATACTGCACCAGTGGCCATCGTTGCATTTTCTGGGAAGAAAACATCGTTACCGCTCTTTGTTGGAGTCAATGCTAGATGAGCCATTGAAAGAGGTTTGTTCACGATTCCACTAGCCATCTGAGCGTAATTAAGCGTGAGTAATGACTCTTCAATGACTCCAACTGAAGGTGAGATGGTTGCGATAAAGTATGTTTTGCATCTTCCACCTAGTGATTCTTGAAGATATCTCGTCAACTTTGAGTCGCTGTATTGAAATCATCAAAAGAATTAATCAAGATTGACGTATCTAGGAATATACAATAGAGCAAATAAACCACATACCGATAGGGAATACGAACATTCTGACCTTTTCTTCCATCGACTGGATCTTTTAATGCAGTGAGTACGCGGCCCAATGTTAAGAGAGATCGATTAATGCTGGTACGCTCTCGTTCTCGAAGCGCTGCTTCAGGCTGGAGAGTACATCGAAAACAGAGGGCATTCTTTCGTTATGGCATTTGAATCATTATTAGCGTTCATGTGACACAGAAAACTTACTGCAGAACTTTTGTCAAAGGCAGCCGTCTTCGCACACTCTGAGCCAGCCAAGTCCACCAAGTGTAACTTTGAATTAACGGAAAACTCACTACCATCCTCAATAATATGCTTAGTTTCAATACGTATCGTAAAAATACAATGCGATCGAGATGACAATTTGTTCATTCTCGTCTCGAAGGTCTTTTTATTTTGCTGTGACTGTTGAATCAACTTGAGTATCTCCTCATAGGAGTTGACAAATCGTTCAGTTAGTCCTCTATCATTTGAAAATAGTCGAGAGTATATTATTATATTGACATTAAAGCTGTTGATTGATGATTAAATAGTAACAATCAAACGATGGAACAGCGTACCTGCAAACGGTTCCATCTTTACCATCCAAGATCTCTAGCTTAGTTGTAGGGGTTTTCCTATTCGATTCGGAAATAGATTCAGTGTCATCTGACAACAAATCTGATAACTCTTCATTGTAAATCTCTAGAGATGAGCAAGAAACAGCAAAAGCTCTGAAATCTATTTGATGACGCTTCTGGAAAATGGCTTGGGCTGCTCTTGGTATGATACCAAAATGTTCATAAGATGATAAATCACCCTCCATAGTATAAGTTTTTCCTGTTCCAGTTTGACCATAAGCGCAAATGGTACTTTCATAACCTTGAAACAAATCACTAAAAATAAAATTTATGTGGAATAAAGCCTTTGTTTTATTCAATACACAAAAATATTGATAGAAATGATACTTACTTGATGATTGGTTTGAGTGCAGCATCAAAGATTTCTTGTTGCGTAGTGAAACCTGAAAACACGTTATCAAAGGTATATAAAGATCGAACTTGTTTAGAACCTTGTCCTTTTACAACAGTTATCGTCTTATCTTGACAACTCGCTGTGACCACAGGAAGAGTTCCATTTTTCATCTCGGAATCGTTCATTGGACGAAGTCTTACACTGACTTGGATAGTAGAGCCAGATGAGCCCGCTCTTGTTGGAGTACTCAGTCTACTTGGAGAATTCATTTTGTTGTTTGAATAATTGATCTCCAGGTGAAAGAATGAGAAGAAATGAGAACGACTGGAAAGAATATTTGGTTTGACGTTATGCGATGGCGAGAAACGATCCGTAGGGTCGCTGAATAGAAGCGCCCCGAGAAACTTTTAATAACTAAATTGTATGTAAAATAGCTACAATTGATATTTATCACGCTAATTTCGAGATTTCCTAGGAATCAGGCGAGCGAGTTCGCTAAAAAATGTCTTCTATTTCAAGCAAGACTCGAATGGCTCTGGTTATTGCCCCATTTGGAATTTGGATGTACATAAAAGAAGCCCCACAAATACCCTGTACATCTACAGTATCTCTAGAATAACCAACTCTCGATGGTCCATTTATATCGTCGCTCATGTGCCGGAGACAGTGATTTAGAGATATTATGAAAACAATCAGTACATAGCAAGAAAAAAGTGCATGTATATATTTAGAAATCGCGAGAGCTTATTCGAATTCTGATATCTCTTGTTCTGTTCATTGTGAAGGACATGAATACAAAAAACTCATCTCGTTTACGAATGCAACCTTGGAGAGTAAAACCTAATGGTATTTCTAGACGAACTTACATTCTATCATTATCAGGTTTTTCGGGCCTAATTGCAACTGTTTTAATTCTGTTACTGTTGTGGGATACATTCAGTCGCTTGTTAGTAGCAAACACTTTATTTCAATCAAAGTCTCGATGTGATATACTGTTCCTATCATCTATACATGAGATCCAAAGCTTACGAGAGCTTGACTTATCCAACTGCAATTTAACTCATGTACCAGCGACGATAAGATACGCATCGAATCTTTTTAAGTTGGACCTATCTCACAATCCTTTCTTGCATACTCTTCCTACGGAACTTCGATTTTGCACGAATTTAGATACCCTGTTTGTTTCCAACTGTATTGGAATACGTGATTCCCTACCTTCAGTATTGGGTAAAATGCCATCGATAACTCGACTTGGTTGGAAAAGTGGATCTCTAAGTAATTTAGATGATTATCCCGAGTCGATACCGCCCAACCTTATTCATCTAATTCTTACAAACAATAAAATACAATCCATACAAAATATACAAGTATTTAAACGTTTAAACAAGGTTCGAAAACTCATGCTATCACATAATCAATTACAAGTTTTAAACGGAATCGGGGTAGCTCAACTTCAACAATTAGAATTATTACGATTGGGTGGTAATACAGGACTTGCTATAAATGGCAACTCATTACCGACTGAATTATGGACGTTACCCAAGCTTAAATGGCTTACTCTTCCCATGGACCATGAAACAAGATTGCAGGTGGTGAATCAAAGTCATATACCAACAATAGCTTTATCTCAGTTACATTCTTTGAATGGAAAACATATCTTGGGTAATGGAGCTTCAGGTAAGGTTACAGCTTATAGTTGGAATGGACAACAAGTAGCCGTAAAGAGGATTCATGGAGTGACATCCGATGGGACTGCAGAGGATGAACTTACCATGTATGCGGCTGTAGAAAGTATTGATATCGACCATCATCGACTTGTCGGATGCTTAGCTTTATTTTATGATGGTGATTGTTTTCATGGGAAAGATGATAATCTTGCTTTACTCTTACAAACCACGAGTGGATCTGATCCTCATCCCAGTACAAATGCAAAAAGAAAAAATCCACAGTGTAATAAGGGTATTGTTATGAAAAGATTACCCAATAACTTGATTGATCTTGCATTACCACCTACCATAAACGAAGTTACAAGAGATCGGTATGAGAATCGATCGTTTACATCGACTTTTGTTTATAATGTGCTGAAAGATATTGCAACGGCACTGGTGTACTTACATGAATACTCGGGTATTGCACATGGGGACTTGTATGCACATAATATAAAGGTGGATCCGACTGGAAGGGCGTATCTCCTTGATTTGGGTGCTTCTTATTCTTTTTCGCTACATCCTCAATTCATGAATGAAGCGAAAATGTTTGAGACGCGAGCGTATTGTTTATTATCACAAGAATTGATTGAAAGAGTTCAAGGGACTACCAAACCATATTCTACTCTATTTACGCATTTATTAGATGAATGCGTTAAACCCGAACCAAAAATAAGTTTCAGTACACTATTTTAAAAACTATACTTTACACCATATCCAAATGATATTCAATTCGTTGCCTATATCGTTCACACTCTCCTGGTACAAGTATAGGACAGTGACCTAGGGACTTGTTTGTGGTAGTCGAAATAATGGAATCGGGATAATGCTGAGTTTCTAAACATATACCCGAAAAAGGTGGATAGAATTCGTATCGAGGATTATCAAGTCCTTTCCTATACCCCATGGGAAAGGAGTCGTCAACCTTTCTATGCAGATAATGTCCTGTATACACTTGTACAGCAGGGGCATCGGTATAAACAGTAAGGCGGCGACGACTTGTGGGATGTTCTAATACAGCGGCAACGTGTAAATTATTCTGTATATTGGGAGGTAGCGCTTTCATAGAAATGTCCCGCGATGTTGTTGATGATGATGATAGCGGTAAGGACAAGGAGTTTAGATGATCTAGGACAAAACTAACATCGATTCCAAAAGGTTTCCAATTATCATCTAATTCTCTATGAGTGAGAAGGTTCAGTATAAAATTAGAGTCGTCGTTTTGGAACTTATCCAGTGCAGTAGCCCTTAATGCATCAAGCAATGTCTTCCCATAACATCGGAAATCCAAGGCTTTTGCCTCTAGACAATCAAGCGATGTGACTTGCTTTGTGGGAATACAGGAGTCATCGACTGGTAGGAAAGCAGTCGATTGAGGCATCCAAAGAATATGATTGAGTATACCCTCCGAGGAATCGTGTCCATTGAGATTAAAATAGGAGTATAGTCCCTTGGGATCGTACTTGGCCGGGCAGTCTGTACGTGAGTATTTTGGTACGAAAATACTTGGTTTGTTACTGGTTGTATGGAAAAGTATTTTCGAAAATACTTCACTGGGACTCCT
>Ga0169931_10007374_pt1 | contig 16313 bp, 13 predicted proteins | sample Kivu_15m_20L_FD_129675 | JGI IMG/M metagenome (GOLD analysis project Ga0169931, IMG submission 129675) | Freshwater microbial communities from Lake Kivu, Western Province, Rwanda to study Microbial Dark Matter (Phase II) - Kivu_15m_20L... | ecosystem: Environmental > Aquatic > Freshwater > Lake...
CCTTCGCCCCGATCAGCCGCGACGGACCCGCGCATTTGGCCCGCGCCAGCCCGCGATCGGCCGCGCGCGCCTTGGCCCGGGCCACCCCGCGAAAATGGCCCGGTCCGAATCCGCTGCTGACATCGCATCCCCTATGTAGGAGGACGGAACACATTTCCAGGCGGGAATTCGCCTCGTGAGAGCCTTGCTGGCTCATGGCGTGCGGGGTTGCCCGTTCGTGGGAGAGTTTCTGGCCGTTCGGCGACCGGCGATCAGGAGTGGCGGCAACGGCTTTCTGTCCGGTTGACCGCCTCGATGAGCCTGCCTATCATGCGGTGATCCGGCCCCGTTGAGGAGGCACAAGGGTGGAGTTCGACATCCAGCGCCAGGGTCGCAAGTGGAGCCGTGCCGAGATCGAGCAGAAGTACCGCAAGCTGTGCCCTGACAAGATCGAACTGATCGAAGGCAAGATGTTCTGGACGGACGAGCAACGCCTCGACATGCTGGCGCTGCTCCTGGAGAACGTGGGGATGGACGCCGCCGTCCGGCTGGGCGACCCCGTACTCTGGAAGCAGGCCATCGACGAACGGCTGAAATCACGGGACGGCCCAGGCACGGAGGGTGCCAGCGGGTAGCCATGCCGGGCATGACAGGTGGGCGGCTGCCACGATGGCCTGCGCATTCCAGCGTGCGGCGTGTCGGATTTTGCAGCGGATTTTGTCGGATTTCCGCATATTCCAGCCGTATGCGACCCCCACACATTGCCGCCTCTAAATTGCCTTCGCACAAGAGGTTGCGCCGTGCAAGCGGAAGAACCAGGGGGCAATCCCTCCCTCTCCGCTGTCTTGTCGGCCCGTGTGGCAAAAATGCTTGCCGCACGGGCCTTTTGCCTTTCTGAGACCCCTCAGACGTTCCCGTTTGTGGCAGTTTTTGTGGCACTTTGTGGCAGGAGGGTTCTCTGAGGATGGCATGTCCAAGTCCAACTCGTTCCGCGTCGGCAAGGTGACCGGCTATCTCCGCGGTCGCGTCTGGTACCTGTGTTACTTCGAGAACGGGAAGCGCCGCCGGCCCCGAGCCGGGGGCGAGCGGGACGCCGCCCGGCAACTGGCGGCACAGGTCAACTCCCAGCTCGAAACCGGCGCGCCCTCCGCGCTCTCGTTCGAGCCGATCGGCATCCCCGACCTCCGGACCCACTGGCTCGAACACCACGAGCAGGTGCGGCGGTCGTCGGTCCAGTCGATCGCCCGCTACCGCACCGCGACCGACCACCTGCTCCGGTTCCTGAACGAGCACCCGGTGCGGCACGCGGGCCAGTTCACGGCCACGCACGCCGCGGCCTTCGTCCACTACCTGCGGACCATCCGGGTTTCCCCGAACGGTCACCCGAATACCCCCCAACGCCCGCTGCTCGACAAGGGCGTGCGATACGTGCTGGAGTGCTGCCGGGCGCTGTTCAACCACGCGGCCCGGCGCCGGCACCTGCCGCCGTACGTCGAGAACCCGTTCGCCGCGGTCGAGATCGACCGCATCCCCGTCGAGACCGCGCGTGTGATCGAGATCCTCACACCGGACCAGGAGGGCGCGTTCCTCGGGACGTGCGACGACTGGCAGTTCCCGGTGTTCCTGACCTTGCTTCTGACCGGGCTTCGGCCGGGCGAGTTGTGCCACCTGTTGTTACCCGATGATCTCGACCTGACGGCCGGGCTGATCCGGGTGCGGAACAAGCCCCGGCTCGGCTGGCAGGTGAAGACGCGGAATCAGCGCGATGTCCCTCTGGTGCCCGCGTTGGTGGACGTGCTCCGGGTTCACCTCGCGGGCCGCACCTGCGGTCCCGTCTTCCGAGGGCGCAGGTGGACCGACGACAACCTGGGGTTCGATGCGTCCTCGACCGCGGCCCTGGAGCGGGAACTGGTGCGCCGTCTCACCAACCAGGATGCGACCCCAGGCGATCCCGACCGGGCCGCACGGGGGCGCCTGGCCGGGCGGCTCTGGCGGGACATCGGGGCGGTGGACGAGAACCGGGTGCGGATCGAGTTCATCCGGGCGGCGCGGACCGCCGGGCTGGCCGGGCAGACGGCTCCAAAGGTGCTCCGCCACCAGTTCGCGACCGCGCTGCAGGAAGGGCGGGTGGACCCGCTCGTTCGGAACCTGCTCATGGGGCACGCGGCGGCGGGTTCGCGGTCTCCGGGGCACGGGCTCGGGATGACCGCGGTGTACACGCACACCCGGCCCGAGACCGTGCGCGAGCAACTCCTCGCCGCACTCGCCGAACGTCCGGCGGTCACGGTCGCGCGCGAGTGGCTCACCCGCAACAATCAATTATTCGCCTAAATATTCGGTCGAAACGTGTCATGATACTTGATCGCGACCAGATAGCTATCGCGAACCCTTGGGGTTTCACGACCCCAACTCACAAGGAGGCATAGCTCACGAAGCTGAGGGGTTTCCTACCGGCGATGGCCCACAACCATCAACGGTCCTCCTGTCACCGGAGTGTCTGGCACCTGGCCGGCGGCAACGTCGGGAGCCCAGGATAGTGCCTCGGTCGTGGTGCTCATCCACGACCGAGAACACGGCCCGAAACCCTGCGCGAGCAACTCCTCGCCCTACTCACCAACCGTCCGGCGGTCACAGTTGATCGCGAGCAGGTCGCTCGCAATATTGTATTAATATGCTAAATATTTGAATAAAACGTGTCACTATTATTTGGGAACGGCTTATCGGTTGCCCATTCATCCCGACGAGCCGGCACGTGCCGGCTCGTCGGGATCGTTCGCGGGGGAAGTGTCGGCGAGGAGGGGCGACTGGAGAGCGATCGTCGTCAGAATTGAAAGCGGATCGGAGTCACTGGCCGGCGCCGTGACGGAGCACGGCGGCGCGTCGGTTGATGGCGTCGAGCAGAGGTGCCCACTCCTGCTTGATGGCCGCGGAATAGTGGCGGCGGAGTTGGTCGAGGTGGGTGTACGCGACGACCGCCGCCTTGCCGGGCGCGTGGCCCATCAGGTAGCGGACGTACCCGTCCGGCACGCCCGCGTTGTTGAGCGTCGTGGCGAACAGGTGACGGAGGTCCTTCAGCGTGGCGGGCGCCGGCCACCCCAGCCCGTTCGTCAGCTTCGTGAACTCGCTCTGCACGTGGTCGTAATCCAACCCGCCCGCGTCCCGGAGCACGCCGATTCGAACGCGGACCCGCTCGGTCGCCGTCTTCGCGTTCGTCTGTTCGCACCGCGACCGGAACGCGCTGATCAACTCCGGAAGTGGCGCCCCGCGGAGCGACGCCTCCTCCCGGCCCTCAGCGACCGCCCGCCGTTCGAGTAGCAACCCCTTGTCCTTGCCGGCACGGAACACATCCCAGAACGCCCCCAACTCCTCCAGGAGGGGGAACCGCTTGTCCCGGCGGCCCTTGGTCAACAAACCCAGTTCGGGTACGCACGGCACTGACAACCACCCGTCGCTCAAGTGATCGGCGAACAGCACGCACGGCTCGGCCGCCCGCAGCCCAAAGAGGAGCAGCGGGACGAAAAGCCGGAACTGGAACGTATCGCAGGCGCGCACCAGGTCGATCGCCATCGGGAGCGTGACGTCGGGCGCGGCGAGTGGGTCGCCCTTCAGCACCGGCGCACGCGTGCCGAACCGGAGAAACGGGTTGCGGAACCCCTCGGGTAGAAGATCGCCGCGGTCCGGGTCGCACGCCCAGGCGAACACGGCCCGGACGGCGTCCGTGACGAAGTGAGGGCTGCGCATCTGTCGCGAGGCACCGGGGCGACCGTTACTGGTCACCTCCCTGGTCGCCAGGAACGCGGCGAATTCGAGCCGGAACTCGCGGTCGACCGTTCCGGCGGTCGGGTATCTCTTGACAACATTGGGCTGACCGGTGAAGACGGTATAGTGCCGGAGGGCGCCCTTGTACCGGCGAACGGTCTTCGGATCGACTTCCCCGGCATCGGCCCGCCGCCCGAGATCGGCGAGGTAGTGCCCGACCAGGTCCGCGTGGCCGACCCGCCGGGCGCCCCCCACCCCGGCCGTCCGCACGGTGGTGACGCGCTCGTCGATCGCGCGGGCGCGGGTCAGGGCCGCGAGGAGGTCGCCGTCCACACGCTCGGACAGGTTCTTCTTCGCGCCCGGATCCCACCAGTTCAGCAAGAAGTGGGATCCGCGCTGGTACACCCGGACCTTGCGCGGCGGCGCGATGCCGGCCGGGAAGGCGACGAACCGGCGCCACCGGTGCTTGTCGCCGTAGCGCTCCCGCCAGACCGCCGGCGCGGCCGTCGGGTTCGTCGGCTCGGGTGTTTCCGGGGCATCCATGAATCGGGTCCGGTCGCCGCACGGTCGGATCCCGTGCCACGGCGCCAGACTACAATCGGGCCATCACGCCGCGCTCACACGGCGCGGAACACGGTGTGAGAGTTTTTCAAGGATGCTGTCGAAGGGATCACCATGGACCGGATCGAGTTGGCCGAACGTCGCTACCGGCAGATCGTGCCAGAGCCGGTCCGGAACTGGGTCGATATGCCGGTGCGGGAACTCGGCATCTGGCTGAAGGACGAGGTGGCCCCGCTGGTGGGCGAATACACCGCGCGGCGAAAGTTCCGGGACGCCGCGTGCTGGTCACTGCATGAGTTGCGTGAAGGCGCCGATACGCCGGCGCGCCGGCAGGTCGATGCGACCGCGGCTGCGCTCACCCGACACGCTTGCATGCTCCGCACGGCGCTAAAGTCCCGCCGCGTCGCCGCCGCGGTCGCGGAGTCCCTCCCACCCCTCCCGCTCGTCGACCAGGAGCTGGTGGTCATGGGGTCAGGAGCCCGCCCGACCAGCCGCACGACGCGCGAGGTCGATCGGTTCCCCTCCCTCGTCGCACAGGTCGAGGCGATCGCCCGGCCGTTCTGGCGCGACCTCGTCGATCCCGCGGACTACCTGGAACCGCGCGGCGCCTGGCTCCTCCAGGAGGAGCCGAGCGAGCACGTGACCGCGGGCGAGTTCGTCGTGTCTCTGAACCCCGAACTCCACGCGATCGGGGACTTCATCTCCCGCTGCCTGTTCCGCCGGGTCGAGGTTCTCGCCGAGATCCTTGCGGGCGCGGATCGGGCCGTCCTGGCTTGCGTTCCGGCGCTCGGGCGTACCGCTCCGAAATCCGTTTCTGGGGTGGCCGGTGACCGAGACCAGTTGCAAGAAACCATCCGCCAACTCCACACGATTTGTGGGCCCGACGACGAGGCGGCCGTTCGCGACTCGTGCGTTGTACTGGCGCAGGTCTACACCGCGTTCCACCCGGCGCCGGACATCGGGTGGCTCGGCCTCCCCGATCACGTCATCGAGGCCGGACGGCTCACCTTGCGGCACCGCTTTACCAATGTCCGGAACCCCGAACTGACGGAACGGGTCGCCGCCGCGCTGGGCGACCTGAGGCGGCTGTACGCGAACGAACCGCCGGGACAATCCGCTCTGGAGGAAGCGGTGGCGCGGGGCGGCCTCGTCCTGACCGCGTCGCCGTGTGCCGCTTACTGGGAGAAGAAACTTCTCGCGATCAACTGGGCCAATAACGACCGCCCGTGGGAGATGCTCGTCGCGCTCGCCCGCAAGGGCCGGTTCGGGGCCGCCGTCGAGGAACGGGATTTGTTCCCGGGCGGCGCCTCCTTCTCCGCAATGCCGAACCTGTTCGGACGCCTCAAAGGACTCCTCCCCGCTGAACTGAGGAAACAGATCATCCCCGGGATCGAACCCCGGTCGTACCGCCTGGAACTGGACTCGGCACAAATCGTCGTCATCGACAAACCCGCCTGATCGCCCGACAGCATCACGTCCCGGTTGATTCCAGCCTTCCGAAAGTCTCACACCACATCGCCCGCCGCGTGAGCGCGGCGTGAGAGGGCAGCGGTACGTTCGTGTCATCGGCTTACCGGTCGGAGGCAACTCCCCGACCGGTGCCGCCGGGTTCGGGAACCGACTCGGACCGGTGTCGGGCCGATCCGCGCGTACCGCGGGGCCTCGTTGGGCCCCGGCCGGGTCGCGCGCAACTGCGTCATCGTGACCCAAGGAGAACTTCCGATGTCGAGCTTCGATCCCACGCTGGTGCCCCGCAACGGCGCCGGGCTGATGGTGCTGATCATCGCCCGGATCAGCACGGTCCACCAGGACTTTCGCAGCCTGGCCGACCAGATCGCCCTCTGCGAGCGGTACGTCCGGGACCGGTATTCTGGGCCCGTTCAGTTCGTTCACATCCAGAGTCAGGGGTCCGGCGAACTCCTCGACCGTGCGGAACTGGCGCAGGCCGAGGCCGCGGTCGAATCCGGCCGGTTCGACCTCGTCGTCGTCGAGGACCTCGGCCGCATCTGCCGCCGCAACCGCGCGATCGACTTCTGCGAACTGTGCGAGGACGCATGCACGCGGCTCGTCGCGATCAACGACTCCCTCGACACTTCCCGCGACGACTGGCGGCTGAACGCACTCTTCGCCAGTTTCAAGCACGAGAGCGGCAACAAGGATACCTCGAAGCGGATCCGCCGGACCCTCCGGAACCGGTTCGAGGAGGGCGGGGTCGTGCAGACGTTCCCCTACGGGTACATCAAGCCGCCGGGCGCGAAGTCCGACGCGGACATCTGCAAGAATCCAGACGCGGTACCGGTCTACGAAAAGTGGTTCTCGCTGCTGGAGGCGGGCGCCAGTTACGCCGAGGTGGCCGACTACCTGAACGCCGAGAACGTGCGGCCGGGGGCGTGGGCGGACAACGTGCGGTGGGACGGCCGCATGGTGATGCAGGTGACCCACAACCCCATCCTCAAGGGATACCGGCGGCGGAACGAGCGGATGAGCCAGCGAGTGAACAAGACCGGGCGGCGGCGCTCGGTCAAGGCGCCCGCAGATCAGCGACTGCTGCGGCACGCCCCGAACTTGCAGTTCATCGACCCGGTCCGGTACGACCGGCTGATCGCCGCACTGGCCGCCCGGCACGGCGCGTGCGCCCGCGGGCGCAAGGCGGGCACACCGGACACCCGCGCCGGCGTGCCGAAGAAGCGCACCGTCTGGCCCGGGCAACACATCACGTGCGGGGTGTGCGGGCGGCTGTACTACTGGGGCGGGCACGGGCAGACGGACCACATGATGTGCGCGGGCGCCCGCGACTACTCGTGCTGGAACGGGGCCACGTTCAACGGGGACGAGGCCGGTCGTCGGGTGGCTACGGCCGTGCTTGCCGCGGTCGAGTCTCTGCCCGAGTTCGACGATGCGTTCCGGGCGAAGGTGGAGGCCGCGGCCGGGGCGCGCCGGGCGGGTCGGGACGAAGCCCTCCGCCGACTGGACCGGGAACTCGCGCAGGCCGAACGCGAACTGGCGAACGTGATCAACTCGCTGGCGCAGGTGGGGTTCAGCGCGGCGCTCCAGACGCGGCTCGCGGAGACCGAGTCCCGGGCGGCCCGGCTTCGGGCCGAGCGGGCGGACATCGATCGGCAGCCCGATGATGTTCCGGTCCTGCCCTCGGTCGGCGAGTTGAAGGAGCGGGCGCGGGCGGAGCTCGGTCGGATGGCGTTCTGCGACCCGGCCTTCGGGCGGCTAATGACCGCCCTGGTGCCGCGGCTCGAGATCTTTCCGTATCGGCCGCTCGACGGAGGCGCGGTGGTGCTGCGGGCCCGCGCGGTCATCAACTTCGCCCCGCTCGCCGCGCCGGCCGCCGGCACGGCCCTCGGCGGGCTGATCACCCGCGTGGTGACGCTCGACCTGTTCGACCCGCCGCAGCGGGTGGCCTTCCGCGAGCGGGTCGTTGCGCTGCGGGACGCGGGCCTGACCGAGCACGCGGTCGCCGATCGGTTCGGGCTGACGGTGACCGCCGCGCAGAGGGCGATGAGCCTGCACCGGCTGATGCGGGCGGTCGGGGCGACCGACCCGTACGTGCTCTTGACCGCTCCGCCGTCCGACGACGGCAAGCTCTGCCGCCACCGGCACCCGCGGTACGAGTTCCGCCCCCTGGAGGGCTACCCCGTCCACCCGACCGATGTCGTCTGAGAGGTTCCGCTCTCCCGACACCACGTCCACCCCGCACGGCAACACCGTGCGGGGTGTTTTCGTTTTCCTGATGCGGAGGGCCCATGCCCGACAAAGCTGACGAGCCCGACCGACCTGTCGATCAGGTCCGCCGCGCTCTCGACGAGTTCCTGGACCGGTTGGCCCGGGCCGTCGCGGCGAAACTCACCACCCCGACCCAACAGCCGGACGTATTACCGGTCGCGCCGCCCGGTGCTCGCTCCCCCGAGGATGAACGCGCGTGAGCTCGCACCACGGGCGCCAGAACTTCTCGACCGGGCGTCGAGAAGTTCTGGCGCCCGAACATCCGTCCCGCGCCGGTCGGCAAGTTGCCGACCGGCGCGGTTCCATTTCCGAGAGGAGGTTCTGACATGCTGACCCGCGGCAATCACAAACTCGGCGCGCGCCGGATCTGGAGCTTCTCGCTCCCGTCCGGCCCCGGCGGTACGTGCGCCGGTATGACCCCCGCGTGCGGAAACCACTGCTACGCCATTGCCCTCGAGCGCTACCGCCCGGCCGCGGCCGCCGCGTACCAGCGCAACCTCGCCCTGGCGCGGCGCCGCGACTTCGTCCGGCGGGTGCGGGCGTTCATCATCGCCCACGCCGTCCGGATCGTTCGCGTTCACGTCGCCGGCGACTTCTTCGCCGCGTGGTACGCCCGAAAGTGGCTCCGCATCATGCGCCGGTCGTCGCGCGTGAGGTTCTACTTCTACACCCGGTCGTGGCGCGTGCCGGCGATCAAGACCGTCATCGATCAGATGGCCGAGTTGGAGAACTGCCGGGTGTGGTACTCGACCGATCGCGACACTGGCGCGCCCGCAGTCGTTCCGCCCCGCGTGCGGCTGGCTTGGCTGAGGACCGATCCCACCGACATCCCACCGCCCGGCACCGATCTGATGTTCCGGATCCGGCCCTTGCGCCGTCGTCCCGAACCGGCTCCCGGACCGTGCGTATGCCCGGCCGAGGACGGGATTCCGCGAACACACCCGGTGACGTGCGAGCGGTGCGGGCTCTGCTGGCGCCCGACACCGGTCGCACGCATCCCGCTGCCGGTCATCGAACCCGGCCCCTGACCGACCACTTCAACCGCTCAGGAGGTGACCGTGACCGTCGCGTTGAAACACCTCGCGCTGACCCGCGCGCTGTCCGTGATCGACCTGGAGACGACCGGTACGGACACCCGGACCGACCGCATCGTCGAGGTCGCGGTGCTGACCGTCTACCCCGACGGGACCGTCGTTCCGTTCGTTCGGCGGGTGAACCCCGGGCGCGCGATACCCGCCGGCGCGAGCGCCATCCACGGGATCACCGACGCCGATGTGGCCGGCGCCCCCGCGTTCGCGGCGATCGCGCCGGACCTGTTCGCCGCGCTCGTCGGCTCCGACATTGCCGGGTTCGGAGTCGCGAACTTTGACGTGCCGGTGCTGGTGAACGAGTTCGCACGGGTGGGGTTGCCGTTCCGGGTCGGCAATCGCGCGGTCCTGGACGCGTTGTCCGTGTACCGGCGCCGCGAACCGCGCGACCTGACCGCGGCGGTCCGGTTCTACCTCGGGGCCGATCGCACGAGTGCCCATGCGGCGCTCGCGGACGCGGGGTACGCGCTGGCGGTACTGGACGTTCAGGTTGCACGGTACGGCTTGCCCCGAAGTCCCGCCGATCTCCACGCGACCCTGAACGAAGTTGATGTCGGTGGGGCGTTCCGCCGCGAACCGGGCGGTGCGCCGGTGTTCGCGTTCGGGAAGTACCGCGGGCGCCAACTCGCCCAGGTCGCGGCCGAGGATCCGGGCTACTTGCGGTGGGTGCTGGGCCAGGGCTTCCTGGACGACGCCCTCGCACTCGTGCGCGGCGCACTCGAAGCAGCCGGCGGGCGCTAAATAACGATCTAAAAAGTGTCATGATGATGCGAGGGGCCGGTTAGCCCGGCACTCGTTGCCATCGCCCACGCTGCCAATCTCGCGCGGGCAGCCCCGATCGTGCATCTCCCATCCACTGCCCCAGGAGTTCGACCGATGAACGTGTTCCGTCCAACATCAAAGCCCGATTCGGTCCGTGAGAAGTTTGCACTGGCGCGGCGGGAGTTGGCCGCCGCGCTGATCGAGCGCGACGACGAGGTGGATCTCGTCCTGACCGCGCTCCTGGCCAACGAGCATGTGCTGCTCGTCGGTCCGCCCGGTTGTGGTAAGAGCCTCTTGCTCGACGCGGTCATGAACTGGATGAGCGCCCGCCGGTTCTCGATCCTGCTCACGAAATTCACAACTGTGGAAGAGGTGATGGGGCCGGTGAGCCTGACCGCACTCAAGGACGATCGCTACCGCCGCGTCACGGTGGGCCGCCTGCCCGAGGCCGAAGTCTGTTTCATTGACGAAATTTGGAAGGCGTCCAGCGCGATCCTCAACACGCTCCTGAAGGTGCTCAACGAGCGCGTGTTCGAGAACGACGGCGAGGCGGTGCGCGTGCCGCTGCGCCTGGCGGTCGCGGCGAGCAACGAGTGGCCCTCGCCCGACGGCGGCAAGGAACTCGCGGCGATCATGGACCGGTTCCTGTTCCGCAAGGCGGTGCGCCCGATCGGATCACAGGCCGGCCGCCAGCGGCTTCTGTGGCACCGCGACCACACGCCCAAGTTGTCCGCGACGGTCACCCCGGCCGAGGTCGATCGGGCGCACGCCGAGGTCGCGGCGGTGCCCTGGTCGAAGGGGGCGAAGGACGCGCTGGAAACCGTTCTCCGCGAGCTGACGCGGGAGGGCGTGGTTCCCGGCGACCGGCGCCAGTTCAAGACCGTCACCGCGGTCCGGGCGTTCGCGTACCTGAACGGGGCCGACGAGGTGCAACCCGAGCACCTCGAAGTCGCGCAGCACTGCTTGTGGGACGATCCCCAGGAGCAGCCGCAGAAGGTGGCCCAGGTGATCGCGAAGATTGCCAACCCCACGGGCATGCGAGTCACGCAACTGCTGCTGGAGGTCGAGTCGGTGCTGGCGGCGACCGACGTGCGCAACCTGGCCGACGCCGCAAAGGCCGCTGCGAAACTCGGCGAGATCGACAAACAGTTCGCGGCGCTCTCGGGCAACGGCCGGTTGGAGAAGGCACGCGCGTACCTGAAGGACCAACTCCGGAAACTCAAGCTCGCCAGCATCGAAGCGGTCTGAGTACGCACCCGTTGTCAATAGTGACCGGCGCGACGACCGCAACTCGGTCGTCGCGCCGGTTTTCTCTTCCATCGAAAGATACACCGTGGTGACTTCGATGGAATCAGTCCCAAGGAACTAGCGTACGGATTTGCTGCGACGCCCAAGTAGCTCACGTCTGGAGATCCGGATGCGGTGAAAGCCGCCCGTCCGGTTCGAAAGGGGGCGGTTGGTGTCCCTCGAAAGAGGGCCTGGCCGCCTACCTTATTCCCGCCTCGAAGAAGCACGAGATCGTCTGGCTCCGCGAGCACCACTCGGACCTCCTCGGACGGGCCCTCGCGATTGAGGAGAACGCGAAGCCCAACCTCACCTCGGTCGTCGGCCTTGGGCGCTCGTTCGCGTGGACCGACTTCCTTGCGGACCTCGACGACATGCCGCTCTTCGAGGACTGCGGCTGAACCCAACCCTTACCATTCGAGGACACCCCGTGGACCCGAACGAGTTACTCAAACTGCTCGACCTGAGTGCGAAGCCGACACCACCGCCGGACGGTGTAGGTGCCGCGGCGATGACCGACACGACTCCGAACGATACCGAGGAGCCAAAAAGCCCGACGGCGCTGGCGCTCGATGAGTGGGCGCTGCGCCGCGGGCGTGACCTCGTCGCCGAGAGCGAGCGACTCCGGAACGCCGGCACCGACGCGTTCGCTGCAGCGGACTTTTTTGGCGCCGCCTTCGAGCCGGACCCGAAATTGATGGAGTCGTGTGCCGACCCGCGTCGGCGCGAGTTCCTCGCGCAGTTGCTCGACACGCCGGAGTACCGGGCGCTGCACGCCGACACCCGACTCGACGACACCGCCGCCGCGATCGCCGCGGGGCACTTCGCCGAGCAGTTCGCCAAGCTCAAGAAGGAGGACACGAACGAATCCACGGGCGGCTCAACGGCCATGGAAACGACGGGCGAGGGCGACTTGACCCGCGAGATGGCGGCGCTGCGGGCGGTGGGCAAGGCCGTGGTCGAAGCGAGCAAGGAGGTGAGTGACCTCAAGGACGCGGCGACCGCGCTGGGGCTCGGGCCGGGGCAGCCGGGGAGCAACGATCCGCGGGCCATCGCGGAACTCTATACGCGAGTGCGCAACGACCCGGCTCTCAGGAGGATCAGCGAACTCGCGGGCCGGTTCCGCCGGGTCGCGCAGTCGAAGCAGCGGCAGAAGGTGTCGCACGGGCTGGACGACGTGGTCGGCATCGAGTCGGGCGGCGACATCGGGCGTCTCTTGCCCTCGGAGTTGGTCCGGCTCGCGGTGCCGGAGTTGGAACTCGACACCCTGCGGCGCATCGCCGAACGTCAAACTCTCTGCCGTGAGCATCACGCCGTCGAGCCCGTGGGTAAGGGGCCAATCCTTATCGTGACCGACGAAAGTGGGTCGATGGAGGGCGCCAAGGTTCACACCGCGAAGGCGCTCGCGCTGGCGCTGGCGTGGGTGGCGCGGCAACAGCGTCGGTGGTGCGGGTTGATCGCGTACAGCGGTAAATCAGGCGAGCGCCTCCTCGCGTTGCCACCGGGCCGGTGGAACGAGACCGCGCTGTGCGACTGGCTCTCGGCGTTCCTCGGGCACGGGTCGGACCTCGATCTCCCGATCGAGGAAATGCCCAGGATGTATAAGCAGATCGGCGCGCCACCGGGTGTGACCGACCTGATCTTCCTGACCGACGCCCGGGCGCGCATCCCCGCCGACCTGCGTGCCCGGTTCCTCGCCTGGAAGCACGCGACGAAGGCCCGCGTCGTCGCGCTGGTCATCGATAACCCGCCCGGCGATCTGGCGTTCGTCAGCGACGAGGTCCATTCCGTTCGGTCCCTCGACCCCACCGGCGACGCCGTCGGCCGCGTCCTGTCGCTCTGAATCACGCGGCGCTTCTCTGCCGCGACACGTGCCCGATCCGGCGGACCGTCCGCCGGGTCGCTTCGTTTCCACTTGTGCGAAGGAGTTCCCGTAATGCCCCCGACCGTTCCCGTGCCGGTGCCCGTGGGCGCCGGCACGCGCTTGCTGGGCGAAGTGATCGCCTGGGCGTGCCCCGGCCTCGCTGTTCCGCACGCCGACCTGGTGCGCGCGCTCGAAGCCGCCGACCTCGATCCCGGCGTGGCCCGCGAGCTGGCCCCGCGGCACGCGTTCGCCCGCGCCTGCAAACGGCTCTCGGACCAGCGCATCATCCGCCCGATCGCCGAGGACACCACCAGCATCAAGTTCCAGTTCACCCAGGAGACCCGTGAGGACGACCGGTACGAGTACCGGATGGAGACCACGCTCACCCTGGACAAGCAGACCGGGGCCGTGTCCTGCGAGTTGCCCGGACTGGCCACGCTCGCGCAGGAAGAACTCGACCGGTGCATCGCGGTCCGCACGGGTTCGGACGTCACCAGGGTGGTGCAGAAACTGTTCGAGCGTCAGGCGGACCTGTTCCCGATTCGACCGGGTGGGGGCTGCTACTTCGTCCCGCAGCGGCACGCCGCTTTCACCGACATGATCCAGATGTTTCTCGACCGCGTGGGTGGGCGACTGCTCCGGTTCCCCGTACCGGCAGGCACCGAGGAGGGCGACCGCTCGGTAACGCAGGCGGTGGCCGACGGACTGGCCGCGGTGGTCGCCGAGCACCGCGCCGCGGTGGCCCAGTTCGGAACCGACACCCGAGCCGATACGCTCCAGCGCGCGGCCGAGAAGATTCGCACGACGAAGTTCAAGTTGCAGACCTACGCCGAGTACCTCGCCGGCGAGAAGGAGCGGTTGGACCGGGCGGTCGCCGACGCCGAGGGCGAGCTGCGCGCGAAGGTCGCCGAAATCGCCGGCGAGTCCACCGAACCCGCTGTCGTGTGATCGCGCGCTGTTCCCGTGTCGGGCCGGTCCACGGTGGACCGGCCCTCTGCATTGCTATTCACCCACGTTATGGAGACCGCGATGGCGAGTTGTGTTGTTCGCGCGAGGGACCGGACGGTGCTGTTCCTGAGCACCCCCGCACTGTGGCCGCACTGGCCGTTCTTGCCCGTGGTGCGCCAGCGCCCGGGGCGGGCAGAGGAACTGGGCGTCGTGTTCGACGCTCGCGCCGCGCGACTGACCGGGCACTCGGCCACGGTGTACTTCACGAACCTGTTCTTGTTGCCGCCCGACCTGCCCACGTTCCTCGCGCTGCCGCACGAAACGTTCGACACCGCGGAGGAACTGGCGGACGGGGGGTGGCTCGTGGATTGAATTCGAACCTGTCATCAACCCCGAGGAGAGTCCATGATCGCGTTCCCCCGCCGGGTCGCCCGGCGGTTCCGCGCCGCGTGCGCGCGGTGTACCTCCGGGCGCCCACGCGGCCCGGCCCCGTGCGTCGTGCTCCGGCAGGCCGACGGCCGAGTCACGCTCACCGCGACGTTTCCCGAGGTCACCCTGGAACTGGCTTACGCGGCTCCGCCCGCACCGGGTCGGGCCGAAGTGCTGATCGTGCCGCTGACCGCGCTCGAGACCGTCGGCGCGAGCTCCGACGAGGCGGTCGAGTTCGACGCCGGTGAGGGGCTCACCGGGGGCGCGCGTTGGGCCGGACCCGGCGGACCCGGCTCGGTTCCGGTCACGTACGTGCTGCCGGGCAAGCAACACGAGCCGCTCCCGCGACCGGAGATGAAGACGGTGCCGGCCGGGCTCCTCGTCGCGCTGCACGAAGCCGGGCGCACGTCCAGCCGCGAGGACGGGCGGTACGCGCTCAGCCGGGTCCAGGTGCTCGGCGCGACGGGCCGGATCGTCGCCACCGACGGGAAACTGGCCGTGGTGTTCGGCCCGTTCGCGCTCCCGTTCACCGGAGACGTGCTGATCCCCGCGGTGCCGCTGTTCGGTTCGCCCGAGGTGCGGACCGAGCGGGACGTGCGCGTCGGTTGCACTGACGCGCACGTCGTCCTCGCTGCGGGCGATTGGACGGCGTGGCTCGGCGTCGCGCCCGGCAAGTTCCCGGACGTGGCCGCGGTGATCCCCCGGCACGCGCCGACGACCGTGGCGCTCGACCGTGACGACGCGGCCGATCTCCTCCCGCAGTTGCCGGGGCTGCCGGGCCAGGGGCACGACCTGCGGCCGGTCACCTTGTGCGCCAACGGCGCCCTCGCGGTTCGAGCCGGCGACGAAGCCGGCACCGTGAAGGAGGTGCGACTGGCCCGCTCACCGGTCACGGGGCCGGCGGCGCGGGTGGTACTCGACCGGCGGGCGCTGGCCCGAATCCTCGCGCTCGGCTGCACCGCGCTGCGCATCAGTCCCGACAAGGCCCTGGTCGGGACGGGCGACGGCGTGACCGTACTGGCCGCGCTACTCGACCCGGAACTGGCCGTTGCACCCGAGCCACGCGCACCCGGTCGCAACGCACACACACCGATTCCCGACCCCAACACGAACCCGAAAAGGAGCACGATTGTGAAACCGAACGACACGAACGGCCACGCGCACGGGAGCCGGCACGATCCGCCCGCGGGCGACGCGCCCGACCCGCTCGTCGCCGCCGAGGAGTTGCGCGCGGCCCTGGCGGACGCGGCGACCAAGGCCGCCCGGCTGGTGGCCGCACTGAAGATGTCGCGGAAGGAGCAGAAGGTGCTGGCATCCGTGCTCGCCAACCTGAAGCAGTTGAACCTGGGTACCGGGGAGCCGCGATGACCGCACTCGTCACACAACGGGCTCTCCGGCTGGCCGACTCGCTCGCCGAGTTGAAGATCCGGGCCCGCGCGGCCCTGGCGACCGAAATGGCCGGCGCAGTCGGGCTCGCCGTCCGCGACGTGCTGGTCGCCGCCCTGGTCGAGCGCGTACTCAGCGCCTCCATGAGAGCCCCGGCCCCGTCGTCGCGCCCCGGCGGGTGGCGGGAGGACGGGTACGAGGACCGGGACCGCTGGGGCCAGCCCCGCGATCCGTGGGCCGACACCGACGACGACGACACCCACGCCCGCACACCCGCGCGGTCCGAGCCCGACGAGCCGGAACCGGTGCCCGCGGTGCCGACCGCCGCGGCGCTCGCGGTCGGCGTGAACCTCGGCCGGTGGTGGCTCGCCTGTCAGGGCACGGTCCCTGCCGCCATCGGGTTCGGCCTGCTGGCCACGGTCCTGGGCCTGGCCGGCGGGCGCGTTGCCCGGGCCGCACTCGCCGTCCTCGCCGCCGCGACCGACGTTCTCACCGCCGAGTCCGCGCTCGCCCGCCGC
>Ga0169931_10007375_pt1 | contig 16313 bp, 19 predicted proteins | sample Kivu_15m_20L_FD_129675 | JGI IMG/M metagenome (GOLD analysis project Ga0169931, IMG submission 129675) | Freshwater microbial communities from Lake Kivu, Western Province, Rwanda to study Microbial Dark Matter (Phase II) - Kivu_15m_20L... | ecosystem: Environmental > Aquatic > Freshwater > Lake...
GCAGTGCCATCCTGGCCCTGATCACGTCGCTCACTCTGGCTTCGCTGGTCTGGGATTCGCGCAGGAAGCGAACGCTTCTGGAGGTTGTGCTCCGCCGAGGTCGAAAATCCTCGCTCGCATCCAGCCGCAGCTCCGCACCCGTGCGTGGCCTTGCCTCGCTGCTGCAGGGGTTCTTCAAGAAAGACGCCCGGACGGAGGAGCGCAAGCGCTTCTGGTCTGGCGTGCGCGACAAGGACAAGCGTGCCAATGCGGAGCGCAAACGTGAGATCAAACGCAACGCCCAGCGCGTGCGCCAGCAGCAGCAGAGCAGGGAACTGGATCGCCTGCGCCGGGAGCGGGAGCGGAACAGGGCCCGGCGTCGCGGGTCAGGGGGCGCCGATGATGGCTGAGCCCCTGCCGCTGCCTGGGCTCTACAGAAGGAAGTAGCGCTGGGCCATCGGCAGCACCTCGGCCGGCTCACAGGTGAGCAGTTCGCCGTCGGCGAACACTTCGTAGGTCTGTGGGTCCACTTCCACCTTCGGGAGGGCGGTGTTGTTCTTCATCGCCGCCTTGCCGATGCCGCCGCGGGTGTTGACCACCGGCACGCAGGGGCGGCTCAGCCCCAGCCGCCGGGGTAGATCATCGTCGAGGGCCGCCTGGCTGACGAAGGTGAGACAGCTGGGGGCCAGGGCCTTGCCGAAGGCGGCGAACATCGGCCGGCCATGCACCGGGCCCGGGGTGGGGATCGAGGCGTTGGCATCACCCATCTGGGCCCAGACGATCGAGCCGCCCTTGAGCACCAGCTCCGGCTTCACCCCGAAGAAGCCCGGCTTCCACAGCACCAGATCCGCCAGCTTGCCAACCTCCACCGATCCCACCTGGCTGTCGATGCCGTGCACGATCGCCGGGTTGATGGTCACCTTGGCGATGTAGCGCTTCAGGCGCGTGTTGTCGTTGCGGCTGGAGTCTCCGGCCAGGGCACCGCGCTGCACCTTCATCTTGTGGGCCGTCTGGAAGGTGCGGATGATCACCTCGCCCACCCGCCCCATCGCCTGGGAGTCGCTGGCGATCAGCGAGAAGGCGCCGATGTCGTGGAGGATGTCTTCGGCGGCGATCGTTTCGCGGCGGATGCGCGATTCGGCGAAGGCCACATCCTCCGGGATGCGCGGATCGAGGTGATGGCACACCATCAGCATGTCGAGGTGCTCCTCGAGTGTGTTGCGCGTGTAGGGCCGGGTGGGATTGGTGCTGCTCGGCAGCACGTTCGCCTCGCCGCAGATGCGGATGATGTCTGGCGCGTGGCCGCCTCCGGCCCCCTCGGTGTGGAAGGTATGGATCGTTCGACCGTCGATGGCGCGGATCGTGTCTTCGACGAAGCCCGCCTCGTTGAGGGTGTCGGTGTGGATGCAGACCTGCACATCGAACCGATCGGCCACGCTCAGGCAGCAGTCGATCGCCGCAGGGGTGGTGCCCCAGTCCTCATGCAGCTTGAGGCCGCAGGCTCCGGCAACGATCTGCTCCTCCAGGGCCTCGGGGGTGCTGGCGTTGCCCTTGCCCAGGAAGCCGAGGTTCACCGGCAGGGCCTCCGCAGCCTGCAGCATGCGGCTCAGGTGGAAGGCGCCGGGGGTGCAGGTGGTGGCGTTGGTGCCGGTGGCGGGGCCGGTGCCGCCGCCGATCAAGGTGGTGACGCCGCTGGCGAGGGCCGTTTCGATCTGCTGAGGGCAGATGAAGTGGATGTGGGTGTCGATCGAGCCCGCCGTGACGATGTGCCCCTCGCCGGCGATCGCCTCGGTGCCGGGCCCCACCACGATGGTGACCCCCTCCTGGGTGTCGGGGTTGCCGGCCTTGCCGATCGCCACGATCCGGCCGTCGCGCAGGCCGATGTCGGCCTTTACGATGCCCCACCAGTCGAAGATCAGGGCGTTGGTGATCACGGTGTCCACCGCCCCATCGGCGCGGGTGGTCTGGGCCTGGCCCATGCCGTCGCGGATCACCTTGCCGCCGCCGAACTTCACCTCATCGCCGTAGACGGTGCAATCGCGCTCCACCTCCAGGATCAGCTCGGTATCCGCGAGCCGCAGCCGGTCTCCCGTGGTGGGGCCGTAGGTTTCGGCGTAGGCGCGGCGGGAGATGCGGTAGGGCATGGGCGGCGGTACGGGTGCGGGAGTGGACTCAGGAGAGGGGGCCGTTCACCTGTCCGTTGAAGCCGACGACGCGGCGTTCTCCGGCATAGGGGACAAGCTGAACCACGCGGCTGTCCCCGGGTTCGAAGCGGATGGCCGAGCCGGCGGGGATGTCCAGCCGCTGGCCGCGGCTGGCTTCGCGATCAAACAGCAGGGCGCTGTTGGCCTCGAAGAAATGGAAGTGGGATCCCACCTGCACCGGTCGATCGCCGCTGTTGGCCACGGTGACGCGGGTGACAGGCCGGCCGGCGTTGAGCTCGATTTCGCCGGGTTCAGGGATCAGTTCGCCGGGGATCAGGGACATCGGAGAGACAGGGGGAGCGGGGGGCGCCGCCGATTCAGCGGATCGGGGCGTGCAGGGTCACCAGCTTGGTGCCATCGGGGAAGACCGCCTCGATCTGCACCTCATCGATCAGTTCGGCGACACCCTCCATCACCTGATCGCGGGACAGCCAGGTGCTGCCGGCGGCCATCAGTTCGGCCACGGTGCGGCCGTCGCGGGCTCCCTCGAGCACCTGAAAGCTCAACAAGGCCACGGCCTCCGGGTGATTGAGCTTCAGCCCGCGGTTGAGACGGCGCTCCGCCAGCAGGGCGGCCGTGACGATCAGCAGTTTGTCTTTTTCCTGAGGGGTCAGATGCATGTCTGAGTCATCTGATGCATGGTTCCGGCACTGAGATGGCGCTGGGGCGATCCTCACTCTGGCAGCTGTGGGTTGTTTCCCTCGGTTCAGCCGGAACCATCGGCCCAGCCAGCGGCCAGGGGCTGCTCCTGAAAGGGCCACACCCGTGGCAGCTCAGGGGGCGGAAGCTCCCGTTCCCGACGGATCAGGGCCCACAGGCGTGTGAACCAGAACCGGGCCGCCTGGCTGGATGGGCCCCGGTAGCGGGCGATCAGGCCCTGCTCAAGGGGCCCGCAGGCCATTTCGCCGGCGAGGTCGCGCCGGGCTGTGCGGCAGCGCTCCAGCAGATCCTGGAGGCGGCCGGCATCCAGGGGTGCCGGCGCTGCCCAGACCAGGGAGCCGAAGACCGGCTGGCAAGCCATGCCATGGGCGCTCTCCAGTGCCGCTCCCGCCAGTTCGAGCCGATCCACCAGCTCCCAGCGGTGGCTTCCCCTTTGGTGGCGGCCGATCGTGAGGCTGGAGCGGAACCGCCCGTTCTGCAGGGATTCTCCAGCGGCACTGCGGCCAAGCCGCACCACCTCCGCCCCCAGGTAGGAGGCGCCGGGCTCCAGCTCCACCCGCACCTGCTGCGTATAGAGGCCATCGGCATAGAGCACCAGCTCCTGGGGCAGCCACTCCAGGTCGGCGCCGTTCGCCAGCCGCACCTCCAACTGGAGGGTGGCCCAGCGTCCCTCAGGCGCCACGGCGGAGCGCCCCACCGATCCGTACACCTTCTGGGCGGCCACGCTGGTGAGCAGGGCGCGGCCGCCGGGCCCGAGGTCGAGATCGAGCTGCAGCTGGTCTCCCCCCACCAGGCCCCCGGCGGTATGCAGCAAGGGGATCTGCAGCCGTCCGTCGGCTTGCGGGAAAGCCCGGAGCCATTTCAGCGGGGCCTGGGCCGCGGCCTGATGCCAGCAGGGTTGTCCGTCCGTCGGGGCGGCCTCAACCCGCAGGCTGGCTCTGGCCTGCCAGCCCGGGTGGGCCGTTCCCTCCCCGGGAGGGTCTGGCCGCTGTGAAGCCGCCACGGCCTGAGGCTCTGCCTGGCGATCCCCGCAGGATGCCTGCGATTGCTGGGATTCGTTCGCCATGGGCAGCGGCCCACCGGTCGTTGTGCGAACTCTGGCAGATCGGCCTGCTGTGATGGACACCGGGCCGCGTTCCACTTCCGATGGTTGCGATCGAGGATCCTCTGCCGCTGGTGCACCGCTGCCCAGGGCCACCGCCCGACGGGGCGCCCCAGCTGCAGCTGGCCTTGAGCGCCGACGAGAGGACCCGTCTGCGAGGCCTGCGCCGCAGCCGCTGCGGCCGGCCGCTGCTGCTGCAGCTGGAGCGCGGTGAACCGCTGCGGCCCGGCGAATGGCTGCGTGCGGAAGGGGCCGGAGCTGCCTGGGTGCGGGTGGAGGCGGCGGCGGAGCCGCTGCTGATCGTGCGGGCCACCTCCACCCTGGCGCTGCTGCAGGCGGCTTATCACCTCGGCAATCGCCATGTGGCCCTGGAGATTCGGGCCGATGAGCTGCGGCTGCTGCAGGATCCTGTGCTGGCCGCTCTGCTGGAGCAGCGCGGGCTGACGCTGGTGGCGCTGGAAGCGCCCTTCCATCCGGAGCGTGGTGCCTACGGAGCTCACAGCCACGACCACAGCCACAGCCACGACCCCAGCCATGACCAAAGCCATGGGCACTGAGGGGCGGCTGCGGCTCTATCAGCTGCTGAGTCCGGCCCTGCCGGTGGGGGCCTTCAGCTACGCCGAGGGTCTGGAGGTGCTGGTGCAGCGGGGGGCGCTACCGGATGGTGCCGCGGTCGCGGCCTGGCTGGAGGCGGAGCTGCAGGGAGGGGCCCTGCGCCTGGAGGCGGCGGCTCTGCCGGGTTTGATGGCCCTGCTGGAGCGCTGGCAGAGCCAGGCGCAGGGAGGCTCCTCGCCCGCGTCCGCCGCCTGCCTCCGCAGGCTGCAGGAGCGGGAGAGTTGGTTGCTGGCCCAGCGGGAGGCCCGGGAACTGAGGGCGCAGCAGCGGCAGATGGGCGGCTCGTTGCTGCAGCTGCTGGCTGATCTGGGCTGGCCGCTGCCCGAGCCCGTCGCCCTGGCCTGGCCCGCCGCCTTCGCCTGGGCTGGCTGTTGCCTGGCGATCCCGGCTCCTCAGCTGATCGAGGCCTATCTCTATGGATGGACCGCCAATCAGCTCAGCGCCGCCGTGCGGCTGGTGCCACTGGGGCCCACCGAAGCCCAGCGGCTGCAGCTGGCCCTGGCCCCAGCGATCAGCCTTCAGGCCGAGCTGCTGCTCGACGTCGAACCGGAACAGCTCTGGAACGCCGGGGTGGGTGCCGGCATGGCCCAGCTCCAGCACGCCGAGCTCTATTCCCGCCTGTTCCGCTCCTGAGGCTGGGCCGCCGCGGCAGGGCCCGATGGGGATGGCGTCTTGGGCGCGGGGCTGAGCAGCTCCAGCAGCAGGCTGCGGTCCAGCCGTTGCACCAGGGTGTTGGTGGTGGTGGTGGTGATGCCGCGCAGCTCCTGCAGGGTCTGCAGCAGCAGCGGCACGGCCTGGTCGGCCATGCCGTTGGAGGAGTTCAGCAGCCGGTCGGCGGCACGGCCGGTCTGGCTCAGCTGCATCGCGGTGCCATTGACCGTCTGGGCGGTGCTGCCGAGATCCCGTTCGAGGCTCCTCGCCAGCCGGCGGCTGGCCTGCAGGGTCCGGTCCAGCTCGTCCAGGCTGGCGGGGATGCGTTCGCGGGCCAGACCGACGCTCGCTGCCAGGGATTTCTGCAGCGGAATCCTGGTCTCGGCCACCAAGCGCAGCAGGGTTTCCAGGCTGGGCTGGGCGTCGTAGGCGATCAGGGCATCCTCTGGCAGGCTCCTGCCGCCACGGGCCTGCGGGTCGGGACTGATCGCGATGTAGGACTGCGCCAGCAGGTTGTCCTGGGCGAGGGAGGCGCGGCTGCGATGACCCAGCAGCCTGCGGTGTTCCTCGTCCACATCGAGATACACCAGCACCCGGGCATCCCTGCCGATCCGCAGTCGGCTGACACGACCGACCGGGATGCCGGCCACCTTCACCTGCATCCCCGCCTGCAGGCCCGCGGCCGTGGGGGTGCGGAACCGCAGCTCCAGCACCGGACGCCACCAGTGGCTGCTGCTGCCGATGCTGGTGAGGTAGCCGAGCAGCAGCGCCATCCCTCCAGCCAGCACGAGGAGGCCCTGCCAGGATTCGCCCCACAGGCCCTGGCCGGCTGGCCGCTGGGTGGTGTCGTCGGCTTCAGCCATTGGCCCCGATGCGCAGGGGATCGAGCACCACCACCAGGGTGAGATCGATGATCAACAGAACGGTGATGCTGACCAGAACAGAGTCAGCCATGCGCCGGGCCGGGTAGCGCTGTTTCCGCAGTTCCCGCAGGCCCTGCTGGAGCGTCAGTCCGGCGGCGATAGCGCCGAACAGGGCTGCCTTGAGCAGCAGGAGCAGCAGCAGCAGCGGGTTGATGGTGCCGCTCAGGTGATGAAGCTCGGCCACCGCATCCGATTCCGGTCGCGACAGCACCGCGGCGATCAGGGCGGCGGCCTGGAAATACAGCATCAGAATGGCGCTGCACAGGGCCATGCCGCCGACGCTGGCGAGACGCAGACGCCAGCCACCCTGAAGTGAGCTGGCGACCAGGTCCGCTTCCTCCAGCAGCAGCGGACACTGCTGGAGCAGCTGCAGCAGGCTGACCGTCAGGGGAGCCACGAACACGGTGGTGCGCACCGCCAGCACCTGCACCTCAACGGCGCTGACATCCCGGAGCGGTGTGGCCATCAGCTGGATGAAGCCGATCGCCAGGCCGGCTCCCGCCAGCACCGCCGCACTCACCGTGCGTTTGTTGAGTCCGCGCAGCCAGGGCAGGTTTCGCGGTGGCGCCACGTCGAGGCCCCTCAGGCAAGGATCAGGATGGCAGCGGTGTGAGGAATTGCCAGATGAGCAGGCTGCGGGTTGGGGTGGCGGGCCCGGTGGGATCGGGGAAGACGGCGCTGGTGGAGGCCCTCTGCCAGCGCCTGCGGGACAGGCTGCAGCTGGCGGTCGTCACCAACGACATCTACACGCAGGAGGACGCCCAGTTCCTCACCCGTGCCGGAGCCCTGGAGCCCGAGCGGATCCGCGGTGTGGAGACCGGTGGCTGTCCACATACGGCCATCCGCGAGGACTGCTCGATCAACCGGGCGGCGGTGGCGGAGCTGGAGGGCCTGTTCCCCGCCCTGGATCTGGTGCTGGTGGAGAGCGGCGGTGACAACCTGGCGGCCAGCTTCAGCCCTGAGCTGGTGGATCTGTGCATCTACGTGATCGATGTGGCCGGTGGCGACAAGATCCCGCGCAAAGGAGGGCCGGGCATCACGCGCTCCGATCTGCTGGTGATCAACAAGATCGATCTGGCGCCTTATGTGGGCGCCAGCCTGGCGGTGATGGAAAGCGACACCGAACGGATGCGTCAGGGGCGCCCCTGGTGCTTCACCAACCTGCGCAGCGGCGAAGGCGTGGAAGCCGTGGAGCAGTTTCTGTTGCAACAGCTGCCAAATTGAGCATTTCTTTTTGCGCGTTTCAGCACCTGACCCGGAGGCTTTCAGATGCACCAGGGAGTTTGGTCGCAACCGATACAAAGGGGTACGGGGGCGATGCGTAGGTTGCCTATGCCGACAGATACACGGCCCCATCTCCAATCAGAAACGACGACACATGATGATCAGTCTTTCCAAGCGTCTCGCCGTTGGTGCCGCCGTCGGCGCGATGTCCCTCTCGCTGGTCGCCTGTGGCGGTGGCGGCGGTGGCGGTGGCAACTTTGATGGTGAAATCAAGGTTGGCATCCTCCACTCCCTGAGTGGCACCATGGCCATCTCCGAAACCACCCTCAAGGAGGTGGAGGAAATGGCGATCAAGGAAATCAATGATGCCGGCGGCGTGGCCGTTGGCGGCAAGAAGTACAAGATCACCCCGATCATCGAAGATGGCGCCTCCGATTGGCCCACCTTCGCTGAGAAGTCCCAGAAACTGATCGACGCCGACAAGGTTGCGGTGGTGTTCGGCGGCTGGACCTCAGCCAGCCGCAAGGCGATGATGCCGGTTTATGAGTCGAAGAACCACATCCTGTTCTACCCCATTCAGTATGAGGGCCAGGAATGTTCCAAGAACATCTTCTACACCGGTGCCGTGCCCAACCAGCAGGCCGAGCCTGCGGTGGATTGGCTGATGAAGACCTTCGGCGCCAAGTATGGCAAGAAGGTCTACCTGGTTGGCTCCGACTACGTGTATCCGCGTACCGCCAACACGATCATCAAGGAGCAGATGAAGGCTCTCGGCGGCGAAACCGTCGGCGAGGACTACATCCCTCTCGGCAACACCGAGGTGGCCCCGATCATCGCCAAGATCAAGAAGGCCTTCCCCGAGGGTGGCATCATCATCAACACGCTGAACGGCGACTCCAACGTTGCCCTGTTCAAGCAGTTCAAGGCCGCCGGCATCGACCCGGCCAAGTACCCGATCATGTCCTTCTCGATCGCCGAGGAGGAGATCCGCCAGATCGGTCCTGAGTACACCACCGGCACCTACGCCGCCTGGAACTTCTTCATGAGCCTGGACACCCCGGCTTCCAAGAAGTTCACCGAAGACTTCCAGGCCATGTATGGCAAGGATCGGGTGACCGGCGACCCGGCCGAATCCGCCTACAACATGGTGTACCTCTGGAAGGCTGCCGTGGAGAAGGCTGGCAGCTTCGAGGATCTCGACAAGGTGCGCAAGGACATGATCGGCATCACCTTCGCGGCACCGCAGGGTGAGATCAAGATGTACCCCAACCACCACACCTCCGAACGGGTGCTGATCGGCGAAGCCGAGCCGAACGGCCAGTTCAAGATCCTTGAGGATTCCAAGAAAGCCATCCCTCCGATCCCCTGGAACCAGTTCGTGCCCGAAACCAAGGGCTACACCTGCGACTGGACCCAAAAGCGTCCGGACGCCGGCAAGTTCAAGATGTGATCTGAGCCAGCGCTCCTGTCAACCGTCCGTCTCGGGTCCGGCTTTGCCGGGCCTGAGGCTTTCTCACAGCCTCTTCTGCGGTGGAACTTTTCTTCTCTCAGATCCTGGACGGCCTCAGCATCGGCTCCGTGTTGCTGGTTTCCGCCACGGGTCTGGCGATTGTCTTCGGCCTGATGGGCGTCATCAACCTCGCCCACGGCGAGTTCATGATGCTCGGAGCCTACGTCACCTTCGTGGTGCAATCCATCTTCAAACCGATGGGTGGAGTGCTGTTTGAGCTTTATTTTCCCGTCGCCCTGGTGGCGGCCTTCGTGGTCACAGGCCTGGTGGGGGTTCTGCTGGAAAAAACCCTCATCCGCCAGCTCTACGGCAGGCCCCTGGAAACCCTGCTGGCGACCTGGGGCGTGAGTCTGATTCTGGTGCAGCTGATCCGCAGCGTCACCACCGCCATGATGCTTGGCATCGTCGGTGTCGTGGTTTTGGGTCTTGTCGGCCTGCGGGTGCTGGCCCCCAAACTCTCGGTCCGCCCTTTTTATCCCTATTTGCGCGGCATCATCTGGACGGTGGCGCTCGGCCTCGGCCTCGGCATCAATGCCGCGCTGGCTGGGATTCGCCCCCTGGCGCAGGCCTGGTTCGGCCCCCGCAACATCGACGTCACGGCGCCCCACTGGCTGCAGGGAAGCTGGGGCAAGATCGCCGGCATTGAAATGCCTGGTATCCGCATCTTCATCATTCTGCTGTCGGTGGCCCTGCTGCTGGCCATGCTCTGGTTCCTGCGCAAGAGCGTCTGGGGGCTGCGCATGCGGGCGGTCACCCAGAACCGGCAGATGAGCAACTGCCTCGGCATTCCCACCGACCGGGTCGACAGCATCACTTTCGGCATCGGATCCGGCCTGGCTGGCGTGGCCGGTGCCGCTATCACCCTGCTGGGCTCCGTTGGCCCGAACCTCGGCGCCGCCTACATCGTGTCGTGCTTCATGGTGATCGTTCTGGGCGGCGTGGGCAACCTCACCGGCACCGTGATCGCCTCGCTGATCCTGGGCATTCTGCAATCGGTGATCGGCTCCGGCTCGATCCTGATCGCCTTCCCCGATCTTCCCGCCAGCGTGAAGGGCGTGGTCGAGTTCTTCGCCACCACCAGCATGTCGCTGGTTCTGGTGTTCAGCTTCATCATCGCCTTCCTGCAGTTCCGCCCCAACGGTATGTTCCCCCAGAAGGGACGTTCCGTCGAGGCTTGATCCGGCCCATCGCTGTCTCTAGCCTTGAAACTCTTCAAACGCCTGCTGCCCTGGATTCTGCTGGCCATTGCCTTCTTCATCCTGCCGGCAATCCTCGACGACTTCCGCCTCAACCTGTTCGGGCGTTACTTCTCGCTCGCCATCACGGCCCTGGCGATCGACCTGATCTGGGGATACACCGGCCTGCTCAGCCTGGGCCAGGGCATCTTCTTCTCGCTGGGCGGCTACGCCGCAGCGATGTATCTGATGCTCAACACCAAGAGCGAGGCCGGCGGCAACGGCATCCCCAAATTCTTCGAGAACTACGGAGTTGACCAACTGCCGTTCTTCTGGCAGCCCTTCTGGTCGCCGGTGACCACGTTGATTCTGCTCTGGCTGGTGCCGGCCATCGTGGCCGGCATGGTGGGCTACCTGATCTTCAGGAACCGCATCAAGGGGGTGTATTTCTCGATCATCACCCAGGCGGCCCTGATGGTGTTCTACCACTTCTTCAATGGCCAGCAGAAACTGATCAACGGCACCAACGGCCTCAAAACCAGCACCACCGAGTTGTTCGGCCAGCTGGTGGGTTCGCCGGACATGCAGGGCTGGTTCTACCGGATCACGGTGCTGCTGCTGCCACTGGCCTTCCTGGCCTGCCGCTACTTCACCAGCGGCCGCTTCGGTGACGCGCTGATTGCCATCCGGGATGATGAGGTGCGGCTGCGCTTCACCGGCTTCAACACCGTCCCTTACAAGACGATCGTGTTCATCGTGGCCGGCCTGCTCTGCGGCGTGTCGGGTGCCCTCTACACGGTTCAGTCGGGCATCGTTTCACCCCAGTACATGACGATCGCCATGTCGATCGAAATGGTGATCTGGGTGGCCGTCGGTGGCCGCGGCACGCTGGTGGGTCCGATCATCGGTGCCGTGCTCGTGAACTACCTGCGCAGCCTGGTGAGTGAGGCTCTGCCGGAGATGTGGCTGTTCGTGCAGGGCGCCCTGTTCATCTTCGTGGTGGTTCTGATGCCCGATGGCATTTATGGCTGGTTCACCAAGGGTGGCTTCTCCCGCCTGCTCGCCGCCTTCGGCATGGCGCCACGCACGGCCACCTATCCCGCCCTCGACAAGGAGGTGGCTCCCGCCAGCGAAGGCCGCGTGATCAACAACGACTGAAACTCTAGGCCCCACCCGATCATCCCGCTCCGTCTCCGCTTCCCCTCTCAGCACCATGACCACACCCCTGCTTGAGATCGATGACGTCAGCGTTAGCTTCGATGGCTTCTTCGCCCTCACCGATCTCTCGCTGCGGCTGTTGCCCGGTGAGCTGCGCTCGGTGATCGGCCCCAATGGTGCCGGCAAGACCACCTTCCTGGATGTGATCACCGGCAAGGTGAAACCCCTCAAAGGCACGGTCAGCTTCCGCGGTGAAAGCCTGGTAGGCCTCAGCGAGCACACCATCTCCCAGCGCGGCATCGGCCGCAAGTTCCAGACGCCGCGGGTGTTTGAGAACCTGGAGGTGATCCGCAACCTGGAGCTGGCTGCCTCGCCTTCCAAGGGTGCCTTCGCCCTGATGACCCAGCGGATTCCGCCGGCGGTCCGCGATGAGGTGCAACGACTGCTCGATTACGTGGGTCTTGCGCCCTACGCCAAGGTGCAGGCCGGGTCGCTCTCGCACGGTCAGAAGCAGTGGCTGGCGATCGCCATGCTGGTGGCCCAGTCGCCCCAGGTGCTGCTGCTCGATGAGCCGGTGGCCGGCCTCACCGATGAGGAAACGATGCGCACCGCCGAGTTGATCAAATCGCTCGCCGGCGACCACACCGTGCTCGTGATCGAGCACGACATGGAATTCATCCGCGATCTGAATGCGCCCGTCACGGTGCTGCACCAGGGCAGCGTGCTCACCGAAGGCAGCCTTGATGAGGTGCAGAAGGACCCCCGGGTGATCGAGGTCTACCTCGGCCAGGCCGAAGACTGACGCCGACGCATTCCCCAGCTAACCGACCGCATCCAGCCATGATCAGCCAAGCTCCGGCACCGGCCACCGCCCGCGGCACCGTTCTCCGGGTGAGCGGCCTGAACGTGTATTACGGCGAAAGCCACATCCTGCGCAACGTGGATCTGAAGATCTCGGAAGGCGAGATGATCTGCCTGATCGGCCGCAATGGCGTGGGCAAGACCACCTTCCTCAAGACGGTGATCGGCCTGCTCCAGCAGAAGTCGGGCACGATCGATTACGACGGCCGCGAGCTGCTCAGCGAACCGCCCTACCAGCGGGCCCGCCACGGCATCGGCTACGTGTCGCAGGGGCGCGACATCATTCCCCAGCTCACGGTGAAGGAGAACCTGCTGCTGGGCATGGAGGCCCTGCCCGGCGGCCTGGCGCGCAACCGCCACATCGATCCGCTGGTGTTCGATCTCTTCCCGATCCTGGAGAAGTTCCTGGGCCGCAAGGGCGGTGACCTCAGCGGCGGTCAGCAGCAGCAGCTGGCGATTGCCCGCGCCCTGCTCGGCAAGCCCAAGCTGCTGCTGCTCGATGAACCCACGGAAGGCATCCAGCCCTCGATCATCCTCGACATCGAGCGCGCCGTGCAGCGCATCATGAAGGAAACGGGCATCAGCGTGCTGCTGGTGGAGCAACACCTCCACTTCGTGCGTCAGTCGAGCTTCTACTACGCGATGCAGCGCGGTGGCATCGTGGCCAGCGGCCCGATCAGCAGCCTCAGCGATGCAGTGGTGAAGGAATTCCTCACGGTGTAAGCCCGCTTCGGGCCGAGCCCTGCGCACTACAAAAGCCCCGGATCGCTTCACAACGAACCGGGGCTTTTCGCTGACCAGGCGCTTTGGCGATGGCCAAGCGCTGTGGAGACCACTCAGCAGTCGCGGTTGAGCATCCAGGGGCGGCTGCCGGCGGCCTCGCGCAGGCGCGGTTTGGTTTCGCTGCCCACGGTCTTGCGCACCACCCGGGGCTCGCTGCTTTCCACCTTGAGGCGCAGCGGGCCGCAGAGGGTCATCGGTGGGCTGAACACGCGCTGGCCGGCCTCACCGCAGGCGGGGCATTCGGTGGCGGTGCTGCGCTCGCTGATCGAGCGCCACACCTCGTAGTTCTCACAGCCGTTGCTGCAGCTGAATTCGTAGACGGGCACTGAAGGGGAAGGGGTCGCGGGGAGGGATCACGGCCTGGGCCATGGAAAAGGGACCATGGGTCCCCCGGCAGCGGGGGCCATGGTCCCGGAACGCAGCCACTGCTCAGCAGGGCAGGATGTCCTGGTTGAAGATGCTGGTGGGCAGGGCGAGGGTGGCGCAGGCGTTGGGGATGTCAACGATGCCGCTGATCCTGCCTTCCACCGGCGCACAGCTGAGCAGCAGGTAGGCCTGCTCACCGGTGTAGCCGAACTTCTTCAGGTATTCGATGGAGTTGAGGCAGGCTCGTCGGTAGGCGATGTGCACATCCATGTAGTGCTGCTTGCCTTCGAACTCATCCACCGAGATGCCCTCGAACACCAGGTAGTCCTTGAACTGGGGTTCAACAGGGCTGGTCTTGAACATCGGGTTCACCATGCCGTACTTGGCAACACCACCTTTGATGATGTCAACGTGCAGGTCGAGGTAGCCCGACATCTCGATGGCACCGCAGAACGAGATCTCACCATCGCCCTGGGAGAAGTGGATGTCGCCCATCGAGAGCTTCGCCCCTTCCACGTACACCGGGAAGTAGATGCGGGTGCCCTTGGTGAGGTTCTTGATGTCGCAGTTGCCGCCGTGCTCCCGGGGCGGAACCGTGCGGGCCGCCTCATTGGCCACCCGCTCGAACTCGGAGCCCGGCAGGGTGCCGAGGATGGCGCTGTTGGGATTGGGCAGGGCGGCCAGCACCGGCTCACTGCCGGAAAGACCGGCGCCGTAGGTGCGGCGGTCGGGGGCGGTGTTCACCAGCTCCGTTTCGCGCCGGTTCCACTCGCGCAGCAGCTCGTGGGAAGGAGCGCAGCCGATCAGGCCGGGGTGGGTGATGCCGGCGAAGCGCACACCAGGGATGTGACGGCTGCTGGTGTAGATGCCCTCGAAATCCCAGATCGCCTTGGCGGCCTTGGGGAAGTGATCGGTGAGGAAACCACCGCCGTTCTCCTTGGCGAAGATGCCGGTGAAACCCCATTCATCGCCCTGGAGCGCTCCCACATCAAGGATGTCCACCACCAGGATGTCGCCGGGCTGGGCGCCATTCACCCAGATCGGGCCGCTCAGCACGTGAACGACCTCGAGGTTCACCTTCTCGATGTCGCTCGGATCATCGTTGTCCTTGATCTGACCGTCGGTCCAGTCCTTGCATTCGATCCGGAACACATCACCCGGATTCACCGACACCACAGCCGGGATATCGGGATGCCAGCGGTTGTGCCCCGGCATCTCCTGCTGGTCCATCGGCTTGGTCAGATCGACCTTGAACAGCGTTTCTGGCATCGAAGCGATTGCCTGGTATGCACCGCTTATACAAGGAGAGCCGGCAGCGCAGAGATGTACGAATCGCTACCGCTTCAGCCCCTGACGGTCGTCGAAGCTGCCCCGCCGGCAGAGGTTGTCGCGCAGGCGGGCGAGCCAGGCCAGATCGGCCTGGGCCACCGCCCGGGGCTGGGCGGCGGCGGCCGCGCCGCCACCGCTGAGCTCCTGCCGACCGTCGAAATGGAAGAGCACCTGCCAGCGGCCTGCCGTCGCCGCAGTTGCATCGCCGCTGACGCGGTTGCCGAACAGGTTGTCGTAGCTGGGCCAGCCCTCCTTCTCCAGCCCGGGCATGCTGCACACCCCATTCACCTCCAGGCGCCGCTGGCCCTGGCCGGAACCGCTCACAACCACGATCCCCCTGTAGAGGCCATTGGGCTGGCCCGGGCGGAAGGCCCGCTCCAGCACCACCTGCGCGGCGCCGCTGCGCACCAGGGTGTCGCCGGGCCGCGCCCGGGCCACGGGCGTTTCGCTGGCGCCGCCACAGCCCGCCAGGGGCAGCAGCAGGCTGAGCAGCAGCAGCGGTGGGCGCGGAGTCTTCGGCATGGGGATGGGCATCGGGCGCTGCCCCCAGTGTCTCGCCCAGCCTCACCAGCGGCAGCAACCATGGAAAAAGCCGCCGGCAGTGTCGGCGGCCTCGTGCTGCAGCGGGGCGGGTCTCCGCCCCTGCGCTCAGGCGATCACCGCGAAGTTCGTGTTCGTCGGACGGAAGCCGCCCGTGATCACCCCGAACCTCACCGGCGCGATCGCTCCGGTGCCATCCGCGTCGTACCACAGGTTGCCGCTGTCGCGGTCGAACAGCACGCGGTTCGTCGCCGCGCCGTCCGTCGGCGTACCGCCGGCCACATGCACCTGCAGGAACTGGTTGGCCGCAATCGTGCCCATCGCCGCGCCCGCGCCGGTGTGGGCTATGTGCCCCAGGGGCGCGAGATCATCCCGCAGCTCACCGTCAGGGAGAACCTGCTGCTGGGTCTTGAGGCCCGGCCGGGGGGCATCAGCCGCCACCGCCACATCGATCCGCTGGTGTTCGAGTTGTTCCCGATCCTGGAGAAGTTCCTGGCGCGCCGCGGCGGCGACCTGTCCGGTGGCCAGCAGCAGCAGCTGGCGATCGCCCGGGCCCTGCTCGGCAAGCCCAGGCTGCTGCTGCTCGATGAACCCACCGAAGGCATCCAGCCCTCGGTGGTGCTCGACATCCAGCGGGCGGTGGCGCGCATCCTGCGCGAGACCTCGATCGGGGTGCTGCTGGTGGAGCACCACGCCAGCTTCGTGCGCCAGTCCGACTGGTACTACGCGATGCAGAAGGGCGGGGTGGTGGCCAGCGGTGCCACCAGCGATCTCAGCCCCGAGATGCTGCAGCGCTTCCTGAGCGTCTGAACCCGTTGGTCTGCACCCCAGCCGAAGCCAGGCTGCCAGCAGCCTCGGGCCCGAGTTTTCGGCAGTGGATGCAGCTGGTGGTGCGCCGCTGGTGCAGCGCCGCTGCGCCGCTGGAGCCTGCATGGCAGAGGCGGTCATCATGCTAGGAGTCGAGAGTCTCTAAATCCTCTGCCCAACGCCATGGCGTTCCTTTCCCCAGCCGCCCAGCGCACGTCACTCCGCAGCTCCCTGCTGCTCGCCCTTGCCGTGGCTCTCGGTGGGGTCGTCGCCTCCCCTGCCCGGGCGGAGCGCTGCCAGTTTCTCAATCCCGTGGGCGGTGACGGCACCACGCCGATCGTCACCAAGACGATCAGCCCCGGCAACCCGCTGGGCCGCCCGAACTGGAACACCGACTTCTTCGTGACCCAGCCCTTCAGCAGCTAC
>Ga0169931_10007376_pt1 | contig 16311 bp, 11 predicted proteins | sample Kivu_15m_20L_FD_129675 | JGI IMG/M metagenome (GOLD analysis project Ga0169931, IMG submission 129675) | Freshwater microbial communities from Lake Kivu, Western Province, Rwanda to study Microbial Dark Matter (Phase II) - Kivu_15m_20L... | ecosystem: Environmental > Aquatic > Freshwater > Lake...
AAACTTCTACACTGACTGCGAACTACCCATCATCACTGTAAGGTCTAAATTCTATACTCGAAACGCCAATTATTCAACTCTTAGGAATCCAAAAAAAAAAAATTCTTTATAGCTAGTAGCTAGAGCCACATCTGTAATGATTTAAGACACTAGACTACACGGTCTAAAATATCAAAATCAAATACGTCATCTAAGTCATCAAAATAGAAAATAACTTTTTGTGTAAGCCGGACTGATGAAGAGCAATCGCATCTTCAAATTAAGAGGGCGAAAATAATGATAATTTTAACATAATTAAGTATGTGTGTTCTGTAGTGATGCACCTTATATTATGATTTAGATACAAGAATTATCATAGTTCTGGTGCTACAGATTCGATAAATGCCAGTTTTTTTAGTACTTAGTAGAAATAAAAGTATATGCCTTTCTGAAGAACTCCTTTTGTTAGATTTGAGTACATTCCCTTATAAAATCCAGTCACTCCTTCATTCTTCATCAGCTTTCTACATACATCCACTACTCCAGAGTATTTTCTAGTGTTGTCTTCCAGAACTTGATTCTGCTGAACTCTTGTGCGTATGGTAGTGATTGGATAGGTTAGCAGTACGACTAGTGCTTTACTCAGTGATCCGCAGACAAAATGCTTTTCAGATAGTTTAGACTCAGGTATTTTGAAAACAGTGTAAGCCCGCTGAAGAATTTAGTACAGCTACATTTGAAGAATTCCTCCTAGTGAAATCAGCAAACTCATACCCATTCCTTTTCCGTAGCCCATAATGCCGTCTTGTCTCCATATCTGACGGCAGCCGTTCAAAAAGTTTTCTCTCTAGCTGATTTTATTATTAGTGTTTAACACCATTCTAGTCCTTATGACCCAGAGAGGCTGAGAAGATATAACTGCTAGAGCTCCTGCTTGAATCGAAGCGAAAAGAACAGACGTTGGCAAGTCATATCCTTTTTTGCTGTATTATCGCTTTTGAACTTAATAGCTACGTGTGGAAATCCTTACGCCCAGAAAAAGGCTGCCGAAGCGATAGCATGAGAAAACATCGACACATGAAATCCTTTGAAAAGGCCTCGAAATCCTTACTGTTGATAGATTGTTCTTAGACCACTTATCATTCCTTTATATTTGGGAACAAAGTTTTGAGATTCTTTTCCGTCATGACTTTGGAAACGAATTTTAAGCAGATCCAAAGGATGGGTTATGCCTGCAATATAGGTTGCTACGAAAGAAGTTAATGCATATTTATAGGAAAATCTGAGATCGTTGCTGTCTGATGTCATATTGATTTTGAATCAAGTGTGCTGTAGTTTAAAATTATGCATGTTTAGATTTGCGCTTTCTAATAATTAAATTCGGCTTTTTGCTAACGAAAAATATGGACAGGCAATTTGCAATATAACAACCCTGCTATTGTTACACTAATATAATTGTGGAATGAGAGCAACTCGCAAAAGCAATCAGATAAAGCCTGTGCAAAAAAAAGCCACCAAAGCGTTTCAAAGCACTAAGAATCTAGTCTAGAGCAAGCAGGAAGTAGACCAAAAGCCTGTAGTTAAAAGACAAACTCGCAATAGTCTACCTAAATATGCGCCAAAACCTCCCCTCTTTACAATCCATGAAATCGACCTTCCAGTTTAAAAGTCTGAAGAATAGACCAAAGGCACTTTCGAGTCCGATTAAATAAATGTGACTTTTCCTGGAGAAAACTCATCAAAATCTAACTCTGAGATTCTCGAGTACAGTGAAGAAATATGGAACTATCTGACAAGCATAGAAGAACGATGGACAGTTGACCATTTTTACCTGCGCAATCACAAGTTTATTACTGCAAAAACACGCAGTTTTCTAGTTCGCACTCTCTACAAAGTATACTACAAATATTAGCTCAAAAGAACTACTTTGTTTTTGGGTGTTCAATTGATGGACTTTTACTTCTCTCGAAGATTCAACCTTTGCGATCAGCACTAGACTGTGGAAATAGCTCAAACTTGCCTGTTCATGGCAATGAAATACGAGGAAATATACTATCCTGCTATTGAGGAATGGGTCTACAACAGAAATCGCAACAAAATATATAAATTAGAGGCAGAAATTCTTAAAATGTTAGATTTTCAGTTGAATCACTATACAGTTCAGCATTTCATAGATTTTATTCAGTGGAAAAAAACAAAAGAAAATTCAAAATTGACCCAACAGACATTGTTTCTGATGGATCTCAGCTTGTTTGACCTTAGCATCAGACAGTTCAAAACATCTGAATTTGCAGCATGTTTGCTGGCTGTAGGCTAGTAGACTGAAACACCCCCTGGTAGCTAAAAAATGGCTCTTGCTGTAAAATGGATGATAGAAAGAAACAGTGAGTCTGTCAAATGGCTCATAGAAAATCATTACCCTACGCTATGATATGAGCTAAACTGATTTTATATAGAGTATTATCAAAAGATTTTACGCTAACATGTATAAAGGAAAAACAGCAGCCAAACTCGCAGACTAAAAAAAGAAAAAATTGAATCAAGCGGCTAAGGCTTAGGTCGAAAAAAACGTTGAACTTGTATTTTGATTAAAATTAAGATTAGAGGCACATACCAAAACTTTCAAAACAACTTGTCTGATTTTGCCAAAAAGCACAAAGACAAGATAAAAGATGACCCTGGTTTCCGTGAAAAGTTTAACCAAATGTGTCAGTAATTCGACGTAAATCCGATGTTGGGTAAATCAAAAATTACTAAGCCTAAAAAAACATATGGGCTGAGCTAGGATTCGGAGACTATTATCATAACCTTGCCATGATCGTTCTCGATATATGTGCAAAAAGTAGACATATAAACGGTGGAATAATGAGAATTGACGAGGTTATCAGGGCCTACAGCAGAAAGTAAAAAAATGCAATAACTAAAAATGACGTGATAAAAGCTATGCAGAAAACATACATTTTAGGTAACGCATCGGTGATAGATGGAAAGTATGTATGTACAGTGCCATTATAACTGAACGCGAACCTGTCTGCGCTGTTAGAGCTGGCGACCCGTTATGGATTCATCTCGGCTAGAATGCTAGCAAAAGAAAAAAAGTGGAGCGTATAAGAATTCGAGCAAAACATTAGAGATTTAAGAGTCAAAGGAGTTCTTTGGATCGATAAAAGCATTCCCCGTGGTCCTCACTTCTATTTTCTCTCGCATCTTGGAACCGATTTCAGACAATTTCACGAGTTTATGAGTCAGTTTTGATAGATTAGAATGTAGTATTAAAGTAATATTCTTATTATATATTTTTGGAATGTACAATTACCAAACCTTCCTTCGATAACAAAAGATTTAGAGCAGATGCCAGCAGGTCATAAAGGACGATCTAAAAGTGAATCATCATCGCGAAAGTAGCTTTTTTAGCATTCAGAGAGCATGCCGAGTCTGATTTTCGCGCACAAAAAAAGAGTAGAAGGATTCATCCTTGCAATGATTGAAAAGCCTGTTCAAGTTAAAAACTATAGAGATTTTTCACCGTGCTTCCGCTAGTCACAAAAATAAAAAAACATATCTTCTAACGGCTTCTACCTTAAGCGCTAGACATCGACTTAGAGAATAAAAGTAAAAAATCATCTATCTAGAACGCTATTTAAAAAAATAAGTAGCTTGATCGAATACCTTTTAACAACACTTTTTCACACCAATTTAGATAGTACAATCAGGGGCAAGCGATGAAATATCAGCCTTTTAATTGTGCATTAAGAATAAAGGAATCGCTCGATAAACAAACTTTGAACTATCTGAACAATCGTAGCAACTAACGTCTTTAAAAAAATATCAAAAATGCCCAAATTAGAGGTACGACTCACAACTAAAATCTTAAAAAATCAATTCATAAATCTTTCTTGCCTGATTTGCACTAAAAAACTTTTTTCAAGTCAGTGAGCACTCTCTACAGCGAGTTACCAGCACCAAAATAAGCCAAGACTATCGAAATTAGAGACTAATAATCTTAAGAATAGACTTAAAATAAGCGCGAAGCCAAGGGAGTTTAGCACTTTAGTCGTCGATAAAATTCAAAATAGGCTTTGATTAAATGCAATATTCTTGCCAAAGGATCTTACAGATCCTGAATGATTTGTACTACTTAACTATCTTAAACATACAATAATCATTCACATTATACGACAGGATGAACTTTAGGCTTTATCTTAATAGTTTTCGATCTCATCTCCTAACTGCTCACGTATTTTAATGCGGTGTTTATTTTCAAAATGACGATCGACAATCCATCGTGAAATTTGATTCACAGTCAGTCGTAGATTGCTAGAATCTTCAATTATTCTTTGCTCCTCTGTTATTTTTAGCGCCATCACTGAGGGAAACCCGCTTACTGCCATCTCATGCATTAAACTGAATATTTTGCCTTCAATTACATTTTATGGTTTTATAACTTTGCTGCGGTCTTTAAGATTTACTTAGTTGTTTCCTTGCATATAGGCCATAGAATGTGTTTGATGTAGATAGGCTTTGCTTTGAGAAAGATCAGTACTTTGACCTGATGCCAAAATGCAGATGGAAATATTGCCTTTGGTGGCATCGAAAGTGAACGGGTCAAACAGTCTATTGTCGAAAATGAAGAAGTGAATGTTGATCCAAAAAGAATCAGTTAGAATCACTTTTGTATATTTGTCTGTAAGATGATTTCCTCTTACTATTTTTTACGTTTTTAAACTGCTAATTACAGGTCTTGAGTTTTCTTTAGGCAAAGTTTTTTAGGGAAGCAACTTAGATATTAAATCTAAGTAGCCAAGATGAGGTCTTTTGCGTTTCTGATCCCCGCTGTTGACCTCTCGATTGAGCATTAATTATATGAGTTCATAGCATCTGTCGCCGACTACCGCCACATCGATCTGCTCTGTTATAATCTGATCTTACATTTTATTATGGAAATACCTCATCGTTCCGATATCAAAAGCTAAACATCGTGTCTCGATGCCTGTCTCATGATAAACTCGCAATATGCCTTGAAGTAAGAAAAGAAGGCTTTTAAATAAAACTAGTTCAAGCTAAGGTACGACGCCAGTTTTGTATCTCTGAAGCAAGGGTACATATAGAAGAAGACCATGAACACGAGTTGGTCTGTAAGGTATTTTGTATTGACACCGACTCGACTCATCTACTATTCTGACGATACTCAAAAATAAATGAAAGGCTGTTTTGCTTTGGTAAGTCTGGCTCTTTACCAACTTAAATTAAAAGCTAACTACCCATAGCTCAAGTAAACTTTTTTTAATTCAGTCTTAGTTGCACCATTTAGAACTAGGGACAAACACAAGAAAAGGTTTACCTTGTATTGAATATTGAAGATCAGCTATAGTTCGAGTAGTGGAATAAACAGATCTAAGCTGTAATCGTTCGACTTAAATTAATCAATAGATCTGTTCTATAGTTATTCCCAAAACTTTAGCCGTGCATTCTTCTCGATAACAATCAAAAGTTCGGCAAGTCTAATTTTAATTTTTGGAATCATTTGTCGATCTCTACATTTGAACTTTGTCGCTACGCTTCGCACTTAGATATAATCTTTTTCAGAAGCAAAGCTTCTTTGTCTTTTATTCATCGCTTTTTCATGCGTTCATACTTCGATCACGTCGCTCTTCTGATCAAAGACTAATCATAAAGAATTTTCGTCTTAGAAGCAGTATAGTCAAGAGGCGTCTGCATCACATCCCTATAAAGTATTCTTTTGAATTTTCATCAATAATATGAATAGCTGGGCTATCGTAAATTGCTTGTTCAAGATAGGACTCAACTTCAACTGTAAAAGCTCTAGGATTATATAAACACGGTTCTGGGCAAAAAATATGAATTAAGTTTAACGAAATTGTTGATTAGTCCAGATTAGTAGTAGGAAACCAGTAGTAACAAACAATCAGAATAATAGTAAGAATAGGCTTCAAAAAAAGTATAGAGAACCTATTTTTGTTCCGAACTTATTGCAGATATATACCTGAAATTTGGCATTTTATAGTCAGGAAAATGCCACGAATACTGGCCTAAGGATCTATAATCGTAAGAAGTCAGTCTCACTACTAATTACAAACTGAGCCCTATGATGAAAGTTTGCATTAATATTGCATAGGACACATCTGATAATCTTTCCTCGTGATTTTAATTTGTAATACTATCTGCTTTTTATTATTACGAGGCATTTTTCTAAAAATGACTGTTAAAATTCTATTATTTCAAAAGAATTAATGTAAGGAATCTTTCGCTCTTTTGCAGAAGATATCACACAGCATCGAAAGCATAGCTACAGTCACTAAATACTATAAGCTTTCCTTATGGTTCACCATAACGTCGGTTGTAGCACGTTTAAAGTCCTCAATAATCGCGCATAACAGCTCTAAACTATGCTCCTAAAAGGACACAAAAATAATAAATGCATCATCTATGCTCATGGACTTGGCTCCAACAAACTAGAAGTCTTGCCTATTGCCAAATTTTTCATCAAACAAGGCTTCGATATATGTGCTTTTGATTTTTCAGGAAGTGGCCGCAGCGAAGGAGAGATCACTTCTTATGGTCTGCTGTAACAAAAAGATCTTCAATCAATCATAAGCTATTTAGATAAGTACCAATCATATGAAAATTATGTTCTTTGGGGTCGTTCGATGGGCGCAGTATCAATAATTCTTAATCAAGGTTAAAAATCACATCCGAAAATCAACTGCATTCTCTTAGACAGCGCATTCTGTTCCTTTAAAAAAGTAGCTATATAGATAGCGTCAAAAAACTCAATTATTCCGGAATTTATGTTTTCGCTTTTCATTTAGCCACTCAAGACTTATTGCGAATAGACGCACGTAATCAATCCTTTTGAAACTGATATAACAAACAAGATCGAAAAAATAAATAAAAAGATTATCGTAGTATATTCTAAATAAGATTCCTTAGTCAGCTGTGCTCATTCTTAGTAACTTATTAAACACTGTGCTATCCCGCCTTACAAAGTATAAATCAAGGAGAATCATAACATTCAAAGATCCAAAGACACACTCAGAAGACTCCTTGAGCTTGTCAACTAATGTCTTAAGCCTAAAAGAGATATGTCTAAGATGAGAGGCATTAGTGTTGCTTCGAAATAGAAAGAAAAAGATGACTATTCAATAAGAAGTCAAAGCAAAATCAAGCTTATCATCAATAAAAGACCTTCGTCTTCTTCATTAATGTCTAATACCCCTGCTAGAGCTCTGATGTCAATAAAAAATCATCAGAACATGTCAAAAATAGAGCTAGGCTCTAATTGTAGTCAACTGTCATCAAATTTCTCTCATAATGTGATTAAGACTTAGCCAGGAAATTCTCCGACAAAAGGAAGACGAAAGATAGGACTAACACCCATGTATACATAGAATATAATTGCTTTGAAAACCTAGCATTTAAAAATTACAAACAAATAAAACTATAAACCGTCGATTAATCAGCTCAGACAAAACAGATTCAGATGATCTAATGCACTAATGCATCTATAGTCTATTTGCATGATATTTATAATAATAACAATAACTTAAATTTTATAAAAATACAAATATTAATCTGTAATAAAAAAAGGATATTTTTAAGGTTAAAGCAATTAAATCTTTATGCTATCAAGCCTCATCTTCCAAAACCCAGGAGCAAATTGAACCTACTCCAGCCATTATGCCGCCTTCATTGCATTTTTAAGGTTTTATTCTTATCAGGTAGCCGAGTATCTAATTTTAGGCAAGCTGACATTTTTCCATGCGAATGATGCCATAATGCGACAACTCGCATATGCATTTAGCTTCAATAGTATTAGCTCCGTCGATCAATACATTACAGACTGGCTCAGTATGTATCTTTTTCATCAAAATATAACTTTTTCTTTGATTGCTATCCATTTCTTATAGTTTTTTCACCACATCAGCTCCATAAAAGTTGTGAGAACCTCCTTCTAAGTTCGGCTTGAGTATGTATTCTCCCTACTATTTTTTAACTTTTTAAAGCAATTTAGAGAAATCTTCTTCGGAAATATTGTCAAATTAGTAGACATCGACTAGTGATTCCTTGATCAGTTGAGCCTCTTATGGTGAAAGATATTTATTGTAGTTCTAAGGTTTCGACATCTAGACTTGCATGCGCTTTTGATTGATCAGCTACATGTTTATGCTAGGAATTTTTATAGCAGAACTTGTTTCGATGATTTTTCTGCCTTTCCAAGTGCCCTCTATGTTTCTTTTGTAATCGTCATGTTGGTATCCTGTCCTGAAATATACCATGGATATGCAATTTTTGCCCATAAACAGAAGGTCACCCTCATTTCTCAGTTTTTATCCAGTTTCATCTAAAGTTATTCTGAATACATTTATTCCTCTCTTTTTGGCTTAAAGTTAAATCTTACAAATTTCGATGATATTGAGCTCTCCGGAACTTGTGACAATCAGTAAAGCTCCTTTAAGCTATCCTTTTTTAAAAATATATTAAATATGATCGACTAGTTTATTATTAGGCTTATTTTAAGGATACTGGTGTGAGTTTTACGAGTTTGTTAGCTTTTTAGCCTCATGAAAATTCTGAGAATGACTACTCATCGATGTAGCTATCAGATTATACTATATGAGTTTTGGTTTGCTCTAAAGATCTTTGAAAAAGTCGCATCGCCCAAATATAAATTGGAATGGCTCACAGCAGTTTTTTCTTATCTGAAAAAGATCGAGTAGTTTACGAATGAATTAGTCACTTTAGGCCGTCTGTTTAAAAACTTTCTCTATAAAAGCAGTATCTGTAGATATAAGGCTTATGTATTTTTGCCAGGCCTTGGAAATAGCTGAAACTTGGTCATAGAACTGACGGCTAGACTTGTATGGATGGTAAGCTATTCTTACAGGTGCCATCTATGTTGCGTTTTTTTTCTTGATGACCCCCATAACCACAGCAGTTTCTTTTAGATCATTAATCTATTCTTGAGTGGGCGGCTTGTTCATTGGATTTTTTGGGAAGTAAAAAAACAATAAAGAAAATAGTTAATAACCCTTATAAAATCTACATTTATATCAGAAAACTTAATATTAAATTAAACTAAAAATACATTTTTATCGAATCTAATATAAATATCGGTCAATCATAAAGCTAATCTTATAGTCTCCAAGATACGATGGCTCCGATATTCATAGCGATTCCTCCCTCATTGAATCCTTCTGGCTTTGCTCTGATCAAAAAACCTGAAACTTCGTTTATATTAAGTTCACCATCGAACCAGTTCAACGACCCATACCTAGATATCTCGTAAAGACAATTCATTAATTATATCTAACTACCATAAAATCTAATATTTTTGATCGGTGTTGACTTGATTTTTTGCATTAAAATGTAAGCTCTTCTCTCTTCAGCCGATAGTTTGTTCAAAAGCTATATCATCTCTTAGTTGTGATAGTTGTTTCCACCTCCTTCTCTGTTAGGTTTCAGTATATAATCTTGAGGCGATGCAGTGATTTTTTTCATAAGCTATTAGAACTATTAAGTTTTGATAGTATCAAACTACCATTAATGGACTCTGGCTTTCAGTAAAATTTAACACTCTTATGAAGAGATATACTTACTCAAGACATCAGGTTTGTTAAGTTCAGTTTGAACTCTTTTAAGATTGACAAGCTCCATCGATATATTAGGAATCGCTATGGCTTTGCTAAGACTAATGTCTTCTTTGACTTTCCAACAGCTTTATTTATCTTCTCCTATCACAAAATGCTCAAGTTTGTATCCACCACGATAGTAAACAACAGATACTTATTCTTCATAAAAGTAAAGGGTCCCATCTTAGCTTTTACGCAAATGCTGTGCCATTTAGGAAAAAGTCGCTCTTTTTGTTCTTATTCCTTGCTTATTTATCAATATTTCGAATCTTTTTTGATCAAGAAAGTTCATTTCATATCCTAAATGGACTATCAAAAAGAGTCCTTTAACTTTCTTTCTAGTATAGTAGTCTTTCACTGTAAGAGCAAAATTTTTAATGCTTGCAGAATCGATATAAAGATGACTGTTTGCATGATCAGTTATCTGTTTGGCTTACTGAAATTGTTACATGTTAGATTGCATGCCGATGGACATTAAGTTGTACTAAGTTATTTTGGGATCTCCATTTTAATCGTTGTAGTAATCGCATCTTACAAAGTTTATACCGTCTTTTTCAGGACCAACTTGCTTTTTGTAAATATTTAGAATTCTTGACAAAAGTTCATCGTATAAAGCTAGGGGCTCTAAAAGCTTCAAGAGTGCTTCGCGATCATTCGAAAGTTTAAAGAAAAGTTTTTGCCAAATCAGCTGAAGTTTGCTCAGTTTTTAATGGTACTTTCTGGTGCTTACAAAAGGATGAAATGCAAGTTTAAAGTTAATAAACAAGGAATCGTTGACACATTTTAGAACTCCCATGGCCTGACTATACTCTAGCAAGGTGACTATCTGTTTCTTTAACTATTAGGAAACTGACATCGATTTCTCTGGCTTCAAATATTTATATGCTAATGAGTTTAATTGTGCCTGATAAGAAATTTAAAATTAACAAAAACTTTTTATAAAAATATTATAAAATCAGCTCTTTACGGCCCTATTTATGCGTTTGAACTAGATCAGATCAAGAGAATTTTTCCAAGGTCCTTGCAGTTTCTATAAACAGCATATAGTGATAGCTGCTATTGAGCAGAAAGTGAAAAAAATAAGGACTTAACCGTAGTCATCGCTTGTGATTGGATTGTTCGTCAGTATAAGAGTAATGAGAAATTGAAAGAAATTTCCTAGAGAAAATACGATCCAATAATAGCTGTAAATGCTGTCTCCTATTTTCTTACCAAAAATAAGCAGAGAAACATTTGGAAATATGACCATCAGCCCACCTAAACTGATCGAGTTTAATGTATAAAATACGAGATATACATGTTCATTTTGCGTAGTCATTACGATTATGAATGCGAAAATATTCATGATAGCCGCTATCGTGAAAAGCATTTTAAAGCCTACTCGAGATGAAGTAAAACCCCAAATAAGTCTATATTTTTAAAAATAATTACCTAGAAAAACCATTTCCGAAAGCTCCAGAAATCAAAATAGAGTATAAAAATATTTTCTGATGATGCTGTTAATCAAGCAAGTTACGATAGTTCATGATCATGTAGTAGTTGCCACAGCTCACCAAAAAAATGATGATGCCGATGACCCAAAAGACTCTTGAGGTTAAAGCCATCCACTAATCCTTGCAAAAATTACCGCCTCTTTAATCAATAGACATTTCCCTTTCCATTCGATTTCTTTATTCGTTCTTAGCAATCATGGCAGCCATGAGACCTATTCCACCGAATCCTATTACAAACATCATGCCGGTCATTTTAACAAAACAAACACCGAAATTGTTTTAAACAAGCTGAGAAAATTAAAACTATGATAACTCTTTAGTTTCATAATCGCTTTAGATGCATTCCATATTGTACGCTCCGAACAAAACTGCACCTAATCCTGTGCCAGTTAAAATGATTGAATTTGTTATTAATTTCATATTAGGGAAGAAACTATGGCACTATTTGAGTACAGTTAGAAAAATAAGTCCTGCGCTTAAACCGAAAAAAACGTTGTGAAAAAATAAAAAAACTATATTTTAAAGTAATTACGATTAAAAGTCTACACATAGCTAGCTGCCAGATTCGACAATATAATTATCGTCAAGGCTATAGAAACTATGATTCTGCTTCCAAAAGAATTGCTAAGACTGTATCCTAGACGCATGGTGAGACCGGCACAAAGCATAGAAAGAGGCGCGCCTATAGGAGCCCATTTTTATTCGTCAAAACGTACTGATACATATCGTGATATCATGTTCCATCTATAAATTGCGCCGATTATAAGGTGAAGCATAAATGCTCCTACTAGCCCTGCGATGGCTGTCAATTTTTTAGCTATAGCCATTCTCATTATGCCCCGTACTAAATCCATCTAAACGTGAGTAGCCTACTAGTTTTCTTATTCGTTATTTAAATCCATCAACTCTATGGACTTAAGCCCTCTTCGAGTCGATTGCCCATTTTAAGATACACTTGTCGACGGATCGCAAACTGAATCCTCATCCAGAATGCCATATTTACGGCTTGATATTTCTATTTAAACTGCCGTTTTATTTACGTAAGGTTTTTTTCTAATGGGAGAATCTCCCGGTAATAGAATATTTGGGCTGTAGCTCATAGCTGAGATTTATAATTGGTATTGTTGATTATAATTAAAATATGAAGAAGACCATCAAAGACTTGGAAAAGATAAAGGACTCATCGATGAAATGGTTCAAGGCAGGACTCTACTATCTTACCGTACCTGTCGTATTGTTTGTGGGCTTTCGTACAGTCAGATGGGAAAACTTTACTCAAGCTGCACCCATGTGATCTAATCAGCTATCATCATATTTTTTTTTTTTAGCCATTTATCCTTAACATTTTGATAAAAATAAAATATTGCTTCAAAAGTAATTTTTTTGATGTAGGCGTCGATAGCTAAAAATTTAATACCTTTATTTTTATTAAGCATAGTCAGACTGAATTAAATTTATTCAAAAAAAACAATAAATTGCTAATTTTTATCGAGATTTAATAAAAATACTATTTTTCTTTTGGCTTTGTCTCATATTTTTGTCAATATTTCATTAGAAAAGATTATCATTGAAGGCAAGGTCTTCGTAAATATTTTTCAAATTCGAAAATGTTCCTAGTCTTTTATTGAGGTTTTTAACATCTTTTAAAGCCATCCAATGCTGAAACAGTTACTAATTCATTCGAAACATATCTGACTTAATACATTAGTTCTAATTAAAAACAATATTACTTTGTTTCTAAGGGATGCATTTTATTGTTTGAGTTTGGCTGCTTCTTCAACGATTCTGCTTTAAACTTCCTTATCACATTATCTTTAGAAAGATATTCTAGTTAATTATTTTTATTTTTCTACAAGTCTAGTAGTCAGTTCTTACTATTTTAAAGCATGAAGCGAATTTAACCTTTACAAATCTGAAGCAAACTCAGACTTTAAAGTACTAATTTAGTTGAGCATGTAAATATCCTTAGTTTCTAAGACTCGTTGAACTTCTTCTCTAGATTTTTACTACAGAACTTTATTCATGTAAGTCAGATCTTTGTTTCGATTTATTAATTAATAGTTCTGAGAGCTAAGTTACTAAAATTTTAGATTTAGCTGTTAATTCTTTGTTTTGAGTTGATTGATTTCCCTCTATAGCTCGTCCTTAATTTTATTGATTGCTTAATTTTGACTTTAAAACTGAGTAGCATTCGATTATTACAAAACCTATTTATTATTTTTAAGCTTCTCAACTTGTCTTTCAAGCATATCTTTTTATTTACTGATTTTTTGTTTTTAGCTTTAAATTTAATTTATAATTGCTTATATTTTTGAAAATTTACTTGTTTTTGTTCTTAAATTACATGCATTTTTTGAAGACTTATTTCTTCAAACTGTTTTTTCAGTCTTACCTCTTAGCCCTTTAAATGTGACTCAATTTAATGATGAATTCTTCGTAAAAATTAATTAGATTATTAAGTGTTGAAGCTGTTGATTAAGTTTTCTATTTGTTTGATTCTGTTTCTGACCTATCCGACGTTTCTACATAAAGGTACATTTACTTAATATTCGACTGATTTTAATTAAATTATCTTAGAAAAGGTTATAAAAGTACGCTAAGGCCATGCGTTTTTTCTTTCACAGCCTTGGCAGTCTCTTGCAATCTTTCTATGAACTATTTAAATACATTAAATGTTCTTGACAAAACTTTTCTTTATAAACTTTGAGTTTCTTTGCTATTAGATGATTTAGCTGCAGGTTACAGCTTAAAAAGATTGGGGGGAGTAAGAGATGCTTCTCTTTTTTTAGCAGGAGAAATCATTTCTATGAAACTTTTGCTTTTGCTATGGCCTATTTTCTTTTAAGCTAGAGGTTATTTTACGAGAGGTTTAGACAGAATTAAAGTCTATTCGAATTAAATTTTTCTCGGAGTCAGATTGTGCCTAGCTGTAATGTTACTTCTTATAGACCGATGAGTTTGAAGCTAATAGTAAGGAGTTTTTTTATCTTGGCTTAAATGTGAAAGTTCATTTTTCACTGTCATCTTTGCTTTTTTGATTGAATGGGATAATGCTTAGTGGTCTATTCCTTGAAGAACACTGTTCGTTTGCTTTCTTTTTAGAAAATCAAAAAGAGTCTAATTCTAAGGTTTGTTTCGTCTGGATAATCTGCTACTAGCTAGTTGATTCATGTAACGATGTATATTACTTTCAATCAAATCAAATCGTAGATACTATATTGGTGCTTGAATTATTTTACCGTTAGATTTAATCTGCTTAAAAAAAAATTAAAATCATTAAAAATCAAGTTTTTTTGAGAAACATTTAACAATGATTATCAAATATCTTTGATATTGCTATCGTCCAGCTAAGGCAGACTGTTAGTTTAAGTAGCATCAGTGTCACTTAGATGTTCATATCCGCCTATTATTTCGGATTAAATGGTCTGTAAATCGTCTAGTAGCTACTCCTCGTTGTCCAGGACTTAGAGGGCGTAAACTTCTTCTCCACCTTCTAGTTAAGAGTAGAAATTTGAAATGTTTTATTTAAAGATCTTAAAAGCAGTTATTTAAAGAAAAGACCTCTTAGAAGTTGGAAAATCCATCGAGTAAAAGTTTGTTTTGTGAGCGCATTAAATTGTTGTTTAAATCAAAGTTTTTGAAGAAAAAGAGTTCTTCTCGATGGAGAAAGAATAAACTTCTTAACGCTTTCGCAAGGCAAGAAAGATGCAGGGAAGTGTGGCAAGAAGAGGGACACGTAATCTGGAAGTATTGGATAGTACAAAGGTGCTGGAAAGAGTGGTCATACTCAGGTTATCTTTTTTTTCTGATCAAATATATTTTCCTGATTATATAATTCTACAAAGTACTGACCAGAATATGTTAGGACGTGTAGTTGACTATAATTCTAACTAATATTAAACAAAAGTTTTTGAAACTTGATAGAATATTTATCATTTAATGGTCATATATGCTACATATATTATCAGTTTTGGTTAACTAAAAAACCTGTAATAATGAGATTTAAAATCAACATTAAGGCTAAAGGGATTAAAATTAATTAAAGTTCAAATATCTTATACACATATATAAATACAATATTCTTACTAAAATTGCAGAAAAATGAAGAATATGAATATGGCGCGATACTATGCGTGGGCTAACCTTTCAGCCTTTATAAAGAAAAGCTATAGAAAGTATTTCTTTACGCCTTACTATAAATTTCATTACGTTTAGCCAAAAGTCCGTCCTGACTTCATGCTAAATCCTTTTCATAAATGGAAAGCAAGTACTTTTTAGCCTAACTAGACCGCTAAAGAGACTAAACTCACTACAAATTAATCATATTATCTCTTGCTTTTTTGGCTTTTGCTGCTTCCAATCAAGTTTACAAGGTTCTTTACGATGAGGATCAAGGCTATTTCTATCATACTCAGTATCCTGTTATTTGTAAGGTTATTGAAGCATTTCATGCTGACTTTATTACAGCAACTACGCCCTTTTTCGATATCTTTCCGAAGAACAGGTATGAATATTCGCAAGTATACCCGCGTCTGTATGAACTTATCTTTAAAACTACCTAAAAAATATAATAAAAAGATCTCAAAGTCCTGCAGCTACGCAAATAGATCGAAGAATATGATAGAACTCACAAATGATCTAAAAAGACTTTCATTAAACATTTTTTAAAACAGAATAATCGTATTCGACTCAAAATATAATGTTTTTTTAGAGTTTTTAACACAATCCGAATCATTTTTCGCCTAGATTGAGCGTATGCCAGTTGCAGAAAGGATAGTTGCTTTTGTTCTTTTCGTAGCGAGATCTTTCGATGATTCTAATAGGACCGTCTAAGTTCACCGACAAAGTTAGCTATTTATTTTCTTTTCTGATCTTTACATGTCGAAGATTGAATAGTAAATCATCTTTTGTAGTTTTGAGACCTAAAAGCTCGATGTGCGCTAAATTCATAGTGTGAGGCGCGATAAAATCTTTGATGACAAAAAGTAAGTCCTTAGCTTCAACAGAGGCAACATTTTGAAAATTTTAGACCAGCTATAGACGACAAACCTCCAAGCAGTCGATGATGAGATCTCTTTTCTTACGACGCACCTTCTTGATTACATTTGGTCCGTCCCAATAGGAGTACTACAGCTCTATGTGCTACTATTTTAGCTGAATAAGATCTGAATTACTCGCTCTAGCTCCCT
>Ga0169931_10007379_pt1 | contig 16309 bp, 8 predicted proteins | sample Kivu_15m_20L_FD_129675 | JGI IMG/M metagenome (GOLD analysis project Ga0169931, IMG submission 129675) | Freshwater microbial communities from Lake Kivu, Western Province, Rwanda to study Microbial Dark Matter (Phase II) - Kivu_15m_20L... | ecosystem: Environmental > Aquatic > Freshwater > Lake ...
AATAATAATAGTAGAAATAATAGCAATTTATACTGTATTGAAATTACATGGTTAAAACATCATGATGCAACGGATACTGAATCGTCTCATCGTTTGATTACCAAGGAGTGCGGCATTGTACCATCAGCCTCATCCTCCAATAACTTGAATCATAAGTCTTCTTCAGGATTACTTTCAATTAGAAGTGTTCATCCTTCTTCTTTTTCTTACAATTCAATATCATTCACTTCTCCTGAACAACAACAACAACAACAAATGCAGCAGTCAAATCATGTTGAACCAATAACTACAACAACAAGTAGTAGTATTGCTGATACAGATTCATGTCCTCCAACACCAGTAACAGAACATAAATCATACAATCGTACTAAAACTTCTTCCATACAGAATATAGACAATAGTAACATCCCACCTCCGAATATAAGACCAACAAGACATGGTTCATTTCCTTTTTCAATATTTCGTAAAAAGAAACCACAGGGAGTAAGATCCAAACAGAATTATTCTGCTATGGTAGTTGAACTACCTCCTTCATCATCATCTCATGTAGGATCTCAACATGTAGTATCAAAATTATCACCCTTGAGATTGAAATTCAAACAAGAGAATAGTTCATCCTTGGGAACTATACAGTCATTACCTGAATTGTATTTACCAGAACTAAATAATACTACAAGTAGTGGTGCTGGTGCTGGTGCTGGTGGTCTGAAACATCAAGATGATTCATTGTTCCATGGAGGGAGAAAACAATCGTCGATTGCTACTATCCATATGAATACTAGTACTACTACTGCTATAGAGGATTATCAAGGTATATCCGATTCCAATCTTCCAATGACTACTACTGCTACTACTACGAGTATTACATCAGGACCGACTCGTCATTATACTCAACAAATGGAAGAATTACAACGAAAGATACAATTACGTCATGAAACACGCTTACGATTTGAACAATTACAAGTAACACAAAAACAAAATCAACAAAAACATAAACGTGTAAAACGTATTGTACGAACAGGTGAATATGTCGCAGCTGTAGGTGGGGCAATTACCATTGGTGTATTTACTGCCGGGATAGGTTGGGTAGTAGGACTTGTATTTCTTTGTGTCTCAGCTGCTGCGGGTAGTAGTTGTGCCATGGCGGAATTGGGATACTTATGGAACAAACCCAAAGCCAAGTATAAGTTAGTACTTGCTGCTGAAACAATGGAAATGATTCAGGAATGGAAAGATGCTATTGAATATATCATTGCTTGTTTATTAGAAGAAGAATGTGTAGCATTCGAGGAAGAACGACAACAGCAACAAGCACGTCGAATCAAAGGTGGGGATGATTCTCCTCGAGGTGATGTTGTATCCAACTTTTCCAATACATCGACTTCATTTACTGTGGATCGTTCCAAGGATCTAATCTCAACGTTGTCAAGCATTCCTTTTAGTTCTGTATCAAGATGGGAACCATTAGAAGGAGGTTGGCCTACTCTACTGGGTGTAAATTCGTTGGGTATGCGTATCTTTCGTGAAGAAACTGCTACGGAATCAGCTACCCAGGTGAATCGTTCGAACAATCCAATATCCATACCACGAGTACGGAGAATTTTAAGATTAGGTATTCAAGGACGACCCTCACCCCCTGTAAAAACTCAGGTTATTGTCAAAGCAGATCCTCTCGATGCATTCATGTGTATCATGACAAGGATGAATTATGATGATCGATGTGCGCCATTGGACAAAGGTTTAGTCCCAAATTCAGGTCAAAGAGCATCCTTACGTATCATTGAAACAATCGATGATAATTCAGATATTATTCACCTTTTCTTTCGACCGATTTATTTATTCCCAGTTTGGACACTTCCACGGGACTTTGTCCTTTTCCGATATTGGCGTAATGAGAGTGATGGTTCATACACAATCATGTATGATTCGATTGAACATGAGAAGTGTCCACCTATGGAGGGCTACATCCGTGGATTAATGAATGGAATCTATACCATAGCTCCACCGAGTCGCACTAAAAGAAGCAAGCAAGGAATAGAATATCTTCGATCGCTAGAGGGTGAATGCCTATTGACTCACGTCGTACAGGTAGATCCTCGTGGTCGTATTCCGAATCTAAATCTTCCATTCTTTGCATCGGAAGGATACACTGAGGCATTTGCTGTGTCAGTGCTTTCGCTTGTTTTAGATATACGAGATACTTTAGATCATGCGCGCTTTGTTTCCGTGCCTCTGGATGATGCCAAGCCACCCGCTTGGAAAGAAGCCATGAATCGGTTCAGGAAATCTGTAACTGTTGCAGATTCTAAAGCTCTACTAAGAAAGGATGATGATGATGATGAGGAAGGTGTTATTGAATTCGAAGATGATGACAATCACTATGATCCTCGATTCTCCATTTATGAAGTTCGTGGTAGAGCTCGCACTTTGACAGACGCTGATACACCTTCTGTCCCATCGGAACTGACTAGTTCCTTATTTAGTACGGATCCACCAACGTATCCTTTGAATCAATGGGCTGAACCAGAGGGTAACTCATTTCGTGTGCGTGGAAAGACATACAAGACTGATGGTGTCAAAATCAATGCTGGAGACAGTTTGTTCCCCCTTCTTGCTGTTGATTTAGTAGAAACAGACGCTGTTTTGAGTGGAGGACTTTGCAGTCATCCCTTGGAACGTGTTCAGAAAGCATTAGCTCGTGAACGAGAAGCGAAAGCGCGTGGCTTGAGTAACAGTGATATGCCAGCTTTCGTTTTTTGTGTGGATATCGTGCTTGCTGGTCCACCAACCGTTCACATGGCTTTCTTTTACGGAGTCGATGATATCAGTAAAATTGATGGTTCAAATGGAACTCCCTCGTCTCTTCTTGCAAAAGAGTTTTTCTTTGGCGAAAGCGATGAATATAGAAATTCGACCTTCAAGCTGATTCCGAGAATAGTCGAAGGGAATTTTCTTGTACGGAAGGCAGCTGGGTCAACACCTGCAATTCTAGGAAAGAAGATTAAACAAACCTATATCCGATCCGACCGATACTTTGAACTAATCGTTGAAACTGGATCAAACCCAGTATCTGCGGGTGTATTGCGTCTTTGTAGCTCGTATAGTAAGTATTTGACAGCTGATATGGCCTTCTTGTTGGAGGGTAACGACGAAAGTACTTTACCAGAGAAGATTCTTGGTTGTGCTCGAGTTAAAAATATCGATCTGAACAGAAACGTCCGTTACGTTGGAATGCAGGATAGATCCTAATAGCAAAAGCTCGTTTGTAATCATAGTTGCGTCCAGTCACCTGAACTAGAATCTAATTCTTTAAAATACAAAGTAATATAGTCACACGCTGAAGGTAGAAATTGTGATTGTAATGTTTTTCCTTGTTGTTATGTGAATTGTCAGCAGTGTTTAGGATAGTTTTTTTTTCTTTATTGCAAGCGAATTTTTTCTGAACCTTAATTAAAAATTAAATAGTAATTTCAACACGATCAAGCAACTATAGGAACATGTTGTACAAAAACGAGCATAGAGCATAGATTACAAACTATACTATTACATACTGTAGGACATGAGGATACAAACTACAGTATGCATAGTTTACAATGAAGAGTGCCTTAATTTCATCTCTGATTATATTCAGCCCGTGCCATGGATTGCGACGGATGCCTTCGATGATAGATCTATTCCCCACGCCTCAAGAGTTTGATTTAAATGAAACCCACAGACGCAAACGACATACAGTCCAGCTTCCTGATGACCATCTAGTAACATCTCTGCCATACCTAAATTTGTCGACATTTAAGACCAAACAATATGCTGGTCATTTACCAGCTTCATCAGATGCATCAAAGCAAATTTTTTACTGGTTATTCGAACCTGACTTTGATACTAACAGCAATAATAATAGGCCCGATACCGATGAAGTACCACTGATTATTTGGCTCAATGGAGGTCCTGGTTGTACATCACTCGTAGGCCTATTCATTGAAAATGGACCCCTTCGTTTTAAACCCAATCGTGAAGCTAGCGGTGGTAATTACCAGCTAGAGAGTAATCCTTATTCTTGGCACAAAGCACCTGCTTGGGTGTTATATGTTGATCAGCCCGTTGGAACTGGACTTTCTTACACCCTGAATAACAAGTACTGTGGCAACGATTTTGAAATCAATACCGATTTTTACTATTTCTTAACTGAATTCTTCCTGCTCTATCGTTCAACCTTTTTATCTCTTAATGATTATGGCTCATACACAGTGAAACGACCTCTCTATTTTAGTGGGGAATCTCATGCAGGGCATTATATACCTAGTATGATGGACTTTATCTTACAACAAAATGATAAACATAACAGCACTGTTGTTATGCCGTTAAGTGGTGCCGCGATAGGAAACGGTTGGATAAATCCATACTATCAATATGCGGGTGCAGAAGCTGCTGAACTCATGGGTCTGATTGATGCGGCTCAACGTCGACGCTTAGATCAATCTGAAATCACGTGTCAAACTAGACTTGATGCAAAGATATTTGATGGCTCAGGTTGCCTACCTTTGATTGATGAGATTGTTGGTAACTCCTACGGTAGAGGCGTGTCTCAGGTAAACTCGTACGATGTTAATCTGAAAAGTAATGGAAGGTATCCACCAGGTGTGGAATTAATCGAAAGCTACTTTGGGTCCAGAATGCCAATAAATCCATCTATGCATGATATAACAATAGATTCGGTTTTAGAGTCTTTACATGCCACAGGGTATTCAAGCATCGGTAGTTATAGTGTTTGTGCTGATAATCCGTACATAGCATTGGCTCATCAAGATGGATTGGGTGTTGCCGTCGAACTAGGAAACGTTTTGGATCATCCTACTCGTCCAAGAATATTAATTTATAATGGGATGAGGGACTTAGTGTGTAATCATGTAGGCTCGGAACGCACTCTTGACAATCTAAAGTGGCATGGTCAAGATAATTGGATCGTTGCAGAGAGATATACATTCAACGCAGGAGATCAATTACGCCCAGATGGCTTTATTAAGGAATATGACAACTTAATTTTTCTCAAGATTCCGCAAGCAGGACATATGGTCCCGATGGACCAACCGACTCAAACCCTAGCGATGATTCGTCGACTGGTGTACAAACATGATTTTCAATCCTTATCACAGGATCTTGACAGTACGAATCCATGGAATGCTTCTCTTGTACAATGTCAAGTATGTAGTCCCTGCGAAAACCAATCAAAACCTTCTGAGTCTGTAACGGGAGCAACAACAGAAATATCAAAACAGAGTGTTCTTGTAGGTTTTTCCGTAGGCTTAGTATTATCGTTCTTACTGTACTTGATGTGGAGACGAACAGATACCATGTACAGCGCTCGACACTCTTCTTATCCCGTATCACAGAGCGAGTTGGAAGAGGGAACCAATAAACCGAGACCCATGATTTATACATGAGTGACATTAAAACATATTACTTTACTCTATTTCTCTATTGTATTCCAATAGTGAAGTCCTTTAGCCAATGATATTAATGCTCCACTTTCAAACCCCGGGAGTAGAGCTAATAAAATTTCTGCATCCTTCTTGGGACATGGTGAGGTTTTCGTCGACCTATTGCCGTGCAGTGGCTTTTCATTTGTTCCGGCTTGGTGACTGTTTTCTTCAGCATATTTGGGAGCTGATGAAGAAGGTTTCATTGGATAATTATTTTGCGTCCATTTTTTTATTCTATCTCGATGGTGGGCAGTCATCAACTTAGCGGGAAGGGATGTTATTTCCGACGATTTTTCCATTATAGGCTGACCCAATACAAATACCGGTGCTTCAAGAATATTTTTTTCGACCATGCGATCAGGGAAGAGAAGTTCAGCGACCCTTTGCCCATGTAGCCCCTCTTCTAAATAAACACCCGCCGTGGGGGCAAGCATATCAAAGGCGGCGGCGAAACCTTCCCTTACCGCTTGTAATACTTGGTATTTCTCCACAGATAATGTTGGTAATTCAGGTGTACCGGCAGGTACCACGATTGGAAGAAGATGCGCTTGTTTCCATGTTTCATTACGACGTTTTATGTACTTCTCTTTAGTTTCAGAATCAATTTCTACTCCGTGCAAAATTATAGGAGGCGGAACTTTCACTCCTGATTGACTATCGAGAGATGATTTCCCTTTCTCCAGCGTAAGATAATCCTCCACGTATAAATATTGCTGCCCTCCTCGTTCAAAATATGCTGAAACGTTCGGCATATTATGTCCATTAAAATATAATGGAGCAATATTAGTTTCGTAAAGAGTTGGCTGAGTACCAATAGGTGATCCGTCTGGTCGGGTTCGTAAAACAAGAACATGTGTAGCCCCTTCCTCAACGGCACTTCTGTACGGTATTGGTTCAAAGCAGAATGCATCAAAGGCGGTCGTGATATGGTCATGTTTACACCTTTGAAGTTTCACAGGGGGGCCGGTAGCAGCAGGCACGGTCATACTGGCCTCCAGACAAGCAAAGAGACCACGTCGAGGAATCGCGGAATCAGCTGAACTGTGCGTAGTAGAGGCAATCATAGATCCATCCTCAATAATGTCAAAAAAATCAATTTCTTTTGATCCGAAACACGATGATTTGAGTTTTCCATCACATTGAGTCGAGGCCACAATTCGTAAAGGTTGTTTGAGATCATTCAGTCTGAATGATTCTATATCTAATGGTCTCAATCCATTCTTTGGACACATAACGCCATCTAAGACAAAGGAAATATTCATCCCTGGGTCGAGTTTCTTGGCGATTTGTACTAAGTCTTTACCACTTTGTTCTTCTGAAACTGTACTCAGAATCGAGTCAACTATATTATTCACCATACGATCAACCAAACTACTACCTATCCACGCTAACAGCCGTCGCTTTGAAACGAAAGTTGATTTAGCGGTAGTTAGAACATCCGTGTACACATCAACACACAATTGTCTACTAATTAGATATGCCCCAATAACACTTCCAGCTGAACTTCCATAGACAGAATCGAACGAATCAGCTAAACCTAAACAGGATATGGCAGCTGCCATTCCAGCAGATACAGCCCCCCTCATCCCACCACCTTCTATCGCGAGAGACAGAGTAGCGGTATCATTCTTTTCCCTAGAACCTGGTATTGACTTTGTTTTTACTCGTCGTTGAATTAGCTGGAGAACTGGATGGGCTGATAGACTCATCCCCATTTTTTGAGTTTCGTTGGACGTATCTGTAGTGATGGTCGAAATAGCGTTGGCACTCGTTGACGTTGATCGCACAACAGATGAGTTAAACACAATATCCTTCAGAGCGAGACCATGGTCAAGAATAGCATGCTGGAGTTGCTCTACTGTCTCAATAGCCAATGCGGGACTATCATAGTCCGAAGGTGTAATTTTGTCATGTATTGGGACCTCGTCAAAGACTGAGCTCCACTTGCCGCGGTAAAAACTTTTTACAAATCTCTTTCTAAAAGGCGCATCAGAAGCCTTAAAACTTAGGGAAGATCCTGAGCGGTAGTTACAGTGCCTTCCGTTGTAAATAACGAATTTGTAAGGATATTTGTCTAGCCAAGCAAGTGTCATCCGCAGACTAAGGAATGCCAAGAACAGTGTCTCCATTATGTTAATTCAAACATTCATCTTGGTGATGGTGTCATTTTTTAGTATCGAAATCCGATAATCGTATAGTCGTATGGTACTGAATGTACAGTGCTGCTGTGTTAAGAGGTACGGGTACGACGTAGAACGATAGATTCGTGGTGAATCTCTATTCCTATAACTGCTGTACTTGCATTTTGCGGAATTTGCAGATTGGACGTTGGACCTCCAAAAATATCGCTGGAGGATTTTTAGCCACTTTTTATGTATATGCAAGTTAAGCATACTTCTGACTGAGGAGCTCAACTTCTCTCGCTACGAGGACAGTTTTACTCCAACTGAGTTCTAAATGATAAAAGCCCCTCGTAATTAAAATCATAGAGTACACGTTACGGTTCGTAATTATTTAGTGTTCTTATTTTTTCCCTTTCTTCTTTCCATTTTTACGATTCTTTTTTTCTCGTAATCCAGCCGCCAATTTTCTATCTTTTCTACCACGATAAAGTTTCTGTAGATTTATGGCTGCATTATTTATGATAAGCATAGCCATTTTCTCCTTACGACAAACATCAGCTATCAGCCTTCTTTCATGCTCCTTAATTTCTTCATTACGATCTAATAGCCTCAATTCATCTTTTCGCGTATTTATATCTTTTGATTCAGCTCTAATTTTACGAGCAATATCGTTTATCATGTGAACATATTCATTTTTCTTCTTTTCATATTCCTCTGTGAGCTCTGTTGATTCAGATCTCAGCTGTTCGAAAAACTCTTTGAGCGATTTCTCTTTCTCGAAATTTTGTAACTTGAGTTCGATCAATTCTTTCTTCAAATCATCAAATAAACTATTGTCTGATTTTTGCATGGTGGTGATTTGACGAATATACCTTATATCTGCATAGCCCCAACGGTTGCTGTGTTTAAGAATTGTTGATCTACAAGAAGAAACCCAAAAGCACTTTTCAACCTGCGTCACGATGGTCGATAGCGTTTCGAATATTTTTCTCCGAAATAGAAAAAAATGCATGATGTGCCAAAAAATCGCAGTCGTGCTTTTTATCTATTTGACTAACAATTCGATTTCGGTTTGCATGGTGTTGCAGAAAGTTATCGGCGCTAACAAGTATTATATATACATAGTCTCGCGACAAAAGCGATTACTCCCATCCCAGTATATTGAGATGTTGATCATTCACTTTTTATCGACTTTCTCGGTATGCGAGCACAAGCCAAAACGTCTACTGGCGGGCATGAACCCCACTATCATCGTTGATAAGTAGATTGTAAACAGAGTAACCTGATCCTTTGGACAATAGCACTGAACCATCTGAGAAAATAGACTTGACCCACCAATCTAAATCACCAATATTGCAATCCTTAACGCTATCCATGATAATATTGCATTCGATACCTTTCCCGATTCTTGGATCAAGAAGATAATTCACCGATGAATATGGGGATCCGTCACTAAGTACACCATGACAACTAACCCTAGTAACGCGTTCACTACCCTTCGGTCGCTCGATCAATAATTCACAAACTGCTACGTCACCTCTGCCGCTGAAGCTGTTTCCTCTACCTACATTTTTTCTAGAAAAGTTTTTCACTTTATCCGAGTCGTGTTTTGTTTGACTAAGACTAATCCAATGAGTATCCCCAGAGTATGATGTATCGCAGCATACAATAAATTTTCCTTCAGCAACTTGAATGGGCAAAGGTACATCACCGACAGGTTGATGTCCTGTAACAATCACATCTATATTGAAATCTTCCAAGAACTCAGAAACAAGTTGTGCGTAACTATTACTGTGGGTCTTGGTAACAGGTTGATTATCGTCTTTTGGGGTCATGAATCGTCTGGGCATACCATCATTTAGCCAGCTCGCATAAACAACGGTTGGATTTTTGCTTCGATCATGCAACCATCCCATTCCGTACTGTAGCAGAGATCCGAACGAATAAGTTGAGTTTCTAGTATGATCGATTTCACGATTTAGTAGGTTCCCATTAAAATATCCTCCATCTCGTGACCAAGTGTATAACGTATCCTTGTTCGAATTATTAATATCTGGCCGAAGTTGGTTGTGTTTGATGTACGTAGACCATAATTTCACTTGGTCACTGCTAAATTCATTCAGAATATCAATCCAATCTTCTAGTTTGTGTATGGGGGAACGTGAAATCATCCAGGGAGTTGCTATAGCGAAAAACTTCTCCCAAAATTCTTTGCGCTTAGCTTGAGAACTTAAGATCGGTAGAGAATCAATATCTTGCTCTCGATACTCTTCAAACGCTGATAATGTAGATTTAACAATAGGCAAAGCTCCATGAAGAAAAAGTGCATTTCCGAGCCGCAGGGCAAGCTTTGCGTTTGATAAATATTGACCCATTTCACCTGATGGATGACAAGACTTTAGGTATGAAGTGACTACATCCTCATCTTTGACGGTGACTGATCCATTGTTATCATGTAATGACAACTCCTGCTTAAGTTCTTTTTTTCTCAATTCGAACGCATCCGGAGCGCCCATAGTTTTTGATAAAATCCATCGTAGGCGATCTGCAGGTGTTTCATCATTTCTAGACATGTCGATCGACTGGGGATCTCCTTTCATGCCTGTTCCTCGGAGCCAATAAACACCTGGATGATGCGGTAGATGAATACTGGTATGTGAAGAAATATTTTCTACGTTTCCTGAGTGACCACCCATCTCTTGAATTATCCTCATTTTGTTGATATCTCTATTTCCCATCAGAAAATAAACTCTATCGGGAAATCTTCTGTGTAGTGAAAGAAGTTGTCTGATTACGTAAAGGTCTGATCCTCCTCGATCCCATAGATCTCCACCGACTACAAGAATGGAATCGTCATCATACTGAAATGTCAGTTGATTAGTATATGGAAAGAATGGTTGATTTACATCAGTTTGGCAGTACTGTGGTACCGCTGATTCATGTTTTAGTATCCTCGAAATATTTACAAACCTATGTAGATAGTTCGCACAGCCCTCAATGTCAGTTACAAAGGAGATAATGCGATGCGTCTTTTCGGAGTGCGTATGAGAGTGAGCATGTCGAGACACATGCCTGATCTCATTCGGTATCCACTTCGAGGCAAGACCTTTCGTATAGCAACAAAAAGGGAGAAAGAGCATCATCGATATGATTTATCAGATGCTTATCAAGCTATAGAACTCGTAAACATAGGATGACTCGGACGGTAGCCGGGCATGATGTGATAATGTACAGCATCAAGATTGAAGACACTTCGTGGCATCAAAAGCGGGTTCATGCCGTTAATAAGTGCTATCATAATGTAGTCTATTTACAGTGAACGGTGTACAGCATCGTACGTAAGAATTTTTAAATGCGTACAGTACAGTACAAACTTCAAATTCAAAATACACCGCTTCTCGGCCTTGACCACTCGGCTTGCATGTGCACGTGATTTATAGTACACAACTTTATATATGAACTAAGATCATTGAGGTATTTTTTGGATGTGACCTTCATATCTCTTCAATACAGCGTCCCGCTTTACTTTGTAGCTTTGAGTCAACAGGGAGTTACACATACTGAATGGTTCTAGGGTCAATAAGACACTTCCGACTTGCTCCCATTTCCTAAAACCTACGGTAGCTTGTGATATTTGATTCATTAATACAGATACCAACACATGATTTTTTCGAAGATTTTCTGATTCTTCATTTAAAATGGAGCAGCCTAGCGTACAGTCATCTTCGGAGCACTTTGGGTCGTTCACCTTGTCAAAGTTTTTTTGTAGAGTTTTACCCAGCTTACCATCAAGGAATCCGGCTTCTACAAGCTCATTGATGTTTAATACGATGATAGCTATGAGACTACGACCATCTTGCCCAGTGAGCATGACTTGTTGTATCATACTTATCTGCGCTAAAATTGCATCCTCAATAGGTGACGGCTCAATATTTTCACCGTTTGACAACACTATCGTATCCTTGCAACGACCCGTTATGATCAGGTCCCCAGTAGCTGGATTAAGTCGACCTAAATCCCCCGTGTCGAAAAACCCGAACTGATCGATAGCGTTCTTAGTGGCTTGCATGTTCTTGTAGTATCCCGCTGTTATTTGAGGTCCCTTGGCAATGATTAATCCAATTTGTCCAAGAGGAAGTGATGAACGTTCTCGAACTGTAGAAGTGGAATCTACGGAAGGATCTACAATACGTATCTCGGTATCAATACAAGGTTGACCCACAGAGCCTCCTGCGACTAGATTTCTATCCTTTTGCCGGTGAGTAAGTAAAGGTGAACATTCTGTAAGTCCATAGCCCACACAGATAGATATCCCACATATCTCGTAGAAAGATTCAAGAGAGCTTGCGAGAGCTGATCCTCCACAAATAATAGCTTTCACACGCCCCCCAAATCCATTTTGAACCTTGCTCCATACTATCTTTGTTCCAATAGTATGTAACGGAGATAATGCTGCACATAAAAGCTTACTTTGAATAACCTGCCGATCCGACGGTGGGTGATAACCTACCACCAACTGGTTTGAAATTTTGAAGTGCGAAGCTCTAAATCCAGCTATTCTTGTAAAAAATTTGACTAATAATTTGACAACCATTCCTCCTGAAGCAAATTTATCTTGAATACCTGTCGCTATTTTCTCAAGAACGCGAGGGACAAGAACTAGCCATTGTGGTTTATACTTTGCCAAATCTTCCTTGAATGTTCGAATACTAGAATACGTTATGCAACATCCACGTGAGAGTAACCACAACTCAAAGGTGCGCTCCGTAATATGCCATACAGGTAGTAGAGCAAGCGTAAGCTCTCCTGGAAGTGGTTCCCCGTCATCGTAATGTGTGTTAGGTGATAAACGATTACCTATCTGATGCAAAAGATTACCTAATGACATGAATGAGTACCTAGAAGCAAAGGGGTGATTGAGTTTATAACACCTATTCTTACCATGGGTTAACATGACCCCCCTATTGAAAATCGAGGGTATCAGAAACAGTAAAAATATAATCTATCGAGGGTTGGTGGTTCATTACATTCATGACTTGCATTACTTACTTGGGTTTCCCTGTAGTCCCAGAGGTATAAACTATAGTACTAAGATCATCATGAGTCAAGACAGGCGATTCCATGTTGTCATAAACTCTTTGTTGGATGGCAGACTCTAATAAGTCTTTATACAAATGCACTTGTACAGTGGCCGCTGTGGAATCGATTGATTGAGTAATACTCTTTATATCTTCAGTAGATTTACTTTCCTTATGCATTAAGATGACATGTCGTACAGGCCCATGTTTTTCATTTTCAAACCCAAGCGGAGAATGTGATGAGAAGCCTTTTTTCTTAGCGTCTTGAATTAAACGTTGTAATAGCTTAGGTCCTTGTAATATCACAACACCTGCACTATCCGAATGATTGTAAATATATCGTAATTCATCAGGGGATGCATCTGCTCCACGAACGGCTGAGGCACCTCCAGCGTATTGTATACCATGATCACATAATAACCAGTAGGCACTATTTTCTCCAAATATGGCGACATTTTTCCCCTTGCAAACCCCAAACTTTTGGAATACACTCGCAGATGCTAGTATATATGTTTTCATATCAGCAAACTTCAGATCAATAGTTTCGTCACATGAATGTACGTCGTATAGAGCTTGACCTTGTGGATATAATTTTGCTAGATGTATCCATAGCTCTGGACAAGATTGAATCAATTTTCGCATTTCATATAATTGATTTACGAGTGGGTTCTTCGATATAATGGCTTCCTGATTCGTCTTTGATCGTTTTGGATCTTGTAAATAGAAAGATGATGTCTTCTTAGCTTGTGAATCATCTTCTTCATCAAATAAAAGATGTGTCTCTTGAGAAGACAGATGTTGAGGGTTTATATATCCAGAACATGATCCTCTTCGACAAAGCCTTGTTGATTGCTGGATAAAGCCCAGGACATGTATTCTACTGAAGAGGTACACGGAGAAGCATACGCAAAAGGTGATCTTTCTTTGATTGCTTCTCATGATCATCAAAAAATCAAAACGTTATTATATTAAAGACGTTGTATACGCGTATCCTTCATCTGTCATATGGCTCTAGACTAGCTATAGAGGAAAGATGTAGGATGTTGGACCCTACCTACCGTGTATCTGATCTATGTAAACGATCTCGGCCGTCCGTCGTCCGGCCCGTCCAGGGTCCAGGGTTCGGCGTTCAAATCTGGACCACAACCCTTCAACATAAATAAATGCTCACGACTATTATGCCCACCGATGAAAGACCAACATATACTATCACTTTTCCTTGTACTCCTCGACTTTGCTTATAGTTTATCTCATTTCGCATATTATCGAAATCATCGAATGATGGAAATTGAGACAAGTACGTTCCTTTCGACAACTGCAGCAATATCGGAAGATGAACGATATATGATACCACCAATAAAGATACTTCATTCAGGAACGCATCATCTTGTCGTTGATAAACCTCCTAGTGTCATATGTCATCATAGTGGATATTCTGGTTTTCGGTCACGAAGGAAAGATAAGAAAGATATGATACCTGAAATACCCATGCTTCAAAGAGTACGTGATACTGTAGGGAGACGAGTTAATTTAGTTCATCGTTTAGATCGAGGAACCTCCGGAGCTTTGATTTTAACTTATGCCGAAAGTGACGAAGAGGAATCCATTTCTGAAGAACAAGAAGAAGACTACGAGGATATGGATGATACATCCATAAAACAGAAACAGAGAGGACCGACAAATTCTTTCATACATGCATTAGCATCCGTAGAAGCACAGAAAACATATGTCGCTATAGTTCGAGGTGAAGGTATACGTCATGGAGAAGATTTTAAAACCATGGGTTGGTTTAACGTATCACGACCCATTCGGGATGCCAAGGGCGTGTTAAAAGACGCAACAACAATGTTTCGCTTTGTAGCAGGGCAAGGACAAGACGATGAAAAAGATTTCCCTATAGATCCTAATGATACAAACCATACAGTATCATGTCGTCCTCGATTAAGTATAGTATTAGCTAGACCTGTTCAAGGAAGGTGGCATCAAATTAGACGTCATCTGAATGGTTTATCACATCCGATTATAGGGGATTCATCTCATGGTCAATCTCGTTTGAATCGAGAATGGCGTGACAAACGAGGGTTATCCAATGAACGTACCCTTTTGCACCTTGCACGGATACAGTTGCCTTCGGTGGATCCATATTCTATCACAGGATTAGATGTTTCTTGTCCACTCGCACAAGATATGGTAGAGTTGCTGAAACAATATGCTCCTCAAGTATTTGATAAAGCCAAACCTATTTTGGAAGAAGAAGGTATCGTTTGGTAAATCTTTAACTATATCTTCTTATAGGAATCTGTAGAAATCAATCTTCTAATAAATAGAGCGATATTTATAGTAATAGAATCATTAAAAAGTCTCAGAATAGTAAACGGTACTTTGGTTTTCATATCCAAGGAAAATTTGATGTTGCAATATATTGTCCATATATATCAAAGAATAAACACGGAAAAATACACATAATTATACTGGATTATTACCAGTTTCTTCCGCTTCAAATCCAGCTGTGGGTACCTTATAATCGGAGACATATTCTGGTCTCCAATAATACAAGAAAATATGTAGAATACCCGCGGCTAACCAAGCGATACCAGTGACATAGCGTAGCCATTCATTATTATTCAAAACACCTCTGTTAATGCCAATCACAAGACAGGCTACGAATATGAGGTAAAAACCCTTTCCACGAACACCATACATGAATCCAAAGTTTTTACGTAACAGTCTATTGATGGATTGAATCGTCGTCCACCAAATTAGTTCATACAAAAATAATAATACGGCAAAGATGACCATGTAAAGAGCGATAATTCCTTGATCAATATCCTTGAATTTGAATTGGATACCCATGAGTGCTAATACTCCCAACGCAGCCATATCAATACCCAAGAGCATATTCAAGATGGAAAGAAATTTAAGACGACAGGATGAACCTTTTCTGAAAAATGGGATTATCCAACATTCAATATGGGGATTCATTTCAAAATCAAGTTTATAACACAGAGATTAAACGAGTTATAAGGGTAAGATAGAAAACGTACGCTGGACCAGGTTGTCGTTTGATTTTAGGAGGTGCAGTAACACTAGCATCTGACACGGTTGTATCTTGATTGTCGCCTCCTGCATTTGCCCACGTAGGATCTGAACTCATCTTGGGTTTGTGAGATAGTAATCTGTTGTTGGTACGGTAGAATGATGGGGAGGATTTGGAACGATCGTTGTCCAAAGTAATGTCCAAAACGAAACTAAAAGGGATGTCAAGGAAATGTAACTACCGTAGTCGCAGTACAATAAGTATGGTGTTTTTCCAAAAAACGTGCTGCATGCTGCATCCGAAATCGGCATTGTGGCCATTGTGCAGTGCTCCAGTATGTTAAAATCAGTAGGACCTACCGTACTGTGTATAAATACTGTACTTTAGGGATGATGTTCGGTTTTGTTTTTGCACCCGACCCGAACCCTAGGCTGCTACATACATACCCGACCCGATTTCCCGAACTAGTTCGGGTCGGTTGTTCGGGTCGGGTTCGGGTCGGGTCGGGTCGGACTGTTTTTCTGGGTCGTGCTGAAACTTACTACTGTACGTCACCGTCACCCGCTACAGCTACAGTAGCATAAAGTTTTGATG
>Ga0169931_10007381_pt1 | contig 16308 bp, 12 predicted proteins | sample Kivu_15m_20L_FD_129675 | JGI IMG/M metagenome (GOLD analysis project Ga0169931, IMG submission 129675) | Freshwater microbial communities from Lake Kivu, Western Province, Rwanda to study Microbial Dark Matter (Phase II) - Kivu_15m_20L... | ecosystem: Environmental > Aquatic > Freshwater > Lake...
CCAAAGCGAGAGCAATTATTTATCCAAGAAGAGCAATGGTGCCTTTGCGCCGACCAGCACCACGGTAACGATATTCGCTACCTTGTAATCTTCAAAGACACTAACCTTGTGACAATTCGCAACTTGAATCAAAAACACGTTGCCTTGCTGAAGGAAATCTACTCTTGTGTACGAGCTTGGCTTCTTACCAAACACAAACAAGAATTTCACATGTTTTTTCATTATATGCCCAGTGTGTTTCAACTACACTTACACGTGACCTCCAAGACACAGTACATTAACGTAAATAGAGCACATTCACTCATGGAAGTTATTGCTCGCCTCAAAAAAAATTCAAACCATTATGCTCAAGCGCTAATTCTCACTTCATATTGTCGGACAATAAAACGTGCTGAAACTCACAAGTCCGTGCAGTACGCTATATAACATTGTAAAAGGAAATGTCATGGAACGATCTTCCTGGACTAGGAACAGCCACAGGCACGCGCGTCGATTCTGCGGCAAAGCACATTATGGCCTGCAAAATGGACACTAAGTTGTTGCAAGCAATGTTAGAAAACAACGACGATCCACAGAACTCGCTACATAACGAAAAAATGAAGTATTGCATGCACAAGGACGAAATCGTGTTGAACACTACCAACACAGAACAAAATGTCGTTACAGCGTACCCAATGGTCGTTACCACACTCGGTGACGTAGATGAAGCTGTTACGAAGATAATCGCACGTTTGTACGCACATGAAGATGCTACAACTTTTTTCGACTATCAAAGAAAGATGAAAATCGTAAAAGACAGCGCTGACATAAAATCACTCATCTTGGATGATACGTATAAAGACCCAACAAATCCAAACCAAATATCAAGACAAAGAATGCAAATACGCATGTTACCTGACTTTCGCTGCCAAGGTGTCGCTCTTGGACAGGCATGGGCAAGCTACTTGTCCGGCGACAACGTTGCGTCTGTGCTTGTAGGAGGCATGGTTACGGTCCAGAACGGACACTTTGTAATGCACACTGGGGACCTGGTCCAGTGGTATTTTGACTTTGAAAAACATAAGTTTGACCAGACCAACACAAAGTCTGCTGGAAGACGCGTGACAAAACCAAAAGATTCCACAAGAAACGATAAACGTGAACGTTACATGGATGAGCGCCTGTTTGGAAATTCTGCAAAAACAGGCAAAACATCAGGACAGAAAAACACTAAGAACATTGTGCGCATCAAGTCTTACAAGATGCATTGCATTAGTGAAGATTCTTCGCAGCTTTTCGTGACAGATCATTTTGGTGACAAGATTCGAATTTTTGCCAAGTGCATTAGTGGAGGCCGGCCCTTTGACGCAGTGGACATAATGCTTATGACGCAATCTTTGTAGACTGATAGTTTTTACTATTTACAGACTAAGCAGTATGATGTCTGGGTCATGCGAGTCGGCAGAGCTGAGTGAATGTGTTGTTGATAATTTACATGTGACTGCTTCCAGTAGTACGTATGATAATGTAAATAGTGTTGGTTGTCAGACAGCACCAAGAAGTGTTACACTAAGCGCTGGCAGTGGCGCGAGCGTCATCCAGCACTTTGAGCTTGCATTTCAACTAGAGAAAGATTCTCTGCGCTTTCAAATGTTTACAATCATTGCGTGTGCTAGTGCTTACTTGTACAGCTTAGCTTCATGTTGCATGTTTTTTTCGTCTCTGTACCCCGTTTATCCAGTCTCTGAGACGCTTGGTAACAATGCAACGGAAACATACCAACGGAATTCTGCAGTAGATGCACTTCTTATGAGCAGCCACGTGTTTGCAATCGACGTCAGCTCAGCAGTATTTGTTCTCACAGGGTTTTTTTCTGCGTACATCTTTGCCAACGTGCCCCACAACGATCGCTTTGAATTGTGCAAGATGTTTGCGCTTTATGTGCTCATCGACGTGTGGCTTGTATGCGGTCTAACGTTGATTGCAGGTTCACTATTTCATTTGCTGCGTCACAGCTTTCAAGCGCATGATGTCGCACTCACTGTAATTGAGGGTGTACTGAGCCTTCGCACGCTCGAACTTCAGCAAGGAACTGAGTGGTGGCACTCGATGAATCCCAGTGCATGGCCGGTGCTGTGCTTCTTTTGGGCCACAATATTAACACCTCTTACTCTCGCTGGAAACGAGAGGCTGCGACAATGCCATGCAGGCGCTGAGGTTATTGTGCCGTGGATTAACGCGTGTGGACCTATTCTCATTATTTCTCTCTTTGCTCTCGTGCACGACAACAGTAACATCTTTTACATCAACGCTTCGCACGTAGGCTATCGAGTGCTGGAGTTCAATTTGGGCATCTGCATCTATTCCAGCATGATTAGTTGGCCAGCAAGTTTTTGGAAGGTAGCGACTATCACTAGCATCCTTGCGCCATACGTCCTTGTCTGTTTCTTCATGCTGTGGTGGGCAGAGATTGGCCAGCCTGTTTCTCTAAACACGAGCACGTGCATCCGCATGTACAACTTTTCCCCGTGCATCAAAATGCATCATGGATTTCTTATGCGCGGGTGCTTTCTCGGCACAACACTCTTGTGTCGAGTCGTCACGAGTTCTGAGGACGCTATGCGCAAGGTAGCAGCTTGTTTCACTCCTTCGCACGCGCATGCCCTTACAGCAAGCATGGTCACCGTGCTTCTGACATGGCCCATTTGCTACATTTTGCATGTAATCTTGGAGGTCAACTTTGGCTTGCAGTTGGTGCGGGATAACACAGCGCTGCTCATGCTCTGTGTTCCCAACGTTACGTTTGCTATTGCACTGATCTGGGACTCCTCGTGGAAACCCAAAATTTTCCTCTTTGTAGAGGCTTTTGTCAATAGTTTGTTTCCTATTTCTACAACCTAACGGCTTACGTGCACAGGCAACAATGGTAAAAATATTCATATTTTATTTGAATGTTAAATAATTAAAAGTTCATGCAGTCGCGAGCAAAACTATCCCACAGATTTGTGGCATCCTCATTGCTTCCACTGTCCGGCTCGCCATCCGCCTTGCGCTTGCCAAGAATATCATTTCGCGTGCGCGAACCTGGCGTTGCGTAGTGTCCGTCAATTTTCTGCTTGAGCTCAAGGTTTTCGCCTCGCAACTTGTCAAGATCGTGCTCCTGACGCTGATGCAATGCTGACGCGGCAACCATCATTTGCCACACGCCGTTCTCTTCTGCAGAGTTCTGCACGAGCTTTTCCATGCCGTGTTTAAACTGCTCCTTACACTTTTCATCCTTCGTCTCGCAAGCGTCCATCCACTTTTTCATCAGCGAGTCTAGGGCGCTTTGCATTCCTTCACGCGTGCGCGCGCTAAACTTTTCGACGCGCAACTGAGCTTCTGTCAGTTGCTTTTCCTTGGAAGCCAGCTTGCTTTCGAGCTGTTCAATGTGTCTAAGCATGTTAGTCATGTCTCCGTTTTTTGCATGAGTGCTCTGCTCATGCTCAGACTTCTCCTTGCCAAACGGCAAAAACTGTCCAGACTCGTTCCGAGCTGCAATAAATTGCTCGCGTGTCTGTTCACGCGGCGGCTCACGCTGCTCACCGAGTTCACTCTTATTTTCATTCTTGGTGTACTCTGCCTTGGAAGATGACGGGCCACCCAGATATGACATACTCGAGCATTCTTAAATATACACAAGACTTAAAGCCGCATTTGTGAGTGTTTCACGTCGTAAGAGCCGTCTGGACTTCGTACACGCAGACGCAAACAATACATACAAGAGTAAGCTGTGGTGCACCTTCACCAACACTTGCGTTTTGCAAGATTACGTTAGTGCACGCAACAAACATTACTTCCGAAAAACTGGCAATGGCTCGCGACTGCAAGTTTAAAACACTTAGGCTTGAGTGCACACAAAATACAAGCAAAGCTGCAAGGACAGAGCTGCCTGCATCTACGCTGAGCAACCCCATGCGCTGAAGTTCAGCTGCTATTCGAAAGATTGTAAAACCGCGCACGTCTTGCATCAAACTCAAGTTGTCTAACCCAAGTCGATCGACAACAATTATCAACAAGGCCCACAGAACGATCTGGACTACATTTGGCATTATTTCCGTCGCATGTGCTAACGTGCGCAACATCCAGTCGACCAACAGCATGTGCCATGCGCGAGCAACATACTTATACAGCGATAATTCTGGCACTATGAATCGTGCTCTTGTTGTAAGCGCAAAAGTAAACAAGCATATAAAAACGGGCGACACTCCAAAGTCTACCCGTGCCAACGCTTCACGAGTTGTGGTCGCGTACTGAAACAACCATACAGCCAACGCATTCTGCAGGTATGCCGATTGCATAAATGCAGGGTTAAAAATTTCTAGTGCTCCAGGTACGCAAAGTCCTAGCGTGTTGAGCAAAAAGCCCTGTGCCACACCTTCTGTGCTACTTGATGCCCAATTTTTGAACACAAGCACTTCTTGCACTGCTTGTCCAAGCTGTACAATAAGAACTCTTCGTAAAATTTCCATACGAATGTCTTTGGCCTTCACAGCTCTTGCAAAACCTTCCAGACCCACGCACAGTATTAACAATGTTGCAAGTTGTTCACCCGCTGTTAGCACGCTGTAAAGCGAATTCTGTAGCGCTGTCGCTATTTGAAAACTTAGAACAGACTCGGCTCGAATTAAAACGCGCACAGCGTCTGTATTTACCTGCGCAGTCCATGAAATACCTTGCTTCATGGGCAAACTGTTGCTTTAGTATGAAAGTTTGCGTCAAGCGCACAGAAATATACAGTTTCCATTCAAGCGCCTATTAAGAAATGTATATCATGCACCGTCGAATTCGAATACACAAAACTTCATCTCAAAACAACAGACGCAGTAATGCCACCGCTGCCTGCGTTGTTGTGTTATTAATTATTGGCTTTGTACTTTTCACCAACTTGCTCAAACCGTTGCAAAAAAACTCAGTTTTACTAACGAATCGCCGCAAAGGTTTTGCATTGCCTTGCGTCGTACTCACACAGAATACTCCAAGAATGGATCCCAGCGTAAACGCGTGTATTCCGTTTGTCGGACCCGGATTTAAAGAGACAGAACTTGATTTTGTGTTACCAAGTGCGAGAAATAAGGTGCTACACCCTGAATTGCTAGAAACGGCGCAAGACCTTAGTAACAACGCCAGCGTCAACATTTACATGAATCACGTGCGCATGTGGGCAATGCTCTTGACTAGAAAATGGGACGTTGCACTGTTTCTGGAAGATGACGCCGTTGTTCCCAGCACACTTGACGATTTTGTAGTGCCGCTTTTAGCCGAAATGCACAGCAAAAATGTCACTAATTTCGTAGTGAAATTAGTTGACCATTGGATTGCATGGCAGTGGAAGTCTAATTTTACTGTGGGAAATCACGATGTCAGAACGTGTACTTGCAGGCCTGTCGTACACTCGTCCAGCACAGCTGCATACATCATGGACAAACACGCGGCGCACACGCTTGTCACCAACGCTTTTCCGGCCTCAATGCACGTTGATAGCTACGTACACAACATGGGCTGCACAAAGGGCTTGATCCATCTATTCCAGACTTACCCGCATGTGGTCCATTATAATAACAAGCCCTCGACACACTTAAAAAAAACAAGTTCTCAACGAATGTTTTTACTTGTCCGGGAATTAATTACTAATGCACTAAATTCTAATTGTTAATTTGTGCGTTACATTAGTGCGCACACTGTCAAACCCGACTGCAAAGTCGCCAAGAGCAACGCTGCAACTAAGAGTGTAAAATAAACACAGCAGCGCAGTAATCGACTTTCAAGCATTTGAACGCTTTCATCAACTATACCCCAAACCCCGACCCACAAAACTATTGTGGTTATGAGCACCTCCAAGCAGACGCCTTCAAACATACTGAGCTGTCGTGAAATATTGTCTGCGGCTTTTGGCGCAGCTGTCGCGCCTGAACTCGAATCTGAGGGTCTGGCTCGAAGCACAAGGCCACAAAATGTCTTAGCTCACTTGACCATTTTGAGGAGTCGTGTGGAGGCGCCTGCCCGTGTGCAGCCCGCCACATGGCCATAAACTCATTTGTACGACCATGCGCGTCACTATTTGCCCATGGTAAGCGCCCTGTCGCAAGATTAACACAAGTGCAACCAAGAGCCCATAGGTCAGAAGCCACGCAATGCTTGTGTGGAGCTCGGGCCACTTCAGGAGCCAAGAAAACTGGCGTCCCAACAGGTTTGCCAAGTTTTAGACTTGCGTCTTCTTCAGCCTGTCCAATCCAATCTACTAGCTTGCAAAGACCAGAGCGTCTTTCTTGCATAACATTACTTGGTTTCACGTCACGATGTGGAATTCCGTGCGCATGAAACGCTAATAACCCTTCAAGGACGTCAAACACTGAACGCACCAAACAATCACCTTCCAGTATTCCGTCCCGCTCAAGAACCTGCGCCAATGAGCACCCTTCCACGTACTCCATGGCCAGCCATCCGTCAGCAGGGTTGTGCGACAGAACGCGTACGACGTGCGCGTGTGCAATGTTGCACTCAATATCTTTAAGCGCTGCGCCGATAATGTTTGGCCGCTTAAACACTTTCAAAGCCACTTTTCCGCCCACAAGTTTGTACACAACAGCAGCTGCACCGTGGCCCAGTGTTTGCACGACATCTTCTGTCACCAAACGCCCGATGCAATGCATGCCAAGTTCTCTGTATTTTTTGAATTTACTTTTACTCAGATTTATAGGAATGCCTAAAATTGTGCCTTGTGTCAAAGTTTAAAATTTTGTTCTTTTTGAATTTTCTGTCATTTCTGACTTTTTCGGCACTAAGAGGCAAAAAAAGCAAGCAACTCGAGACTTTTTGAGTGATGCGATTCAAGCGTTCGCTTGTCATGCCTCTTGATTCCCCCAACGCTGCTAAGAAGGACACCGTTATCATCATCGATGCCCCAAACGAGGTTGTTGCTGGCAACAATGAACCGGTGGAGACACCGCCGGCGCTGGCGCTGGAGCCGACAGCTGTTGAAGACAATCAGCCGACCGCCGCCGAGAAGCCGAACGCCGCTGAAGACATGAACGACAAACCTTTGGCTGACACCAACAATGAAGTTGACGGCGATGCTGAAGAAAAAGCTGAGAATGCAGAAGATGAGGCAGGCGATGATCACTGCGTCGTCAAGAAGCAGCGCACAGAGTAACGACATTCTACTCTGATTTTACAATTCCGGCGATTGCGCGCTCAGTCCCGCGCATGAAGCCCGGCAAGCGACTTCCATCTTCTGCATGCCATTTGATATACTGGTGTACGGCAGTGTGCTCGTGAAGCAGAGAGTTTTCCTTGACCTGGTGAACTTGTTTGCTTGCGCGGACGCGCCAGAAGTCTCGTGCGTGCTGGTCAAGACCTAGCTTTTTAAGCATTGCATATGTCTTTGCAAGCTCTTCTTCCATGACAAGCGGGTTGCCGTGCATGCGTCGTCTCTGTCTTATATTTGCTTCAACGCGCAATTGTTTAAAGTATATCAGTAAAACTTTATTTCTCGTTTAACGTATTCAAGATCTACATGAGATGCAAGATCACTTTGGCACAAACGTGGCTGTGGCTACGTTAGCGTTTCTGTGCTACCGCTTGCTCTTTCATTCAAAGCGCGAAGCAAGCATTACCGCTCTCATTTTCTGCGCTGCATGTGCGTGGTGTGTGGGCCAGATGGCTGCAGCCGCTGCAGGCGCTCAGATTGCAAGTACACCCTACTTTACCTTTGCAGCTGAAACTGCTCGCTCAGTTTGCAGCAATGTTCTTTTCAGCATTTCTGCCCGCGAGACCTGTTGGAATTACACTTCGTATTTTATGCCCAAAGAGCCTGATTAGTGTAATTTTGTTTTAAACGTTCCTATTTTGAGCTAGAGTATAAAGCACAATTAAAGTATGCTTGTCATGGGCGTATGCAACCCAGCAGGCGAGGCGTCAAACTATAATGGACTTTATTTTACAGACGAAGAACTGCGCCAGCTGGTACAGGGGGCGCTGCGCGACGTGCCCGTCAAGGCTGAGCACCGCGGACAGGAACTTGGGCGAGTTGTCTCAAGCTTTGTAGACTGCGATGGCAAGCTCAATTGCGTCATGCGCATTTCTGAGGACACTGTCGAGGGCGCCATTGCTGCTGGACTTGTGAAAGACGGCATTGCGCGCGAACTAAGTCTTGGTTACTCGGTTGACGTGGAACACACAGGCCAAAAGTTGCAGGCAGGTACAAAGCGCGTGCTTGAGGTATCGCTAGTGCGCAAAGGTGCTCGAGAGGCTTGTTATGTCACAGCATTTGAGGAAGAGGGCAAAAGCACGTGCTGGAAAACAAATGACTCCGCATGTAACGCATCTGATGCATGGACCCTGTTTGACATGAATTAAACTCTTCAATATCGTCATTGCTCGAAACACACGCAGTATTCTGTATATACAGCAAGTTTTTGCCGCAGATCTGTCAACTCAACAAGCTGTGCCGTAATAACTTCTTGCAGGCTTGCTATTTCCATTCGCATCACGTCCTGCTCCTGCTCGTATACGTTTGCGTGTGTGATTTTGCCGAGGTCTATCACGTTGTAATTACGAGGGTTGTTCAAAAGTCTGCGACGATAAAGGTCGCAAAGAATGCGCACATCGTCTGCGCAGTAGGACACGAGCTTGTCCCATTGACCTTCTTGTGCAAATTTGATTGCTTGTAGTCCACTGCCGGACTTCACTGCCACGTTGTTGTGCTGACAAAGCAAATTAAGACCGAATGTGTGTGCAGGCCCAAAACATCCAAGACGCGCCGCCTCGAGAATGTCGGTCGTTTTCAGAAGCCATGCGGCTGTAGTGTGCTCCGGAAGATTGAAGGCAGTGTGAAGAAATGGTATGTCAAAACGCACTCCATTGAAAGCACACAGCGAAGTAGCTGCGTCAAACGCATCCACAAGTTCTTTCCGCAACAGTAACTCGTTTTCGGGCTCTTGCGCTCGCACTCGTCCAAACTCGTACGCACGTCGCTCGCCCGTTTGAAAATCTTGTGTGCAGACTACAGTGACAACGCAATCTTTAGGCTCTAACCCTGTTGTTTCAATGTCAAATGCCAGCATTTTGTGAAAGTGTTGTGTCACCACGGATCAAGCCAAATATATTTTTTTTATTTGCGTGTAGCAACTTATCACGTGGAAGGTAAGATTCCGTCGTAGCATGTTGAGCATCGCCTGCAATATTCTTCCCCGTCCTGCCAGTACCCTAACACGCATTTGTCGACGCATTTGTTTTGAAGGTCCTCATCTGAGTCTCCTTCACAAGACTTCCAGCTGTCAATATCTTTTTTTTTTAAAGGAGGCTCACATACTGTGCATTTTTTACAGCACAGTGGATTGTACTCATTGTATCCTATCTCCACTTTTGTTTTGTTTGGAAATTCAAAGTTTTCGCCTTGATTAATAAAATTGCACACAGGATTTTGCTTGTCAAAAAAAAATTTTGGCGGACAATAAGGCTTCAGGTTATTTGCAAATGTGCGAAAATTTCCCTTTTCTACCCCTGCAATCTTTGTGCTGGAATCTGGTCCTATTTCTACCAATTTTGATGTCTTCAATATCTGACTGCCTTGCATCTGACTGTCAAAGTGTTGGTACGTGTCTCCTACGTTGTGCCGTCCACACGCTGACACCACAAAAATTTTATGGCCTTTTCTTACCCATGTTGGACATTTCACGCACGTGTAGTCGTCGAGAATCTGAAACTTGGTACTGTCCTCTGCAGTGTGCTGATATTTTGGCGGTTCGTGACATCCAGCGTCCTGCTCAGGATGACTTAAAAAAAAATTAGGCGCACATTCGGTTACACACGGTTTGCATTTGCCTTCTGGTGGAGAAGATGTTCCAAAGCTGTTACAACCCTCGTTGTAGAATCCTGCAACACAAGCTGTACAGAACTGACAATTTCCTTCTGTAAGAACTTCCCATTTGCCTGGCTCAGAAACGTCGTTTGCATTTATACTCCCTAACTTAAAAACCTTTGAGTCTGGCGACTTGACCCAAGTATTTGCATCATTGTCCACACCACACCCGTTGCCATACTGGAATCGATTAGTGCATGCCTCCTTACACTCCTTTAATTTGCACGTTGTTCTGTGAAAAAAATGAAAACTAGGAATTACAACACCTCGCGTCTCAATTGCTGGGCGCCAATAGTCGTTGCCTTCGATTTTTAACACAGAATCTGTTTTGGTCAATTTTCGCCGTTTAAGTTCCGTGCAAGCAGCATTCACTCTTAGAACCGTATATGGACTGGTAATTAACTTAAAATTTTGTAGGCTGTTCAATGCATCTTCTGTCTCAGTCGTTGTCAACTCCTGGCATAACGAGCAAGTTGTGCACTTGCCACTGTCTGTAGGATCCACAAGATGTTGTTTTTCTAAACTACAGGCTTTGCATCCACTCTTATCCTTTTCCGACCGCACTGTTCCATCAAGAGCGCATGGCAGGCAAGTTCTCCAGTTGGAAAGAATTGTATAGAGACAGTGTGTTCCGACAAAACACACTGCCATTCGCTCTTGATTATTGCACGTGCGCTGAGCGGTGGCCCCTGTTTCAACAAAATTGTTGCCAGATACAGCCACATGATTTCTGTCGACAAGTTCGCATTTTTCCTGAACGTTACCCTTATACGTGTTCTCAGGACATTGTGAACAGCAATCAGCTGCTTCTTTGCCTCTACAATAATTTGAACTCCACTGGCCTTTCGACTCAAGTGTTTTTAGCTTTTGAGATCCATCAGGACATGTCAGACACGTTTGAGCGACGTATGCAGTGGCATGAAAAAATTGGAAACCGATAAAATAGCCCATATAAGATGTATAGGGTAAAAAAGACTGTAATTTTAACTCTTGCCATTCACTTTCCTTGCAATGCTCACACTTTGAGTTCTTCTGTACACCCTCATTGATGGAACATGACTGGCATGGTATCATAAGTCCTTCTATCACAGTAATTGAACTTCCTTCTGGCGCAGCCCATTTTCCTTTAATAAATCCAGGTGGACAAGAGCTGCAGATGGTCCAAGTAAAGTGAAGCAGGCGGTTCTTTTCTTCTATGAGTTTGTCAATTTTGTTTTGTTGAAAACCGAGACTGATGATTTCGTTTTTGAAATTCAATAACACGGTACCTGCCTTGTGTTTTACTTCAAATTTATCAGCGGTACATAATTGACACGTGGGTGTTTCTCCAGAGAACTGAAAAACTCCACGACCCAAATGATTTGGGTCTGCTAAATTTTGAACATCGTTGTTCTGTTCATTCTTGATTATTTCATTACAGTCATTGGTACACCACAGAGTGCCCGAAGGATCCTTAGTTTTGCGTGCCCGCGTAAACGACGGACAGTCATAGCACTGGCCGCCCGTCCCATACTTTGGCCATGGACAATCAACACATTCTATGAGTGTGTACCCGCCACCACCACCCTGATTAACACCACCAGTTTGAGTCCTTTCACGCGCGTACTGGTTTTCTGGGCAATCCTTTGACTGCGAATTTCCGACAAACGATAATAGTGCCACGAACGTTAATAGTGCAGCAACATGAATCTTTTTGAACAGCGTGGTGTGTGAGTGCATGCAAAGACAGCCGTAAATACAAGTAGAGAGTTGTGTCGAATATGTTTTAATTCTAAGGTAGCCCAGCAAACTTTTTATCCGGTTGCGGAACTAGTTTCAAAAAACGTTCTTTTTCAAGTTTTTCAGGCGTAATTTCTGGCTGTCTCAAGCGGCGCGACAGCATCCAGACGCACGCAAGCGTTACAACACTGATTAACAGCGCTAAGCAGGCAAGCACAAGCGCAACTGTGTCTGTGCACCCAAGCGCAGTTGACGCCCCCGGGCCACAAAGCGACGTCAAGGCTGTGTTATTGTAGCTTTGCTGAAACGGCGAATTGAGAAAGTACGGAGAGCTCCAGATATCTGCCGCGCTTGCGGTCCAGTTTGGCTGAAGCGAACGTCGAGCACGTCCATGCATTTCCGTTGCCAGTAAGCGCTCGTAGGAGTCAAGCGACAGAAGTCGCCGTTGAAGCAGAAGCGGTGGCTCGCGCCTGCGACGTGCACGCTGCAGGTGCTGTGGAGCATTAGCAAACGAATGGTTGCAGTGTCCACAGCGCAGCCGCGGAGTGTGTGTCGAGTTCGGCGTCCATTTCCACGGCGGTGTCCAGCTTGTGCCATTTAACTGTGTGTCGTTCACGGTGAAGTGTGGCAAGAGCGGATGTATCATTTTCTGTACAGCATCGAAACTTAAAAACAAGGATGCAGGCGCCCACGGTATCGCGTCCTTTTCGCGTGGCTTTCGAACAAGGCTTGTGTTAACAGCGCTGTTCATGGCAGGTATAAACCAGCCTTTATTGTGTACAAGCGCTCCATACAACCTACGTGCGTTGGTGTCGTTCGTGGCGTTTGTCGTGTGTGTGGTGTTTGATTCAGAAACAAAGTCTGACACTAGTTCACTCGAAACATGTACAACCTTAGACGCCTCTTCAGCAGCAATTTCCGTAACCCGTTGCACCTCATGTACAACTTCCGCAAATATTTGAGACATGCGCGGCGTGTCATATATAGGCCTCTACTGCTTGCGAGTATTTCAGAAGAACATGAACATGACAATTGTATGTTGGTTGCTGCTTTTACTGGTCTGTCACACAGAAGCTGTGTGTCCACCGGGCACGGGTATGACAATGACACCGGCACTCGAACCATCAGCGTGTGGAAGTGATCCAATTTCGCTGAGTACCACATGTGGATGTCAGACAATACAAAACATCAGTTATGGTGAAATTAGGATATTTTATCAGGCAAGCACTACTATATTGCCATGTATCTGGGAGTTTTACGCACCACGCATCGAGTTTCAAATGTTTCAAAATATCGAAGATGCTTACATCGAAATGTGGACGTGTGATCAACCTACAATTCAGATAGGAAACATGATGTATTGCTTTAACAGTTACAAGACAGTAAGTGGGAGATGGACCGGAGTACCCACTGAAATTGCCAAGAGGACGTTTTCGTATTATCTAAAATTGGTTGTTAAATCTGTCAAGTCAACCCCACTTGAGTTTATTGCTTGGTGGAAAACAATGACAGAATCAACCAGTCACTGCACTCCTTGTCCTCCTGGTCATTCTTCTTTAAATGATTGTGTCGTGTGTACGCCTGGATATTATTCTAACGCTTATGCGCAATTGACATGTTCTCCTTGCGCCAGTGGACAATATTCTGAACGATACGGCAGCACACAATGTACAGATTGTCCCGCTATTCCAACTACTGCAACTGGTACGCAATGTCCATTACAATCAGCTACAACAACACCTGCACCACCACCGCCACCACCACCGCCACCACCATCGTCATCAGGTTGTGGTGTTGGTTATTACAGGTCAATACCTCTATGTGTTGAATGTGAGTTTGGAAAGTACACGGACACTGCTGACGCCACTACTTGCACATCGTGTCCATTGGGAAAATATACAAACTCTTTGGCGTCCACTGGATGTACTCTTTGTGCTGTTGGAAAATACGCTATTGTTGGCTTTACAGAGTGTTTGTTTTGTGCACCTGGAAAATATACTGATCTGGATCAAATCGCACCAGAGGGTACTAAGTGTGTGGAATGTACCGCTGGCAAATACTCACAGAATAGCCAACAGTTGGCGTGTCTGGATTGCGGCGCAGGCACGTATTCAGTAGGAGCTGCATCTATTTGTCAACTGTGCAGTGCTGGTAAATTTTCCTCCAGCATTGGAGCAGCGGAGTGTCAAATGTGTGTCTCTGGCAAATACTCTGACATTAGTGGAGCTTTATCATCTTCAATATGTTTAGATTGTAATGCAGGCACGTTTTCTGTTCCCGGATCATCCACGTGCGTACAATGTAATGCAGGCAAATATTACATAAGTGGAAGTTCATCATCTTTAATATGTTTAGAGTGTGATGCAGGCACGTTTTCTCTTGACGGATCGTCCACGTGCGTACAATGCAATGCAGGCACGTTTTCTCTTAACGGATCGTCCACGTGCGTACAATGCAATGCCGGCAAGTACTCAAGTAATCAAGGAGCTTCAATATGTTCAGATTGTGTTGCAGGCACGTATAATTCTATTCCCGGAAGATCCACTTGTGAAGAATGCAAAGAAGGTGAATATTCAAACACCGTAGGTGCCAATTCATCTGCAGTGTGCTTGTATTGTAGTGCAGGCAAGTACTCAGACTGGGGAGCTACAATATGTTCAGATTGTGATGCAGGCACGTTTTCGCCCGGAAGCCGTCTTGGGTTCGCGTCATACACTTGCGTACAATGCAATGCAGGCAAGTACTCAAGTAATCAAGGAGCTTCAATATGTTTAGATTGTAATGCAGGCACGTTTTCTCTTCTTGGATCATACACTTGCGTACAATGCAATGCAGGCACGTTTTCTCTTAACGGATCGTCCACGTGCGTACAATGCAATGCAGGCACGTTTTCTCTTGACGGATCGTCCACGTGCGTACAATGCAATGCCGGCAAGTACTCAAGTAATAAAGGAGCTTTCGAGTGCTTCAGGTGTCCAGCAGGAACATTCTCCTCACTTGAAGGAGCTTCTGATTGTGAAAAATGTACTGCTGGAAAATTTTCGATTGTGTTAGGAGCACAGTCTGCTGATACTTGCACCTTTTGTCCAAAGTTTGCCGGCCAATTTGCAACTGCCTCACTTGAAAATGACTACAACACGCGATCGACGACCATCGGTACAGGCACTGCATCCCAAGACGGTTGCATCTGTGGACTAGACTCGAATGGCTTACAACTAGTACAAGTTACTTTACAGGCTTCAACGTTGTTTCCTGTGGGAAGCAATCGTGTTTGTCTTTGTAACAAGGGTTTTGTGATGTCAAACACAAGTTTGCCCACGTGCATCAAATCTTCTGCTAATTATTATCAATCTCAAGTGGGTGGTTTTTCGAAGCCTTGCCCAGCAAATACCAACTCTCCAGCTGGAAGTGATTCACTGGATGATTGCAAGTGCAATGAAGGATTTGACCCATACCCTGAATTCGATACCAATGGTGTGCAAATAGGCTTAAACTGCTACTGCGACCCGGGCTACTACGTGAATGGCTCTGCGTGTGTCAGATGCGGAACGTGCGCCCCAGGACAGTATCGGCAAGGCTGCGGCAAATATAATTCTGGCGTCTGTGTAATGTGTGCTGGTTGCGCAAGCCCGTCACACCAGCGCGCTGGTTGTGGCTATCTGTCTGAAGGCGAGTGCAAGGACAAGACAGAACTTGTGCGCATGCCGTTTTGTCCCGTCAGTGAAGAGACCAACGCGGCCATGCAGGAGCTCGCGGTCTCTGTGCGACAAGCGTCCGGCCTCGGCGCGTTCTCTTTTCAGCAGGTATTTGGCACGGACGGAGAGGGAGCGGACTTTATTTGCAGCAAGCCATGCGACAGCGTGACCTACGACAGCATCCAGTGCGACGGACCGTTCGCGTGCAATGTCAAGACGTGTGCAGAGCTGACCCGCCCCAACGAGCTACCGCGTGCATGTCCCGTTGTTATTGAAGCAATGGAACTTCAACTCTCGGCCAAGAGCGTCCGCGACAGAAAGCGACGCGAGTCTTGCATAGAATGTAACAGGTGCGGCCGTGTAAATGATTTTTTTGCAGATGGAGAGTCCAAGTCAAACTACTACGACAACTGGGGCGGTGGGTGTGTTCGTGAGTGCAGCAAGCTGATGTGCTCAGACAACGCGATATGGGATTGGACTAGAAGCAGTTGCCAGCAGTGCAGCGAATTGCGGGACGCCCGCCTGTGCAGCAAGCGCGACAGACTTGCTTTGGGTTTAGAGACAAAGGCCATTACTGGAAACTGGCCGCTACTCTACTTTCCTGAGTGCGAGGGACAAAGTGCGAATAAGCAATTGCAAACTTTAAAGTACGGAATATGTGCTGTATGTGACCATTCTGTCGACAAATCTCAAATTTGCCTTTCTCCAAGTCAGTATCCAGCAGCATGTGTGGACGCGCAAGTCGAATGTCAACGATGTCACAGAGCCGGCAAACTCGGGACTGCGCAAATTGTCGATGTATTTAAAGGATGGTGGTTTAACTCCAATAGTGACGTGTTTGAGCCTTTGCACTGCCAAATTAGCGCGTGTCGGGATAAGGCCTTGACTACCGTTGGTGCTGCAGACCGCATGTGCACACAACCGTGTTCTGTCATGATCTGTAACGCGCGGGAAATTTTAGTCCCCTGCCGCCTTCCACATGATACCCGGTGTGAGTACATGTTTCCTGCCACA
>Ga0169931_10007383_pt1 | contig 16305 bp, 11 predicted proteins | sample Kivu_15m_20L_FD_129675 | JGI IMG/M metagenome (GOLD analysis project Ga0169931, IMG submission 129675) | Freshwater microbial communities from Lake Kivu, Western Province, Rwanda to study Microbial Dark Matter (Phase II) - Kivu_15m_20L... | ecosystem: Environmental > Aquatic > Freshwater > Lake...
GGCCGGTCCGGTCGTCTGCAGGTGGACCGGGCGCGTGATTCCGAGCGCGGTGATCTTGTCCGGTTTCTGGTCAACTGCCCCGTACGAGCCCTTGATCGTGTAGGGGCGATGGCGCCAGTAGTAGCTGACCGGCGTCCAGACCCGCACCGCGAGCTGGTTGGCCGCTCCAGGGCGCAACAGCCCGGTCACCTCGAACTGGTACGGATCGATATAGCCCTCGTGGCGCCCGAGCAGCTTGCCGTTGAGATAGATGTCCGCGTAGTAGTCTGTCGCCTCGAAGCGCAGCCAGCGTCGCCTTCCTTCGAGGAGGGGTGGGCCGATCAAGGTGCGGCGGTACCACCACTCCTTGGCGCTGATCCACTCCGCTTCCCGGGTATGGAAGGCCGGCGGGGCGAGGATCTGGGTGTGTGGCGAGCCGGGCACCGAGACCGTCCGCCAGGCCTTGTCATCGAACGCCTCCTGGTGGAATCCCCGCTTCTCCCCCTCGGACTTTTCCGCCCACTCGATCTTCCACGGTCCGCTCAGGTTGAGCGTCTCGATGGCCGAAGGTTGGCCATTCGCGGCGATCCCGGGGAGGGGAAGTCGATCGACCGGCGCCGCCTGGATGCGCGGGCCCTCCTCCGGCGCATCGATCCGGCTCGTGGCGCTCTCCGGGTCTTCCACGAGACGCCGCATCACCGAGAGGATCGGCATCGTGTACTTGCGGTACTCGCGGCGGGCCTCGACGATCGTCAGTGTTTTGTCCCAGCGGGGAAAGGAGAGTCCGATCTCAGTCCCAGACTCCTGCAGGGTCAGCTGGCGCGTCGTGTAGAACTGCCGGCCTCCGATGCCCTGCCATTCCAGCGCCCGATCGAGTTCGAGAAAGCCGAGCGCGCCATAGTTCTCCTGGCGTCGGTAGTAGACAAGGTGTCCCCCCGGAAGGTCTTTCCAGGCGCGCGGCGCAATCGGCTGATCCGGGGGATGATCGACCTCCCACCCGTCTGGAAAGCGCGTCTCCTCGCCGTCGAGCCACTTGTCGAATGGTTCATAGGGGGTCGCCGAGACGGAGGAGAAGAAGTGGCCATAGCGAAGCCCGTCGGTCTTTCCTTCGAGCGAGGAGCGCCAGCGGAGGATCGGGCTGCCCGCCGTGGCGGTCAACTCCCAGGTCTCGGTCCGCTCTCCGTGCCGCGCGCCCCGCAGTCGCACCCGCAGCCGGTACGGGCCCGACTCGACGATCTCGATCTGGTCGAAGACTCCACTCTGGGGCAAGGGCGCCGCCTCCCCGGTCTTCTCGACACTCTCCGCCCAGGTCCCAAACCCGGCGCTCCGGACGCCGTGGGCGAGCGGCTCCGCGACATCCGGGCTCGTGTCGACGAGGTTGAGCATCCGCAGCTCCGCCGCGCCCTTGTGGTAGACGCCGACGATCGCCGGGGTCGTCTTCTCTCGTCCCAGGTTGAGGATCACGCCGTAGCGGTCGTGGACCAGCTCGAGTCGCCCGACGCCGATCCGACGCACTTCGAGCGAGGGCGCCTCGCCCGTCTCACGGCTCGGGGCCGGCTTTCCCGTTTCTTGAAAGAGGATGCAGGCGGGACGTTCGCCGGGCAGGAGGGTCACCGGAAAGAGGATCTCCGCCTCCTTGAGCGAGCCGTCAGGGTGGGAACTCTGCGCGACCACCTGCGGTCGGAGGATCTCTCTCTCGGGGGTGCGGATGCGGAGCCGCTCCGCCCTTGCCTCCCCGGTCGCAAAGACCGCCTTGACGCTGACGACCTCCTGTTCCCGTCGATCGATCCCCGTCGGCTCCTCAAGGGTAATCTCCCAGGCGGGAAGGGAATCGACGCCACTGCCCGTTGCCAGTGTCCTCTCCGGCGCGACCAGCCAGACCAGAAGGACGAGGACTGCCCCGGCCACCCCAGCCACCCCAGCCACCCCAGCCAGCCCCAGCCGGCTGTGCCTACCACCAGCCGCGACACCACGCCTCCCCGCCACTGCCAACCCAAGGTCGGCGTCCTCACCTCTCCTCATCCTCTGCCGCTCCTTCCCCCCGCGCCCAATCCCGCCCCCGCGTCTCCCGGTACCGCCTCAATCGATGGGCTGTCGCCACGTTCCGCGTGCGACGGCCGGCACGAAGTCCGCGATCGCCTGTGGGTCGAAGGCGATCGTCCGTTCCTCCTCCGCGCTCCGGTAGGCGGTCATCAGGAGCCGAGTGACCTCCAGGCCATCGTGACAGTTGACCTCCGGCTGCTTGCCATCGAGAAAAGAGGTGACGAAGTAGCGATTCTCCGCCTCATAGCCATACTCCGAGGCCTCGTTCGGGACGACCGGCATGAGCCCCTGCTCGGCGTTCTGCTTCTCGACCAGATCCTCCCCGGCGTTTCCGCTGACCCGGCGGCTGAGGAAGAGCTGCAGACTCGACTGGAGCGAGTTGATCGAGAGCGAGTATTCCGGACCGAGCAGCTCCGTGCTGAGGCGCAGCCCCGGGCCGACGTAGCTCCACGAGGTCGTCACCTCGGCGATCAGCGGCAGCCCCGCGTCGTCGACATAGTGGATCGTCGCCCGCGCGAAGTCCTCCGAAGGACGTTTCAGGTAGTCAACCTCCGGCCCCATCGTCTCTCGCAGCTGCGCGGCGTACTCTGGCCGGGAGTACTTGAGACAGGCGATCGTCGCCGAGACCTTGACCGGGCGCACGCTGCTCCGCGGCTTCGCCGGATCGGTCAGGAGGTAGCGGGCGAGTTCGACCGAGTGGCACATCATGTCGTTGAGGACGCCCCCGCCGCCGAGATCCCCCTGCCAGAACCACGGTCCGTGCGGACCGCTGTGCTCCTCCGCGCAGCGCGCGATGTAGGGCCGTCCCGTCAAGGCCGCCGCCCGCTGCCAGAGGATCTCCCGGCCCCGGGTCACCGCCGGCTCGAAGAGCTGGTCTTCGAGATAACCGTGGAGGACACCGGCCTCTTCGAGCAGCTCGATCACCCGGACCGCCTCCGACGCGTTGCGGGCAAGGGGCTTCTCCACCGCGATCCCGATCAACGAGCCCTTGCCGCTGCGGATCGTCCGGACGATCGCTTCAAGGTTTTCGATCCGGGTATGATTCGGTCCGCACAGCCAGATCGCGTCGATCTCCGGCGCGGCGACCATCTCTTCGATCGATCCGTAGGCCTGGCAATCCCCCACCCGCAGGGATCGTGCCAGCCCCGCCGCTTTCTCGGCGTTCGCCCGGGTTGGACTCCAGACCCCCCGCACATCTCCGTCCCGTACCCCCACAAAGGACTGGATGTGAAACCTGGTCATAAAGCCGCTGCCCACAAACCCGATTCCCAATCGCTTCATCGTCGACTCCCTTTCCTGTTGTCGTCCTTGCTCGCGCCCCCTTCCCCTCGTCTAGTAGGGAGGCTTGACCTCGAGGAGCGCCCGCTGGGCCCGCGACATGCCCTGGATCCGAATCCGCTCGTCCTCGAAGTGCGCCAACTCGCCGATATGCTCGACGACCTTGCGGATGGCCGCCACCAGGTCGTCCACCTCGCGCTCTCCGCCCAGAAAGATCTGGTGGGGAAGCCAGACGGACTCCTCATAGCCCGCCCGTTCGGCGACCGGACAGGAGAACTCCCGCCTCCCCTCCGCCCATCCCGGGAACTTCTCCGCCGCAAACTCGAAGAGCGACGAGCGGTAGACCGCTTCATAAAATCGTCCGTCGCACGGGATCCCCTCGGCCTTGAGGGCGACGACGAAGGCGTCGCGGTGGACACCGGGGAAAGCCTCGGGGTGGAAGCGGAAGACGTAGTGGTAGCTCGCCTGTCGAGTGATGCGCTCATCCCGCGGCAGGCAGGAGATCCCCGGCAGCCCGGCCAGTCCGGCCTCGAGTCGCGCCGTCAGCCGTTCCCGAAGCAGCGTCTGCTCCTCCAATCGCTCCAGCTGCGCCAGCAGGATCGCCGCCTGAAACTCTGTCATCCGGTAGTTGTGGCCGAGAGCCGGCTTGCCACGCGTCTCCCGCCGTGGGGGACGGCCACAATTGGCGAGGCGAATCACCTGGTCGGCGAGGTCGATGTCGTTGGTCGTGACCATCCCGCCCTCCCCGGCGGTCATCAACTTGCTCGTCTGGAACGAGAAGCTCCCGGCGTGGCCGATCGAGCCCGCTCCCTGGCCTCTCCAGCTGCCCCCGTGCGCGTGGGCGCAATCCTCCAGGACAAAGAGTTGATGGCGCCCGGCGATCTCCATGATCGCGTCCATATCCGCGAAGCGGAACCCAAGGTGGACCGGGATGATCGCGCGCGTCCGCGGTGTCAGCGCGCCCTCGATCAGGCTGGCGTCGAGACAGTAGGTCTCGGGGTCAACGTCGATGAAGACCGGGGTCGCTCCCGAGAAGAGGACCGCCGCCGCTGTCCCCTCCCAGGTATAGGCCGGCACCAGCACCTCATCCCCATACCCAATCCCCGCCGCCTGGAGCGCCAGCTCGAGCGAGACCGTCCCGTTGGTCACCGCCACTCCATACTTCGCCGTGTGCGCCTGCGCGAACCGCTTCCCCAACTCCCGCGCCAGGTCGTTCGGACACGGGTACCCTCCCCAATTCCGGCTCTCCAGTACCGACTGCAGGCCCGCCGCCTCCCGGCCATCGTAGATCGGCCACGCCGGAAAGGGGCTCGTTCGTACCGCTGTTCCACCTCGCAACGCCAACTTCATCGTTCCATCTCCTCCTGATGCCAGCTTCCTCTACGTCTTCTCGTCTCCCTCTCGCCGCCAGGACAATCGCACTTTAACCTCAATCAAAAGATGTTTTTACATTTACCCTGGCGTCTCTACACTCCTCGAAGCGGCTGGAAGCCGCTTCTACTTTGGCATCGCCAGGCTCCAAGGTAGAAGCGGCATCCTGCCGCTTCTCAGTAGTAGAATCAAGCATCCTGTCTCTTCAACCCTGGGGGTGCCACACTCCTTGAAGCGGCTGGAAGCCGCTTCAACTTTGGCTTCTCCTCTTCCCGAGCTCCATTGATTTGTGTTACAGACCTGTCCTCGCCGCCAGGTTTCACGACTAGCGGTTGAGCCACATGCGAATCGTCCGGCTGACCGTCTCGGCGGCGTCCTGCTGCACAAAGTGGCCCGCTCCCGGGACAGTCACCAGGGTCAAATCCTGCTCGAGCCACTCCCACGTATCATTGAGCGCGCCCGGAAGCAGGGCCCAATCCTGCAGCCCGTGGATCATCAGGACCGGCACCTTGACCTTGACGACGGGACTGGTCGGCTCGGTGTAGGGCTCACGTGGGTAGTTCTGTTTGTAGTAATGGAGCATCGCCTCGAAATCGGATCTTTGGAAGGCCTCGATATAGCGCACACGGGCCGCCGGGTCGGTGACCCAGGCCGCCAACTGCTCGGCCTTGAGGCTCAGGTGGGCGTCTGGACGCTGGAAGTTGCGTGCGTACTGACTGTTCTTCTGCTGTTGCGGATTGCGCACCAGTTCTCGCGCCAGACTGCGCGGGTGGGGCAGATTGAGGATAATCAGCCGTTCCACGGACTCGGGAGACATCATCGCCAGCGACCAGGCGACGGCTCCCCCCCAATCGTGGCCGACGACGATCGCGCGCTCACGGCCGCAGGCGCGGATCACCGCCCGCACATCCTCGACCAGCTTCGCCATCTGGTACTCTTCGCCGCCCTTTGGTCGATCGCTCAGGTTGTACCCCCGCTGGTCCAGGGCGACGGTGAAGTAGTCCTTCGAGAGGGCCTCCATCTGGTGGCGCCAGGTGTACCAAAAGTCCGGGAAGCCGTGGATCATGACGACCAGGGGCGCGCTCGGCTCCCCGAGCGCGGCGTAGTGAATCCTGACTCCTTTGTTCTCCGCGTAACGGTGCTGCACCCGCTGCTCGAAGGCTGTCTGCGGCTCCTCTCGCCCCGGCGCTCTCTCCTCCATGGCTCTCCCCCCAAACCCCACACCGACCAGCCCTCCCAGGATGGCCAGCGCGGAAAGAACGGTTCTTCGACTCCTACTCGGCATGGCTCCCACCCACTTCCTTCCCCATTCCGTGATTGGACATTCCCTCTCCCCGCCGCGCTCTCGCCCACACGTCAAGGGCTGTTCTTCGGGCGATGACCAATGATGTTTCGACGTCGAGCCGGGGGGATTCATTCAGGCGACACCCGCAATGGCACTCATCTTGGCCAATGGGAGCGTTCCCTCCCAACTCAAAATAATACCGATACGCTACGTCAAAGAGGGGACCCTGTCAATCTGTGGGCCGGGCTCCTCCCCGCTCTTTCACGGGGCGCGTCATCCAACGCTCTCTCCACCCTGATTTACCAGAGATTTACAATTCTCCTCCAGGAAAAGATGTAACTCCAACCAAGTCTTCCTCGTACTGGACGACGGTTGCCCTGATCCGATGAGCCGCGCGAGAGACCGTTCCTGGTCTGCCTCGATCCGCCTCTGATCCGGAGTGCCAAACAGAACGCCAGACAGGCGACACAGAATAACGATGATCCGAGAGATCAAAGAGAGGGAGCGGAACGATTATGGCGAGATTGGATTTTCAGCAGGACACCCCAGTCAGGAAGTGGGCTTGTCTGCGGAATGAAGCGCGACGAGGAGGAACCATTCTTCTCACCGTCTTTTGTCTGTTGCTCTTTTCGACGCGGAGCGGCCTGGCTCAGACCGTCAAGCTGCGTGGGCAGGTCGTCGACGAGTTTGGGGCAGTCATTCCCAACGCCGAGGTTCGTGTCACCGGCAAAGACGGCCGGGAGCGAAAGACCAGGAGCAACTACAACGGCGAGTTCTCCTTCACGGGAATTCCCGTGGGAACCTACACGATCGCCAGTACCTACGAGGGCTTTGCCCCTTACCTCAATAATCAGCTCCAGATTCCCCTGCAGGAACCCCTCCTGACGATCATTATGTCCGTCGCGGCGGTCAACATCGTCCAGGAGGTCGCCGCCAACACTTCGACCATCTCCACCGAGCCGGATCAGAATATGTCCGCCACCGTGCTCGGCGAGGAGTTCATTCAGAATCTGCCTGATAACGAGGATGACCTGCGGGACTTTCTCAACGCGCTGGGCGGCTCGGCGGCGGGCAGCATGGGCGGCGCCCAGATTCTCGTCGATGGCTTCAGCGGCGGCCGGCTCCCCCCGAAGGAGTCGATCCAACAGATTCGCATCAACCAGAACCCCTTCTCGGCTGAGTTCTCGAACCCCGGATTCTCCCGCGTCGAGATCATCACCAAGCCCGGCAATGACCGCTGGCGTGGCTCAGGCCGTTTTGGCTACCGCAACGCTGGCACCGATGCCCGGAACGCCTTCGCGCTGGTGCGCCCAGAGGCGACGCAGCAGCAGTACGGGTTCAACTTTGGCGGGCCGCTCGTCGCGAAGAAGATCTCTTTCCAGGTCAACGCCGACTACAACCAGACAGATGGCAGCAACCCGACGGTCGCGACCACTCTGACGGGCCCCCTCTCGATCAACGTCCCGGGGGTCAACGAGACGACTTCGCTCGGCGCCCGCTTCGATCTTCTCCTCAACAGCAACAACACGCTCAACGTCAACTACGACTACCGACGAACCAACGCGCTCAATCGTGAGTTCGCGGTCCGGTTCGGCGGGGGCTTTGGCTTTGGGTTTGGCGGCGGCGGCTTTGGCGGAGGTGGGGGAGGCCTTGGCGGCGGAGGAAGTCAACTGTTGCCCGAGCGCGGGTCGGACTCCTATGGGCGCTCCCACAATCTGCGCCTTGGCGAGACCTGGATCATCAACTCCAAGCTGATCCACGAGACCCGCCTCCAGTTTCAACGAGACACCAGCGAGCTCTCGGCCCGTACCGACAGCCTGGCCATCAACGTTCTCGACTCTTTCAACGGCGGCGGCTCGACCTGCTGTCCCAACGATACCCGAACCACCTCGCTCGAATGGCAGGACTACCTGACCTATAGCGACGGCAAGAAGCATACTGTCAAGGGCGGCTTCCAGATCGAGTACGATCGCGTCCGCAACCTCAGCGGGAGCAACTTCAACGGGACCTACACCTTCTCCAGTCTCGAACAGTACCGCTTCGCGGTCAACAACCCGGGAAACACGCAGGCGCGCGCCACCCAGTACACCGTCAATCGTGGGAACCCCCTTGTCGCCTACAATGTCTACCGCGCGGGCTGGTTCGCCCAGGACGACTTCCGTCTGGCGAGGAACTTCACGCTCTCCTTCGGTGTCCGTCACGAATTTCAGAACGTCCTGCAGGACCGGGTCAACTTCGCTCCGCGGGTTGGCATCGCCTGGTCTCCCTTCAAGAGCAACAAGACGACGATTCGGCTCGGCGGCGGGATCTTCTTCAGCCGTTTGAACGGTGGCCTCTATGAGAACACCCTCCGCTTCGATGGCCGTCGGCAGGAGAGCATCATCATCCGCAATCCGGTCTACAACCCGGTCGATCCCTTCATCGGCAGTCCCAACCTCGAGATCGGCAACACGGTGCTGCGCGTCCTCGATCCAACCCTCCGTGCCCCATATACCGTCAACACCAGCCTCGGTGTTGAACAGCAGCTCTTCGGGGGGATCATCGGAACCGTCACCTACATCTCGACCAGCGGGATCAACCAATTCCGGTCTCGCAACATCAACGCCCCGCTCCCGGGCACGACGACGCGGCCCAATCCATTGACCGGCAACATCTTCTCGCTCGAGTCGACCGCACGGTCGGAGTACAACGGCTTCCAGTTCGGGCTCAATCGCCGATTCAGCCAGACCTTCAGCTTCTTTGGGAACTACACCCTCTCCTGGACACGAAACGACGCCGATGGCGCGACCGGCGTCCCGGCGGACAACTTCAACCTCCGCCCGGAGTGGGGGCCCGCCTTCACCGACCGTCGCCACAACTTCTTCGTCGGGGGCTTCTACAACCTTCCGCGCGCCTTCCGCTTCAACACCTTCATCAACGCCTCTTCCGGGACCCCGGTCAACATCACCACCGGCCGCGATGACAATGGCGACTTCACCATCAATGACCGCCCACTCGGGATCTCGCGGAACACCCCGCTGACGCCCGCTCAGTACAGCCAGCTCCCCGACCGGCTGATCTGCCCCCCAGGACGCTCCTGTCTCGGCGGAACGGGCTCGCTGGTGCAGCTGCGTGACTACCTGGCACAGGCCTACCCGAATGGAACACCGGGCTACGGACCGGGCCTCTTCACCGTCAACAGCTACCTCAGCAAGTCCTTTGGCATCGGGAAGTCCGCTGCCGCTGCCAGCGGTGGCGGTAGCCAGGGAGGCGGAATGGGAGGCCGCGGCGGGATGGGCGGCGGTGGCCGCGGCGGGTTTGGAGGCGGTCCCGGTATGATGGGCGGCGGCGTCGAGGGGGCTCGCTACACGATCACCTTCACCGTCGGCGTCACCAATCTCTTCAACCGCGTCAACTTCGGGCAGATTGGCGGCGTGCTCGGCTCCTCCTTCTTTGGACGATCGAGCAGCGCCGGCCCTGCTCGCCAAATGGATTTCAATATCCGCTTTGGCTTCTGATCTCTCCAAGTAGAAGCAAGAGAAAGGGGAGCCATTTGGCTCCCCTTTCTCTTGCTACCTGTTTCGCGTTCCAGAGCAGAGAACCCGCTCAGACCTTCATGATCTCCTCTTCCTTGTGCTTCGAGAGTTCCGTCAACTTCGCGACGAACTGATCGGTCAGCTTCTGGACCTCCTCGAGCCCCCCCTTCTCCATATCCTCTGAGATCTGCTTCTCCTTGAGCAGCTTCTTGAGCTTCTCGTTGCTGTCGCGGCGGGAGTTGCGAAGGGCGGTCTTGTGCTCTTCCGCCATCTCGTGGACCACCTTGACGAATTGACGGCGGCGCTCTTCCGTCAGGGGGGGGATGGGAATCCGCACCAACTTCCCATCATTCGAGGGGTTGAAGCCGAGATCGGAGGCGCGAATCGCCTTCTCGATCTCGTTGATCATGGAAGGGTCGAAGGGCTGCACGGTCAGCATCGAGGCGTCTGGCGCGTGGACCGTCGCTACCTGGTTGAGCGGCATCGCCGTACCATAGTACTCGACGTGAAGGTTGTCGAGGAGGCTGGTCGAGGCACGCCCGGTGCGCACCGCCGCCAACTTGTGCTTGAAGTCCTCGACCACCTTCTCCATTCGTGAGCGGGTCTCCTTGGCAATCTCCTGGGTCATCGGTCCTCCCTCATCGGAGTTGATCCTCCGGTTTGACAATCGATCCGACCGGCTCCCCGAGGACGGCCCGCTGGATATTCCCGTGGACCGTCATGTCGAAGACAAGGATGGGAAGACGGTTGTCCTTGCAGAGCGAAATCGCCGAGGCATCCATCACCCCGAGCTCCTCCTGCAAGACACGCATATAACCGAGCTGGTCGATCTTGACGGCCGTGGCGTCTTTTCGAGGATCGGCGGTGTAGATCCCTCCCACCCGCGTCGCCTTCATGATGACATCGGCCTGGATCTCCAGCGCGCGCATCGCCGCGGCAGTGTCGGTCGTAAAGAAGGGTTGTCCAATTCCGGCGGCGAAGATGACGATGCGCCCCTTCTCGAGGTGGCGAATGGCGCGACGCCGGATGAAGGGCTCCGCCACCTCCCGCATCTCGATCGCCGAGACGACGCGAGTGTAGACCCCTCGCTTCTCCAGGGCATCCTGGAGGGCCAGCGCGTTCATCACCGTCGCCAGCATCCCCATGTAGTCGGCCGAGGCCCGGTCCATCCCAATGGCGCTCGCCCGAATCCCACGGAAAATATTGCCCCCGCCGACCACCAAAGCAATCTCGACCCCGAGGGCGTGGACCTCCTGGATCTCCGTCGCGATCCGCTGGACGACTTGGGGATCGATCCCGTAGCCAGCCTCTCCCATTAACGCCTCTCCGCTCAATTTGAGCAGGATTCGGCGATACTGCCGCGGCATATCTGTCGTTGTTTCGGTCACTGGGGGGGTACTCTGAGAGTCCAGGCCTGGAGGGGCTGGACAAAAACCACCGCCTCCTGGCCATCAATCAACTGACGAGGGCTCACGGGGGTGGCCCTCGTCCGCGGTTGCTGGGTTACTGAATCGCTGCGGCCACTTCGGAGGCGAAATCCTCAGAGCGCTTCTCCAGCCCTTCGCCCATCTTGTAGCGGGTGAAGCGGCGGACGCTGACCTTCTCGCCCGTCTTCGCGGTGATCTGAGTGACCACCTCGGCGACCGTCATGCTCTGATCCTTGACAAAGGGCTGCTGCAGGAGGACCGCGTCAGTGAAGAACTTCTCGATCCGCCCCTGGACCATCTTTTCGATGATGTTGGCCGGCTTGTTGGCGTTCTTGGGGTCCGCCTGCGCCTGGCCGAGCGCGATGGCCTTCTCCTTTTCGATGACCTCCTCGGGAACTTCTTCCCGGGTGACATACTGGGGCTCGGAAGCACAGATGTGCATGGCGAGGTCGCGCACGAACTTCTGGAAGTCTTCTGAGCGCGCGACGAAGTCCGTCTCGCAGTTGACCTCGATCAGCACGCCCACTTTGCCACCCATATGGATGTAGGACCCGACCACCCCTTCGGCGGCGATTCGGCCTTCCCGCTTCTTGGCGCTCGCCAGCCCGGACTTCCGCAGCAGCTCGATTGCTGCCTCTTCATTGCCGTTGGCCTCCGTCAGCGCCTTCTTGCACTCCATCATTCCTGCGCCAGTCTTCTCACGCAGATTGCGGACCATTTCTGATGTGATTGCCATACCCTTCTCCTCTCCTCCTTCACCTGAGAGCGATGTTCCAAGCTGTTGGGGGGTTGCCACGGCTCTACCGACAGCAACCACGAACGAGATGCCTAGCGTGTCGGTTCCCGAGATTCATCGGGAAAGGCCACCTATTTTGCAGGAAACGGCGCAGCCGCGGTTGGGGAGCGTGGCTGCGCCGTTATCGCAAGGTGGCGGGATCCCACTGCTCGAAAAGAGGGAATTGTCTTCCCAGCGATTCGGGTGGACCCGGCTACTCTGTTTCTGTGGCAGACTCCTGCGGAGTCGCCGGGGCGGCACCGGCCGTTTCCTCCGACGGGGCAGGGGCGCTGGCACCGCCGCTCTGGCTGGGCGCAGGCGTACGCCGTTCGAAGCGGGGAGCTCGCCGATCCCCCGGACGGTTCCGGTCACGGTCCCGATCCCGACCACCACGGTCGCGACCGCCACGATCCCGATCGCGCGCCCCGCGATTGGCCTCGCCACTCGTGCCAGCAATCTTCGCCTGCTCGGCAGCGGCAGTGGCCTCCTCCCCCTCTTTCTGTTGCGCCATCTGTTGCCCTTCAAGGATGGCGTCGGCAATCCTTGAGGCGAAAAGCCGCACAGCGCGCAGCGCATCGTCATTTCCCGGGATGACGAACCGCACGCCTTCCGGGGTGCAGTTGGTGTCGACGACCGCGACAACGGGAATGCCCAGACGATTGGCCTCTTTGACGGCAATCTCTTCCTTGTTGGTGTCGATGACGAAGATGGCGTCCGGCAGCCGCTTCATCTCCTTGATTCCGGAGAGGTTCTTTTCGAGGGCCTGCCGCTCGCGCTCGATCTGCAACCGCTCCTTCTTGGCGTATTGCTCGATCCGGCCGTCCGCTTGCATGGCCTCAATCTCTTTGAACCGCTTGATCGATTTTTGAATCGTCTGGAAGTTGGTGAGCAGACCGCCGAGCCAGCGCTGATTGATGTAGAACTGATTGCAGCGGAGCGCTTCATCGCGAATCGCGTCCATCGCTTGCCGCTTGGTGCCGACGAAGAGGACGGTGCGGTTGGTACCCTCCGACGTGATCGTCGTCAGGAACTTCATCGCCTCCTTGAACATCCGCTGGGTCTTCTGCAGATCGATGATGTAGATTCCGTTGCGCTCACCAAAGATGAACTCCTTCATCTTTGGGTTCCAGCGTCGAACCTGGTGGCCAAAGTGAACGCCCGCTTCGAGCAGCTCTTTCATCGTAACAGTTGCCAAGAGAAACCTCCGGTATCACGGCGAAGGAGTACGGATCCACGAGTGCAATCTCGATGTGTACCGCGACTCATCGCGCCTGGTTGATGTACTCGCCCTCTCGTAAGCGGCTGCGATCCAGGGGGAAGGGGAGGACCCATCCAGCAGCACCAGGGGGAGAGAGGGCAATGGGATCGGACCGGAAGAGAAAAGAGGGGCATCGGCCCCCTCTCTCTTCTCTGATCCGTAGCTGTCTAGCGCTTGGAGAACTGGAAGCGCTTCCGGGCGCCCTTCTGTCCGTACTTCTTGCGCTCCTTCGCGCGCGGGTCGCGGGTCAGAAGTCCGGCCTTCTTGAGCTTCTTGCGCAGTTCGCCGTTGAACTCGCAGAGGGCCCGGGCGATGCCGTGACGGACGGCTCCTGCCTGGCCAGCGCTTCCACCGCCCGCGACATTGACCAGAACGTCGAACTTGGCGAGCGTATCGGTCAGCTGGAGCGGCTGCCGGATGATCATCCGCAGCGTCTCGTTCTTAAAGTAGTCGTCGATTGGGGCGCGGTTGACCTTGAACTGGCCGCTCCCTTCGCGAAGATAGACGCGTGCGGTAGCGCTTTTGCGACGACCGGTTCCGTAATACTGTAAAACAGCCACTGGTAGGATCACTCCTCTCGGGATAGGACAGACAGGATATCTAGGACGGATAGGAGGTCTAGGACTGATAGGACCTGTAGGACAGATAGGATCTGCAATTCAAAAGGCTCTTCTTCGTCCTATTGGTCCTATAGGTCTTATAGGTCCTATTCTCCTATTCTCCTGTCACTTGGCATCGATCTCTCGTGGGGAGGGCTTTTGCGCTCCATGCGGGTGTTCGGCGCCAGCATAGACTTTGAGTTTGCTGACCATGGCGCGCCCCAGGCGCGTCTTGGGGAGCATTCCTTTGATGGTCAATTCGATGAGCCGGACAGGCCGCTTGGCGAGCAGGTCTCGCGCGGAGATCTCTTTGAGCCCGCCGGGCCAGCCGGTGTGATGGCGATACATCTTGTCGTTAATCTTGTTCCCCTTGAAGACGACACGGGAAGCGTTGATCACGATGACGTGGTCGCCGGTGTCGATAAACGGGGTGTAGGTGGGCTTGTGTTTGCCCATCAACAGTCGCGCGACCTCGCTGGCGAGGCGGCCGACCGTCATGCCATCGGCATCGATGAGGTGCCACTGCCGATGTTGCTCAAGTCCCTTGCCACTGGGAAAGTATGTCGACATAGTCATCATTCTCCATCTGAGTCAGAAAAAACACGAACGCAAAGAATAGAAAAGGAAACGTCTTCTGTCAAGCGTCTCTGCCATCTCTCGCAACCCGGCTGGACAAAGAACCGACGAAACAGTCAGGAAAATTGACAAACCGGGAAAATAGGTCGATCATTCCTACCGCCGATGTCGGTTCTCGATCAACTCTCCCAGGCGGTCAGGGTCTGGAAGGCTCCGGGGGGGCCTGTCAACGGAGGAATGGCGTCAAGCGACACGGTCAGACCACACTTACCCGCGAGTTCGCCCGTCACAAATGAGTACGAGGTAGAAGAGAATGCCGGCTACTTTGAATGAGTTGTTCAGGGAATCGATCGACCGCCGGTTGACCGACGAGATCTTTCGGTCGCGGCAGAACAAGCAGTGGGTCTCCTATCGTGGAGCGGAGGTCAAGGCCCGCGTCGAGGCGATCACGCTGGGCCTTCATCAATTGGGGGTACGGGCGGGAGATCGGGTGGCTCTCCTCTCGGAGAGCCGACCGGAGTGGAGTATGGTCGACCTGGGCATTCTGGGAGCGGGGGCGGTCAATGTTCCGATCTACCCGACCCAGGCGGTCGATCAAGTGACCTATATCCTGCGGGACAGCGGCGCGAAGGTCCTCTTTCTCTCGACGGCACGCCAGTACCAGCGGGTCCAGCCGGCGATTGCGCGGCTGAACGACGCGGAGCGTCCCCGCCTGATCTTCTTCGAGGGGGACGGAAACGGCGTCGGGACGACACTCGGGGATCTGTTCAGCGCCGGGGAGGCTCTGCGAGCGGAGCAGCCAACTCTTGTTGAAGAGCTGGCCACGCAGGTTGGTCCGCAGGATCTGGCGACGATCATCTATACTTCTGGTACAACTGGCGTCCCCAAAGGGGTCATGCTGACCCACACCAACATCGTCACGAATGTCATCGCCTCGGGTGAGGTCTTCCAATTGGAGCCGACCGATCTCGCGCTCAGTTTTCTTCCGTTGTCGCACGTCTTCGAGCGGACGGTGATCTACATCTATCTATGGCGTGGTGTGACGATCTGCTTTGCCCGTGGAGTCGAGACGGTCGCGGAGGATATCCGCGAAATCTGTCCAACGATCGTCACCGCCGTTCCTCGCCTCTTCGAGAAGATCTACGGCACGATCAACAAACGAGTCTCGGAGGCGAAGCCGCTTCAGCAGCGCATCTTTCACCGCGCGATCCGTGTTGGGCGCGAGGTCGCCCGTCGGATGGATGAAGGCCGCTCGATCCCGTTGCCGCTCGCCCTGCAGCACCGACTTCTCGATCGCCTCGTCTTTACGAAATGGCGACAAGCGGTCGGGGGAAGGATCCGTTTCTTCGTCTCCGGCGGCGCCGCTTTGCCGTCCGAACTGGCCTACATCTTTCTCGGCGCGGGGATTCCGATTCTTCAGGGCTATGGGCTGACAGAGACCTCTCCCGTCGTCTCTTTCAATCGTCCGGGGGAGAATCGAATCGGTACGATTGGGCGGGCCATCCCGGGGGTCAGCGTCCGGGTCGCCGAGGATGGGGAGCTGCTCGTGCAGGGAGAGAATGTCATGCGCGGTTACTACGGTAAGCCGGAAGAGTCCGCTGAAGTCCTGCGCACCGAAACGGATGGGCTCTGGTTCCACACCGGGGATATTGGCACGATCGATGGGGATGGCTATATTCGCATTACCGACCGCAAAAAGGACCTCATCAAAACGAGCCTCGGCAAGTACATCGCTCCGCAACCAATCGAAAATCTGATCCGCGGGATCCCGATGGTGGAGCAGGTCATCGTCATTGGGAACGCCCGCAAATTTCCGGTCGCTCTGATCGTGCCAGCCTTCGATGCCTTGATCTCCTATGCACGGTCACTCCAGATCGAGACGACCGATCGCCACGCGCTCGTCCGTCATCCGCGGATCGTCGAGTATTTCAAAAAGAAGGTCGACGCCGTGACGAAGGAGCTGGCTCCCCACGAGAAGATCAAAAAGATCGCGCTGCTCGAGTCGGACTTTTCGATCGACGGCGGAGAGTTGACCCCGACCCTCAAGGTCAGACGCAAATTTGTCGAGGAGAAACATCAGGCGATCATCGAGACGCTCTATCCGCGCCTGGAGACCGAATGAAGACCGCTCCTCTTTCTCTCCACCAAGGTGCAGTGGAGGACGGGCGTAGCTGGATCCAGGTTTTTATTCTGAAAAAA
>Ga0169931_10007384_pt1 | contig 16305 bp, 11 predicted proteins | sample Kivu_15m_20L_FD_129675 | JGI IMG/M metagenome (GOLD analysis project Ga0169931, IMG submission 129675) | Freshwater microbial communities from Lake Kivu, Western Province, Rwanda to study Microbial Dark Matter (Phase II) - Kivu_15m_20L... | ecosystem: Environmental > Aquatic > Freshwater > Lake...
CGCCGACCGGATCGAGCAGGCGGTTCGCCAGGCGCGAGTCGGCGGGGCGTCGATCCTGCTGACGCCGGAGCTCTCGCTCGTGGGCTACCCGCCGCGGGACCTCCTCGAGCGGAGGGACCTCGGTCCGGCGTGCGTCGAGGCGCTCGAGCGGCTCGCACGCTCATGCGGCGACCTCGCGGTCCTCGTCGGCACGCCGCGGCAGGTGCCGGGCGATCCCCGTCCCTGGCGGAACTCGATGGCGCTCCTGCGGGGCGGACGCATCGAGGCGTTTGCGGACAAGATCCTGCTTCCCACCTACGACGTCTTCGACGAGGAGCGGCACTTCACGAGCGGCGGGGGAGCGTTCTCCTTCTCGCTCGACGGGCGCCGCGTCGGGGTCGCGCTCTGCGAGGACCTCTGGCAGGCCGACGACGTGGGCGGCGTGCGGGGCTACGCCCGCGACCCGATCGCGGAGCTCGCGAGCGCCGGCGTCGACCTGATCCTCGCCGCAAGCGCGAGTCCCTTCCTGCGGCAGAAGGACGAGCGCCGCGGCGAGCATCTCCGGCAGGTCGCCCGCCGCGCCCGGGTCCAGCTCGTCTTGGTGAACCAGGTCGGGGCGAACGACGAGCTCGTCTTCGACGGGGCGTCGCGGGTGGTCGACGCGGACGGCTCGCTGCGGGCGAGGCTCCCGTCGTTCCGCGAGGTCGTGGAGGTCGTCGATCTCGCGGGACCTCCCGGCGCCGCGGCGCCGGCGGAGGAACCGCTCGGCGAGCTCTTCGCGGCGCTCTGCTGCGGCGTGCGGGGCTACGTCCGGAAGTCCGGTCACGAGCGGGTGCTGCTCGGGCTCTCGGGCGGCATCGACTCCGCGCTCGTCGCGACGATCGCCGCCGCGGCGCTGGGCGGCTCCAAGGTGCGGGGCGTGATGCTTCCCTCCCGCCATAGCTCGGCGGGCTCGCTCGCCGACGCGCGGGAGCTTGCCCGACGGCTGGGGCTCGGGGCGCTCGAGGAGGTCCCGATCGAGGCGGCGCACCGCACGCTCCGCGAGGTGCTGCAGGCGCCGCTCGGCGAGGTCGAGGGGCTCGTCGACGAGAACCTCCAGAGCCGTCTCCGCGGCGTGATCCTGATGGCGTTGTCGAATGCCCGAGGGGAGCTCCTGCTCACCACCGGCAACAAGAGCGAGCACGCGGTCGGCTACGCCACGCTCTACGGGGACATGTGCGGGGCGCTCGCGCCGATCGGCGACCTCCTCAAGACCGACGTCTGGGACCTCGCCCGCTGGATCAACGCTCGCGCCCGCGGACTCGGCTTCTCGGAGCCGCCCATTCCGGAGAACTCCATCGAGAAGGCGCCCTCGGCGGAGCTGCGTCCCAACCAGACCGACCAGGACTCGCTGCCGCCCTACCCGGTCCTCGACTTGGTCGTCGAGGGCTGGGTGGTCGAGGAGCGATCGGCGGAGGAGATCGCCCGATCGAGCGGGATCCCGCTCGAGGAGGTCCGGCGAATCACCGCCATGATCGACCGCGCCGAGTTCAAGCGGCGCCAGGCGCCGCCGATCCTCAAGACGAGCCGGCGAAGCTTCGGGACCGGACGCCCGATGCCGATCGCGGCGCGCTGGCGACCCGCGAGCCGCTGAGGACCTCGCTCTCGACCGACAGGAAGCGGTCGGCGTGGACGAGGTACGCCGTCAGCGGACCTCCCTCGACGCATCCGGTGTCCACGTTGACGGCGACCGGCGCGCGGTCGATGGTCCGCCGCAGGGGGGCGTCGAGCGGCTTGTGACCGAAGACGAGGAGCCCGTCCTGTCCCCCGTACTGCTCCCACCAGGCGGTCTCCCCGGGTCGCGCCTTGATCGACCACTTCACCTCGTCGCTCGACCGGTCGAGCCCGAGGCGGGGGTCGATGCCCGCGTGAAGCACGGTCCAGGCTCGGGCAGGTCCCTCGATCGTCACGCGGCGCACGGCGTCGCACAGGATCTCCCGCGCCGAGGCGAGCTCGCCATGCGCGGCGAGGCGGACCCAGCAGCGGCGTTCGTGACCCGGCAGTTCCTCCAGCGACGCGCCCTGCTCCATCGCGAGGAGCGCCGCGAGCATCCGGCGGTCGTGGTTCCCGCAGACCGACTCGATCGGTCCGCCGCGGCGCCGCTCCCGCACGAGGCGCACGACCCGCTCGGGGGTGGGTCCCTTCGTCAGGAGGTCGCCGACGAGGATCACCCGTGCCCGGGGGGAGGTTCGGTCGAGGCGATCGAGGAGGCGTGCGAGCGACGTGCCGCAGCCATGCACGTCCCCGACCACCGCGACCTCGACCTTGTCTCCGACGCTGACCATCCGTGGTCCCTCGAGTTGGTTCGTCCCGACCATCCGACCTGCCGCGGCGATCGACTGACGCCAACTGGTTCTTCGGTCTCGACGCGCCCCGACGCTTGAGGGATCGGCGATGAGGATTTCATGAGCGGTCTCGGCCCGTAGACTCCGCTCGATGCCGATCCGCCGACTGCCGCCGCACGTCGTCAACCAGATCGCCGCGGGCGAGGTCGTGGAGCGACCGGCGAGCGTTGTCAAGGAGCTCCTCGAGAACAGTCTCGACGCCGGAGCGACCCGCATCGAGGTCTCGATCGAGGGCGGCGGTCTCGAGGGCATCGAGGTCGCCGACGACGGCGGGGGCATCGCCGCGGAGGAGCTTCCGCTCGCGGTGGCGCCCCACGCGACGAGCAAGATCGAACACGCCGCGGACCTCGAGCAGGTCGCGACCCTCGGCTTCCGCGGCGAGGCGCTCGCCTCGATCGCCTCGGTCTCCGCCTTCTCGATCCGATCTTGCCGGCGCGAGGAGACCTCCGGCGCGATCGTCGAGGTCGAGGGCGGCGAGGTGGGACCGGTGCGACCCGCGGCGGGGGCGCCGGGCACGACCGTGACCGTCCGGCACCTCTTCATGAACGCCCCGGCACGGCGGAAGTTCCTCAAGACGACGGCGACCGAGACCACCCGCGCCGTCGAGGTCGTCCGCACCGCCGCGATCGCTCGACCCGACGTCGCGTTCCGGGTCGTCCTCGATGGACGGGTCGCCCTCGACCTTCCGGCGACCGCGGAGTTGAGCCATCGCGTGGCGGGCGTGCTGGGCGAGGAAGTCGGCGCGGGGTTGCTGGCGGTCGAGGGCGACCCCGCGGCGCTTCCGCGGGCGTGGGGCTTCGTGGGTCGTCCCGATCTCTCGCGGGCGTCGAGCCGAAGCCAGCGGATCTACCTCAACGGGCGACCGATCCAGGACCGCCTGGTGGTCCACGCGCTCCGCGAGGGATTCCGAGGCGCGATGCCGGGCGATCGGCACCCGGTCGCGGTCCTCTTCCTCGACGTCGCGCCGGGCGAGGTCGACGTCAACGTTCATCCTGCGAAGACGGAAGTCCGCTTCCGTTCGCCCGAGGCGGTCCACGCCGCGGTCAGGCGTGCGGTGCGCGCGGCGCTTGGCGGCAGCGACCTCGTCCCCTCGGTCGAGACCGACCTTGGCTCCTCCTCGTGGTCGCTGCGATCCCCGCGGTCCGACGCGGGGAGGTCGCAGCCAATCCTGTTCTCCGGAGCCTCGGGCACCGCCGCGACCTCGCGAGGCGCTGGATGGACCACCGGCGCGACGAGGAGTCCCGCGGGCTTCGACTACGCGGCGGTCGCCGCCGCGATCGCGTCGGCGGTCCCGGCGCCGCCGGCTCCCGACGAACTCGACGATCGCCCGCGTCGCCGTCGAGTGCTGCAGGTCGGAGGGCTCTTCCTCGTCTCAGGCGACGAGGAAGGGCTCGTCATCGTGGACCAGCATGCCCTGCACGAGCGGCTGATGTTCGAGTCGCTGCGGCGCCGCATCACCGAGGGACCGCTCGAGCGCCAGGCGCTCCTCGCGCCCGCGACCGCCTCGGCGTCCGCGGAGGCGATCGAGGCGATCGAGTCATCCCGGATGCTCCTCGAGCGGCTGGGGTTCGAGGTGGAGCCGTTCGGTCCGCGCACGATCGCAGTGCGGGCGGTGCCGTCGCTCCTTGCCTCGCGTGGCGTCGAGGCGACGAGCTTCGTCGTGGACCTGCTCGAGCGAGCCGCCGCCGAGGGACCCGTGCCCGACGAGGCGGCGGCGCTCGAGGACGTGCTCGCGATGATGGCGTGCAAGGCGTCGGTGCGGGCGGGGGATTCGCTCACCGACGCGGAGGGGGAGGCGCTTCTCGGGCAGGCGCTCGAGTCGGAAGGCGCCGCGAGCTGCCCGCACGGGCGTCCCACGATGCTCCGCATCCCCTGGAGCGACCTGCGGCGTCGCTTCGGGCGGTCGTCCTGAGAGAGGTCCTCCTGAGAGAGGTCCAACTGAGAGAGCCTCAGCGGGGGTCGTAGGCGGTGTCGTCCTCGGAGAGGAAGCCGTTCGCGGGAAACCCGAGGATGTTCGCGGCGATCGGACCCTCGCCGAGCGGACCGCCGTGGGGGGTGGCGAGCGAGGAGCAATGCCCATCGAGCCACGCCACGTTGGTGCGTCCGTCGTGGCGGAACGCCTGTCCTCCGGCGTAGACCATGCCCCAGTCGTTCTCGATCGAGTTCGAGGGCGCCCGCATGAACTTGTTGGCGCCGCTCCGCCAGCCGCCGTCGCCGAGAAGCGCCGCCCTCTCGGGACGCCGATGCCGAGCGGGGGGAATCCCGAGTCGCGCGTTGCGCCACCCATCGAGGATCGTGCCGTCCGGCGCGACGGTGGGCATGCGTCCCTCCGTGCCGAGGAACGACGTGTTGTAGTTGTATCCCGTCGCCGGATCGTTCCCGAAGGTCGAGGAGACCTCGCAGCAGGGGCATTGCTGCACGAGCTCCGGTCGATCGGTGAGCCCGCGGAGGGCGCCGGGCTCGACCACGCCGCCCGGCAGGTGGCGGAAGTCCCAGCAGTGCGTCACCACGCCTCCGGGGCGGGCAAGGTAGACGACCGCGGGCGGCAGTCGTTCGCGGTGGATCTCCGCGTAGGTCCGTGCCGCGACCGAGAGCTGCCGCAGATGCGACAGGCACTCCGTGCTCCGTGCCTCGCCGCGGACGCGACCCACCGCCGGGATCGAGACCCCGACGAGCAGCACCAGCACGCCCGCCGCGACGAGCACCTCGGGGAGGGTCACGCCGCGGCGGGAGTCCTGCGTCCGGCTCGCGCTCATCCGCCGGCGCCCGTCCACGCGGCGAGCACGATGGTCAGGTCGCCGCCGCCGATGACGCCGTCCCCGTCGAGATCGACCGCGGGGTCCTTGGTGCCCCACGCGGCGAGGATCATCGCGAGCTCCACGCCGCCGACCACGCCGTCGCAGTCGAAGTCCGCGGGCGACGCGCAGGGACTCACCCTCGCGAAGGCGTCGATCTCGCAGGAGAGTCCGGCGCCGAGCGGGACCCGGATCCGGACGAACCTCGCGGAGGAGAGACCGGCGGAGGCGATGTCCACGCCGGTGCCGCCGCCGGAGCCGTCGTACATCGCGAGGAGCTCCTCGTACTCGGCACCGAACATCATCGGACCGAACTGCGGGTCCACCGGCCGCGTGAAGCGGGTCGGCGAGCTCCCCGGCACGACGGCGTAGGGCCCGACGTCGGCATAGCCCATCGTGGGAAACATCGAGTCCGCTTCGGCGCCCGCGACGGGAACGAACTGCACGCCGTCGGCGCTCAGCTCGATCACGCCCGGCTCGGCGTAGATGAACGACGGCACGCCCGCGGGATAGAAGGCGTCCACGAAGAACGCGTTCCCGAAGACGATCAGGTCGAGCCCGAACGGATGCCGGGGGTCATCCACGATCGGCGGGTTGAACTCGACCACCAGCGAACCCCCGTCGCCGATCGAGACGAGCTCGGTCGGGAGGTAGGGCGAGTTCATCGGGGTCACGACCGAGCTTCCCCACAGGGGATCCACGATCATCCGGGTGGGCTCGCCGAGCGCCCGCGACGGGTCGTCGTAGCCGACCGCGGCCCCGACGCCGGGCTCGTAGGAGACGATCTTCGTCGCCCACGGATCCTTCCCATCCGTCGCGACCGCCTCGGCGGCGAGGAGGGCGACCGTGACCATGGTCGAGGCGGTGAAACGATGGAGAAGACCGGGGCATCCGTGATGCCACGACGAGCGAGCAAGGACCATGTGCAGACTCCACGCGGCGGACGATCCGCCTGCGACCATGCCGCGGGTCGAGGCGGGGGGCGTCGTTCGCTCGAGGGCGCGGAGCAATCGATCGGGGTCGCGCGGATGCCGCCGACCTCGACGCGATCGTCCGCCCCATGTCGCGAGGGCGACGACCCAAGGTGCGAGGCAGGTCTTCCGGCTTCGGGCCCGTCGGATCGGTCTTCCCACCGGCATCGCCGGCAGTGACCAACAGTCGATCCGACGGCGGCTCGATCATCGAGGCGGTCGCCCCGAGTCTCGAGTCCGCCCGTCACGGCGGCGCGTCCGCGGCGGTCTTGCACCGCCTTCCCTCGCCGCGATCCTCGCGGCGGCCGGGACACGATCCCGGCGGACCTCGACGACGCGAGTGTAGCGAATGGCGGAAGCGCCGCGGGCAGCGTCGCTTCGTTGACACCCGCTCGCGGCGGGCGGTATCGTCCGAGGGTCCGGGAGTCCGCGCGGCGGAGCCTCGCCAGACCGCGGAGATCCCAGCGTCGGCGTCGCGCGGCCTGAGCGCGGGCGCCTCTTGGAGCGAGTGCACGATGCCTCACCTGAATCGCCCCGTCGCCCGCCGGACCTGGACCCTCGTGATGGTGCTGGCGGCGACGGTCGCCGTCTCCTCGTCCCGCGCGATCGCGCAGGACTCGGCGGACCGTCAGCGGAACCTCGAGAGCTTCATCCACTTCGTCATCGTCGGTCGGGGCGACCTCGCCGCGGCGGCGGCGACGGCGCTTCTCGACTCGAAGATCACCGACGAGGAGCTCGCGGAGCTGGTCGACGAGGCCGAGCTCACCGATCGGCTCGATCAGGCGCTGATCACCGGTCGTCGCATGGTGGAGATCGAGGCGATCGTCGGGGACCTTTCCAACCGCATCGAGCAGGGTCGCTTCGAGCTCGCGACCGATCCCGACCGCATCAACGAGTCGGTGGGCATGCTCACCGGCACCGTGCGTCAGAGGATGATGGCGCGGGACCGCCTCGCCCAGGCCGGTCCCTACGCGGTGCGTCCGCTCCTGACGATCCTCGTCGAGGGCAAGGACCCCGTCCTCGTCGGCGAGGCGGAGAACCTGCTCGCCCAGCGGATCCGCGACGGGGCGGTGCTTCCGCTCTGCGTCGCGCTGCCGTCGCTTCCCGCCGCGAGCCAGGAGCGGGTCGCGCGGATCCTCGCCCTGATCGGAACCCCCGGTGCCGCACCGTCCCTGCCCTTCCTCGCGGAGGTCGCGACCACCGGATCGACCCCTGCCTCGACCGCGGAGGTGATCAGCGGCGCGGTGACCCGCCTCGGCGGCTCGACCGCGGAGGCGGCGTCGCAGTTCTCCGGGCTCGCCGAGCGGTTCTTCCGGCGGGACGAGGCGCTGGTCGCGCTGCCGCCGATGCGCTCGATCGACTCGGTCGGGCAGTTCGACTTCTGGACCTACGGCGGCGCCGCGTCGGGACTCGAGCCGCAGCCGGTCGCGAAGCAGATCTGGTTCGACGTGATGGCGATGGACCTCGCTCGGCGGGCGCTCTCGCTCGATCCGGGGAACTCCGAGGCGCTCTCGATCTACGTCGCCGCCAACCTGCGGCGGGGGCTCGCCATGGCGTCGGACGGCGTCGAGGACCCGATCTTCGGCGGTCTCCGCTACACCCCCGCGTTCTTCGCCACCGCCGCCGGTCCCTCGATCGGGCAGTCGGTGACGTCGCTCGCGGTCTCGACGAAGGACGTGCCGCTGATCCGCGCGGCGATCGATGTGCTCGCCGAGATCGCCGGCAGCGGCTCGATGATTCCCGCGGGTGGTCCCCAGCCGGTCCTTGACTGCCTCAGCTATCCGGGCCGCCGCGTGCGCCTCGAGGCGGCGCTCGCCATCGCGGCGGCGATGCCCCGCTCCGCGTTCCCGGGCGACCATGCGGTGGTGCCGCTGCTTGCGTCGGCGGTGCGGACCGACGCCGCGTTCGCGGCGGTGATCGCCGCCGACGCGGAGGAGAGGCGTCAGGTCGCCGGAGCGCTCGCCGACGCCGGGTTCACGATGCTTCCGGGTGGCGGGTCCTTCTCCGAGGCGGAGCCGGGAATCCTCTCGAACGTGGGCGCCGACCTGATCGTCGTCCGCGGCGGCGGTCAGCAGGTTGCCGAGCAGATCACGGCGGTCCGCGGGGTCGCGATCACCTCGGCGACGCCCCTCGTCGTGGTGACCACGGCGATGGACGCGGACTCGGTGCGTCAGGTCGTGCGGGACGATCCCGCCGCGATCGTGATGATCTCCGCCGCCGACGAGTCCGTCTTCGTCGCGGACGTCAAGGGCTTCCTTGCGGCGACGCTCGGCAGCCCGATGTCCGCGGACGAGGCGCGGGAGTACGCGATCCTCTCCCTCGAGGCGCTGCGGTCGATCGCGATGAGCGGCACCACCGCCTTCTCGATCCTCGACGCGGAGACCGCCCTCACCGACGCGCTCGCCAAGGAGTCCGGCAGCCTGCAGGTCATGATCGCCGAGGTGCTCTCGATGATCGCGACCGACACCGCGCAGCAGACCCTGATCGAGACCGCCCTCGCGGGAGCCTCCGATCCGGCGCAGCAGGTGCAGTTGCTTGATCAGGCGACCGCATCGGCGCGGCGGTTCGGGAACCGCAGTCACTCGAGCCAGGCGTCGGCGCTGACCGGACTCATCCAAGCGTCGAGCGGCGAGGTCGCGGACGCCGCGGGTCGCCTGTACGGGGCGCTGGATCTTCCGACCTCGCAGACCGTGCGTTGGATCCTCGACTGATCGGAGGTCTCGCCCCTGCGGGCGACTATGCTGTGCCTCGGATCGAGGGACCTTCGGGAACCAATCGAAGGTGACCCCCCGGTTCGGTCGATGACCGCAAGGTCGCGGACGAAGAGTCCGCCACGCCACCCTAGCTCAGTTGGTAGAGCGGAGCTTTCGTAAAGCTCAGGTCACGGGTTCGAGTCCCGTGGGTGGCTTTCCGCGCGCCCGGAGCTTCGAGGCGTCGATGCGTCGAAGCGTCGAGTCGGTGCGGTATGCTCGCCGCTGGCGTTCGATCGCGGGATCCTCGCCGACAACGCAGGGGAGGCGGGCGTCGCCCGCGGTCCGCTCGACGATGAACTCCAGCGCCGATGATGTAAGGGAAGCATTTCCGCTCTTCCAGGCGGACTGTGGCGGTTCGACTCCGACCTCGGCGCTTGAACTTCGCTTCGATCCCTGCGACATGCGCCTCGCGCAGGAGCTGAACCAGCACTGGCACAGCGTCCTGCCGAGGACCGTGCATGGGAACCTCGTCCGCAACCGGCGGTGGATCGCCTACGCCGCGGAGCATGGCGGTCGGTACTACGCCTGCGCGATCTGGACCGATCCCGTCGCGGCGAACCGCATGAGCCACGGCGACCGGATCCTCGAGCTGCGGCGGATGGCGATCAGCCCCGACGCGCCGAAGAACACCGCCTCCCGCATGATCTCGTGGATGGTGCGGGACCTGCGGCGGCGTTGGCCGGAGCTCGTGAAGCTCGTCTCCTATCAGGACACCAGCGTCCATCGAGGCACCATCTACGCCGCGTCGGGATGGACCATGGTGGACACCTCGGGCAGCCTCACCGCATGGAGCGTCAACGGGCGCGTGCGGGCGAAGGAGCAATCGACGGCGCCGAAGCTTCGCTGGGAGAAGGTGCTCCGCGAGCCGGGACCCGACGAGCCGGCGCTGCCGCGCCGATCTTCCGCCGGCTCGTCGTCACCCGACCTGCTGGAACCGGAGCCGACGCCGGAGACGGCTTCCGGCGAGGCGACCGACGCTCGTCCCGACGCCTGAACGCGCGAGGAGATCCCCGGGATCAGCCGCCGCTCGCGGCGCCCGCCTCCTGCTCGCGGCGGGCGGCGTGGAACCGCAGGAACTCCTCGGCGCCCTCCTCGCCCAAGTACTGGTTCATGATCCGGCGGTCCACGTCGAGCAGGTCGGCGAGCATGAGCCCATCGAGGCACTCGTGGAAGTCGGGGTCGATGTTGAAGCCGAGGAGCTTCGCGTTGAGCTTCAGGTACTGCCGCAGCAGGACCGGCACCGTCCGCTGGTTCGCCTCGATCTCCCTGACGAGCGCATCGACCTCGACGAGGTCGGCGGCGACCCGGCGGAGCTTCGCCTCGTTGAAGTCGGTGACCGGCGAGAAGGAGACGGGATTCCTCGGACGGATCAGGCGACCGAGCCCGGAGAGCCGCGGCGCTGCGCTCAGGAACGCGATCAGCAGCCGCCGCGACATCGATTGATAGGCGTTGCTGATCGAGACCGGTCCGAACATCATCCGATAGCGGGGGTTCCGCGCGAGGAAGCGCCCGATCCCCTTCCAGAGGAGCATGAGCGACGCCGGATGCCGCTGGTACTCCGGTCGCACGAACGAGCGTCCGAGCTCGAGCGCCGGTCCGAGCTGCCGCATGAGGTCCGCGCCGTAGTCGAAGAGGGTGTGGGTGTAGAGACCCTCGACGCCCTGCGTCGGCAGGATCTCGTCGGTGGCACCAAGGCGATAGGCGCCGAGCACCTCGCGGCGCTTGCGGTCCCAGAGGAAGAGGTGCAGGTAGTGGTCGTCGAAGCGGTCGAGGTCGAGCCGCTTGCCCGAGCCCTCGCCGACCGCGCGGAAGGCGATCTCGCGGAGGCGACCGATCTCCTCGACGACCTTGGGAAGGTCACGGCGCCGTCCGAGCGCGACCATCCAGTCGCGGTGCTGCATCAGGATCGACTTGGGCGGCACCGCGTCGACCTCCTCGGCGAACCGCGCGGGAGGACAGGTCGGATGCTGCGGCACGGGCTGCTGCGTGGGGACGGGGCGGACCCGCGGGCGAGGTCGCGGCGCCGACGAGGCGGGCGCCGTCCGCAGCCGCTCGATCAGGTTGACCGTGCGGGCCGGGTCGATCGAGCGCTCGCGGAGGAGATAGGTCCGCGCCCGCAGGTACTCGATGAGCTCCGCCGGATCGGGATGCCGCTCGATCGTCGCCCACGGGATCGGCGAGCCGACGACGAGACGCACCGTGCTTCCCCGCGCCCGAAGGAACTCCCGTGCGAGGAGCGCCGTGCGAAGCCGCGGGTGCACGAGTCCGGCGACCTGGAAGCGCCACGTGTTGCGCCCGTGGAAGAAGACCGGCACCACCGTCGCCTTCGCGCGGATGATCAGCTTCGCGACGATCGGATCCCACCGCGGATCGCTCACGCTGCGGCGATCCCACGTCAAGTGCGCGACCTCGCCCGCTGGGAACACCGCGATGCAGCCGCCACCAGAGAGGTGATCGAGCGCCTGCCGCAGACCGCGGGCGCTTCGCCGCGCCGCGTCGGGACCGCCGAATGGGTCCACGAGGAACGACCGCTCGGCGACCTCCGGGAACACTCCGAGCACGCGATTGATCACGAACCGGGTGTCGGGTCGGACCTGCTCGACGAGGGCTCCGATGCCGACCGCCTCGGGACCGCCCATCGGGTGGTTCGCGATGAAGACGATCGGACCCTCGTCGGGAATCTCGGCAAGTGGCGCGGGGTCCGTCTCGACGCGGATCCGCATCGCCCGTCCCCAGGACTCGCCGGGACCGCGGGGATTCGGGACTCGCTCGACGACCTGCATCGCCCGCTCCATCTCCAGGAGTCCGAGGAGGCGATGAACCCCCATGAGCACCGGGGCGAGGAGACGTCCAGCGAGACCACCCCACGGGTTGGGCAACGCGAGCGGCGACGGCTGGTGAGGAGAAGCGTCCATGCGGCGGCGGTCCCGAGCGCGGGCGGATCCTAACCCGCCCCCTCAGCCGCCGCCCGACCTCCGCGCAAGGAGATCACCCCGAGATCGGTTCAGGCTCGCCGAGGAGGCGGTCCGCTGGTGCAGCGACCCCGCCAGTTCCTCGGCAGCCAGCGCGGCGCCGTCTCCGCCAGCACGACCCCCGCGACCGCCCCGAGCACGCCGCCCACGAGGGCATCGCCGAGGTAGTGCGCCCCGACCACGACGCGGGAGAGCGGGATCGCCACGCCCACCAGCGCCCAGAGCGGTCGAAACCGCGGCAGGAGGATCCAGAGGACGCCGGCGATCGCCCCGCCGGTCGAGGCGTGACCGGAGGGGAAGCTGTTCCAGTCGTAGGTCGCCGAGAGGGGATCGAGGTCGAAGATCCCAGACTCGCGAAGCATCTTCGGTCGCGAGCGACCGATCAGGAACTTCGCGAGGTTGGCGAGGATCCCGGCGAGGGCGACCGATGCCGCGAGCACCACCGCGCCACCCGCGAGCCGGGCGCGTCGGGTGAGCAGTCCCGCGACGAGGAGGATCGCCGCGAGGATGAAGGTCCAGGTCGAGCGACCGAGCTCCGTCACCCACTGCATGCCGTCGAAGAGCCACGCCGGCTCGTTCGCCTCGCGATGCCGCGCGAGCCACAGCTCCGCGGGGCGATCGATGAGGAAGACGAACGCGGTGCCGAGGATCGCCGTGCCGATCGCGGTGGGAAGCCAGCGTCGACGCCACGATGCGGCAGGCGCGTGGGGAGGAGGCACGGAGCCGGCGGGAGGAGAGCTCATGAGGTGCGGCGTGGGGTTCGTCTCGATCGACGCGTCACCGTATCCTCGCGGCGATCGTCCTGCCTGACGCCCTCCGAAGGAGTCCGCCATGCACCATGCCGCGCCCGACCATCCATCCGACCACGATCACCATCGCTCCTCGTCGAGCCGCCGCGAGGCGATCCGCCTGATCGCGACGGGCGTCGGCGTCGCGGCGGTCGGTCTCGGCGGCGTCCCGAGTCTCGCCCAGGAGACTCCTGCCGCCGACCCCAAGGATCCCGCGGCGCTTCCGATCTCCCTCGCCCAGTGGTCGCTCCACCGGGCGATCTTCGCCGGCGAGCTCAAGCCCCTCGACTTCCCCAAGGTCACCCGCGAGGTCTATGGGCTCGGCGGCTGCGAGTTCGTGAACGCCTTCTACCGCGACGCGCTCGACGACGACGCGACCTTCGCGGAGCTCCGCCGCCGCGCCGAGGGCTCGGGCGTCCGGAACCTCCTCATCATGATCGACGGCGAGGGCGACCTCGGCGATCCCGATCCGGCGAAGCGCCGCGACGCGGTGGCGCGCCACCTCCGCTGGGCGACGCGATGCCAGGAGATCGGCGGCTCGATGATCCGCGTGAACGCTGGCTCGAAGGGAACCCGCGAGGAGCAGGCGGTGCTCGTCGCGGACGGGCTCTCGCAGCTTGCCTCGCAGTGCGAGCCGCTTGGTCTCTCGGTGATCGTCGAGAACCACGGCGGGTTCTCCTCGGACGGCGAGTGGCTCGCGGGGGTGATGCGGAAGGTGAACCGCCCGAACTGCGGGACGCTGCCAGACTTCGGCAACTTCCGGATCAACCAGGACCTCGTCTACGACCGCTACGACGGCGTGCGGCTCCTGATGCCCTTCGCGAAGGCGGTCAGCGCGAAGAGCTACGACTTCGACGGCAAGGGCGACGAGACCACCATCGACTACGCGAGGATGCTCCGCATCATCCGCGAGGCGGGCTATCGCGGTTGGATCGGGATCGAGTACGAGGGCAACCGGCTCTCGGAGAAGGACGGCATCCTCGCGACCCGCCGCCTCCTCGAGCGGTTCGGCTGCGTCGCCGCGGCGCCGGTGCCGATCTGATTGCCCGCACGACTCAGCCCGGCTCCCATCCCGCTGGCTTCATCTCGAAGGTGCGGAACTCGAACGCGGGGACGACGGTGCAGCCGCAGAGCGTCCAGCGATCGGTCGCCCGCGCCGCCTGCCACGCGCCGGCGGGGATGATCACCTGCGGCGCCTCTCCCTTCGAGGGGCGGTCTCCGAGGATGGTCGTCCGCACCGTGCGACCATCCTCGCTGAGGCGGAGCTCGAGCGGTCCGCCCGCGTAGTGGTGCCAGATCTCGACCGCATCGACGCGGTGCCAGCGGTTCGCGACGCCCTCGGGAAGCAGGAAGTGGATCGCGGTGCCGAGCGATCGCCCGTCGGATCGCTGCTCGCTCCTCCACGTCTCGCGGTAGAAGCCGCCCTCGGGGTGAGGCGCGAGCGAGAGCGTCCGGACGACCTCCTCGATCTCGCGTCGGGCGTCGGGCGGAAGATGGGCGAGTTCAGGCGGCGTCGCGTGCATGCGTGGCTCGGGAGGGAGCGGCGGTTCGCGGGTGGTGGAGTCGGGTGGGAGAGACCTGAGGGAGAGGCTCGCGGTGGCGGGTTCGAGGTCGCGCCTCCCGCCCGTGCATCGAGCGGCGCCACGCATGCCGCTTCCTATACTCGACGCCTCGCAATCGTGGGCGCCGCGGCGCTGGCGCCGAGAAAGAGGTCGAACTCTCGATGGCTACCGGTTCCTCGGGCGTCGTGATCGTGACGGGTGCAGGGGGGGAGATGGGGCATGCGCTCATCCCGCATCTCCTCGCCGCGGGGAAGCGGGTGGTGGCAGCCGACCTTCGGGCGCCGACCTCGCCCTGGCCTGACGGCGTGCGTGCGGCGACCGGCGACATCCGCGACCGCGCCTTCGTGAAGACGCTCGCGGATGCCTGGGGCGAGGGACCGATCGAGGCGGTCTATCACCTCGCCGCGGTGCTCTCCTCCGCGGGCGAGCGCAACCCCGAGCTCGCCCACGAGGTGAACGTGATGGGCACGATGCACCTCCTCTCGCTCGCCGCGGAGCGGGGGACGCCGGGGCATCCGCCGCTCGTTCTCTTCCCGAGCTCGATCGCGGTCTACGGCCTGCATGACCTCGATGCGAAGCGGAACGCGGGCGCCCTCCACGAGGAGGAGCACCTCGATCCCCGCACGGTCTACGGACTCGGCAAGCTCGCCGGCGAGGAGCTCGGCGGCTACTACGCCCGCTACTACCGCCAGCTCGATCCGCAGGGACCGCGCCGCGCGGTCGACTTCCGCTCGATCCGCTTCCCGGGCATCCTCTCCGCCGACACGCTGCCCTCGGGCGGCACGAGCGACTACGGTCCGGAGATGCTCCACGCCGCGGCGAAGGGAGAGCCGTACCGCTGCTTCGTCCGCCCCGACGCCCGCATCCCCTTCATGACGATGCCGGACGCGATCCGCGCGATCGAGGCGATCGCCGCGGCGCCGGTCTCCCGCCTCAGCCGCCGCGTCTACAACGTCGGCGCGTTCGCCCCGAGCGCGGCGGAGATCGCCGAGCTCGTGACCCGCCACTTTCCGAGGGCGCGGATCGACTTCTCCCCGCACCCCGCGCGTCAGGCGATCGTGGACAGCTGGCCGGAGGACGTCGTCGATCACGCCGCCCGCCGCGACTGGCACTGGACCCCGACCCACGACTTCGAGTCGGCGTTCGCGGAGTACCTCGTCCCGCGGATCACCTCGCGCTACGCCGCGGCGGTGCGGTGACCGCGCGTTTCCCTGACCCCGACTCGACCTGACCTCGACGCTCGCCCCACGCCGACCTCTCCTCGCGCACGCCTCGCCGGATCCACCGCCATGCCCGCCGCTCCCGCCGCCGCGCCGACCTTCGCGCCCCGCACCCGCGCCACGCTGGAGCAACTCGCCTCGAGCGGGCAGCTGAAGCTCCTGCAGATGATCGAGGGACCGATGGATGCGACCGTGCGCCTCCGCGGCAGCGGCACCGTCGCCTGCTTCTGCTCGAACAACTACCTCGGGCTCGCGAACCATCACGAGGTCGTCGAGGCGGGAATCGAGGGGCTCCGCCGCTACGGCGCCGGCACCGCGAGCGTCCGCTTCATCTGCGGGACCTTCGAGTGCCATGAGCGCCTCGAGAAGCGGCTTGCGCACTTCACCGGACTTCCCGCCGCCTACACCTTCACGAGCTGCTGGAACGCGAACGAGGCGGTGTTCCCGACGCTCGGCGAGCCGGGCGACCTGATCCTCTCGGACGAGCTCAACCACGCCTCGATCATCGACGGCATCCGTCTCGCGGTGAGCATCAAGAAGGGGCTCCTCCGCGGGGTCTACCGCCACGGCGATCTCGATGACCTCCGCGCGAAGCTCGCCGCGGCACGCTCGAACCCCGAGGTCACCGGCACCATCTGGGTCGTGACCGACGGCGTCTTCTCGATGGAGGGCGACATCGCCGACCTGCCGGCGATCCGCGGGCTCTGCGACGAGTTCGGGGCGCTGCTCGTCGTCGACGACAGCCACGGCACCGGCGTGATGGGTCGAAGTGGTCGCGGCACGCACGAGCACTGGAGCATGCCGGCGACGCGGATCGACTGCCTCACGAGCACCCTCGGCAAGGCGCTCGGCGGCGCCGCGGGCGGCTACGTCGCGGGCTC
>Ga0169931_10007385_pt1 | contig 16302 bp, 15 predicted proteins | sample Kivu_15m_20L_FD_129675 | JGI IMG/M metagenome (GOLD analysis project Ga0169931, IMG submission 129675) | Freshwater microbial communities from Lake Kivu, Western Province, Rwanda to study Microbial Dark Matter (Phase II) - Kivu_15m_20L... | ecosystem: Environmental > Aquatic > Freshwater > Lake...
CCTAGATTTTGTAAGATTTGGACTTCATCTAATCTGACCTGCAAATTTTCCTTAACATCTTGTAACTGAATACCACTAATAATTTTCAATGCCACCTGATAGGAGGAGATCGCTTGATCTAATTGCTGTAAGTTCAGATAAACATGACCAATAAAATTCTGAGTTCTTGCTTCTGAAAAGCGATCCCCTGCTTTTTGAAAAATGGCGATCGCCTGCAGAAATAGTTGAATTGCTTCTTGAGACTCCCCGCGCTGCAACCGAGCGCGACCATCAATCACTAACTGAAAACCTCGCTCTAGGTTATTTTGTTCAGGTTTGGGGACTTGGCTTTGAGCTAGTTTATGTTGAGAAGTTAATGGATGTAAAAGCATTTCAGCGTTTGCTGAATTTGCTAGAAAAGTCGAAGCATTCAAAATTAACAAAGTGGATAGGATTGAACGATACAGCATGATGACATTCTCAAAGGGTTGGTTTTAAGGATCTAGTTCACTAATTACAATTACTTCACCTGCGGCGTTAGCCTGTACCACTACAGCAGATCCTGATCTCGGAACTATCCCCGTTAAAGCAGTAATATTTACCTGATGCGTCACCATAATCACTACGCCATTTTGTTGGCGATTTTCTGTGATCAGTTGGCGGGTTTGAGCGGTTTGGATATCCTCTGTACGGCGATCGCTAAAAAAGGAATTGAGAGCAGGTTCTGGCTTCACTTCTCCTAAATTCAAAAGTTTAGCTGTTTCTAAACAACGACACCATTGACTAGATAAAACCTGCTTAATAGGAATTTGCCGCCTCCGAAACTCATTCCCTGCTTGGCGAGCTTGCTCTCTTCCTGTTTCTGACAAATTACGTTGTGTGCTACAGTCCCCCAGTTTAAATCCTCTAGGATCTCCTGTGCCGGGGGCAAGCGCATGACGCATTAGTACGACTTTGCCTGTGCCTTTGAGAGTAGTCCATTCGTCATTAGCAGGGGATTGGGCAACAGATTGAAAACTAGTTGCTGCGGACATCATCATCACACTAGCGATCGCCACAATACTCTGGGTCATAATTCTCAATAGTACAGTTTCTGTATTTTACTGTAGTGAACGTTGCTGCTAACATTAATCCCAGTCCACATCTCAATACTTCACCTTAGAAAGGGTCAATCCTGAAACTTGCTGTACGGGCTTTTAAGGATACTGACATGGCTAATTTGCATGATTTATTTTGTACAAGTACTTATATCGGTTTTCAAATGAGTGTGTACTCATTTGAAAACCGAAAAACAATCCTAATAGGGGTTTTGAGTTTTCATTTTGCCGTAGGCAAAATGAAAACTGCTAGATTCATTTGAAAGCCGCTATAGTTAAAGAGATAGAAAGGAGACTTTCTTATTTTTTCCTTGGTGAGAAACTCACCTTGATATCTACGCTTAGGACAATGGCATGGAAAAATCTTTATTAAATCAAATGTGTTTAGGTGATCCTGCCCATGATATTTGGAAAGGACAGCGTCATCCCCTTGATTGTATTTTTCATCCTCGCTCTGTTGCCGTGATTGGTGCAAGTGAAAGAGAAGGAAGTGTCGGCAGGACGTTATTATGGAACTTAATTCGCAGCCCTTTTGGTGGGACTGTTTTTCCCGTTAATCCTCAGCGTCATAGTGTCTTGGGAATTAAGTCCTATCCAGATATTGCGAGCGTCCCTGAAGTAGTTGATTTAGCTGTAATTGCTACACCTGCGGCAACAGTGCCACAGGTGATTCGGGAATGTGTAGCAGCGGGGGTGAAGGGGGCAATTATAGTTTCGGCGGGGTTTAAAGAGATTGGCGAAGCAGGAGAATCTCTAGAAAAACAAGTTCTCGCCGAAGCAAGACGGGGTGGGATGCGAATTATTGGGCCAAATTGTTTAGGGTTGATGAATCCTCTTGCAGGTTTAAATGCCACTTTTGCAGGAACGATCGCCCGTGCAGGCAATGTGGCTTTTATTAGTCAAAGTGGAGCGCTATGCACTTCGATTTTAGACTGGAGTCTCGGCGAAAATGTGGGATTTAGTGCCTTCGTTTCCATCGGTTCGATGTTGGATGTTGGTTGGGGGGATTTGATTGAATATCTTGGCGATGATCCCCATACCCATAGCATTGTGTTGTATATGGAATCAATTGGGGATGCCCATGCTTTTCTCTCAGCAGCCTGTGAAGTTGCCATGGACAAACCGATCATTGTGCTGAAAGTTGGTCATACAGAAGCGGCGGCAAAGGCGGCGGCTTCGCATACAGGTGCATTGACAGGCAGTGACGAAGTGCTGAATGCTGCATTCCGCCGTTGTGGTGTTTTGCGGGTACATACGATTTCTGACCTATTTGATATGGCGGAAATTCTTGCTAAACAACCTAGACCGAAAGGAAATCGGCTTTCGATTGTCACTAATGCGGGAGGTCCTGGCGCGATCGCTACCGATGCCCTGATTAGTGGTGGTGGTGAATTGTCAGAACTAGCCACTGAAACATTGCAACAACTCGACCAATTTTTACCGCCTCAATGGAGCCATCACAATCCCATTGATATTTTGGGGGATGCTAGTAGTGATCGCTATGCCAAGACCTTAGAAGTTGTAGCGAGTGATCCCAATAGTGATGGATTACTCGTGATCTTGACTCCCCAAGCAATGACTAATCCTACACAGACGGCGGAAAAGCTCAAGGTTTACAGTCAATTAGGTAAGCCTGTGATTACCAGTTGGATGGGTGGCGCAGAGATTGCCGCAGCAACCCAAATCCTCAATCAGGCAAATATTCCCACCTATCCCTACCCTGATACGGCTGTCAGATTGTTTAACTATATGTGGCGGTATACCTACAATTTGCGAGGGATCTATGAAACACCTTCCTTACCTGTAGATTCGGAGCAACATGCACCTGATCGACTGCTTGTCGAAAAAATCCTAGCGCCAGCTATCAGCAGCGATCGTAGTCTATTAACTGAATATGAATCTAAGAATTTACTTGCTGCTTATGGTATTTCCACCGTACCGACCGAAATTGCTACCAGTGATCTCGAAGCTGTTGAAATTGCCGATCGCTTTGGTTATCCCGTGGTTCTGAAACTTCATTCAGAAACGATTACTCACAAAACTGATGTGGGCGGTGTGCGTTTAAATCTATCTGATGCCGCAGCCGTTACTCGCGCTTTCATGGCGATCGCCTCTAAAGTGCGTGCTATTGATCCCCAAGCTTTCTTGGGGGTAACTGTGCAGCCGATGGTAAAGATGGAAGGCTACGAACTGATTTTAGGAAGTAGTCTTGATCCTCAGTTTGGGGCAGTGATGCTTTTTGGGATGGGAGGACAATTAGTAGAAATCTTTCAAGATCGCGCTTTAGGATTACCGCCATTAAATACTACCCTCGCGCGGCGGATGATGGAACAAACACGCATCTATCAAGCTTTGCAGGGGGTCAGGGGACGAAAGGCGATCGATCTTGCCAAACTTGAACAGTTATTGGTTAACTTTAGTCAGTTGATCGTTGAGCAGCCTCAAATTCGGGAAATTGATATCAACCCTCTGATGGTCTCTCCTGAAGGGATGATTGCCCTAGATGCGCGAGTAGTTCTTCATACAACTGCCGATATTGATAAGCGTCCCGTTCCTGCGATTCGTCCCTATCCCACTAAGTATGTGCAGCTATGGGAATCAAGAAAAGGAGATCGCCTTAAAATTCGCCCGATTCGTCCTGAAGATGAGCCGCTGATGGTGCAGTTTCATCAAAGTCTTTCAGAAGAGAGTGTCTATTTGCGCTATGCCCACATGGTCAAACTCAAGCAACGTATTGCCCATGAGCGACTCACTCGGATTTGCTTCATTGATTACGATCGCGAAATTGTCTTAGCTGCTGATTATAAAAATCCCCAAACATCAGAGCATGAGATTTTGGGAGTAGCAAGGCTCAGTAAGTTACATGGTACAAACGAAGCAGAATTTGCGCTGATCGTTAGCGATCGCTATCAGCATCAAGGCTTAGGTACGGAGTTATTACGCCAACTTTTAGCGGTTGGTAAGGAGGAAAACCTTGAGGCGATCGTTGGTTACATCCTCAATAGCAACGACAAAATGCAAAGCATCTGCCGTAAATTAGGATTTCAACTACATCAAGACGCTGAGGAGGGGATGTTGAAAGCTGTTTTTGTGAATTCCCACTAAATCAAAGAAATTTTTAAAACCCTTGCTTCGCAAGGGTTTTAAAAATTTCTTTGATTTAGGTTTGAGCGCAAAGCGCTTAAAAAAATAGACTTTACAAATTTGAATTAAATTTGCTAAACTAGATATCCGTCGCCTAAATTAAAATACGCCAAACTACGGCATAATTAAGAACAATACTTTGCTACCAAAATAAGCATGACTCAAATAATCGTTGGTGAAAATGAAGGGATTGAATCGGCTCTACGTCGATTTAAGAAAAAAATCCAGAAAGCTGGCTTACTAGCAGATATTCGTCGCTGTCAGTATCACGAGACCGCTGGCGAAAAACGTAAGCGTAAAGCTGAAAATGCTAAGCGTAGAGGTCGTTTTCGCCGTCGCGATAGTTAATAAAAAAATAAAAAAGAGGAACGCATTGCGCTCCTCTTTTTTATTAATAGCCAACACCTAATAATTTATTTTCGCGCCGAAATTGGCTCGGTAGCACCACATCAGTACCATTTGCCCAGACCCCTAGCCGATCGCTTTGTGCTTTTAACTCAATTTCTGCATATCCTTGGCAATCTTTTTCTTGCAGGCGATCATAATGCGCTAGTCCCAAAGAAACCATTACTTGATTAGCATTTTGCCCGCCCGCCAAGACTTCGCCGTTATAACGCCCAAATTTATCTTTTTTAAAGACTCTGACAAAAATCTCTTCATCATCAAGGATATTTTGCAGAACTTTACGAGCATGTTCTCCTTCAGCTTGAAGTAACTCAGGCGCATCAATACAGGCGAGATGGACTTTAGTTTTGATGCCGCGATCTACCAGAGTTATGTTGTCACCATCAAAAACCCTAACTGCAAAGTTTGTTGCCCATGCAGGTTGAATAGCGATCGCCAAATAAATCAAGTTGATCAGTGCGATTAAGACAAACTGCTGAAATTTATTAAAAAAATTGACAAGGGACATTTATCAGAATGATGAAGAAATTAGATTAATCATAAAGGGTTGCTTCGCATTTCTTGATGATTTTGTTGTTTCCAGCGCCTTCGGTGCTGGAAACACCCACAATGCGAATTGCTGATATGTGACTTTTAGGTAGCAGCAATCGCAAATTCACCCCGACATTTTGCGCTGCCATCGGCGATCGCTAGCTCATGGAGTGTAAATTCATCACCTAGTTTATGCACTAGTGTTTCTAGCAAATCTCGAATCTCCTCATCTGTATGGACTATAGGAGGAGTATCTGAGGCGATCGCCTCTAAGAAAATTGTAGACTTGAGGCAACTTTGCAAATCTGCGGCTGAAAGCTCGACATCCATGGTCACGCGGATAGGATCAAGTAATCGTAATGCTTCGCCTTTAAGGATTTGAGCAATATTGAGGTGGATGGCTTCGGCGCATAGGTCAATATTGGTGACAGCCAAACCCTGATACTTTGCCCCTGTGCCGCTTACATTTGCTTTAGGAATATCCCCGCTTAAAATCTGACGACTTTTGCCAGCAATCGCAATTTCGACGGTTTCGATATGCTCGACCTGCGATCGCAACCATAGTTTAATAATAGGAATTAATACAGAACTAACCACAGACATGAGTTGAACCTATTTAAGGTATGGACAGTCAAAACTAATAGCTTAGAAATAAGTTAAACCTGCCAATATTGCCTCAATAAGTATAGATGCTCATATGGATGTTCGCCATAGATGTTCAGAGCGGTAAACATAGATATCAGAGAATCACCTCACAATGATCCCGATCTCACGATTGTGCAAGCTTGCTTGCAGGGTGATCCCCATGGCTTTAAAAAACTGTATCAACGCCATCATCATAAAGTCCGTTCAACGCTCTTTCAGCTATGTGGTTCCGATGGTCTAGATGATTTGGTGCAAGATGTGTTTTTGCGAGCATGGAAAGGACTAGCCAAATTTCGGCAGTCCGCGCAGTTTTCGACATGGCTCTATCGGATTGCTTTCAATGTGGCAAGCGATCGCCGCAAAGCTCTAGCCAAAATGCGATCGCGAAATATCTCTGTCGAAGATGACCAACTGGAAAATCTTGCTGATGATGCGATCGCCCGTGAAAGTGATGAACAGCCTAGCCTAACCCAAATGCATTATCAAGACCTGATGCAACGCAGTTTAGCCAAGCTAAGCGAAGAGCATCGCGCTGTGCTAGTCCTGCATGATCTTGAGGAGTTGCCCCAAAAAGATATCGCCGAAATTTTATCTATTCCAGTTGGCACGGTGAAATCAAGATTGTTTCATGCCCGTAGTGCCATCAAAAAGTTTTTAGAAGCGCAAGGAGTCGAGTTATGAAAGATAAATATTCTCAGGGATTGCCCGAAAACTTTGGAGAAGATTCTCGCGAAAGTGCCCATGACTCCTTGGTATCTTTTCTTAAGCAAAACAAGCCCATCGCCCCACCACCCGCACCAGATTTTGAGCAGCAGCTATTTGCCGAAATCAGGAAATACCCACAGCAATCGCCGAAATCCACTAAAGCAAATCTTCGTCGTTGGCTACCTTGGGCTTTGTTAATTCCCGCCGCGATCGCCTCAGCTCTAGCATTCAATTGGGCAACTAATCGCTCACAGTATCAAGTCGCTAATATCCCCAATATCAGTCAAGGAAAACTAATTAGTGAGGATGAGCAAGTGGAGATCGAGCAGTCATTGATCAATAGTTGGAGTGCAACCGATATCAACGTTTTACATGCTGCAAATACATCGACAACTGCATCAGACACACAACTTTTGATGGAGTTGTCTCCCCTTGAGTATGAATAAGCCTCACCCCAAACAGAGGGAGAGGGATTCAAAGCGAGATTTGTTAGTTAAATATCGAGATAACGAGAAATACTATGTTTAAGTCAAAAATCTTTCAATATGGAGCGATCGCTGTAGCCGTAATTGCTACTAGTGGTGCGATCTGGGCTAGTAACGCTAATTTAAAGTCACAATCTCTCGCGCAATCTCAAACTCAGTCACAAATAAATTCTCAGCCTAGCTCTGAAAACAAACCAGATTTAGACCCCGACGACATATTAGCCCAAGCCCCAAATCGTCCAGATCGTAATGAAAATGCGAATATGCCCTCAGGTAGGATGCTAAAGCAATTAAATTTATCGACTGAGCAGTTACAAAAACTTAAAACCATTCGCGAGCGAGAGCTTGTGCGTATTCGAGAGCTTGCACAGCAATCACGTCAGGCTAATAAAGAGTTACGAGATTTACTAGCTGGTACAGCCAACAGCGATACGATTCGTTCTAAACATGATCAAGTATTAAGTCTTCAACAAGAATTACAAAAGCAACATTTTGAGCGGATGTTAGCTATGCGTGAAGTCTTGACCCCACAGCAGCGATCACAACTCCGCGACATCTTACAAAAAAATCGCCAAGATCGGATGAAAGAAGGTATGCGCGATCGGTTCAAAAGCCGTTTGCAGAAACAGATCGATGACATGGGTGATCGTTCAGTAATGTAATGTGAGTTCGATATCTCCATTTGCGTTGCGGCGTGCAAAGCACGCTATAAATGGCGAAAAATGGTAAGAATCGCCAAGCGATTCTTACCATTTTTCGCTTTCGTCGAACTGACGTTATACCGATTCACGAAAGTGTGGCAACACTTTTGTGAATTAAAACCCAAATCCAGTGAAGGTTTTAAAAACACAAAATGGCATTGCCATTTGTGTTTTGGTATTAATGTAGCTCTCAAAGATAAGAGGCAGTACAAATCGCCGCCTCTTATCTTTGGGGTTTAAAGTAATTTGCGTTCAAGATCAAACAAGAGATTTTTTGAAAGCGTTGCTTTTCAGCACTTTCAAAAAATCTCTTGTGGTGCATTGGTCAATAGGTTAACTAAAAAGATTGTATTTAAGAATGCAATAGATTGCCTGAACACCATCTTTCCAGCCGATCTTCTTTCCTTCTTCATAGGTGCGTCCATAATAGGAAATCCCCACCTCATAAATTCGGCATCCCTTTTTGGCGACCTTTGCGGTGATTTCAGGCTCAAACCCAAAACGATTCTCCTCAATTTTGATTGATTGGACGACTTCTCTCCGAAATGCCTTATAACAAGTCTCCATATCGGTCAGATTAATGTTTGTTAGCATATTTGAAAGCATCGTCAAAAAGTGATTGCCGACCATATGCCAGTAATAGGCAACGCGGCGCGATCGCCCACTTACAAAGCGCGAGCCAAATACGATATCAGCTTTACCGTCAAGGATTGGCTGAATCATATCAGGATATTCTTGAGGATCGTACTCTAAATCAGCATCTTGGACAATCACAATATCACCTGTTACAGCCGCAAAACCTGAACGTAAAGCAGCTCCCTTGCCATAGTTCCTGTCATGGTAGATAACCTGATCGACTAGAGTATGCAATTCATTTTGTAATAACTCTCTAGTTCCATCTGTAGAATAATCATCAATAATGATAATTTCGCAGTCAGGAATTGGTGATCCTTTTACTGCATCGATAATTTTCTGAATAGTTTCAATTTCGTTATAACAGGGAATTACTACAGTCAATCGCATAGATAGCTTTACTTGGGGTTTTACTTAGCAACGACACAAAAATTATTCATCCAAAATTGAAAATATTTGTGCATAAACTTCTGAAATCCTATTTTCTTAACCAATAAATTTTGCAGCTTGGTACGAGTGTAATATCTTTTATGATCACGAATTTCTACCTCACTCACAATTCTGAGCTTATAAGCTAAAAATTCCAATACAGGCTGCGACCAGATTGATGGAACTGTCAGAATTAACTTCCCATTTGGCACTAAAACACGATATATTTCCGACAAAATTTCTTGTTCATTTTCAATATGCTCCAATACAGCCAGCATTGTTACTACATCAAAGCTAGCATCAGCAAATGGTAAGTCTTTTTCTAAGATTAGTTTTTGAGTTTTGATATTGGCGATCGCTATATGTTCATCAACTTTAAAATCTATACCTATCCCCTGATTAATGTGCGGAGCTATAGTCCTCAGCAAAGCAGCTGATCGCCCACACCCCACATCTAAAACATTGGAAGCCTTCTGAATGTATGGAGTCACTCGTCGCATTCGCATCCATCTCAAAATAGGCTCTAGGATTGGCTCACCCATCAGTTTAAGCTTTAGCGCAAAGTGTCGAACAATCAAGAAGTATCTGGATCATAATCTAAATCAGACGGAATGAATATTTTACTAATTGTTATTTCATTTATCTTAACTCTAGTCAATGCTTATATCTGGAAGCGTAAACCCCATAGCTATAAAACAGGTAGATTGAGGGTTGCTTTTATCAAAACAGCAATCATCTATGGGCTGATTATCACAGCGTTAACAGAAGTTTTAAGTATTTGGCGATCACTAAACTTTGTTAGTGTCACTATTTTTTGGAGCTTATTCTTATTGCTTAACTTGTTAACTTTAAGAAGTAAGATTTCTCGACAAATTTGTTTTCATTTTATACACAAGAAACTATCTATATCTACAAGTTTTAAACATCCAGAATTTAGAGCAATAGCTACTATCTTAATTATATGTCTAATTACTGCCATTATCTCGTCTTCAAATAACTGGGATGTAATGACATATCATTTGCCAAGGGTAATGCATTGGGTTCAAAACCAAGCAGTATTTCATTATCCTACTAGTAACACTCGTCAGATTTCTTTCCCCACTGGTGCAGGTTATATTGTTACACATTTTTATATTCTAACTGGTAACGATCTCTTTGTTAATTGCTTACAATGGTTAGCTTTTTTAGGAAATATATTAGTAATTTCTTTGCTTACTAATATTTTAGTTGGAGCTAGCTCTGAATGGATTGGCGCACTAGTTTGTGCAAGTGTACCTATGGCAATTATGCAGTCTACTACTACTCAAAATGACTTAGTGGTAACTTTTTGGCTGGTATGCTTCACATATTTTATCTTTAGGACTGATCAATACACCAAGTCAGATATATTTTGGTTATCTGCTTCAATTGGACTAGGGATTTCCACAAAACCCACTGCAGTTATCTTTTGTTTACCATTAGTTATAGTTTTACTAATTAGGATTGTTAGATATCAATTTAAAGTTAGCTTGAAGGACGTTTATATATTAAATCTAATTCATATTTTATGCCTAACTTTAATTAAAATTTTACCGCTACTATTCGTTAGCTTATTACTTTCTGCTCCCAACTATCGGCGTAACCTTAAAACATTTGGTAGTTTCTTAGGGAACGACGGAAATAATACAAGAAATAGCTTGCTAGGGCTATTTCAGATGACTTCCAATATCTTAAAAAATCTAGCTATTAATTTTGTGGTTCCTGAGTTTTGGACAATAGTTAGATATATCCATAAATTTGTTCTTCATATTGACCTTAACGATCCTAAGCTAAATTTTTCTGACATCAATAAATATGCCAACTTTACAGGATCGTTAAGGTTTTTATCCCCTAATGAAGACTTTGTTGGTAGCCCTATCCACTTAACTCTATTTCTAATAGTAGTTTGTGTACTATTAGCTAACTTTTTGAAACACATTAAAACTAATCATACCTCGCAGACTGTTGCTAATAATGATTCAAATATTTTAATTGAGCAGGGATATTCAAAATCAAATCATTTATTGATATTAAGCCTAACAATTATATTGGGATTTTTAACCCATAGTTTTTTGCTTAAATGGCAACCTTGGGGGAATCGATTAATTCTACCTTTAGCAGTTCTTACTTCTGTCCCGATCACCTATTTAATCACCCATATTTTTAGTGCCAAGGCTAGAAAAATAATTCTGATATTTCTAACTACTACTTCAATTATTTACTCATTAACTACAATGAGGCATCCCTTAATCGCGTTGCCAATCTTAACTGCTGAACATGCAAAGGAGCAGTCTGCATCAATTTTGTTTTTACAACGAAGGGACATGTACTTTAGTAGTGCTCACAAAGAATTAAAAATTCCTTATCAATCAGCCTCAGATTTAGTCAACCAATCTCTATGTAAGTATGTGGGTTTAGCCCTTGGTTACGACGATGTTGAATACCCATTTTGGGCATTATTAAATCGGGATATTAAAGTCAAAAATGTCAATGTCCAAAATTCATCTATTCAAGCGCAGGAAGAGTTCGCTGAAGTAAAGCTATGCGCCATAATTTCCACTACTCAAGATTTTTTGCCAAGTCAGTTATCGAGCAATCCGATGAGCTGGCAAATCATTAATATTTCACAAAGCCCGTTTCTGACGGTTTACACAAAGGCTAGTTAGCTAAGCTTAATCTTCAACAGCATCGATTGTGCTCACTGCACCACAGATTTTGGTGCTGGTTGTTTACTTCCGCTTAGTGGTGCTGCCGCACGAAGCTATAGGTAGCTTTCTACCTATAGCAATGCTTATTTTGGATGTCAGTGTAAATACCTAACGCGAAGAAATTGTTAAATCCCTCCGCCAAACCTAGAACTGCTCTTAATATGATCTCTAATTCTTACTAATACTTCTGTTGAATTTTATCAAAATTCACGAAGAAAGCCTGAACCTAATAAACTTGCATGACTGACTCTTTATCTTCTTACAAACCAGAAACCCAATCATTGCCAATGGCTGAAAAATCTACTCATAGTAAGCCTGATGTCACAAACCGATTGATAGAGCCAGTTGTTTTAATTCGTCGCATCGCCTTTGGGATAGCGATCGCCACTTGGATGGTGATGGCGATCGGCAGTGCTACCCGTGTGATGAATGCAGGCTTGGCTTGTCCTGACTGGCCACTATGCTATGGATCGGTATTACCTGCTGAGCAGATGAATCTCCAAGTATTTTTAGAATGGTTCCATCGTCTCGTTGCTTCCTCTGTGGGTTTTGCCACAATTGTTTTATTTGTAGCAAGCTGGTATTTCCGTAAATCTTTGCCAACATGGTTGCCTTGGGCGACTTCAGGATCATTATCTCTAGTAGTTTTTCAGGGAGTTTTGGGTGGGCTGACGGTAACCCAATTACTGCGATTTGATATTGTCACTGCCCATTTAGGCACTGGACTATTATTTTTCTCTAGCTTGCTAGCGATCGCTACAGCTTTAACTAATCAAGCCAGTTTTTTTGACATGGCAAGACCATCAACAAAGCTGGCTTGGCTTGGCTTAGCGGCAGCAGTTTTAGTTTATTTCCAAAGTATTCTCGGTGCATTAGTCGCTTCTCAATGGGCATTACACCAATGCTTCGCCACACAGGATATGTGTATTGTTTTGAATGCACACTTGCTCGGCGTGATCCCCACTACCCTTGCTAGTGTCGTTTTAGTAGTGACGGTCTGGCTATCAAAAGCGATGGCCTCTGTATTAAAACTTGTGGCAACGATCGCGGGTTTATTGGTAATTGCTCAAGTAGCGATCGGCTATGCAACTTATAAACTGCATCTACAGGTCGAACCTCTCACCATTGCTCACCAAGCTACAGGTTCAGCATTGCTCGGAACCCTCGTTTGCTTTGCTGTGTTAGCATTTAGAGCCACTAGACAAGAACAATCTATAACTCAAGAACAGAATCAAGTACAACCTGCGATTCGCTAACTGTAATAACTGCGAAATATTTTAGGAGTTAAGCGTGATGCAAGAAACAGCGGTCCCAGAAAGCGTATTTGTTGAAACTAATCAGACAACGCAAGCAACTCGCAACTGGCGCGATGTGATTCAGGATTATACGGAATTAACTAAGCCACGCATTATTGTGCTGCTATTAATCACTACCGCAGGAGCCATGTGGATAGCTTCTGAAGGACAGGTAGATGGATTTTTGATGTTCATTACGGTTTTAGGAGGGGCGATCGCCGCCGCATCGGCGAATACAATTAACTGTTTATATGATCGCGATATCGATGCGAAAATGGAACGCACCAGTTGGCGACCACTTCCATCGGGTCGAGTTCAGCCTCTTCATGCCCTAATCTTTGCGATCGCCTTAGCGATAATTTCCTTCACGCTGTTGGCTGTTTATGCCAATCTCCTTGCCGCCTGCCTAGCCATGTCGGGAATTGCTACCTATGTCGGGGTTTATACGATTTGGCTGAAGCGTTCTAGCACTCAAAATATTGTTATTGGTGGTGCAGCAGGAGCGATACCGCCTTTAGTTGGTTGGGCGGCTGTCACTGGAGAATTAAGCTGGGCAGCATGGGTTTTATTCGCAATTATTTTTGTGTGGACTCCCCCGCACTTTTGGGCTTTGGCACTAATGATTCGTGATGAATACGCCAAAGTGGGTGTGCCCATGTTACCTGTCGTCAAGGGTGCAGAGGTAACGGCGCATCAGATCTTGCTCTATACCCTATTAATAATTCCTGTATCGTTATTACTGGTTTATCCTTGCAATGTTATGGGACTAGTCTATGCCCTGTCAGCCGTTGGACTAGGCGGTGCATTTATTTACAAGGCGACTCAGTTACTCAAGGAACCGAGCGATCGCACTATTGCTCGTTCTGTTTTCAAATATTCGATTCTCTATTTGGGATTACTTTGTGTGGCGATGGGGGTCGATAGTTTGCCAATTGCTCACATCTCTGGAGATCAAGCGATCGCTTTATTACAAACTACAGTCGCAACGATCAGCCCATAGGATTCAATAGACCAAGTAATCCCAAAACATGAAACGGCGTAGCCGCTTTGTGTTTTTAAACCCCTTACTGAACTTGTTTTTTAATTCAACGTCAGTTCGGCAAATGGCGATATCGAACTCACGTTAATTTAATAAATTTGCGGTGAAGTTTTTAATTTTCGGCAGCAAATTCAGGATGAGTTGCAACTTAGTCCCAATTTACAAGGTTATCTACAACAGATTTTAGATGAATTCTACCTAGATGCTTGTGAAGCTGCTTTTATTACAACATGTTTACCTTTAAATACATTTCCAAAAGCCCCTCTTGCGACCATAGAACAAGTTTTAGACAAGTGTTGGTTTGGTTGAGTGTGGTGCTTTTGCGCAGACTATTTTTTGTGAGAAGAAGCGATCTCTAATCTTGAACTGGATTCTGTTAGAATGTGATCGCATTGATTAAGCTAACGTAAATACTCAGAAATAATCATTCAGGAGTAACTTTGTATGGGTGAAGCCGACTTACTAGATAAGATTCGTCAGCAGTTTGACAGTACCCCATATCCTAGAACTCCTCTTGAAAAATCACCTAAAGATGATCCCAATGATTTATATATTCATAATTTAGTAACTGCCTTCTATTTGAGAAATCAAAAGGTTATTGATACTAAAGGGAAAGTTATTTTAGATGCGGGATGTGGTTCGGGGTATAAATCTTTGATTTTGGCAGAAGCAAACAAAGGCGCAAAAGTAGTTGGCGTAGATATATCTGTAGAGTCGATTAAGTTAGCAGAACAACGATTAAAATATCACGGTTTCGATAATGCAGAGTTCATTGTCGCTTCAATTGAAGAATTGCCTTCCTTAGGTTATCAATTTGATTACATAAATTGTGATGAAATGTTATATCTTTTTCCTGACCCTGCGATCGCACTTAAGGCGATGCAATCAGTATTAAAACCAGAAGGCATAATTCGTAGCAATTTACATAGTTCCATTCAAAGAACCAACTTTTTCCGCGCACAAGAACTATTCAGAATGATGGGCTTGATGGATGATAACCCAGAAGATCTGGAAGTTGAAATTGTTGTTGAGACAATGAGAGCATTAAAAGATAATGTGCTACTCAAAGAGCAAACTTGGGACACTACAAAAGAAAATAAGGAATACATCTTGATGAATCACTTATTCCAAGGTGATAAGGGTTATACGATCGCTGAGTTATTTGCGGCTTTACGATTTGCAGATCTAGAGTTTATTAGTATGGTCAACTGGCGTGAATGGGATTTTAGGGACTTATTTAAAGAGGCAGATAATTTACCCGTCTTTTTGGAAATGAGCATGTCAGAGCTATCGATTGAAGATCGTCTACAAATGTATGAACTAATCCATCCAATTCATCGCTTATTAGATTTTTGGTGTGGTCATCCCCAACAAAATCAAACCTTTGTGCCTTTTCACGAATGGCGTGATGACAATTGGCAAACCGCTAGAGTATCTCTGCATCCTCAACTAAATACTTCTAAGTTTAGAGAAGAGCTCATCACCAATGCGAGAGGTTGCGGGACTACTACTCTTCATAAATATCTATCAACAAATAAGCAAGTCGTAACGCTTGATAGCTCAATGGCTACTTGTCTATTACCCTTGTTGGATCAGCCACAGACCATATTCTCTTTAGTTGAACGTTGGCAACAATTTAGACCTGTAGATCCTGTAACTTTGGAGCCGATAGATCAGCAGACAGCTTTTCAGTTAGTACAAAATACAGTAACCTCTCTAGAGAGTCTGGATTACCTCATGCTTGAACTTCAAAGTTGATAGTATTTATCTTCAATCATCTTAAATTTTTGGTAGTGATCTAGATGATGGGATGGACGGTACTTTGTACTGCTTATCTCACCCCTAAAATCCTGCCATCTAGATCACTACCAAATTTTTTATAAAGGATTTAGTTATGGAATTAGCCTCTGTTTCTAGCGATCGCTATCTTGAATATATTTTCAGCCACTATCCTGATCTTGATGCCAACATTTTGTCATCGGTCGAAGCGATATTTGAAGGCACTAACTGGAGCAATCCTGAGACTTCGATAGATTGGAACAATTTAGCTGTTATCGATTTAGTTGAGGCTGAGCAGTCTGAGGATTTAGAAGCAAGAACAAGGCTAATCCACATCGCCATGGGCAAACTAGAAAAAGGATTTAGTCTAGACCAAAGCCCCCATTGTGCTGCTCACTATGTACTTATTCAAAGTATGTTAGGGGAAACTGACAAGGCAATTCAGTTAGCTTTAAATACATCTGTCAATATATTTCAGCCAATTTATACGAATTCTTCAAAAATTATTGAGGTAGGATTAGTTTACCTTCCTCCTTCGACAAGAGATTCGTTTGAGTTAATTATCAATGCTGAAAATGGATATGATCAAGCCTTAATGCTGCTATCTGAAGCTTCACAGCGATCGCAATTTGTGTTTTATAACTCCCTAGGAATTCGCTTTTTGAGATTAGCTAATCAGCTTTTTACAAATAGCCCCATTACTTGCTTA
>Ga0169931_10007386_pt1 | contig 16299 bp, 17 predicted proteins | sample Kivu_15m_20L_FD_129675 | JGI IMG/M metagenome (GOLD analysis project Ga0169931, IMG submission 129675) | Freshwater microbial communities from Lake Kivu, Western Province, Rwanda to study Microbial Dark Matter (Phase II) - Kivu_15m_20L... | ecosystem: Environmental > Aquatic > Freshwater > Lake...
GACGAACACGTCGACATCTTGCGCGCCAAGGCCATCTGTGCACGGTGCTCCAGCCGTGATGACTGCCTATCGGGTGCTCTCGAGAGAGAGGAGCCCTGGGGTGTCTGGGGAGGTGAGCTTCTCGAGATGGGTCGCGTTGTTGCGGTGCGTCGTCCACGCGGACGGCCTTCCACAAAAGTGCGGCCTGTCACGGTGGTCTCGGAGGTTCCGATTCCGGCCCACCTCGTAGCCTGAGAGCATGAGGATCGCTCGAACACGACTGTTTGTGGGTTCGATCCTCGTTGCTCTATTAGTCAGCGTCATTGGAGGGTGGCTGCTTAGCCGCTCGTCATCTTCTAATGACGTTGACGCCAAACTCACCGGCGATCTCGCCGGCGGGGTCCAAGACCCCACAATCGGCACCAATGCTCCCGTGCAAGGCACCCCCTTCCCGTCGGTTTCACTGACGGAGGCCTCGTCCGGAGACGTGGTGCCGATTGTCGTTTCCGGACGCCCAGCTGTTGTGAACTTTTGGTACTCAACATGCGAACCATGTCGTCGTGAGATGCCAGTGCTCGCACGTTCATCGCAAGACTTTGCCGGACAAGTGGACTTCATCGGCATCAATCCACTTGATAACGCAAAAGAAGCGCTGGAGTTTGCAGCGCGATACAACGTGACGTATCCCACGTATTTGGATCCTGACGGCACGCTCCTCAGTGCCGCTGGTATTGGAACAATGCCCGTCACGTTATTTATTGATGCAAATGGTGTCATTGTGAAACAACACGGCGGTGAGATTAATTACTCCACTTTGAACTCCACGATCACGGAAGTCTTCGGGGTGACTGAAGGAGCACAATTGTGATCGCGCTTGAAGGCAACTTTGCCTACAGCTTCATTTTGGGAGTACTGGCGGCAGTCAACCCATGCGGTTTTGTGTTGTTGCCCACATACCTCATGTACTTCTTGGGACTTGAAGGTTCACGACCTGATTCATCACAACGTGCTTCGCTCATTCGTGCATTAAAAGTGAGTGCTGCGGTATCAAGTGGTTTCATCGCAGTGTTCTTGGTGGTGGGCATCATCACTCGCGCGTTCACATCTGTTATCGCTGACAACGCGAAATATGCAGGTTTTGTTGTGGGCATTGTTCTTGTGATCATGGGCATTGCAATGTTCTTTGGATGGAAACCAACCATCACCACACCACAGATCACCGCAAAGCGCGACAATACTGTGCCCGCGATGTTTGTGTTTGGAATCGGCTATGCCGTTGCCTCCATTGGTTGCACCATTGGCTTTCTCACAACGGTCATCTTGTCGTCTGTTGGAAAACACGGTTACGCATCTGGCGTATTGAACATTGTGCTGTACGGCGCAGGTATGGGACTCTTGGTTTCGTCGCTCACGGTCACATTAGCACTGGCCAAAGGTGGGCTACTGCGAGTATTGCGCAACGGACTGAAATACATGGACCGCGTTGCTGCAGTGTTCTTGTTCTTCACCGGCTTGTATCTCACATGGTATTGGTATGGAGCCATTACCGAGCGCGCAACTGCAGACCGCATTACTGCTCGTGTTGAGGGATGGCAGTCCGACATCGCGATGTTCTTGCAAGAGCAAGGCGCGTGGCGTTTGGCAATCGTGTTTTTGATTGTCCTTGCAATTGCTGCAGGCATCATCATGGCAACACGTCGTCGTGGTGGCGAACAGCCAGAATCAACTGTTACCTCACCCGATGAAGTTGTTGCTCAGTAACACCCAATAATGTGAACTGATGTCACTGTTTGCTGATCTTCTCTCCCATGAGGGAGTGCGTGAAGAGTGTGTGTTGCGCAGTCGCTTTGGTTTCATGGCATTTCACGGCGGCAACCTGGAAAAAGGAACTGATGTCGTTGCGTCACTTGCTGCCGAACGTTCAGGGGCGTCGTATTACGGGATCATTCAGCCCGATGGCCTCGAGTGGCACATTCCATCACATGAGTTTTCTCGAGGCATATCCACCGCCTGTGATGAGTTTTTGAACCACTGCGAAATCGCGGTGACAGTGCATGGCTACGGCAAAGCGGGCTACTGGACGCATCTACTCCTGGGTGGACAAAATCGTCGCCTTGCGCGACACATTGGTGCGCACTTACGAGCACATCTTCCCTATTACACAATCGTCGACAACATTGACGCTATTCCCAAGCATCTGCGTGGTCAGCATCACAACAACCCAGTGAACGCACCCATCCACGCTGGCGTACAAATTGAACTACCACCACGCGTACGCGGATACAGCCCAATTTGGAATGAGTGGACAGGCCCAGGTCTTGTTCCTCACACTGAGTCGTTGATCAATGGACTGGTGATCGCTGCACAAACGTGGGAACACAGCATCACTCAATGAGCAAACACGCGATAGGAAATGACGCGCGATTACGGATATAAACGCTCGATACGCCACGAACCATCTGACTGTTTCGTGTACGCGAAGCGATCGTGCAAACGACTTGGTCGTCCTTGCCAGAACTCAAATGATTGTGGAATGATTCGCCATCCACCCCAATGTGGTGGACGAGGCACATCAACATTGGCAAACTGTGTTTCAAAATCTTGCACACGTTGTTCAAGCGTGTCACGATCATTCAGTGGTTCTGATTGAATCGATGCCCACGCGCCGATTTGTGACCCGCGCGGACGTGATGCGAAATACTCATCGCTTTCTCGAGCAGATACTTGTTCTACTGCGCCACGTAAACGAACTTGTCGATGTAACACAAACCAGGGAAACAACGCTGCCGCTACTGGATGTGAGATGAGATGTGCGCTCTTTGCGCTTTCATAATTGGTAAAAAATGTGAATCCGCTTGCATCCATGCTGCGCGCTAATACTGCGCGTGAATCAGGCATCCCATCGGCATCAACTGTGCTCACTACCATCGCGTGTGGTTCGGCAATGCCTGCTTCATCTGCTTGTTGGTACCAAAGTGCGAATTGCGCAAAGGGGTCATCATTGAGATCGCCGCGATCTAGACCAGCGGTCTCATACTGAATGCGCTTATCGCGAATGTTCATGACGCAGGAATCGAAGTGGCGCCACGCATGTAGGGCTTCAAGACTTCAGGAATGAGCACAGAACCATCAGCTTGACGGTAGTTCTCGCAAATTGCAGCCCACACTCGTGGTACTGCAAGGGCAGAGCCGTTCAGTGTGTGCGCAATTTCAGTACCTTTTTGCCCGGTCTTGCGATAGCGAATGTCAGCACGGCGTGCTTGATAATCAAAGAACCAACTCACCGAACTCACCTCTAACCACATATCACATCCTGGTGCATACACCTCGATGTCGTAACTGCGGTGATGACTACCACCCATATCCCCAGTACAAATTTCGATAATGCGATACGGCAATCCCAAATTGCGAATGAGATTTTCTGCACGATCGCGCAACTCAATCAACAACGTTGGTGCCTCTTCAGGCGTTGCGATTGCAAGAATTTCCACTTTGTCAAACTCATGACTACGCAACATGCCACGTGTGTCACGCCCGGCTGACCCGGCTTCACGGCGGTAACACGGCGTGTACGCCATGTAGCGCAGTGGCAACGATGCTTCATCCAAGATTTCTTGTGCGTGCAACGACGTGAGTGGCACTTCGGCAGTAGGAATCGCCCATAGGTCATCGCGTTCAATTGCATACGCATCATCTGCGAACTTTGGAAGATGCCCCGTTGCTGTCAGCGTCGCAGTGGTGACAAACGTGGGTGGGCGAATCTCTTCGAATGCATCAGCGTTCGCATCAAGTGCGTATTGACACAACGCGCGCGCCATCGTGGCGCCAAGACCGCGCTGCATGGTGAACATCGCACCCGCGATCTTTGTTGCACGCTCATTGTCCAAAATGCCAAGAGTTGAAGCTGTCTCCCAGTGAGGCACCCGCTGATGATCGGCAAACGAGGTCGGCATCTGCTCGGGGCCTTTCACCACCGGATTGTCATGATCGCCACCGCCATCGGGGGCATCAACATGAGGGATGTTCGGAATGCCAAGAAGCACCAGGCGTAATTGCTCGGCAATGGTGTCGTAGTCAACCTGCAATGTGCGCTCACGCTCACCCAATTCGCGACTTTCGTCCATGATGGCCTCGGCCTCGGCGGTCTTGCCATCGCGGCGCAAGGTGCCCACTTCCTTCGACAGCCCGTTGACCCGGCTACGGATGGAGTCGCGCTCAGCGGCAATGTCACGCAAACGGGTATCAAGCGCCAGCGCTTCTTCCAGTTGGGCGAGCAAATCAGGCTTGCCACGGCGAGCCATCGCCTGACGAACAGCATCCATGTCGGTTCGAAGCAGGCGAATGTCAATCACAGAATAATCAGGCTAGCGGTGGAGATAGTAAGGAGCCGAGTTCCTTTCGTAGTGTGGAAGCCGTGTCTGGTGTCGTTGTTTCCAATTTGGTCGTGAAATACGACGACCTCGTTGCAGTGAATGACATCTCATTTGTGGCTCCCGAGGGCGCGGTCACCGCGGTGATCGGCCCCAACGGTGCGGGCAAAACAAGCACGATTGAAGTGTGTGAAGGCTTTCGGCGTGCAACAAGTGGAACCGTGTCGGTGCTTGGTCTTGACCCAGTGCATGATCATCACCAACTCACCACCGTCATGGGCGTGATGTTGCAAGGCGGTGGCGTATATCCGAGCGCACGCGTTATCGACGTAGTGAGTCTGTTTTGTGCGTTGCACGAACGTGGCGTAGATGCGCGTGAACTTGTCGACCTCGTCGGACTCTCTCATCGCTCACGTAGCACGTGGCGACAACTCTCTGGCGGTGAACAACAACGTCTATCACTTGCCTTGGCACTTGCTGCAAAACCTCGAGTTGCATTTCTTGATGAGCCGACCTCGGGTGTTGACATTGATGGTCGCGACACAATTCGCGCAATCATTCGTGATCTTGCAGCAGATGGAACAACTGTTGTTCTTGCATCGCATGAATTAGATGAGGCAGAGCGCGTGGCTGATCATGTGGTGATGTTTCGCAGTGGTCGTGTGGTGGCATCTGGATCATTACAACAATTGCGCGCAGCAGTAGACAGCATTCGATTCACCTCATCACAGTCGATTGACATCACTGGGTTAGCTAGCACTCTTGGCGCACCTGTGAGACTTGTGACAGAAACGAGTTATGTGATTGAGTCGTCGTCCAACCCACAGGTGTTGGCATTACTTGCGCAGTGGATGTCTGAACGCGGTTTGCCGCTCACTGACGTACGCACTGGCCATGAAACTCTCATAGAGATGTATCGCCGCATCACGGGGAGCCAGTCATGAGCGTGGCTCTGCGCGCACAATTACGTGCCGAAATGCAGTTGGTGATGCGTAATGGCGAGCAGATACTGCTCACGCTCGGCATTCCCATTTTGTTGCTCGTCTTTTTTGGCACGGTTGATGTGTTGCCCATCAACGATGTGGAAGAGACCGGCGATTTCTTGTTACCGGGAGTTTTAGCTCTTGCAATCATGTCCACGTCAATGGTGAGCCTTGGCATCGCAACTGGTTTTGAACGGTCATACCAAGTGTTGAAACGTTTGGGTGCCACTCCCCTTGGCCGTGGTCGTCTCGTTGTCGCAAAAATTCTCACGGTGTTTGTGGTGGAGATCATTCAATTAGCAGTACTCATTCCGATTGGTCTTGCCATTGGCTGGCGACCCGAAGGCGCGCTTTGGGCCTTGTCATTACTGGTGGTTCTCGGTGGCACAACGGCCTTTGCTGGTGTCGGTCTCACAATGGCGGGACGACTGCGGGGCGAAATCAACTTGGCAGCGCAAAACGGTTTTTATCTGCTGCTGTTGCTACTTGGAGGCATGATCATCCCGCTTGATGAATTACCTGGTCCACTCGCGGCTGTTGGACGAGTCTTGCCCTCTGGTGCACTTGCTGATCTCATGCATGAAACATTGAATAACACGGGAGACAAACCGTTGTTGTCATTACTCGTGTTGGCAGCATGGGCACTTGTTGCGCCACTTGTCGCAGCGCGAACCTTCCGTTGGAGCTAGCTCCTGAATCGTGTGGGTAAACGAACGGTAACTAGCGCTGTGGTTCTTCGACAGGCGGAGTTTTCTCGAACTGCTCCGTCACCTGTTCAAACGTAAGAGTGTCATCTTTTGGCGCATACGAATTGGTCTGCGCTTCATGGAAGCCCTTCGTAAATCGGTTGAAGAACAAGAAGATCATGACGAACCACATGAACACTGATCCACCAATTTTCATAATGGCTCCGGCTGCCTGTTGATCTGACAACACAGAAATGCCTCCCACTCGTACCGCGTGGTCGTAATGGTCGTACACAGAACCTTCTGCGAAAGTGAGCCACCCAGCAGGGATTGTCGGCAAGATAGACATCGCGAACACATACACCATCTGTGCGCCGTAACTGATACGCCAATCTTTACGAGGACTGCACAATGGCATCCACAACAACAATGATGAGAACACCAGCACAACGTGAATTGAATAATGAAGTGGTCCACCATCCGAGCTGCGATTCACCAAAGTGGGTGTGTGGCTTCCCATCACCACAGCGTTGTAAATAACAGCAGCTGTCACCGGTTTTGAGAGAAATCGTGCAGCACGCAACACCTTTCCGTCACCAATGAGCAAACGGAAGAACCAGTCAGGAGTCGCCATCAACGCAAGCGGCGGTACAAAATACGACAACGACATGTGTTGCAACATGTGCATTGAGTAGAGGTATTCCTCAGCGATGTCGTGCATCGGCCAGTCGGTTGACAGCCACAGCAGGACGATCATGATGATGAAAGCGCGACGCTGTCCTTTGGTGACAATCTCTCCATCGGTGATGACACGCGGTCCAAGAACTCGTGTCATGTAGACGTACGCGCCAATGAGGAAGGCCACAAGTAGCCACACCTCAATGTGCAATTGGAAACGCCAGGGGTCAGTGTTGATTTCTTGGGCTGTTGCGAGGAACATCACAACCCTCCTTCGTTGCTTTTAGCCGAAGAACTTGAAGGTCAGAAGTGCCCAGAGGTACACAAAGAGGCACAAACCAAGACCGGTGTAAAACAAGAATGCAAAGATTCGACTATCAAACTTCAAGTGCATGAAGTACGACACGACCATCACAAACTTCACAACCATCATGATGATGAGCGACGGCATAAACAACGGACCAAAGTCGATGTAATACGTTGATACCTCAAGCGCTGTGATCAGCGCCAAGATCAACGCAATCTTGATGTATCCGGCATCGGTCATGCCATGTTCGTGGCTGTCACCGTGTGCTTCAGTGTGTTGTTCTGTATCAGTACTCATGACGACTTCCTCAGGATCAAGATGGGATCAGGTACACAAGCGTGAAGATAACAATCCACACGATGTCAACAAAGTGCCAATACAAACCAACGAGTTCAACTGACTCAGCCTTGTTGCCTACTACTCGGTTCTTCTTAATGATGCCCACAGTGACGAGCAACATGATGATGCCCACAGACACGTGAACACCGTGGAAACCAGTGAGTGTGTAGAAGCTGGAGCTAAACAAACTGGTGGTGAAGCCCAATCCCTCACGATAGAACGCGGTGAATTCGTAAATCTGGCCACCAACGAATGTTGCACCAAGAATCGCTGTGACAGTCAGCCACAAGTTGGTACGACGGTCGTCGTTACGCTGCGCTGCGGTAACAGCCAACACCATTGTGAGCGATGACATCAACAGAACGAAGCTGCTGACCGATGTGAACGGGATGTCGTAAATCTGGTGTGGATGCGGGCCGTCTTTTACACGACCGCGGTACAGCATGTAGGTGGAGATAAGGCCACCGAACAACAAACATTCAGATCCGAGAAACAGCCACATCGCCAACTTGTTGTTTGACAAGCCAGTCGAGCCCTGGTGGGCAGAGTGACCGCTGGAGTGATCTGCGTGAACTGCTACATCAACCATGAGTCGTCAACTCCTTTGAAGGACCATCGTCATGCGATGTTCCCTCATAATCGAAATCTTCCGCCACTGATGGCTCAAGAACCCATCCAAAGATGGCAACAAGAACAACTGATGCGCCGATGATCATCGTCGGTACGCCGTAAATGACACCGAGGCCAAGAATGCCCACACCGGTAGCCAAGACAAATGGCCAGTACGACGGTGACGGCAAGTGAATGTGCGATTCACCGTTTGCTTCCTCTTCAGCCAAGATCTCTTCCGCAGTCTTAATCGGAGTCATGGTCTCAGTTGCATGATCTTCTTGATACTTACGGTGGAAGAACTCATCCAAGTGAGTCACCGTAGGAATGCGATCAAAGTTGTGTTCTTTCGGTGGGCTTGCGGTAATCCACTCAAGTGTGCGTGCATCCCACGGATCAAGCGGAGCTTTGGGCTCTTTCTTCGAAGTCCACAAAACGTTGATGAAGAAGACCAAGACACCGATCGCGAGAACAAATGAACCGACTGACGCAATCATGTTCCAGAAACCAAGGTCAAAGAAACCTTCTCCTGCGCGATTCTCTGTCCACTGGTACATACGACGTGGCTGGCCTTGCAGACCAAGAATGTGCATCGGACCAAAGGTCATATTCATACCTATGAACATCAACCAGAAGTTCCAGGAGCCAAGGCGTTCGTTGAGACGCTTGCCAAATATCTTTGGCCACCAGTAGTAGAAGCCTGCGAACAAACCAAACACCATTCCACCAAAGAGCACATAGTGGAAGTGCGCGACGATGTAGTAGGTGTCAGTTTGCTGTGTGTCAGAAGGTGCAACCGAGTGAGTTACGCCTGAAAGACCACCGAAAGTGAACAACACAACGAGTCCGATCGCGAACTTCATGGGAGCAGCGAACCAAATCTTTCCGCCCCACATAGTGAGTGTCCAGTTGAATATCTTCACGCCAGTCGGAATCGCAATTGCCATTGTTGCGACGGAGAACACCGCAACAGATACGGGTCCAAGACCCGAGGCAAACATGTGGTGAGCCCACACACCGAAACCAACGAGACCAATTGCTGCTCCAGAGAACACCACAAACGGATACCCGAACAAAGGTTTTCGGGAGAACGTCGGCAAGATCTCCGACACAATTCCGAACGCAGGTAGTACCAAGATGTACACCTCGGGGTGACCAAATATCCAGAATAAGTGTTGCCAGAGTAACGGGTCTGCTCCTTGTGCAACATCGAAGAAGGTCGCTCCGAACGATCGTTGGAACATCAACAACGCGAGCGCAACGGTGATCACTGGCAATGAGAACACGAGCAAGAACTGCACGACGAGCATCATCCACGAGAACACCGGCATCTTCATCAGCGACAAGCCAGGAGCGCGCATGTTCAACACGGTGACAATCAGGTTGATTGAGCCAATTAGTGAACCAATACCAGCAATCTGTAGACCAATCACCCAGAAGTCAACGCCATTGCTCGGCGAGAAAATTGGACCTGAGTTTGGTGCGTACATGAACCAACCACCGTCAGCTGCGCCACCCAAGAACCATGCAAGGTTCAAGATGATGCCACCAGTGAGTGTGAGCCACACAGCGAGTGCGTTCATGCGAGGGAACGCAACGTCTCGTGCACCCAACTGCAACGGCAAGAAATAGTTAGCAAATGCGTTTGCCGTAGGCATCGCGAACAAGAACACCATTGTGGTGCCATGCATCGTGAACATCTGGTTGTACACGCTTGCGTTTAAGACCTTGCCCTCTGCGCTAGCAAGTTGTAAACGAATAAGAAGTGCTTCCACGCCACCCACGACTAGGAAGAACATTCCCATGACGCCGTAAATGATGCCGATCTTTTTGTGGTCAACGGTGAACAACCATGACTTCCACCCTGTGGTGGTGACTGGTCGTTTCAACGCGCCAAGGCTGCTCGAAGGTGTCACCGTCGCTGGAACAGACGGTGCACCCGGAACTGCCGGCGTGGCTTCTGGTCTTTCAATGATCGCCATAACGTTCTCCGATCACCTCAGGGTTAGTAGGTAGGCGACAAGCTTATCGATGTCATCCTCAGTGAGATTGAGGTTGGGCATACCGCGGTACTTACCGTCGGTTGGTTCCAACTTCTCAGGATTGGCATACATCGGTTTCATGACGGGCGCATTACGCAGCCACGCACGAAGATCAGTTGTGTTGAGACAGTCTTCTGTTACTCCGGCGAGGTACTTCGTACCGAATTCGCTAGACGATGCACCCCACACATCTTCACGACACTTTTTGTTCACAAGATCAAACATCGCACCTGCAAATGTGTTGCGTGCCATGAACTTCGTCAAGTTTGGTGCAGCGCCGGCGTACACGTTGTCTTCAGGTGCAGCAATAGCTGGAGTTCCATCAGCACGCTTCAAACCGTTTACTTGGTGACAACGCACGCACTGATTGAGGAACACTTCTTCACCTTGCTTGGCAAGAGTGTCTTTCGCTGGAGCGTTGTAGTCAGCCAACTGGTTCTTCACCCACGCGGCAAAATCTTCTTTCGAAAGTGCAACCACTTCCATACGCATGTTTGCGTGCGACAAACCGCAAAACTCCGCGCACTGACCGGCATAAATGCCTGGCTCATCTGCTTCCATACGCAACAAATGGATACGACCCGGGACCGCGTCTTTCTTACCGTTCAACGCTGGTACCCAGAATGAGTGAATCACGTCGCGACTTGTTTCGCGCAACAACACTTTTGTTCCCGCAGGGATCACCATCTGGCCAGACGTAATGATCGGCTGTGCCACTCCGTACTCTTCTTGAATCGGATAGTCGTATTCCCACCACCACTGTTGACCAGTGACGTTGATGATCATTTCGGTGTCTTTGTCTTCTGCAAGATCAAAAATGCCTCGCACAGTGAAAACACCAACAACACTCAAAATGAGTGCAGGAATGATTGTCAGCGTTACTTCCAATGCGGGCTTACCATGTGTTTGCTTCGGAATGGGCTGGCCACGGTCACGGAATTTCACCATGACAACGGCGAAGAGCGCCAACATGATGACTCCCACAACACCTGCGATGGGGAACACCAACCAGTTGAGGTTGTCGATCTTTTCAGCGTTCGGACCTTTTGGCTGCCATGTGTCTTGTGGTGCGTTTTTTGCACAACCGGCAAGGAATGCAACTCCAAGCACTCCAGCAAGTGCGGTAAGACGGCGAGGAGACATCATCCTTTTCATCACGGCACCACCACTTCAATTGCATCATCAATGCCAGGAACGACAAGTTCATACGGACCAGCAACTGATGATTGTTTCTTAATGTTCACCACAAGCACATTTTCCTGATCTTCGCCTGTCATCTGTGTACAGGTGTAGAGCTTCTCTTCCACGCCCGTTTCCGCCACGACCTCTGTGCCAAGCGTCAACTTCAATCGACGATCCTCTGCATCTTTGTTACGGAACAAGATGGATACATCGTTTGCCTTTGGAATGGTGACATAACGAGTTGGTTCAGGGAAACCAATCATCTCTGCCCGTAGCTTGCCATCTTCAAGAATCACCGTTGCGGTGACACCACTGCGAAGAGGCACGCGGTTGTTTGCAAGTTTGTCGAAATACTTTGACTTTTCCTCGCCACATTCTTTGTGCGCGAAGTGATCTTCTGCGCTTGCCTCAGCAAGTTGACTGCGCTCACCACTAAGGGCTGTTGCAACTCCACCGGCAATCAAGGCGACACCGGCGACAGCAGCAAGCACTGCGACAATTTTCCCGCGGAAGTTTGGTTTGAAGGCATTCAGAAATCCGACGAGCAACACGGCAGACGCGATGATGATGAACAAGATGGCACCAGCAGATTTATCCATCGCCAACATGATTCGTGAGAACGAAAATGCAATTACGCCCGCACCAATTGCAGCAAAAATCGGCAACTCGAGAGGATTCAGTGCGCGTTCACGAATGAATGCATTGAACTTGTTATCTGCAGATGCACCTTCTGCCCAATCTTGAACAAGCCATTCGATTGCACCAAGTGCAAGCACGCCGAGACCGATGAGAAACACCATTGCCACCGACGCAAGACCAACGACCATGAGTGCAACACCAAGTGCACACACCAGTGGCCACACGCTGTTGGACAGTGGTTGCGACGCTGCACCAGTTGCATCTTCGATCGTGTCGGCCTCTGCATCACGGTTGAACAACGTGACACCAGCGAGTGTGCCCGCAACGAGAACAACTGTTCCAAGTGCGATAGCGCCGAGGTCGTTCGGTGTTACGAACAACAGGTACAGCACAAAACTGACAACAGCTCCAGCTGTTAGTCCGAGGAAGTATTTGGAAGCTCCAGTAAACATCGTTGCCCTACTTCTGTACGTACACAACAAACCACACTGCTGTGAAAATCGCAGTGATCGCATACCAATACAACGCGTGCGATGAGAAGACGTCGGTACTAGTACCACGACCTCCAATCGAACGAAACAGCGCAACAGCAGTGAACACCATGCCGAGCACAACCAAAACAATCATCGTTCCGGTGATCGCATAGAACATGGTCTGATACGCACCGTCTGCAATACCAACATCAAACTGCAGATAAATCGCAATCTGCGCATTGATAATCGCTGCGCCAATGATGAAACACACCGCGAGTGCGAGATTCACGTGTGCGGTGTCACGACGCTTTGCTGCATACACAGCCCACTGTGCCATGACGCAACCAATGAAGAATGTTGAGAACATTGTGTTGGCAGCAACTTCAGGGATGTGCAGGTTTTCTGGCAACCAATCTTTGATGAGTTTCAATCCATCAGATGATTCACGTACTGGAGCGGCTGCGCGGAAACGTAACCAGATTGCAAGCATGCCGGCCATCAACATGGCGACTACTGCGGATGCGGCGGTAGTTGCCACCAACATATGGCGCTTTGGCGCTGGTGCGTGAGCTGCAGGCAATGCGATGGTCATGCTGATACCTCTGGTGAAGAAGGCTTGACGTCACGAAGTGGTTCGGGCGAACCAACAACAGACAATTCAACGAAGTTGTTAATAGGTGCCGGTGATGACGTTGCCCATTCGAGTGTGTTGCCATCCCACGGATCGTCGCCAGCTACGTCACCGCTACGGAAACTCTTTGCTGCGAGCAAGATGAACGCAATAACCGACAATGCGAACACACCATGACCAATTGTGGCGAGAGCGTTCCACAATTCTGATGGTCCTTCGTATTCAAAGCGACCAAGAGCATTTGCTGGTTGATCAGCAAAGCCTGCGATATAATACGGGAACGAGGCAAGGACAGTGCCAATCAATGCCAAACCAGCAAGTGGCAACACCTTCTTCTCAGGAAGCATGCGACCCCACAACTTTGGTCCCCAATAGGAAACGGCGCCCATTCCGGCCATAACGGTTCCGTAAACGATGTAAGTGAGAACGCCTTCGTCAAACACGGTTCCGGCTAGACCTGCATCGAGGAAGCAATACAGTGCTTTACCAGCAAGTCCGACGAGAATCATGCCAACACCGAGGAACGCAAAAACGAACGGCGCGTTGATCCGCACCTTTCCGGTCTTCAATGCCAGAAGTGACAACGCAAGTGCGACGAATGCACCAAGCAGTGGCAACACATTGAAAAAGCCCCACAAAATGAGACTCTTAATTACGTCACCAGCAGAACCATCCCAACGCCACGGATGCTGACTCTGGGTCACCGCACCCAGCGCCGCAATGGAAATGAGACCAAGTCCAACTAACACGATCGGACGCAATGGCTGACGAGTGCGCGCAGCAACTGGCGCAATTTCTGTCAACAGACCAATAGCCATGATCGCAAACACGATGGTTTGTGGCTGCGTGAATGCCCAATCGATCCAATCCCATGTGCCATCGGCGCCGCCAAATGCAACTGATGCGTGCTCGTTATCCACATAGAGATATATCAGCGCGCCAATAAGAACAGGCAACGAAAGAATGTTGGAAATTGCTCCAACCATCGCAGACCACGCAAATGTCGGGACACGCATCATGTCCATTCCGGGAGCGCGCGACGTGAGAATTGTTGTAGCCACTGGAATGCTCGCCGCAATAAGGCCAACTGCTGTAAGTGCAAGACCCAGCAGATACATGGTGACAAAGTTCTGATCGCTACCTGTTGGACCACCGCCAGCTGATACTGAGATCACCACAAGTGCGACACCAAAAAACCAAGACCACACGCCAAACTGCGCAAGGCGTGGCAATGACAATGCGCGAGCACCAACTTGTAGTGGGACAACAGCGATTGCAATACCAATAAACAACGGTGCGAGAGCGATGTATACCAACACGAAACGGAACATCGAAATGAACTGGGTCTCTGCGCCGGCAGAAATAATTGAACTTGAGTCAGCAGTAATGCGCTCAAGGCCCACAAGCACGCCAAGCACGCCAGCTGCAATTGCACCGATTCCAGAGAGTGTCAAAAACAGACGACCAATCTTTTTGTGGTCGCTACTTGTTAACCAGTCTGCAACTGCAACCAAAAAAGAAGAACGCACCAAAGAACCGTCTCCCGATCCGAGCGATGCGCCCGCGTGCGTGTCAATGGTGGTCATCGAATAAAGCTCTCCTGCACCCGCCTGACAATCCACAGGGGATTCCCAGAGGGCCTACAAATACATCACAACACTAATCACCAGCCCCACGAAAACAGGAAATCACAAGAGTCCTCTCGGCAGTTGTCACACTGGCCCGGACACTGATTTCTCCCGCCCCGTATGTGCGTAAGTTCACGTGCGTATGTGCCCGCAGTCGCAGGGTCTAGCCAACAAGAACGTCGACGGTCAACATGATGAAGAGCAACGACAAATAGGTGATAGAGAAGGTGAATAACTGCATCGACCCGCGATCTGTTGGGCGACGAGATAGTGCAATTGTGCCCACAAGGAACGCCGCCCCAAGAACTCCCGCTGAAATGCCATAAATCCAGCCCAAATCACTGACGGGGAACATGAGGAAACTGGTCGCCACCGTGACGACGGTGTAGGCAATCATCGAACGAATGGCTTTGTGCTGTTCAACTACAACAGGCAGCATCGGCACTCCGGCGGCGCGATAGTCATCGGCATGGCGAATCGCAAGAGCCCAAAAATGGGGCGGGGTCCAGAAAAAGATGACAGCAAAGAGGACCCACGGGGCCCAGGCGAGTGAATCGGTGACTGCCGCCCAGCCCACGAGAACCGGCATCGCACCCGCGGCACCGCCAATCACAATGTTTTGGGTACTCGTGCGCTTCAACCACAGGGTGTAGACGAAGACATAAAAAAGGGTGGCAGAGATCGCGAGGATGGCGGCCAACAGATTGGCTCCGACCCACAACACTGTAAATGCGGCGATTTCCAAGAAAATCGCAAAAGTCAGTCCGCTTCGTGGCGCAATTAACCCTGTTACGAGGGGACGATGTTTGGTGCGCTCCATGAGGGCATCAATGTCACGATCGACATACATGTTGATCGCATTCGCCCCGCCCGCAGCAAGAGTGCCGCCGATCAAGGTGATGACAATCAGCCACCAGTCGGGCCAGCCATCGTCAGCCAGCACCATCGTCGGCACTGTCGTGACCAGCAACAGCTCCACAACACGCAATTTCATAAGGGCGATGTAGCCACCAAGAACACTGCGTGGTGCACGGCCGCCTGAATGCGATCCCACTTTCATCACCCGGGAGGGAACAAGAGGTCGAACATTCAGTGACACGGCATCTCATCGTATGGGGGGTATGCAAAAACGACCAATCGCGAGAGAATGATTTCGTGAGTCCCTTGACATCTCCTGCTGTGCGTCCGGTGGAAACCGAACAGCATTCGACTGATGAGTCGGTGGAACAGGACAAACCATGGATTGTGATCGTCTGGAATGACCCGATCAATCTCATGTCGTACGTGACGTTCGTACTGCAAAAACTCTTTGGCTACAGCCTGGAAAAGGCAACCGAGTTAATGCTTGACGTGCATCACAAGGGTCGTGCGGTGGTGTCATCGGGAACCCGCGAAAAAGCAGAGATGGACGTCTATCGCCTCCACGACCACGGACTGTGGGCCACGTTGGAACAGGAGTCATAAGTGGGTCGCAGACGCCGATCGGGTGGGCCCATTCAGCGCAATCGCGATGGTCAATATGAATTGTTGATCACTCCTGATGAGCGCGACGTGTTTCTTGATTTGTTGAATCAATTCGAACTTTTGGTGCGCGAGCCCACAAATCCGGCCGTGCGACGACTATTTCCCACTGCCTATGTCGATGATGTCGAGCGCAATGCTGAATACGTGAAATACATGCACGATGAACTGCTTGCATCAAAGCAAGCACAGATTGCCGTGGCTCGTGCGGTGTTAACGACTGAAGAATCGC
>Ga0169931_10007387_pt1 | contig 16298 bp, 27 predicted proteins | sample Kivu_15m_20L_FD_129675 | JGI IMG/M metagenome (GOLD analysis project Ga0169931, IMG submission 129675) | Freshwater microbial communities from Lake Kivu, Western Province, Rwanda to study Microbial Dark Matter (Phase II) - Kivu_15m_20L... | ecosystem: Environmental > Aquatic > Freshwater > Lake...
GAACAGGCCGGTGAGGGTGGCGTCGAACAGCATCGGGAAGCCGGGCACCACCCCCACGGCTGCGGCCGTGTTGGCTGCGGTGATGTGGCAGGCGATGGGGCCGAACACGCCGCTGGCGCCGGCCGCCCCGGCAGGCCCTGCCGAACCCGTCAGCGAAGCCAGCGTCACCAGGTCCAGCCAGGTGCCGGAGCCCACGACCCGCCACTGCACATGGGTGGCGTTGGTTTGCAGCTCGACACTGGGCCCGGCCGCGCCAGCTGCGCCTGGCGCGCCATCTGCCCCCGCCGGACCGGCCGGGCCACGAAACGCCAACGGCGCCGACCAGTTGCCCGCTGCTCCCTCACGGAAGTACAGATCGCCGGTGTCGGTGGCCAGGTACGAGAAACCCACCGCCTCGGCGTCGTAGGCACTGCGTCCCGCCAGTGCCCCCTGGGCATCCACCGTGAAGCTCTCCCCAGGCGCCCCAGCCGGACCCGCCGCCCCAGCCGGACCGGTCAGCGAAGCCAGCGTCACCAGATCCGTCCAGGGCACAGTCCCCACCACCCGCCATTGCACATGGGTGGCGCTGGTCTGAAGCTCGATGGCAGGGCCAGCGGCGCCGGCGGCCCCCGGAGCCCCGGCCGCGCCGGCCGGCCCGGTGAGCGTGGTCAACGGCACCAGATTCAGCCAGATGCCGGAACCCACCACCCGCCACTGCACATGGGTGGCGTTGGCCTGCAGTTCCACGGACGCGCCCGCCGCCCCGTCCGCGCCTGGAGCCCCGGCCCCGCCCTGCGGACCAGCCGGACCAGCCGGACCAGCCGGACCGACATACGGGATCCCGGCGCTCCACGCGCCAACTCCCGCCTGCTTGATGTAGATGTTGCCGTTGTCGGTGGCAAGAAAGACGAAGCCCTCGGGCTCGTTGTCATAGGTGCTGCGGGTGGAGAGCAGCCCGGCGGCGTTCACCGCCAGTCCAGAGCCTCCGCCGCCAGAGGCCCCCCCTACGAACACGAGGCCGCCGTTCAACAGGAAGCACTTCATCGACAACGATCCCATCCTGGCCACTGGCCACCACAGGGTACGGATGGGGACTGGAAGGAAATGGCCACCGGCCTGCGGCCGGTTCACGCACCTGACGCCACTTGACCCTTGCGGGCCGGGGGTCGCAAACGGGACGATCCAGCCTCTCGGCAAGAGGTTGAACCACAGATCCTACCCTCCCCTGTGAACTGCCGTTGATGCCTGTGGCCTTCACCGCTGACGACGCCCGACCGTTTCGCAGCGCCGGCAGCGGCGGCCAGCGCGGCCGGCCCAGCACCACCATCGACCAGGGCGCCCGCAGCAGGGCGCTGGTTGCGGCGCGGCGCTACCGCAACCAGCGGGAGAACCGCCCAGAAGGTGGCGGCCGTGGCCCGGTACGCACCTCGGTGATGGATCGCGGTGAGCTGATCGCCCGCCGCGCCGCTCAAGCCCGTGATGATCGCCAGCGGGATGCCATCAACCTGGCGCCACTGGATCGCGGTTGAGCACCGCCTGCGTCCGTCCGCGCCGCATCCGTTTGCAGAACGCCTCCACCAGGCGGTTCAGTTCATCGAGGCTGCGGTACTCCTGTCGGAAGCGCCAGCGCTCGATCACCTCGTAGGCGCCGGGCCCCTCCAGTGGGGCCACCCGGATCACCTCATTCGGCGCCACATCCCGCAGGGACGTGCGGCTGAACAGCCAGGGGCTTCGGTAGCGAGACCACGCCTCGGCCTTCTGGCAGCCGTAGCGCCGCCGCTGCCGCTGGCCGATGCTGTCCTGGTTGGCAGCACGGTTGGCTTCCGCCATCAACTTCGCCGCCGAGTGACGGGTGTGAAGGCGATCAGGACCCCACAGCTCCTGGAAGCGCAGCAACTGGCGAGGCGAATGGAGATGCCTGGGGCGTTCCATTGGCTTCAACGAGAACGTCACGGACAGGGTGCGGGGTGCCTTCAGCCCAGGGATCGCCGTCGTCGTCGTCGGGTTCCACCCCCTAAGTGGCCTCAGCCCACTGGCGGAACAGGCGCCACAGCAGCGGCCCATCCGCCTCGCGCAGCTTCTTGCCGTCGTTGAACAGCTCCTGGCCGAACAGCTCCAGCTGCTCGATCGTGGCCAGCCCCTCACTCCAGATCCTGAACTCCTCCTCATCCAGCTGCAGGATCCGCTCCTTCAGGCCCCCAGGGCCTGCGTTGACCCGCCTGTGGATCGAACGTCGCAGGGCCTCGTCTTTGAGCTTCTGCTCTCGCTCGGCCTTCTCTGCCGCTCTCCGCTGCTGCACCAGTTGCTTGCGCCGGCCTCTCTTCTCGGCTTCTGCCGGATGCTCCGCATCCCAGCCCGCCAGCCGTACCGCCACCTTTTCCGCCTTGCAGGCCTTGGTGCGCCGCAGGGCCGCCGCCGCCGCCTGCCGGTGCAGCCGCTCCGCTTCCAGCTCCAGCTGCCGCGTCCGCTCCCGTAGCTCCCGCTCTTCCTCGCTGATCCACATCTCCTGCAGCTCGAACGAAAGCCTCGGCCGCTTGCCGCAGGCACCGGCTTCGATCCACTGCTGCATCACGTTGCGGTCGTAGCCGGTGACCGGATGCTGGGCCGACAGCTGGGCGAACTCCCGCGCCGCCTTCTCCTTGCGCTCCTCGACCCTCTGAAACCGCTTGGTCTGCTCAGCCTCGGCGTAGGCGCGGAAGTCAGGGTTTTCCATCTTCAGCATCGCCGGGAAGTCGTCGTCCATCCACATCAGAGATTCACCGGCATGTTTGGCGCCAAGTCCGTACCCGAAGCGGTAGGCGGAGGCGAACATCACCGCCGCCGGCGACGATCCAGCCACAGCAGCAGGTGCCAGGCCCGCCGCTCCCAGGCCCACCGCCGAGGCGCCCGCCATCCCGCCAGCCGGTAGCGACGGATGGCCGAGGTGATTTCATGCACTCGAAACTCAGCGAGGATCCACCAGGGCCGCAGGCCCAGCGGCGGCTTGCGGCATTGGCGGATCACCTCTTCGTCCATGGCCCTGAGCTGCAGCGATTGGGTGTCGTTCATGGCGCCAGCAGGGCTTTTGTGTGCAGGTTCGACTCGTACCACTGGGCGATCTGTGGCGCCCAGGCATAAAACTCGGGCACCATCAGGTTGGCCAGTCCCCTGATTTCATCCTGGGCGTCGAGCTTGCCGCGCACCGACAGAAAGTGCATCAGCGACCGCATGTTGAAGCTGAGAACGAAGTGCTGCCGAATTGCATAGGGGCAGTTGGCGCGGGCATGCTCCTCGGCCCAACCCTCGTTGATCAGCTGGGCGTAGTCGTGGGCGAACTGCAGCGCCCTGGAATGCTGCTTGGCGACTTGCTCCGCGTGGGCGGTGTACTTCTTCCCCTCCCGGTTGCTGTAGTTGCCGACGGGACGGAAGTAGAACACCTCCTCGACCGTGCGGACGCCTGTGGCCACATCAATAATGCGCTGGCCGGTATAACGGCCAGACTGCACATCGAAGCTGGCGATGCGATGGGTGCGCGCCTGCTGCATCACGTCATGCGGGAAGCCACAGACGTTGAAGCTGATCTGCGGGTGCTCCAGCGGGCCGTAGTGGCCGCGCTTGCCCTCCAGCAGCCGCCGCACCGCAATCTCCCCGCAGGTGTCCTCTGGCGGCAGAGTGGCGTTCCAGACGGTGTTCTCGGAGTAGTCCTGATGCAGCGCCCGGTAGATCAGGCGCTGCGGTTCAGGCGTGGCCGCCAGGGTGACCACCCTGAAGAGAGGATCCAGCATGGATTCACTGCAGAAAGATGTACGTGAGCAAGGACGATCCCGGCGCGCCGCAGACGCTGGGCCAGTAGTGCATCAGATGCTCAATCTTGTCAGCGCTGTGATCGAAGATGATCCAGTTTGACGGATGCAGGGCATTGGGCTCTAGCACCCTGTTGACCCAGTCGGCCACGTCCTGGCGCTCGGCTTTGGCGTAAACAGATGCCGAACACTTGCGGGCAGCGATGGCGGGGCGATCGACAAGGTTGGAATGACGCAGCACCAAAAGCCCCCAGCCTGACGGACCTCTTCCGCCAGGCTGGAATGGCCGGCCCCGCGCCCCAGGTCCAGCCGCACACTGCAGTGGTGGTGGCACCACACCGAAGTGGACAGCGCCTCCCTGTGTGGTTTGGCCCGCTCGCGCCCATCGAGGTGGGCGCTGACGATCGATTCCAGCAGGTAGAGGTCGATCATCAGGCCGCCACCAGCACCCGGCCTTCGGCCACCACTGGCTCCTCGGCCGGGGCCTCAGAGCCAGCCTCGCTGGCGTCCTGGCCCATGAGCGCCAGGCGCAGGGCGCCATTATTGCGGTTGAGCACCAGCTGGAACTGGTCCCCCGGCTTGGCCCCCACCTGGCGCATGTAGGACCTGCCGATCATCAGGTTGCCGTTGAACTGCACCGTGGCGATGAAACTCAGCTTGCGGCCGATCGGCTTGCCCTCGCCAGAGCCCATCGGCAGGCCCTGGGCTTCAAGAAGGGCGGCGTAGAACCTCGTGAAATTGAGGCGCTCACTGCCGTCCTTCTTGTAGGAAAAGTAGCCAGCGGCGCGCACCAGCTCCGACTTGGTGGCGCTGGTGCGCGCCTTGACGAGATCGAGAAGTTCTTTGCCTTTGAGCACGGGAATGAATCGTGGACTTCAGCACCACTCTATCAACCTCAGTTCACATAGCGCCAGAGCCGACCTCCAATTCTCCGGTCCTCGGACGATAACCGGACTGCCAGGCTTTGCGGGCTTCTGCATTGGCCTGCTCCCGTGTCAGGCCCCAGAGAGACAGGGTCCGCTGCAACTTGCCGTGCAGGACACCCGTTGGATCCTCGGGATCTTCCGATGGTCCATAGCGATGCAGCAGGCGCGCCACATCAATGATCGCCTCGATGTCCGGCCGCTCCTGGGCCAGCAGCCGATCAACGAGATCAGCATCCTGCTGGCGAATCGCCGCCAGCATCTTGAAGCGGGACAGCTGCTGACGACCTGCCTCCAGCAGTCGCCGCTGCTCGGCCACATCACGCGGCAGCACCGTTGCCCTCCGGGAAACTGATGACCATCGGCCTCCATTCGGTTTCCCCGCCGCGCACGAACAGGGCCTGGGGCTGGCCGTCGGGACCTTCCCGGTAGGCCTTTGGTCCACTCCAGCCAGATTCGTCCTTGGCCTTGAGCAGGCCAGCGGCACGGGCGATCAGCCGGGAAGCGATCACCGGGATCTGGGCCTTCTCCTCACTGCCGTTGGAGATCCGCTCATCGAACGCACGGCCTTCCAGGGCGCCATCGGAAGAGTGATTCCCCTCCGGGGGCGGCGCCTGGGGCCGCTCAATGTAGACCTTCAGGGCATCTTCCTCCTCGGCCATGTCGTATTCGGTCCCGAAGCGCATGTCGTCGAACACCACCCCAGCATTGCCGAAGGGCCGGGTGCTCAGGGCGTAGCGGGCCTTGGCGCGGGCGATCTCGGTCCACAGCTTCTGGGTGACGCAATCACGGCCCCATTCAGTGCCCAGCGTCCGCATCAGATGCCGGGGTGTCGGGTTACCCGGCACCTTCTGCAGCGGCAGTTCCTTCAGGGCCGGATCGGTGACCAGTTGCCTGGCCACCAATGGATCGATGCCGCACTCCGCCAGGAAGGTGATGATCATGCGCCGCATCGGCTCGGCAAACGAAATCACCGTCCAGCCCTTGGCCTCCAGGGCTGCGGCGATGGACGACTTGCCGCAGCCGGGGCGCGGCGAATAGAGCGAAATGATGCGCTTCATTGCTGGTTGCTGAAGGGGCTGAGGTAGCGGGCGATCGCCGGGCTGGGCGCGACGTTCCAGGCCGGATCCGCCGGCCGGGGTGGTTGGGCCATCGCCTGGGCCTGCATGCGCTCAGAGAGACGCAGGTTGGCTGCATCGACGCTGGTATCCACCAGCTCGCGCAGGTAGAGCGGCGCCACGACAGCAAAGCGCTCCGGGCCAACGGCGCTCTCCAGTGCCTCGACCACCAGGGCGATCTGGGCGCAGGAGGAGCGGGCCGCCGCCGTGAAGTCATCGAGCCACTGCTGCTCGATGGCGTTGATGCTCGGCATCGCGCCGTCAGGGGACTGGGGGGATTGCATCGGACTCACAGGGCGGGACGGACTTGACGCGGATCAGCCACAGGGCGCTGGCCTCCGGGGGCCTGGCCCCTGGCGGCGGCCCGCTGCAGGAAGACGTTGCGCAGCTCGTTGCCACGGCTGATCAGCTCGGCCGCTTCGGCGCCCAGGTCGCCGCCCACCGGCAACGGACCCAGCGGCGTAGCGGGCTGACGCGGCGCCAGAGCGCCGACGATCTCCTCCATCAGCTCGACCTTGTTGGCCAGCTCCTGCACCCGGCGAGCCACTTCGATGACACCGCCGCCGTGGCTTTCGACCCGGCTGGCCATCTCATTGGCCCAGGGCGTCATCTGCTGGATCGTCTCGGTGAGCGAGGCCACCTGCTCCTGCATGGCTTCAACCTGGATCGCGCCCTTCTTCCAGGCCTCGAACTCCTCCAGGCCGCAGCGGACCGTGGCATCGAGTTCCTCGCCCTCGGCGGCGAGCCGATCGACCAGTTCCTGGCGCCAGTTCCCCGTCTCCGCCAGAGTCGCGTCCACCTCCTCGCGCCAGGTCAGCTGGTCCTCCACCAGCGCCTTGCGCCACTCCTCCAGGCCGTTGCGGGTCTCCATCCACTCGTCGGAGAGCGCCATCTGGAAGGCGTCCTGAATCGCCTTGGCGTCCCCGCAATGGCTCGCCAGCGTCCCCAACCAGCGGCTTTCGAGGTTGCCGACGCGGGAATGCAGCTGACGGCTGACATCACTGACATCCCGGCGAGCAGCCTGCAGCAGGCCGTCCCAGAGGTTGAGGTGCTCGCCCTCCCCGTTCACCTCTGGGGATTCCAGTTCACTGGCGCTGCGGCCCCTGGGCCCTACGGGGCCCGGCGGCCCCGGTTCGCCCGGCGGTCCGGTGAACGAAAAGCGCAAAAAGCGGCCGGGGCGCAACACCCGTTTGGCCAGCAGACCAGCCCCCACGCCAAGCGCGGCGGCCAACAACGGATCCATGAAGAACGTGCAGTCTGGTGCGCAGACCAGCGTACAGGCACTTCGGTGCCTAGGCGCTCACTTCGCTACTCACCGTGGAAGAAGGTGGCCGTTTCCACGCCACTTCACTGATCAACTTGCGCGCCATCGGCCCATCGTGGCTGTTGGCCGCATGCAGAAACGCTTCACCGGCGAAACGGGGCACGTACTTGCGCGGTGTCGGCCGCCCGATCGCATCGCTCATGGCCGCCGTCCTCCCACCAAAGTGCCGCCGAGGGCACCCCGATTCTCCGGGGTAAAGCGACCCACCGCCCATGGATCGTCATCGGCCACCTGGTTGATGGCCCCCACATCCCCGCTGCCCAGGCCGCGCCGCTGCAGCTCCCTCTCTGCCAGGCCAGAATTGGCCTGGGCCCACTGGATCAACCCCTGGTTCTGCCCCCAGGTGCTGCGCTGGTTCTGATCGGCACTGGAGGTGTCAGCGCGCCAGTCCATCGCCACCAGCGGCCGGGGGGCCGGCTCGCTGGTGGCTTCGCCGCTCAACGGCTGATAGCCGCTGTTGCCACCGGCGCTGCGGCCGAACACCGCCACCGGACTGTCGGTGCGCCAGCCGCCGTCCTCCCCCTGCCAGCGGCCGGTGAAGCCGTAGTCCAGGTAGGCCTTCGGCACCTGGCGCCGGCCCTTCAGACCCAGGTGGACATGGGTGCCGTGGCCCTTGGGATCGGACGCTGGCCCGTACAGCTCATCGAGGATGCCCAGCTCCCGGAAGCGGTTCTCCAGCCGCTTCTTGCGCTCGACCCAATGGACGGGATCCCCGCCCTCATATTCCGGTGTGTAGTCGGGCCGCCAATCGCGCAGATCGAGCGCCTGATCGCTGTAGTGCAAGCTGTCGGGCGAATGGCCGCCAGTGATCTTCCTGCCGCTGAAATAACTATGCTCAGCCGGTGTGATTCCGATCTTGCGGGCATACTCGCCCAGCGCGATGATGTCGAGATCGATGAGCGCCAACCGCTTGATCCGCCCTACGCCCTGACAGGGTACGGGGGCGCGCCCTCGGGATCGAGCTGCTGCCGCTTGAACACCAGCACCACCCGATCGCCGGCATCCCCCAGGTCCATGCGGGTTTCGATCGGCCCAAGGCCGAAAAAGCACTCCCCGTCCAGGTAGAACCACTCGTTGCCCGCCTGCTCCACGGCGCCGATGCGGCCAGTCAGCGGCAGCACGTCGCTCACCCCAGCCGACCGGCCCAGCCCCAGGTGATCCCCCAGGGCTTTGGCCAGGCCGGCCTCCTGCTTGGCCGCCAGACCAGTGGCCACCTGACGGGTAAGAGCATCCGGCAAGGACCCCAGCCGTTTCCAGGATTCCTCCAGCTCGAAGCGCCCCACGGCTCAGCTCACCGGCGCTTGCATCCGGGGCGGCAGCAGGGGGCCACCGCAGACCACCGGTACACCGAGCATGTCGGTGGCGAAGGCTTCATGGCGTTCCCGTTCACTCAAAACGAGCGTCCAGGCATAACGCAGAGCCTGCTTCAGTTCGTCCTCGCTGCTGTCAGCGACGGAGAAATCCGCCGCCCGAAGCAGGAGTTCGTTCTCCAACTTAAGTGGCATGTGTCGACCTGGGCGATTGAGTTCAGTGTACGGAGTGCCTCCATTTCCATGCTTTATGCAGTCCGCTGCGTCTCCAGTGAATGGCGCAGCTTGTTCAACGCCCTCCCGTGCGCCTTGCGCACCGAGTCCCGATGCACCCCCATCCGGGTGGCCACCGCCTGGAAGCTGTCGCCCCGCACCGTGACCGCCTGGACCACCTCCCGTTCCCTGGGCTCCAGGGCTTCCAGGGCCAGCTCCAGGCGCTCCGCCTCCGCCGCCTGTTGCACCTGATCCCACAGACTGACGGCCTCGTTGTCACTGACAACCGAACCCAGCGACCAGGATTCGTCATCACCACAGGTGGCATCGAGGCTGCGGGCGTTGGCCATCGCCTCCATCTGGAACGCCCGCTCCAGCTCCGCCCGTGTCACCACATGGCTGGCGGTGGAGCAGCGCTCGGCCGCCAGGTCGAGATCAGGGCGCTCCATCTGGGCTAGCACCAACCGGGCCCGCTCCACCGTCGAGGCCATCTGGTGCGGCAGCGGGATGGCGTAGCGATCGCGGCGTGAACGCTGGATCGCCTGCCTGACCCACCACGTCGCGTAGGTGGTGAACGAATAGCCCAGTTCCGGTCGGAACTTGATGGCGGCCTTCATCAACCCTTCGCTGCCCAGCTGCATCAGATCGTCCTGGCCAATCGCTCCGGCGACGTCCTGACGCTTCGCCACCATTTGGGCCACCAGTCGCAGATTGCCGCTGACCAGGCGATCGAACGCCCGCCGGCCCCGCTTCTGCACCAACGGCGGCGCCCCATCGGATCCATCGGGATGGTCCTGCCACTCCCGAATGGCCCGCCCCAGCAGCAGTTGTTCTTGCCGTGAGGGGATCGGGATGCGCCGAGCCTGTTGAATCTGCCAGTCCAGCGCGGTCATCGCAGTCTGCATGTGTTGCGCGCAGTCTGCCATGAGCGGCCCGATTCGCCAGTTTGACGCGACTACTGCGGGCTACGAGAATGGAGCCGATGTTGCGCCGCCTCCGTGAGTGATCCCGTCCAGGACATGCTGAAAGCGGCGGCCCGCTACCCGCTGCTGACGCCGCTGCAGGAGGTGGAACTGGGCCGGGCGATTCGCGCCTGGCAGGATCACCCCGACGGCCCGAAGCAGGCCCCGCCCCGCATCCAGCGCGCCGGCCGGCGCGCCCTCGATCGCTTCGTCTGCTCCAACATCCGCCTGGCCCACCACATCGCCAAGCGCTACGCCGATCGCGGCGTCCCTCTGGAGGACCTGATGCAGGCCTCGATCGAGGGGATGATCACCGCCTACCGCAAGTTCAAGCCGGAACTGGGCTACCGCTCATCGAGCTATGCGATCTGGTACGCCCGCCAGGCCTGCCAGCAGATCCTGGCAGCGATGGGCCAGACCCTGCGGCTGCCGGTCCACACCTGCGACACCCTCGGCAAGGTGCTCAAGGCCAACCGCCAGTTCCTGGAGGCCTACGGTCGCCAGCCCAGTTCCAGGGAACTGGCCAAGGCGGCCGGCATGACCACGGCCCAGCTGACCCGCCTCAACGATCTGCTGGCACGCAGTCGCATGGCCTCGATTGAAGGCCAGGCGGAGAAGGTGGGACGGGCGGCGCCGACCGAACCGCTGGCCCGCCAGCCGCACGACTTCCTGGCCATGGAGTCCGCCAACGGCACAATGGCCGGCGAAATCGACGCCATCGACGCCCTGCACCAGAGCGAGACCGCCGCCCGCCTGCAGCAGTGCCTCAACGGCCACCCGAGGATTTCCGACCAGCAACGCTTCATCTTGCGCCAGCTTTACCTGGAGCCCGAGCCACCCAACCCGGTGCGCCTGGCCTACCTGCTGAACATGAACCGCAACACGATCATCGAGATGGAGCGCAGCGCCCTGGAGGCCCTGCGCCAGGACGGCGCCCTGCAGAGCCAGCAGGCCGTGGCCGCCTGATGGACCCAGCGATCCTGCGGCGCCTGGAGGACACCCTCAACCAGCAGGCACCCGAGCAACACTGGCAGCAGGCGATGGTGCCGGCCGCCATGGTGGTGGACCTGCTGGAGGCCTGCAGCGCCGCCCTGCGCAGCAGCGGTGCCCGCCATGAAGCCCAGCTGCTCGATGGCCTGCGGCGCGGCTTCCTGGCCCGGCGCCACAACGACCGCTGCCGCGAGGAGCCCAGCCCCGCCGAACGCACTCCAGTACCCACCCGCCAACCGAAGGCCATGGCCCGGCGCCTGCCCGGCTTCGGCCGTGTCAGTTGATCCCTGTAGACTGCGGTGATCGCCTGACGCGAACCACGGTGAGCCACCACCCACTGCCAGAAGAGTTCCAGCGGGTCTGCCGAGAGCTGGCCGTCGCCGCCTTAGCGAAGCGTGACGCGCAGCGCACTGCTTGGATCCAGGCCGCCGCCCCAGACAATCGACTCGACCAGGCCACGGAACAGGGTGAACAGCTGCTCGTCACTGCCGGCCGCGACCGTGGCCGGATCGGCGAACAGCTCCAGCAGCTCGCGGCTTGAAGCCAGCCCTTGCGGCGTCAGCACGATGTCCAACTGGCGCCGGGCCTCGACCAACAGCCCTTCCAGCCCTGGTGTCCCCAGGCCGATCAAGTGCTCAAGGCCCTCGATCTGCTGACGCAGTAGGGGGGCCTCCGGCGGCTCAACACTCGTATCGATAGCGGCCAGGGCCATGCGTTCATGGCGGTGGGCCACCAGCAGGGCGATGACGTGGCGCCGCACCGCGTCTTCCCGGATGCCGCTGCCAAAGCGCGGGCAGCCCACTGTCAGGCACTTGAGCCGGTGGTGGCGGTTGGTGCGGTTCTGGTCGAAGGTGTTGTGCAGCGCCTTGCCGCAGCTTTCGCAGCGCACCAGGCCGGTGAACGGATAGACCCGTCGGACCGCGCCACCGCGTCGCCCGGCTCGACGATCAAGCAGCACCCTGATCTGCTGGTCCTGCTCTGGGCTTAAAAGCGCCGGGCAGCCGCCGCTGACGTGAGGGACGTTTCCGCGCAGGATCGGGTTCAATAGCCAGTACCTCACCCCCCTGGGCGTCCAGCTGCGGCCCGTCTGATCGGCATGCCGCCGCACCCAGTCGGCAATGTTGCCGTCCAGATCGATGATCTGCTGCACCATCCGAACGGCCAGTGGCCACTGCTCCCGATCCGCCAGTACGCCGGTCTGGCCTTCAGGCGCAGCCCTGTCATAGCGATAGCCGAAGGGCACCTGGCCGCAGCTGTACTTGCCCCGGTGGCGATTGTGGGCGTAGGCGGCCCTGATCTTCAAGGCCCTGACGCGACTTTCGTTCTCCTGAACCGCCGACTTGATCTGTGCCATCAGCACGTCTGTTGGCGAATTAGCTGGGTCGATATAAGTGTTGGTGTCCAACTCCAGCAACTTGATCCCAGCAACTTCCAACGCATCCATCAGCTCCATGCCCCAACGAAGCCGCCGATTCGTGCGATCGAAATTGGGGACGATCACCTCCTTGGCCGCCCCCGAGAGGATCCGATCGACTAAGTCCGGGAACTTCGACCCCTTCCGTCCCTTCTCTCGGTGGCCACTGATGCCGATGTCGACCAGCACCTCATCGCAGCCGGCCTGCCAGAGGCGGGCCTCCTGGGTCTCGATCGAACGCAGCTGCTCGGGTGTCTTCGTCGAGACCCTCACGTACCCAACTTTCACGGCACGACGCCAATGCCTGTTCAGTCTAGCAAAGCGCAGTCGTGAATCGAACTCCTTATTTCTGTGGTTCCACACGTAACCACGCCAGCGGCATCCGTCCCACCTGCTCGCAGTAGGGACGTTCAACGTTTTGCTTTATGTCAGTTCCAATACTGACTACAGCCCTGTCGCTCACGCCAGCGTCAGGGTCTGCGTCAGCAGCAGGTTGCCGGCATCGAAGGTGCGCGTCATCGTCGCCACCACCACACCCCCAGCCCCACCCCGGCGGTAGACCGACTGGGTGGGGTTCGTGCCGGTGTACGTGTGCGTTTCGTGGTCGTAGGGCGGAATCGCCAGCCCAGCGATGACGAACTGTGGCGAACGGGAGGAGGGTCCAGAGGCGGTCATGGCGGTGTCCTGTTGGTGAGATCAGCCCTCGGGCTTGTCGGTTGGGGCGAAGCGGTTGCGGGTCTCTTGGGAGATCGCCGGGTTCGGCGTCCAGAAGCCGGCCTGGTAAGCCGCCCGCCCCGCCCCGCCGATGCCCATGTAACCGGCCGCCGTGAGCCAGCACTCGCTCAAGCTGCCGCCCCCGTTGATCCGGCAGTCGAGCAGGTAGCCACCGCCGAACATCAGCGTCAGCGCCGAGAAGCCGCCGACCGCTTCCCTGGCGATCTGCCTGAAGCCGCTCATGGAGCCTCCGGGGTGAGTTCGACCTCAACGAGGTACTGACGCAGGCCGCCGTTGACGACCAGCAGATCGCCATAGCCAACGCCCTCGTTGCTGGTCTCAATGGCCGCCAGCGCCACCGGGGCCACCGTGACGGTGATCGAGGCCGGCACCCGGCTGTTCCACAGGATCGACGCTTCGCCATAGAGGGCGGTGCGGGCCTGGTTCCACAGCTCGAAGCGCGCCTCCAGCTGGGTGCCATCAATGCCGCTGCCGTCCTGGTTCTGCAGCAGGTAGGTGCGGACCCAGGGGGCGTTGCTGGGGCAGCTCAGCTGCTCCAGAGCGGGCTTGGGGTACGTCATGGCGCCGTGAAGCGAAGGAGCAGCTGGCCAGGGCGCAGCACGAACACATCGCCCGCCGCCACTGTCACCGGCTCCTGCAGTGCGCCGCGCAGCAGCAGGGTATCGCCGGAGCTGGCGCTCCAGAAGGAGAAGCCCACCAGGATCTCGTCGGCCAGCAGCAGATCGCTGCTGATGTCCACCAGGTTGGTGAGATCCCGCAGCTCGCCGTTGCCGGGGAAGAACGGCACCTGGGGCAGGGGGTCCCACGAGGCATCGCGGGGGTCCCCCAGATCAGCGGGATCCACCAGCACCCGTTTGCCCACCTCGTTGCCGCCGGACGCCGGCAGGGCCCTGTGCAGCGCCAGCCACAGCTGGGGCGGTGGCGGCGGGAAGGCGGTGCCCTTCAGCCAGCGCAGGCCCGCATCCTGAAGCAGTGGCGACAGGCCCAAGAGAACGGGGCGACTGAGCTGAGGGTACGGATCAGGTCTTGATGATGATCGCGCAGCTGCGGTTCACCGGCCGTGTCTCAACACCGCCGATGCTGTTGGCACCCACGGTGCTGATCGGGTACTGGCCCAGGGCCACGTTGGCCGAGCCCGTCACCGTGGCGTGGGTGTGGCTCTTGGTCTCCTCGGCCTGGAGACTGCCGAAGACCCGGCCCGCGTCGATGGGGCCATCGAAGCTGTGGCCCCGAGGGAAGATCCCCCGGAAGTCCGGCACCGCAAAGGTGGTGCTGTCATCGCCCGCCCCGTAGGTCGTGCCGATGCGGGCGAACAGGGCGGCGTAGGTGGTGCGCGACACCAGCTGGCCGTTGCAGGCCAGCCAGCCCGTCGGTGGTGTCGGGGCCGCATCGAGGGCCATCACCCCCGGCGGCACCGACTGGGCCGGCGGCGGCACTGCCGCCGGGCTGGCATCCACCCAGTCGAGCCCGCCACCGTCATCGAATTGCAGCTTCAGGCGCCCTTCGGTTTCGTCGAACCAGAACGGCTGAATCGCCGGATCTGCAGGCGGCGCCGTCCCGACATAGACCTGTGACACCTTCGGCGCATAGCGGCCATCCGGGTCGATGGCGCCGTAGGTGACGAATCGCCAGGCCGGCCCAGTGGCGTCACGGATCAGCTGCACCCACAGCGACGTCGAACCGACAAAGCCCCCCGGCAGGGCCAGCAGGCCGGCGATGCCCTGGACGCCGGTGGAGTCGAGCACCAGATAGCTGTTGCCCACCACCGGGCTGCCGGGCAGGGCGGCGACGTCGGCCACCACGAAGAACCCCGTCGCCGGGCCTGCGGCACCCGTAGGACCTACGGCGCCCTGGGTGCCCTGGAACCCCGGCACCAGCACCTCGACGGCATCGGGACCGCCGGGTACAACGCCGATCGCGTTCTGGTCCGTCATCAGCGGCAGCAGGCTTCATCGGAGGGTACGGGCACCCAGTACGGGCCATGCACCCTGGACTCCACAGCCCCGCACCCGGCGCCATGACCCAGATGACCCGCGACCGCTTCCTGAGCCGCTGGCGCGCCTTTCGGCCAGGGCTGAAGCACCAGGAGGAGGGCATCACCCAGCTGTGGGCCGCCCTGGACCTGGGCTTCCCCGAGGTGCTCACCGAGGAAGCCGCCTGGGCGAAGACCTTCTCGCCGCCGGCCGCAAGTGGTGGTCTCGATCCCCGTGGCTCCGAAGAGGCCGGAATGATCGGCCCGAAGATCAAGGCCCCGGTCAAGCCCGGCGATTCCTACCTGCTGGTCAACGACCGCGATCGGGACATGGAGGCCTACGACCACAGCGGCAAGTTGCTGTGGAAGGCGCCGGCTCTGGCGCGGGGCCAGGGGGCCACCAACGTCTGGAACCAGAGGAACAGCGACACCCCGCCGGGGCTGTACCGCCTGGGCCAGCTCTACGCCGACTACGACCAGATTCCCAACCCGCCCCAGAGCGATACCGCCATGGCCTATGGCTGGTACAGCTTCGACTTGGTGGAACTGGAAAACCAGGAAGCCGCCAACGGCCGCGCCGGCATCATGCTGCATGGTGGCGGCAGTGCCTGCGGCTGGCCCGGCGCCTGGTCTCCCCGCCAGACGCTTCATTCCACACTTGGCTGCATCCGCGCCCACAACATCGACCTGCGCGACAAGGTGCTGCCGTTGTACCGGAAAGGCACCGTCTACGTCGGTGTCTTCCAGGAGCCCTAGCGCTTGCTGGAAGGAAAGCAGGCTGCCGAGACTTCGTGGAACCACGTATAGACGTAGTTTGCCCAGTTCAACGTCGGCACCAACAACGCCACGGCAATGACACTGATCACCCGGTTAATCTTCACCCGATTGCGTTCAGACTCCTCCAGCTTGCCGATCCGCGTGTCATGGGCCGCCAAGCTGACCCCGATCAGCTTCTGGGCCTCGACGCCCTCTTGAATGTCACGGCGCATCTCCCGCAGAGTGGCTTCGATACGACCCAGCAAGCGTGCCACGCTGGAATCGGTATGCAACACACAACGGCCCGTCAGATCGACGTCGTCCTCTTCGTCACCGCAAGGAGTCTTCATGTCGGAAGGTGAAGAACTGCGCCCAGATTCGCTCCAGCGGCGATCGATCGCAAGGCTTCGATGTCACCAGGCTCTAACGTCATGGCCCCCAGTAGGGCATCAAAACCAGACTGCAACGCTTCCACATTCGGCCGCCCGTTGGCCGCAAGGATCAGGGCTCCCATCACTGTGGTGAACGCCACATTGATGGGCAATGAAGCACTGGCTTGCAGCAGCACCTTCTGATACAGCGGACTGGCGATGATCGTGTCAAGGAACAGCTGGAAGTCAGGAGCAGGGGGCGGCGCTGCGGCTGGCTCCGGTGCGTTGCCTTCGGCTAGCCACGCTTGGTATTCCTGGTACGCCCTGTTCCCTGGATCAGGAGGAATCAGCGCACCGTCAGACTGACGCTTGATCAGTACGGAGCCGGCGATCAGTTGGTAGCTCATAGTTCAGCATCTAAGGGGAAGCGGTAGCCGAGGACGTAGAAC
>Ga0169931_10007388_pt1 | contig 16295 bp, 12 predicted proteins | sample Kivu_15m_20L_FD_129675 | JGI IMG/M metagenome (GOLD analysis project Ga0169931, IMG submission 129675) | Freshwater microbial communities from Lake Kivu, Western Province, Rwanda to study Microbial Dark Matter (Phase II) - Kivu_15m_20L... | ecosystem: Environmental > Aquatic > Freshwater > Lake...
AAAAAATAAAAATTTAAAAAAATAAAAAAATAAAAAAAAATTTAAAAAAATAAAAAAATAAAAAAAAATAAAAAAATAAAAAAAAGAATTAAATTATTAAAAAAAACATTTAGTTTGCTGGACACGTGTCAAGCGCATCTACAAAATGCTTTTACCAGTGCAGATGCTTGCAAGCGAGGTCTACAGCTTACTGCGCGCGCCTGCAAGCACAGGGTCCGATGCGGCTGTGCGCAAGGTGTGGCTTTCTTCGCAAACAAGGCCCTGCAAAGACGCTGTAGCGCTGGCCCTGCCACTTCGCCGAGTGCCTACGACACTGGATGCGTTTCGACAGGCTGTTGCTGACAACGGTAAAGGAAGCGATTGGGTTATTTCGAGCTGGTATGTCGTGTACGTTGGTGCCGCAGACGGACGCGAGTGGGGCTGGAGCAACGCGCCATACGACACCAAGAAGCGTTTGACTGAGACAAAGCCACTGTACAGCACGGATGCGACCGGAGCAAATGCTGGACAAACTCGTTTTTTCTGCTTCAAGAAGGTCTCTAACAACATGAACAAGGGGCCGCGCGTGGAGCGGGTGGAAAATGGTGACAGCGAGGACCTGAGTTTTGTTTTGCCTGCAGGAACAACATTTAGTCACTTTCTACGAGAGGACAGTTACGGGGACAAACGGTTGTTTGATGACGGCGACGGGCAGGAGTATTTGGAAGCATACTCTCCTGTTGTGCTGCAGCTAAGTTCTACTAATTGCGAGCAGGCGGCAAAAGGAAATGGCCTGAAACTTCGTCGCGTCCTGCGTGCACCGACAAACATTCTTAATTCCTTCTGCGACAAATTTTACACGCGAAAGGCCGACTTGGACGAAGCGCAGGAACGCGCGTGCAAAACGACGGCGCTGACGGCAATGGCGAAGCCTACTGCAGGGTCACCTATTGCTGTGAAGGTTGACAAGAATGCGTTTTGGTTCTACGACGAGTCTGCGCATATTATAGAGCTGTGTGATTCGGGCGTTGACGCTGAAGTCGGCAGCAAATTATTTTTACGTAAGGAAATGCTACTGCAGGCGCTCAACTGCGTCGACATCCAGCGCGCTCTGCGCATGCTGACAGTCGCACTTGGCCACGGAACAGTGACATGCATTGTCGCTGTTGACAAAAAGGATCCTGTCGAAGTATGTCGCGTTGTGCATCTGCACATAGACACAGCGGAAACACTGTGGTTGGGCTCGTTGCAAAAGATTGGTATGATCGACTGCACAGAATTGCCCAACACGTCGCAGTTAACAATGTGCTTCGGAACTGCAATAAACACCGACCGAACCAATGGCGCAGTGAATGAAAACCTGCAATGGTTTGCTCCTTTTTGCAAGGTGCCTATGGCCACGGAAGATGGGCGCGAGGTCAATCGACACATCGTGTTTGAGCTTATGCTTGAACAGCAGAACGATCAGACACTGCGTGAGGTTGCACAAAAATCGTTTTTGATGGATGGTGTCGCTGGACAGCACTACCCACTCAAAGTCTATCAAGTAGAAAGCGTGCGCCATGAGCCAAGTTGTGGCCTTGTCTGCGAAAAACCAGAACTTTTGCTCTCATGGCAGCTGCGCCCAGGAATGGGCACAGATTCGAATGTCGCCGGCGCCTGCTCGTCTCGAAAACGTCAATTTGTTACTGCCGATGCCCGCGATTATGGCCGACAAGATCAAGTTAAGGACGGTGGAAAGCGCGTTTGCTTTGAAACCACTCCAGAATTTGGCCTGCCCGACATTGTCACTGGTTGATTTACGGTTTGTAAAGTAAACCTTATATAACTTTTGATTGATATGCCTGATGTTGCGATGTCTATAAGAATCAAGTTTTTCTGTGCAGTAACCGTTATATTGACTGGGCTTGTTGCACACGCTGACGCGCTACAGGTCGACCGCACAGCTCCATACATGTGCGACGCTAAATTAGACACAAGCAACTCCGCTTTGTACAATATTGCATTTGATTGGACCAAGCATCGAAAACTCGACAACTGGAAGTACGAGGACCTTGGGCCCGACAGCAGCGGACGCAACTGCGCGCGCGTTCGCTACAACACACAAATTGGCGTACACAAATATTTTGAAAACTTTCTTCCTTCGAGAATCTTAGAAACGACTGTCGACAAGCACGTGTGCGCCGGACCAAATGTTATGGACGAGCACGTTGTGTTAAGCGACATTATCCTTATCAAGACAATGACAATTAATGTGCACGTTGAAATAGACAGGAAGACGCGAACATTGCGCATGGTTGCCAATACTGACCTCTCTGTGCCGTGGTTTTTAAACATGATTGAAGCAACTATTTTGCGCGAGTTAAAGGAAAGTCTTACAGAATATCATCAGCTTTTGATTGACAACGCCTGTGGCACGAAAGTTACCAAACTGCGCAAATATCCCAAATAAACTTGGTTTTATTAATACAAAAAAATGCAAAAAACACAAACTCTTCCAAACTCAAAAAAGCAAATACAAAAACAAAATCAAACACAAACGAAAGCACACACAAACGCACAGCGCACCACATGCGCACATGCGGCGTGTGTCTTTACAAAGACATTCTTGAAGACCGACCGCCCACAGCTGCATGCGTCGTCGCTTTTTCAAGCACAAAGTGGGAAGGCCAAGACGGCATCTTAGCACGCATAGGAAAAATGGCAGACTCCCGGGTGCTGCCATTGGCATCGGCATACTGCACCGTCTGCAGAGCAAGCACCTGGCTGTGTCGCACAGAGCTAAACTTGTCAGAGGCAGTGCTTGACTTCTGGCGACAATGGCACTGTGCAACGCAGATTGTGTGTTCTATGCAGCGCATGGTGGAATCAGTGCGCAAACGCAAGAGGGACACTGAAGTGTACAGTATCTCTGAAGGCGGCGACGAAGATCACGATGAGTTGCCACAGTGCGAAGATTGAGGATCTGCATCCGTCTTTGGCCGCCATTGAAAGTTGGCATAAGCCGCCGCAATCAAAGGCCCATTAATCTCATCTATTGTCTTGAAAGGCCGCGGCGGTTTTCTGCGTTGCTCCTCTCTGTCCTTCTGCAAAGCTTCTTGCTGGATTAGGTAGTTTGCATGACATCTTTCTTTCATTTCTCGCTCTTTGCGCTTATAGATTTCAATTTCTTCAGCCCTACGCGTATCCCGCTCAAACCTTTGTTGTTTTCCTACCGCGTACCGCTGCTCGTGATTGTCAGCGTCGAGACTGGCCTTTATCTGTGCACGCCGCTTGTCGATAAGAACCTGTGTCTCGCGCCGCAAGCACTTCCGACCCTGAATCTCCTCTTCAATGCGGTTTTTAAATAAAGACTGCCAGTCTGTCACAGCGCTTCCAGACCAGTAGAAGCTGAACGTATACTGTAGGTGCGCCATTTGTTCATCCTGCAAGCGCTTCTTGTTAAGAGAGGATAATTTATGATACCCTTCGCGTTCAGTTTCACGCAGCTTCTTGCAAACAAGGCACACTTTGCTGCTTCCAATTTCGCATTTGTCTTGCAGCTCAGATTGTTTAAGCCTGCAGTCACCGCACGGGTTGTGCACGCGATCGAGTTCAGCCATTTCAGGCGTCCAAGTAAAATCAGTGTACACAAGCATGCAAAATTCGGTAGAATTCACGTTGTAAATGTCGTGATGTTCTTCCACGTAAGCTTCTCGAATGCGACCGTGCACCGGATGCTTTTCGAATGCTAAGTGCGGAGACCAATAATCTGTCATGCCTGCCCGCGACGGCAAATGAAGGTCCGATTCGTCTTTCCACATCGAGGCGTTATTTTTCCATTTTTCAAACACTCCAGCCTTGAAACCACACTCGATCTCTGTATACTGATCGTAGCACTTGCGGCAATGGAAATATTGACGCAGTACAACACTATCCTTTCTGATCTGTACGTGTTTGTTTTTCGGCAACTTCTGCGCATTCGTCAGGACTGTCTCGTGCATAAAATCTGGTGAAAGCGTTCCGTCTTCGATAGCAACCGAATTTTTCGCCCATTCAAATGGAAGACCACAGTCGCCTTGGCATTTTGTGCGCAAGCTGTTTTGCATCATTTTTGGCAATTCAAATTTTATGTCCATGTCCTTGCAACCAAATGTAGTTTCGTCAAGAAACGAATAAAGCGGGACTGGTTGCTGGCAAGCAGATGTTTCAGCACGATAGCAAAGTGCAAACATTGCGCGCCAATGCTTCTGCTCTTGCATTGTTTTTAATTGCTGTGCAATCAATGAAGATCGCTTTCGCACTTGCGCTTCCATCTTTTGGCGCTTTTCCTGTTCCTCTTGCTTAAGCTGCTCCTGTTTTTTGAGTTTTTTCTGAGCTTTCTCTTCCCTGTGGCGCTGATCCTCTTCATCTCGCTCTTGTCTTTCACGCTTTTTCTCAGCTTTGTCTTTCGCGTGGTCATCTTTTTCTTTCTGAATGCGCTCCTGCTGCGGCGCTCGCAGATCCGACCTAACCTGAGCCAATGCTTTTAACTCGTCCACTTTGCGCTTGATCCTTGCTTGGTTTTCCAACTCCTTGCGATCTAATTTGATCTGTGCCAATGCGTTCTCCTCGTCCTTCTTGCGCTTGATCTTCGCTTGACTTTCTTCATCCAGGCGCTTGATTCTCGCTTCACTCTGATTTTGTTTGATAATCATTCGAATACTTAGCTTTGCTTTTTTGTTATGATACTCCGACTCTAAAGGCCCAGGGACAATAAAAGAGGGCTCCTTCGACGGCGTAGTACTTTTGTCAAGTGCTATAGAGGCCTCCTGACGTAGAGGTTGCGCTGCAAAAGCCTCATTCTGGATATGAACGCGGAGCTCATTTTCCAGCTGTTGTTCTTGCTTCTGCAGTGTCAAGACCTTGGCAAATGCCCACTGACGAAAGAACTCTACCTCTTGTAGTGTACACAAAGATTTGTGACGAAAGAAACACTTGCACTCGGACCATAAGGTGGGTTGCTCTTCAAGATTGGACTTGACGCGTGATTTCACCTTGCGCAAGTTGTCGTTTCCTTCTGATATGTGATTGTTCATTGTTTGTATGCTTTGAAGAACGCTGCGCATGATCAAAAGTTGGTCTTTGACTGCCTTTGCGTTCAAGGGTGTATTTGCTGCAGCGGCGTCTTCGGCGGCCGCTTCGGCAGAGGCCTCAAAGCTCGTGGACATTGGCACGTGGCGCAAGACAGCTTGGCGCGACAACGTGCTCCTACTCAGAATTTTCACAAATGTCGGAATTTTATTGAAAAATTTCGGAGCCGGAAATGTCAGAATTTTTCATGTTAAGATTTATTGCAGATTTTCAAACCCGCACACGAGACAAAGCAGCACATGTCAATGTATCTGATGCCCATCGACCCTAAGCCGTTTGCGCACGACCCTGGCGGCGCTCTTCTTAACATGGGCTTGGCTGCAACAGATCTGTGGAAGCAGGGCGTGGCATTTCCGCCAGAAAATCCGTTGCGCAAGGAGAATCTGCAGGCGGCCATCCGCATGCGCGAGACAGAGAGGGCAGGTTGGCTTGCCGTGCGTACGCTCGAATTCCCAAGCGGTGATATGGAAGGTGCTGCGCAAACGGCGCTTGCAATTTCTGCGTACCACAGCGATCTTGACGACAAAGATATGGCGCTGGAGTGGCTGGCTCGCGCTTGTGCAGAAGCACCTGCTGGCTCTGTGACAGCAAAAGCCGCCATGATGAGCTTGTTGATGAATACGTAAAAACCGCACTATCTTGTCACAGCAGTCAAAACCGGCTTGCTACCGTTTGGGAATAAATCTGTATTTACAAACTATCCCAGGTTGTTTGCGTCTGCTGCAAGAAGTCCTGTAAAAAATGCAGAGCTCGTGCAGGACACCAGTGTGCGAACGAGGATAACGCTGCCAGCGCGTGTGTCCTCTGTGACTGTCATGTGCAAGCCCGTGATCAAGATAGTCGTGAGTGCAAGCAAGCATGTTGACATTATTTTGACAGTGCGCGATGCTGACCAATGCTGTGTGACAAATCCACTAAGAAGCATGTTAATGGCTGCAAACAGGAATATGCTGATCACGCTTTCGCTGGCGCGGTCAGAAGACGTCCTGGTGCGGCTCTGCGCGCTAAAATACATGATAATAAACGTTGCCAGCAGGGCGCTTACTGCTGTGTACTCCGGTTGTGCGGGGTCTGCAGAAAGCGCCAGCAGTGCAAAAAGCAAGAAAAACGTCTCGAGCGCGTACAGTGCTTCGTAAAGCTGCATGCGACGGTTCTGAAACAAATCCGAGTCCCACGGTGGATCTTTGTTAAATTCTCCAGAGGCCTTCATACCAAACCACGTGTTTGTAGTGCAGAATGCGCAGAGGGCGAAGGGCATTACAAGAAGAAGGCCGTCAACTGGCGTAGACGAGACTTTGACACTATCATTTAAAGGCCGGCGAATAGTCTCTGTCTGCGAGTGTCTGTGAGGGAACGCGCTTGCATTCAGCTCAACATGCACAAAGTTCACAGACCAAAAGCCTTGTTTTCCTCGCAAAGTATTGCTAACTGCGCTGACGATTACAAAAATTATTGGCTGGCATACACTAAAAGTAAGAAGTGCTGCTGTAAGGCTGCCACGCAGAAGCTCATCGTGCCCGTAGTTGCAGAAGCAGCAAGAGTTTGTTGCGCATTTATGCCATGCGTCAATGAGGCCGTGCATGCATTCAAGCACTTGCTTACAAAAGAGAAGAGCGACCATGAACACAACGACAGCAACCACGTGGTGGTTTTCAAAGCTAAGCTCCATGCTAAGACGCTCATTTATTGATGCGATGCACGTAACAAAAATTATCATTGTTGATTACGCCATGCCGTGCATGCGTTTTGCTGCAAGCAGCTTCGCGGTTAGATCCATCTGTTCATTTTGCTTTGACGACCTAGACTCGAGAGTATGACAGCTTTGAACGCTTTGTCGCTTGACCTCGGCGCAGCGAACATTGCTGTAGATAAGGTATGCATGAACGCTGACGAGCAGCAACACACCTGCGACGGCGATGTACACGTGGACAAAAAGAACAGGTGCACACACGAGTAAAACATGCTGCTTGGACCTGTCCTGATGAGGGGTAAACGGACTGCACAGCACGACAAGCGAGCACAGAATGTAAAAGAGAATTGCTCTTCCAATCATTTCCATCATGGACGCGGCAGTACACGCAAACAGAACATGTGTGCATGCAAAACAACACGCAGCAAACACTTTGATTACTGGCAGGACTTGCACGCGCCAGGTGAACAAGCTGCTGCACACCTCTGCACTTGTGCACACGCTCCATACTAAATCGCATACGACGAGCGCTACAACGCCGGCGTCGGAGCATTCGTGGTTGTGCTGCTGCGTAAGGACAGCCAGGCCTGCGAGAGTTAAGTGTCCGCATGCCTGATCCACATGCGATAAAAACAATATGGCGTCTATGTATACTACGCTGGCGCAAAACATTGTGACGGCTGCAAAGTGGAGTCGAACAGTGTAAAGGCACCAGTAAACAAGGCACACAAGCATTTTGGCGCGCAAAGTAATGCCGAGCACTGGAAGATATGTTGTGACGAGTGCAAAGTCGTGCAAAACGAAGTCAGAACCCCGCTCTTGTTTCTTACCGTCCATATTATTGTTTTATGGAAGTACGGCGAGGCGTGGATTCTGAGATTTAAGCTTAATCAGAATTGTTCCACAGTTTCAGCCTCAGGGGTTGAGGCCTGCGACAATGTTGCCACGTTCAGCGTAGATGCAGAGGACTCCTCCTTTGAAGAGCACTCGCTGCTTTCTTCTTCAGAAACAACTTCTGACTCTTCTTCAAATTCCTCTTCCGCGTCTGCCAAAACAGTCTCTTCTGCGTCGGGTACGTATTCGCTTGCCTCTGACACGCTGTCGCTGCTCACAAAACTTTCATTTGCTGACATGTACTCGTCTGAACTTATCTCGTCTGTGTTGGAAGCAATATCTGAGGCAATGTCTTCGACGCGCACATTTTGAAATCGCTCTTCGTTGCGAAACTCGGCCTCTATTGCTGCAGCACACTCTCGAAAGCGTTTTGAGTTTTCAGGCAATTCCTCCCACTCACGAATTCTATGCATCTTTTGCAACGCTGCTGCTGCTGCCTGTCGTTTTGGACGTTCCATGCGCTTTAGCACTTATAACTTCCTCAGCAGGCACGATGGCTTAAAAAAAAACAGATTGCACAACGAAAACAAACGCAAACAGGACGCGAAATATATTTAACGCGCAAAAAAAATATGTCTGTTAGCATGCCGCCGAATGCTAATAGTATAACAGGCGGACGAATTCGCACGCCTTTTGTGTGTCCGCTCTGCGCCTACACAGGAAGCCAGCACCAAGTGTTTGATGAGATTATGGCGTACGTTGGCGACAACGCACATCGCGTGCATTTAAACGAGCTTGTGACCCACGTGCGCACTGCCCTGCGTGACGAGCTTGAGATCTCCATGGGGCGCGAGCAAATTCGCGAGCATTTTTTGTCGCACCAGTGCGACCAACGCATAGTCTTGAACACAGTTCTGCGAGACCTTGTCGACATTGTGGGCGTGGCCAAAAACAACTGCGTTATTACCAACGACGACGGCGCCCAGGCAATGGACCCAAAAAACACAGGCGTGTACATTGACGCCGTGCGGCAACTCATGTGCATTTACAAGCAGCTGGAGACGACAACTCGCAAGCAGTAAGGAGCACAAGAATTAAGAGCCTTCAACCGCAATGCCGACGCTGTTTTCATCGTATTCACCCTCGTCATCTTCAACTTCAGCTTTTGACGTGCCTGCAAGCTTGCGGACGTCGTCATTTGCGTGGGCGCTGATAGCAATGGCTGATCCCAGCGTGCATAGCACGTTAAAAAGCGGAAAAAGTTGCGAAGCAAGCGTCTGCATAAAACTTGTCAAAAAGGCGAGCACTAACATAAGAATGAGAACGTACGGCAACAGCATGTAAGTATTGAGCATGGCACAAGCGCGGTGCGCGGAAACAGAGTCCACGCTGGCGCGCTGTATTGTTCTCGAGCGCTTCCGAACTTCAGTGACAAGCAAATCATGGTCGACGAGTGGCAGCATCTTTAATGCTGCCAAGGCCGCATCTGCTGTGGCAGGACCCGTCTCAGCCAGGCCCCACGCCAAGACATGCTGCCATGACACAAAGCCAAATGGGGCTTCACGACACGACTTAAGACATCTTGCTTGAGGGTAGCGCTGCAAAGAAAGACAGCTGTTAGCTGCTGCGCCGGCGTTTACGCATGCGGTGTCAACAACAAGGCAATGCCTGTCCAAGCGCTTAAGTTCGTCGGGAATTTCAAGAGACAGTGGTAGCAACATGTTTACAGACTCCGTAAAGTCCTGCCACCAGCACACAGGAACCATAGGCAAGCACGTCCATGTGTACCCGTAGCACAACTGCATCACAACGAGACTAAAAAATGGAACAAGCAGACTGCTGACAAACGTAAGCCCGAGTGTGTTAATAAAAAGTGCGGCTGCACAGAACCACAGCACCACGATAATGACCGCTTGATAGAGCCGGCGATTCCAGCCTGAGCATGTCTGCACTGCTTTGTAAGGACACGTGAACGAAGCGTTGGCGGCGCTTGCAACTGAGTAGAAAATGTCGTAAAAGACGCGCGTGTCAATTCCTGCTGCCTCAAAAGCAGCAGACGCCCCAGCAGTGCATGTCTGCGTGATGACGTCGTCGCTGCTTGATACGCGCAGCTTCAGCACGTCAGCAGTCGGGCCGTCCTCCGCCTCGTCCTGGCGCAAGAGCACAGGCCAGGCAGCAGCAAGCGACTCAGTAGGGCGTGACTGCAGGCGCTCGCGCTCGTGCGTCAGCGTCAGCCAGCCGTCAAAGATTCCCTCGCCGACTGTAATGAAAATGTTAAGAAGATCGCGCAGCTCCGTACACGTGTCTTTGCCGCCAGTAGTTTGCACTGGGGGCCACACAAGGTCGTTTGCAAGACCAGAAGACCCGGCGTATTTGTATGTCAGCACGAGCTCAATGCTCTGCGAGAACGCCTCGTGCAGGCGGCCGGCCTGGTTCCACCCAGTGCGCACGCGCTCCTCGACGGCCAGCACAAGCTCGCGAAACAGAAGCAGGCGGCGGCTGTGCTGCAGGCTAGTCGCTTCCGACGTGTTGCTCGAGTTAACAACGCGTGGCGCGAATGCTTCAAGCGTTGGCAACACGTTCTCCAGAAATTGTTCTAACGCCCGTGCAATGTGCGCTGGCACAGAAGCGTCGGAAACGCGCACTGTTATGGTCCCGGCGTTGCGCTGCACAATGACTATTTGCGATGCGTTGCGGTTGGACATACTTGCAGCAAGCTCTCGAAGACCGCCGTGGACAACGGCGCCAAGCTGCGCTGTACGCTGCAACACGCCGTGACGCTGTAAGATGATGGACAGGGCGCGCGGGCTGGCCAGCTGTAGCATGGCAACAGGATTATGCCGCGCAGCGTCAAGTGCGTCTGCAAAGCTGCAAAAAGTGCATGTCGGCAGCTGTCCTTGAAGCTCCAGCAGCTGCAAAGTTGCATTGCTCTCATCAAATGCATCTTGGCAAGCAGCCCGTGTGTACGGCAGCGCTTCGCTGAGAAGCGCGTCGCGGCACACACTGTCAACACTTTTGAATGTGTAGACGCGTTGAATGTTTCCGTGCTCCAGAAGGCGCCTGCGCACGCGGCGGAATCCACGTGCTAAGAACGCACCAATGTCAATGGCCCAAACGCATGAGCTAAGCGACGAGTCAAGCTCCATGCACGGAATAACACTCGAGAGGGCAAACTCGACGACGCCGTCCGTTGACGTATACAAACACAACTCTTCCAGCCGCAGCGATAACGCGTTCTTCTCTTCGTGGTCTGTCTGCGAACACGTGTGCATCTTGCGCTGCCGCGCGCCGCACGCGCACACGCCGCCTTCACTCGTCTCAAAGCACATCTGCTGATATGCACAGTCGCCGCATGCCACTGACGATTTAGACACTTCCAAGTCGTCGTTAATAAGGCGGCATGTTGCGTCCTGGTCAGTCATACAGTCTTCGTTCGTGAAGCAAGAGGTACTGCTCAGAATGGGCACGCCGCACGTGCAGATACCTGTCAGCGCGTGGCACGCAAAGTCCTGAACACTTGGGTTGCTCTGCTCAGGACACGCACCGCATACTCTGCGCTCTTGTATCGACGCAAGCGGAGCAAGCTTGCACGTGTCTGCCTTGCTGCACGAGCTTTGTTGGTTGTCGCCAAAAAAGGTTAGATAAGAACTCCAGCAGCGCGTGGGCATGGGTAGTGTGCCAAAGTCCGAGTCTTGTTCGCCAAACACAGGCTCAATGACGCAGTTAAAACTCTTTGGCGCGCAATTGCCAATTGCGCGTGTAATGCCAGAAATTATATCCCGTGCTGTTCCTATGAAGCCGTCTAATACCTTGACAACCTCTGGTGCTCCGAATAGCACTATGCGGACAATGTTAAGTAGAGCGTCTGCAATGTTGATAGAAAACTCCATAATTATGAGGCAAATTCGCAAAATCGGACAAAGAAAATACGACCACAGCACGGTGTACAGAAATTCTACAATCTTGCACACAACGACAAGAATGTCCTTGATGGTCTTGCCTGCGCCGCGACTCATTGCCAGCTCCATGACCGTATCTCGCAGCTGGTCGACAAAGGCGCCGATCTGTTGCATCAGCGACATCACCTCGCGCAGCAAGCTGTCAGCAACGCGGCCCAGCGTGTCTGTGCCTGCCGAGGCTAAAGACGCAGCCGTGTCCATTGTTGCAGACACGAGAAGCTGCACGAGGTAAAACTGCACCCTGTAGTAGTGGTACCCAATGAGCATTAGCACGCGCTTGCCTTCTCGAAGCTGCTCCACAATCGTGAGCATTGGCTCGATTTGAACAGACGCACACCGACCCATGTTGACGTAATTTGCTGCCTGCTGTTCGCTCACGTCATTGCCCATAGCGCAAGTGCGGCCAGTCTCTGTCCTGTAATAATCAAGCACGCTATCGTACACGAACTGCTGCTCGCGCAGGTCAAACGTCGTCGGAGAGTAAAAAAAATCGGTGGTGGGGCAGCGCCCAGAAGCACGGCATATAATGGCCTCTGCCTCTCTGCGCCACTGAAACATGCGCTCGCAAAGCCTGGTGGTCTTCGAGTGTATGAGGCAAAACTCGACTGAGACGGACGTCGCCGCACTGATCGGAATCTGCGCGGCGCACGCCCTGGCACGCGTCTGTGGGTTCAGCCACGTCGCCTTGTCGACTGAGCCTTGACACTGCGCAAAGATGCCGTCAGAGCGTTTGTTTGGGCAGTACACCCATTTGCGCGCCCAGAGCGCGTCCGAAGCAGCTGAGGCAGGCGCCACGTCTGCTGTACCACGCGCGTTGTCAAGCAACGTCTGAAGGAAAAAGTTCTTGCTGAGGCAGCTGCTGCCTGCGCACGATGCTGGAAGGACCGCTTCAAGCGACGGGCATGTATCAGACGCGTTGCAAATCTCGCGGTGTAGATGTGCAGCAACGAGTCGCGCCGTGCTGAGCCGCACACGCGAGCCGAAACTGAGTTGCAGAGGCCCCTGCACCGTCTCCTCCTGTAAAAACGGCGTCAAAACCTTGTCTGCTCGCTGAAGCTCGCACGCAGCACAGAGCATTCTGCGAGCATGTGGAGAGTGCGGATCCTGCCCTTTTTCTGGCGGCAAAGACGCTGTAAATGAACGCAAAAGCTGCCTGCTTGCTTCTGGGTTGGTTGCATTCTGCTTCAATAGCGAGCACGTGACAGTGCTTGTATTTCGTGTGCACATCTGCACAGACTCTGACGTATCGTAAACTTCTGTATGCACGCGTGGCAATCGACCCATAGTGCATGCGCTTCCGCGCGCAGAAGCGACAGGCGTTTGGGACACTGTGCGGCGGTTTACGTGCAGACCAAACGAAGGCAGACGGCGACTGACAATGCACTCGGGCTCGGCTGCCCAGGCTCGGGCAACTAAAGCAAAGAGCAGGACCAACCTGCGCGCCATGCGTGCCTGACGCTAAATAGAACGGAGCACGCAATAGTAGAAAATAGATTTCTCGTTTATTACTAACTTATGTGCCGAATCAGAGTGCGCAGCGACTGCAGATTGTGCACACTGCGCAACAGCAGCGGCGGCGGAGAGTGCTTTGAGCACAGAAACATATTCTGCATAATGCCAAGTCTACTGTCAAACACAGAAACGCTTGTGAGCGGTGCAGCGCGTAGACACACGGCGCAGTACCGCCGCTGCGCACTTCGTTCTATGCTCCATGGACATTTGCCAAGCTCACAGCCCGTGCCCCGCCACAAATGCACGCGCGAGCACTCGATACAAAAGTAGTAGTAATTTCCGTAGACACACACTAGGTGTCCGAGCGTGTCGACGACGCATACATTTACACTCGAATTGCAATACTTGCACATAGGCCGTTCAGGGTACTGGATGCGCATGTCGCCGCGCGCATGCGGGTGATCCTGATTGCAGCGCAGGCACACGTGCAGCAGTGAACGAGCCACCACTGTCCTATTGTTTGTCTTCTGCGACATCTTTTCTATGTGTGCAAACTGCGCGTGCTGCGTGAGCAGCGGCAGAGGAAACTTGCGAACAGCTCTGTGCAGCCCCCAGCGCACAGCAGTCGTCAGCATGTCAAACTTCTCAATCGCCGCAGGCAAGGCTCTCTCATCGACGCGTTGCGCTTCGAGTGCTTGTCTGAACGCCGAATCATTGAGCGCGTTTGTCACGACAACAAACCGAGGTCGCGCTTGCAGTTGCTGCGACTTGCAGGTTCTGTTGCAGCGCTCAACCGAAAGTTGCGCTTTTGCTTCAACAAGCGTCCAGTCCAGCGTCTCGTTTTGCAACGCAGCTGTGCGAAAGTGGTCTGTTATGTACTGCACAAGCCTCTGAGTGCGCTCGTGGTCGTAAAAAGTGCCTGTGCACTTTAGCAGCAGCGGCATCTCAAGCGCCATGTGCTTTGACGTAAAATACACAAAATGCTCCATAAGCGCAAGGCGGAGCATGTACGAATGATTGTGGCAGAATGTGTAAATGTCGCGCGCGCTGCCTCGCGTCTGTAGGTGTGTAAAGAATGCAAAAAGCTGGCGCCGCATGTGCCATGTCGGCTTCTTGTGCTGCGGAGAGTACAGCCCGAGGCACGACAGCGCCATAATTTGAATCATGTGCATGAGCACAGGCTTTGACGTGCACTGCATTGGCGGAAAATTTAGACGATTGTGCTTAATAAAAGGCATCGTGTACTGGTACAATTTGAAAAGCACGTCGTTACGCGGCTTTAGTAGCATAATATCTCGAACGATGTATCCAATGTCTTGCACCATGTCTGCGTGCAGTAATTGGTGATGCTCGATTTTAATTTTTGTCGTACACAGGTGCTGCATTTCAGGAGGAAGCATACTTACAGTCAATGCTGCATCCAGCTGCGCTTGCACGTCAACCCCTTTTTTTTGCTGCACAAAAAGCTTTTCAATGCAGGAGGCTATTGCGGGTATAGCCTGCCAGTTCTGCTTGCACAGCTCTCTCACGGCCGCTTGCGTCAGACGGTCGTCCTTGAAGAGCAGCGCCTTCGAGTCCGTCACATCTGTAAAGACAGGGCATTTGCTCCAGTTGCGTCTGCCAGGCTGCTCATCAGCAGCAGCAAGCGTCTCCGCCTCCGTGAGAAAGCTCAGCAAAAATCCTCAACACCTACATTGCGCTGCTTTAAGCGGCGGTAACCGTTCTCGTGCACGACGTAGTACTTGTTTCGCTGATGCGCAACAATTGGCAGTGGCATGCAATGTACTGGACCGTGCGGCGGCATTACCAGCATGGCGCTCGAGTGATACTCACCCGGCTGATCGCACACGTTTCCGTATGTCTGGATCATGTACGAACTTTTGTACTCGCTTTTCTGCACGCGGTAAAAAAGCATTTGCGTAAGCTTGCGCAGACACAGGATGCAGAGGCCACGCGCATCTGAATTAATTTCCGGCATAACAAACGCGACACCTACAAATGCGTTGTGTTCGTCAATAAAGTTGCACTCGCAGTATTGACCCATGCTGCACGGCTTCTCGTCTGCATGCATGCATTCTCGCATGTAAGATTCCTCGTATGCCCGCGGCACAACGGGCACGACGTGATTGTCCATCTTGCTGCTCATGTCGTGCGCAAGCAGCGACTTTTGAAACGTCGAGTTGTCAAGCACAACTTTCAGCGCGATCCACACAGAAGTCCTGCTCGTGTCCGCACTGGTGTTAGCAGCCTGCTCTTCGTATCCCCGCAAGATTTGGTCAAGCTCCGCCATTGCAGAGGTGCTCACGTCGTGCTTGTTGCGCTTGCAAGGCACGCGTTCGCCAGCAACCGCTCGTCGCTTGCGCTGCACTGCAGTGACTTCCCCGCTTTCAACCTCCATACCGTCCACGACACACGCTGACATACACAATGCACAACCGAATGTCGAGCATGCACTTTATTTTTTTTAGCACGTACCATCATTTGCTTGCTTCATATGCGGTATATAACAGATGACTAGCATGTCAGACTTTTTTGGAGGCCTGAATTCTGGAAACATTCGCTTCACAGACGCGCGAATTAACGGCGACGGTCCGCTACCTACAAGCCTTAGCGGGCCTGAAGGAATTAACGGCGATCCAGATGGCCGCTACAACTTTAACGATGCATTGTTGTCGGGCATCTTGCCGTACGCTGGCCCAAAGGCTGGACGCATGGGCTCAGACCGAAATTATCAACAAATTCCACACCGCAAACAGTATCCTGTGCCTAAAATTTACCTTCCAGAGCCTGCCTGGGACACTGATCAAGTTTTCGATATGTCGCATCCTATCGATATGGGTGACATCGTATTTATCGTCAACTGCAACCACAAACAGTTTCTTTTGGAGGGCAAACTTATGGCACAGACTCATGCGGCAGACAACACAATGCCTAACTACAACGCATTCGTAAATGTGTGCACTGTTAACTATCTCTTGAAAGGCATCAGTGTATATGTTCGGGAGTATGTCTGCAATAATGACCGTAATTTTTTTAGTGATGCCAAAGAAAAGCATGCATGGTATAGGTTGCTTTTTTGCTTAGGACTTGACACCGAATTGGAGAGAATGCGAACACAATACATAGCCATGGCATCCCACGAAAAGAAAATGTTCTTATGGGGTAATTTGAAGCTGATGCTGCAAAGTGTGATCAGAGACCATATTAAGCCTTATGGTGTATGCTCAACCTCGGAAAAGCAAGGCGGACAACACGAGACAGGATATAAG
>Ga0169931_10007390_pt1 | contig 16294 bp, 16 predicted proteins | sample Kivu_15m_20L_FD_129675 | JGI IMG/M metagenome (GOLD analysis project Ga0169931, IMG submission 129675) | Freshwater microbial communities from Lake Kivu, Western Province, Rwanda to study Microbial Dark Matter (Phase II) - Kivu_15m_20L... | ecosystem: Environmental > Aquatic > Freshwater > Lake...
GACCCAAAGCCTACCCAAGCTGGCCTAGAAAGCTTGCCAACAAGGCCCAGTTGGGGGTAACTGGGATACTTCTAGTTGCCATAAGAACTGAGGGGTGGGTGTGCATTTGCTGAAGTCAGTACTGGTTGCCTCTTTGGTTGCAGTTTTTGGAACGATTAGTCATCAGACACAGATAAATGGTCTGCCGGCTGGGATAGTTCTTTCACTAGCCGGGGTAATCCTCGGTGCAGTTGAATGCAGATCTACCAATCTAGGGAGAATAACCTTCCCGATTCTGATGGTTTTATTCGTATTTGTAAGTGCCCAGGATTGGACAGGAGACAAGCTATTACCTGCTAATGAGCTCGGTATGGTCTGGTCTTACGGCGCTGTTTTACTTGCAGCCTTAGTTTCTCTTTGGCCCAGAATTGGACCTCAACGATAATAAGAAAGGGCTGCTTCCCTGACGTAATCTTCGCTCGCTTTCTTACGAATAGTCTCGCGGTTCTTGACTACCGCCGTTTCATTCCAAGACAACTCCAAAGCTCTAATAATTGACTTGGCGACTACTTGGGTAGTTATCTCTTGAACGGAGACTCCAGAATCATCAGAAAACCACTCATCGCAACATGCAGTAGAAGTTTGAACGGGAATAGCACCCATGGCCATTGCCTCGAGAAGTGAAGTGCTTATTCCGTCGCTTTCAGATAACCCAACGTAGATTACTGACTGTTCAAAGAGGTCAAGCATTTGGGAATGTGAAAGCTTGCCTTTGGCATGGGTAGTAATTTTCAAGCCAGTTTCTCTTGCACATGCTTTTGCAAGTCGAATTGTTGAGGCATTGCAAGAGTAGAAAACAATCTCGTAATCCTGCAGGCTGGGTTCAATCAATTTGAGCGCCTCTATGGCAACATGGGCTCTACCGACCCAGCCGTGATAGCCCTTCACTGCAATAATTCTGCGCTCTTGAGTCGGCAATAAATTCTGTTCAAGAATCTCTTTGCCAAATCCACCAGCGTTCGGTCGGACAGGCTTTACTGCACCTTTGAATCCGAGTTCTTTGGCTATTTGAACATCTCTTTCACATTCGCAGCCGTAATAGTCAGCGATATCTAAAAGACGCTTAATTTTTGACAGGTGCTTTGGAAACTTGCGGAACCAATAAATATCGCTTCCGTAATTGGTAATGATTAGGTCCAGGTCCTCTGGCTTGTTCCCTTCAAGTGCGGCTAGTGCAACATAGCCAGCATTCTGAAGTTCCAAAGCGTGGACATACTGGGGTTTGAATTTCCTCACAATCCTTCTCACCAAAGAGCCTCGTAGCTTATTGTCAAACAGCTTGTCGAATATCCACAGCAGGAGTCCCGTGAAACGGGTGAAGCGAGCCAAGGAGTACTTGGCAGAAGAATTTCCAACTAAGAGATTAGACAACTTCTTGTGAAGTCTTCTATGTGGAGATGATGGAAATAAGAGAAACTCAATCGGTTGATCTTGAAACTGTGCTAGCCAGCGGGCGAAATGGACACTGTCGAACATGCCAATTGCAAGGACTCTCGTCACGGTGCCCCTCCCTAAATTGCAGGCTACCAGTTAGCTCTTTGGTTTTTGACAGCGTGGACAGAAGTGGCTACCTCTGTTCGACCAAGCTTCCCGCCTGATTGGGGTTCCGCACCTTGGGCAAGGAAGTCCTGTTTGCCCATAGGCATTTAGCGAATTTGAGAAATAGCCACTTTCTCCATTCACATTTTTATATTGCTCATCAAAAGATGTCCCACCCTGGGCAACCGCTTTGATAAGCACCTCTTTTGCAGTCTCGATAACCTGCCTTATGCGCTTTCTTGTGAAGGTGTTTCCAGGAGTTAGATAGTGCACCTTAGTTAGCCAAAGGGTTTCGTCGGCGTAAATGTTCCCTATGCCACTTAGGATTTCCTGATTTAGAAGCAGGCTCTTTATTCCAGCCGAGCGCTTAGAAATCTTTAGTGCTATATCTTCAATCTCAAAATTTTCATCGAGAGGATCAATAGCTATGTGTTCTGCGGATTGGGGAACTTTGCCCTTTGAGCCTTGATCAACTAACTCATCCACCAACATTCCACCGAATAGTCTCTGGTCAATAAATCGCACCTCTAAACTGCTTTTTCCTCTGGAAACTGTGATTTTTATTCGCTCGCACTTATCCTGCGGGTAATCAGGTGTCCTAACTAAAATTTGCCCGCTCATGCCTAGGTGGGCGACTAGACAAAGGTTTCCCCCTAATGGAATCCACAGAAATTTTCCGCGACGCTCAAACTTCTCCAGCTTTGAACCAACAAGCTCCTTCTTGAAAGAAGATGTTGAACCGATATTTCTTTTGAGAGACCGTTTATCGAAGACTTCAACATCACTGACGGTGTAACCAGTTACAGTTCCAGCCAGCCCCCTCCTGACAGTTTCAACTTCTGGAAGTTCAGGCATCAGAGCCTTCTAAGCACTGCGAGAGCTGATGCTGCTGCTGCTGTTTCAGCTGAGCGAATTGTTCTGCCTTGTCCACTACCCAATAGACGATCAGCTGAGTAGCAATGAGCTTGGTAATTCAGATTGTGTTCGGGTCCTGATGAAGAAACTTCATACCTTGGTGGATCAAAACTGAGCTTAGAAAGCTTCTCATTGAGCGTTGTCTTTGGGTCGGCAAACTCCCTCAAAGACTCAGGATCTCCTAGCATGGGAAAAATGTGCCCTTTGACTATGGTTTTGGCACTTTCAATACCGCCCGACAAATAGGCAGCTGCGATTAGGGCTTCCATAGCGTCTGCCAAGATGTTTAATCTATTTCTTCCTCCAGAGGACTCCTCGCCTTTGCCCAGTCGGAGATACTGACCAAGTTCAATTCGACTTGCAGCGGTAGCAAGCGCTTCAGCCGAGACGATCGAGTTTTTTAGCCTTGTGAGATCGGCCTCGGAAAGCTCATTGTTTTGCTCAAAGACCTGGCTGGCAACTAAATATCCAAGAACGGAATCGCCAAGAAACTCAAGTCTTTCGTTGGAGCCGCATTTATTTTCATAGGCAAAAGATGAATGGGTTAGAGCTAATTCAAGGAGACTGGGTTCGATGGATGCCCCAAGCCGCTGGAGCAGCTCGATTGACATTTTGTCTTTAGGCGTCCGCTACCTTGCGGCCCTTGTATTCCATAAAAAGCTCAGTTCCAGACGAGTCAGTGACCTCCTTGGCCCTGTGAGGCAGTGAATAGGTAGTCCGACCGGCCTCAGTTGTCTTGATTAGGCTGATAAGCTCGGTTTTCCATTGGGAACGACGAGCATGAGTGTTAGCACGTGATTTTCTGCGCTTAGGTACTGGCATAGGTATTTCCTAGTAGGTTGTATACAGAATACTAGTGAATTTCAGGGACATTTTCTAGCCCTGAGCCATTGGAAGTTCTCTAACGGACTGATGGTCGAACGCAACAGGTCCGAGTTTTGAAGCTCCACCAGGTGAACCAATCTCGGAAAAAAACTCGACATTAACGGCATAGTAGGACTTGAACTCATCAGGAAGATCGTCCTCGTAATAAATTGCTTCAACGGGACAAACTGGTTCGCAGGCTCCACAGTCAACACACTCATCAGGATGGATGTAAAGCATCCTTTCTCCCTCATAAATGCAATCTACAGGGCACTCGTCTATGCAAGCTTTGTCCTTGATGTCAACACAAGGAAGAGCTATGACATAAGTCACCTTAACTCCTCAACAAGAAAAATTGTTTGCGAAATCTATTATTGATGAATAATTGGTCTAACTTGAAATTTTGACTATCCGAATTATAAATCATAGGAACTCCTGGCTGTGTCTACTTTGACCAAGAATTGATTCTTTCAACGACCCGCTGGAGATCCCCTTGCTTATCGACTGATATTGAATCGCCAGAAAGCTTTACCACCTCCACCGCCATTCCAAGTTCAAGAAATCTCATGACTTCATTGTCCTCAATAGATTCAAGTGGAGTTCTTCCTTTGGTGGATGCAAAATTTGCTAGAACCTGGCTTGAGTATGCATAAGCACAGACTTGCCTATATCCCAGCCGAAATTTACCATCATGAGAGCCTGGCACTTGAGCCCTGCCAATGTAAATCAACTGATTGTTTACCCCAAATAACAACTTAATGTTTTTTGAATCAAGCCATTCATCCTGAGTCATCTCACAGTAACCAATATATGTTTTCTTTGAATCTCTCTCGGCAAATGACGCTAGAGTCAGGATATCGGCTGGATTAAAAACGGGCTCGTCACCCTGAACATTAACATATAGCCCGGCTTTGCGTCTTTGAGCCACTTCCGCGACCCGATCTGTTCCAGTGGGGTGATCGGGACTTGTTATCTCAACATTGATTCCGTGGGACTCACACTCGTTAGCAATCCTCTCGTCATCTGTTGCCACCACTAACTGATCCGGTGTTGCTACTTGAAGGCACTGCTCCGCAGTCCTTACAATCATGGACTTCCCAGCGATTTCAATAAGCGGCTTACCTGGTAGGCGAGTGGACTTAAATCTTGCAGGAATAACGACTAAAACGTCGGCAGGCAGAAGGTTTTGATTAGTCAACTTTGACGTTCCGATTCAGTTTTTTGACAACAAGTGAAGTGATGCACCACTTTATTCTCACCCCAGTCTTTGCCGATAGATTGCATCCGCTATCTCCCAATCTTCCCTATCGTTTATGTCAATAGCCTCGACTTTTGAAACCTCCACCAGGCATGGATTGTCGCCTATGCGCCTTCGCTTCTTTATCGTGCTTTGGGTGTAGGCGTAGATTCCAGTTGTTTCAATCCACAAAGGAATAAGATCCTGAGTTCTTGGAACATTTGTTAGGTCATAGTTCTGAGGCTTTCCATTTGACCAGATGAATTCCCTAGAAGCTAGCACGGTCAAGGCTGAATCAAAATCGCCGATTTGTAAAGCCTTTACAACTTTTTCGATACTTGCTGCTTTCAAAAAAGGAGCAGTGGCATGAGCCAAAACATAAATGTCTGCATTAACTTGTTCAGCGAAGGAATACATCACATCAATTATCGACACCTCAGGTAGGTCCAGTGTCGCGTCTCTTCGCAGGTAAGTTACAGAACTCGGAAGGCCTTCGATGTATGGCTCACTGCAAAACACGAATATCTCGTCAATTTGCTTTACTTTCTTCAAACTTTCGAGTATCAGTGAAAACAATGGAACCTTGCCGCCGAGCAGCATGCTGTTTTTTCCAGGTAATCTTTCATTGTTCATTTTCATGGGAACAAACGCAACGGTCTTGATGAAAGCTCCCTTCCCTCTACTGAGCACAATCTAAGATTTCGACCTCATTAACTTATACTCTCAAGAAGTTATGGGACTCGATATTTGATTTAGCGTGTCACGACTTTGTACTTATGGTGCTCACTAGCGGTTATTGCTTTTTTCGAACTTCCAACTATTTTTTGAGCTCTCCTTATAGCAGATACGTATTCCTTGAAAGCTCCTGTGGAGACGTCCAGTGCCACCGAATCAAAATGAGCCCAATCTGTGTTGCCAAGCTTCACATGCTTTTCTACCATTCTCGCACCTGCAGCTACTGCCAGTGCAGAGCCTAACCAACCCGGGTCATGGCTTGACCACCCTGGAATAATCTTTGGGTTACTCTCACTCAGTAAGCTGTAGTGACGCACTACAGCTATGTTGCAGTGTTCCTCTGGGGTGGGGTATGCAGAATTAGCATGAAGTAAGTAGAGTCGATTTTGACTAGTAAAGGTACGAAGAACCCATGATTCATGATTATGATCTGTCATTCCAGTAGACAGAACAAGATCACCACGATAATCAGAGGCTACGTGCTCTAGATAGTCCTTATGCTCAGAGATGGTGCTCGGTAACTTTATGAGTCGAGGATTAAGTGTCTTTACAAAGTCATAGCTAGGTCGATCTAGGACAGATAAAAACCAGCCAATTCCTAACTCCCGACAAAGACCATCTATAAAACCAAAATCCTCAAGATCTAGCTCAAGTGCGTGCCTATAATCGGCAAAAGTAATCCCGAATGGGGATAGATACTCAGCTTCCAATTGACTTTGTGAGTAAAAAGAGTCAACATCTCGCTTTTGGAATTTTACAAAATCTGCACCAGCTGCCTTAGACTCACGGATTAAGGTTTCAAGGCGCTTGCGATCTCCAAAGTGGTTGGTCGTCACCTCTGCAGTGATTAGTACTTCTTGCTCCTCGGATTCACCTCTCTCCAAATGAATTGGCTTCAATCCGAATTTCACGTTTACTTCTGTTGGGGTCAAGGTAGAAAATTCTCTATTACCTACATGAGAAACTCGAATTGCTGAATTTTTTAGTAAGTAAATTGCATGCTTGAGAAAATACTCCTGGGATTCAACTGATAGTGCCCTAGAAGTATCGATTTTCGGGTCAAACTTTCTCTTTGCTTTTTCCGAATATCCCTGGTGGGGATTGAAGTCCATACCCACGAGAAATACGTCTTGGGTGGACCCTCGAATTTTTGCAATGATAAGCGCCAGTTTTAGTGCCGTTAGTAGCATCACCTCTTCAAGCACAATTTCGGAATCATCTAGCAAGCGGCTCATCATCAAATCAGAGGTGTCAAAACCTAAGGGTTGGAAATTGACTTTTATGAGTCGCTTTGGACTAACGTCAGCATCTAGTTGACTCAGGTATAGATCAGATTGAAATCCTGACTCTGAAAGTGAACTAACAACCCACTCTTCATGAAAAATTGAGATATCACAATTTGCTATCCACTCTGCATCGTTTAAACCAATTACGATGCTAGATTCGAAAAAGTGAGATTCTATCGAATCAGCACTCGCACCCTTGCCAAGAATTACTACTCTTTGGTTGTCGTACTTTGACGCGATACTTCTTACCAGGTCTAAGAAATTCTCTTTCGTAGTTGATTCCATCGACTTCCACCTCGCACCCATGATCTAGAGCTAATTGTAATCCAGCTAACAAGTCCCACGAGTGCGCGCCTACGGGATTACTGAACTCTGTAAATGAGCCCTTGATGACGTTCATGAGATTGAATACAGCACAGCCAGTGATCCGAGCTTCTCCTGCTGTTGCAAGATCAGGAATGAGACGCTCTGAAAAACTCGAGGAAAAACCTACAATTCGAGAATTGAAGTGTTGTATTGTATCGCCAGATAGGATTTGATCTCCCAGCTCCGGCATCATCAACATACTGAACATGTGATTTCTATCTTTCCAAATTGAGAGAGATACTCCCCATATTTTTAGGCCAGAAATAAAGTTCTCCGTTCCATCTATTGGATCAAGAACGGCTGCCCAACCATGATTGATGTCTTCTACCTCCCGAATTGTCTCCTCGCCATAGAAATCCAGATTAGGTAAATCCTTCTCTAAGAGTTTCTGAATGCTTCGCTCTAAATAAACATCAGCCAAGCTGACTGGACTACCGTCGATTTTTAGAGAAAATGAATCGCGAAGGCTCAAGACTTTAGGTAATGAGTCCATAACGAATCTACTTACGTTTTCGCAGGCTCGCTTAGCTGAGGCAAAATCACTAAATGTATCCATGAGTCAAATTTTATCGCTAAGCCAACTCTTTCAAGATCTATCAGCATCATGAGAGCGTAGTTCAAGTGGTGATTTACTGATGTTCTTGATTTTCCAGTGTACTTTCCCCCATAGTACATAAGGCCACTCTGGCACAACAAGTATTTTTAAAGTCACGAGAAAAAATAACCATAAGTTACCCCTACTCGTCGACAGAGCATCCATCAATAAACTTACGTACGCAGCTCGATTAAGGTCAATCAACGAAGATCGCCCTTGAATTCTGAGTTTTTTCCAGTAGGTAATCTCACGAATCCTAAGTTTAGATTCTTTGAATGATGTATTCGATTCGTGAATTCGATAGGTCATAAGCGGGAGATTTGAGACCGCAAACTGTTTTTCTGGAGCCAGCCTAAGAATCAAATCGAAATCTCCAATTATTGTTAGGTCAGAACTAAACGGTCCTTCAAAAGAATGAAGTATGGACTTGCGAAAAACCACTGTCGAGATTCCCACTGTGTAATTCAGGCTCAAGTGTTTTCGAATAATTCCACTTGGTAATTCAGCTGCGTAAGCCAAGTCACTTTCACCCGTATCTTGATCAAATATCGTAAAATTTGAATAAAAAATATCCCTCTCACTAGAGCTCAGGGCAGCAACCGCAATTTCTAACTTGTCAGATCTCCAAGTATCGTCAGAATCAAGAAACGCAACAAACTCTCCTTCAGCAGCCATCAATGCCATATTGCGAGCCTGATATAGAGGTACCTTGTCTGGATTTGATTTGAATTTTACTCTTGCATCGGATTTAAGAACTGAAGAAACTATCTCACGAGTCCCGTCGATGGATGCGTTGTCCCAGATGATTAGTTCAAAGTGCTCGTAGGATTGGCAAAGCACGGAGTCGATAGCGTTTTGAATAAAGCGCTCACCATTGTGAACGTTTATAATTGCTGAAACAACTGGTTTCGGTGAAATCACGCTCCTAATCTACTTTGGGTTGTGACCCTCTGAATCAATTATTCCTAACAAGTCTACCTTATTTGACCTGGATTTGCTTGCGATTCTGATTCCCTATGTTTACTTACCAAAAGACAACCTAAGCCCTTGGGAAAAAGGTGTCCAGTTTAAGTCAATAACGGGTAGAGGATGACAGTTATCAAAAACCATAATTTCACGTTCACGATAATCGTGTTTGCCAAGTCGAATTTTCTTCGGCTCTAGCTCAAGCCCCAAAGCTTTAACTAGGGTGTTGGGCAAATCTTTCACCTGAATCACATCTGGGCCGAAGACATCAAATTGACTGAACGAACCAATTTTTCTCGATAAATCTTGTGCGAGTCGAATTATGACCTCAACTAAATCACCGACAAAGAGAGGACTAATCTCCTGGTCACCAGGCGAAAGGTGAAGCTCTTGACCTGATTGGACTTTTGAATAGACATAAGGAATTAGTCGATTATGTGGCTGATTTGGTCCGTATACATCGTGAATGTGACGTACAACTGAAGACAAAAAACTGCGCGTCGAAAAGTATTCAAGCATTCGTTCCCCAGCACATTTAGATGCTGCATATGCAGACTGTGTAAAATAATCAAAACCAAACTTACGATAAGAATAAGTACTCGCAAAAATGATATTTGTACCCTTGTCAGAGAAATTCGCCCCAAGAACTGCGGGCAGAAGAGCGTTTGCATGGACTAAATCTGCTGTAGTTTTTGGATCGCGCTTTCGGGAGGTTTCAGCCGCTAGTATTACCACGGAGCCATAGTTAAGCTCCCGCAGAAATCCCTCATCTCTAATGTCTCCTTGCGATTCCTCCTGTCCATCCTTCAACAAGAAGAGAAAGGGGTCGCCACCTCTCACTCTATTCAGCGTGGAAAATGGAAGACCAATTTCACTTAATCTTTTACATAGGGTTCTCCCTACGTAGCCTGTTGAACCGAAAACTAGCAAGTTAGCTTCCTTGGAGATTTGCGGTGGAGTTCATGAATACGCTGATTGAGTACTATACCCAAGGAGCTAACCCAGATTCCCAAAGGCCTTGAAGATAGTCTCTGTCTCTTTTTGTGTCCATGCATTGCCAAAAACCCTCATGACGGTGAGCTGCCAGTAGTTCATTTTTGGCTAGCTTCTCGAGTGGCTCCTTCTCAAGAACCGTGGAATCATCCTCCAAATATTCTAGAAACTCAGGTTCTATGACAAAGTAGCCGCCATTTACCCAGCCTTGTTGCAATTGAGGTTTCTCCTGGAAAGAAGTGACCCTCTCGTCCGAGAGATTTAGTTCGCCAAATCTTGCTGCTGGGCGAACAGCTGTAACAGTTGCTAAAACTTTGTTTCGGTTGTGAGTATCGACAAGACTAGTCAAGTCAACATCGGATAAGCCGTCTCCGTAAGTTAGAAAAAAGGGCGAGCTAGTTAGCAAGTCTTTTAGTCGAAGTAACCTTCCACCGGTCATACTGTCTAGTCCTGTGTCAACAACGCTAACATTCCAGTCAATTTTCTTATTTTGTCCCAGTGTTTCAATTTTTCCATTAGAGAGATTCACAATAAAATTTGAGTTGATAAGCGGATAGTCTAAGAAGTATTTCTTTATCTGTTCAGATTTGTAACCTGCTGCGATTACAAAATCTTTGACTCCGAACTTCGCAAAGTGTTCCATGATGTGAATCAGAATGGGCTTGCCACCAATTGCCACCATTGGCTTTGGAATCGTCTCAGTATATTCTGCTAAACGAGTGCCAAATCCTCCGGCAAGTATTACGGCCTTCATAACGTCCAATCACAGGTGTGAAAATTAAGTTCAGGTCTCTCAACCTCGTTAGAAGAATACTCTTCACTCGCAAAGTTCGCGATTATTAAACTCTCAGTGCCAACCGACTTGAATCCAAAAGTGATTCCATGCGGCAACCATAAAGCGCATTGACTAGTCAAGACTTCGGTCAAGTTTATAGTTTCACAAGTCGTCTCGGAAGAAACAATATGAATAGATGCTTCTCCTCTTATTACAAAAAGGAAGGAATCAGATTTTGTATGCAACTTCCACCCGCGAAAAATACCTTGATCAAGTTCTGAAAAATACAGTTCACCAAATTGACAATAGCTGGCGGATTTGCTTGACAGAATTTTTAATATGCCTCCACCCACCGCATCAACATAATTGAGATGGACAATCTCTGGTTTCAACTTACGCCCCAATCGCTGGTCAAGGTAATAAGGTTTTGGTAACGATTGATGTCCTTCTTAACAAGGCTTAGTGCGGACGCTCCAGTGGACTTTTCAAAATACCATTCTGCTGTCCATTCAATTGTTTTTGTAAAGTCGAGCAGTGGAAACCATCCAATTGCTGCCCTGGCTTTCTCGCTAGATAGTCTAAGTAGGCTACTTTCCATCATATCTTCATTTTGACCAATAACAATCGACAGGCCATCAGGGCCTAAATTAGTCGCAAGTTGATCGACAAGGTCTCCAACGGTTCTGGAGGCATATTCATCGGGGCCGAAATTAAGTGACTCGCCGTTTTTCAGCGTTCCAGCTTGAAGCATTTGCCCAGACAAAAGATACCCGCCCAGAGGTTCAAGAACATGCTGCCAAGGTCGAGTTGAAGATAAATTTCGAATTGGTAAGGGAGAGCTTTCCAACCATGCCCTTATGGCGTCCGGCACTATTCTTGAGTCTGCCCAGTCACCACCGCCTATAACGTTTCCAGCCCTAACCGTAACTCCGGCTATATTGCGATTTGCGAAGAGTTCCGCCCCAAAATAGGATTTGAAGGCCAGTTCAGCGGCGGCTTTGGACGCGCTGTAGGGGTCGATACCCCCCAGTTGATCGTTTTCCCTGTAGCCCCAAACCCATTCGACATTCTTGTAAACCTTGTCACTCGTAATCAAAATTAGGTAGCAACTTTCAATTCCGCTGATTCTGACAGCATCAAGAAGCGAGACCATTCCGAGCGAATTGACGCGCCAAGTTTCAAGAGGCTCTTTGAATGAAGTACTAACTATCGGTTGCGCCGCAAGATGGAATATAAATTCCGGCTTCGTCTGATTTATAAGTTTGGCGATTTCACTTGTATCGCATATGTCAAGCCAATTTGTTTCAATTTCCTCGGATGATACCAATTCATCAAAAATTGCTGGCTTTGTCGGTACCCCATTCGACACGCCAATAACACGTGCGCCTAATTGACCCAACCAAACACTCAGCCAAGAACCTTTGAAGCCGGTGTGGCCGGTTATCAAAACAGTCTTACCCGAATAAGTGTTGGCCAATCTTTCTAGAGAATTAGTCACTAACTACCTTTCCTAAAGATGTGAGCCAGATGTCCATTTGGTTGGGTAAATCAAGCATCTCTCTTATGCCTAGGATAGCTGAATTTGTTGTCAGCATTTTGCTGAGCGAATGCGAGTCCCAGAAATATGAGTCAAAGTTGGTAAAAAAGTACAGAGGAGAAAAATTTAAGGAATCCCCTTTTACAAAAACTGCAGTTCTTTTCCCAAAGTTTGCAAACTCCAAGGCTAGCGAAGATACCGAATCCGTAACGAATAAACTGTATTCACTAAGGTAGCTTTCAAAATCGCGATCCTCAGTTTCATACTCAGGAAACTTCCGCTTAATCCATTCCGCATTTCCAGGATGTGGCCGAAGGCGTATTGAGGTCAGTCCTGGAAGATTTGCCTGTGAAACTAATTTTATGAGCTCTGTTGATGCCGTCCTATTTACTCCAGTAACAACTAAAACTCGCACGGGTTGATCAATCGTGCATTTGTCAATTTCGAACGTTCTTTTTGTTGATAAATGCTGAAAACGAAGAGCCGTTGCCTTCAATATTCGATTATGGGAAACCCCTCCCTCCAAGAGGACTCTCTCATACGCTTTGCCACCAGAAATGAATAGATTTGGCTGCAAAATGTCCCATCTACCAAAGTCAAAAAATCGCAAATCCCAAAACCGAGGGGTAGTGTGCAGAAAACCCAAAACTCTAAGACCTTTTTGCTTTGCAGACATACAAAGTACACGCTCCCATAATTGGTTTTCATGCGGAATCAAAACAGTCTTTGCAGAAGTTTTGGCTAGTAGGTCGTTAAACATTGCCTCAAAATACTCTGCCTCAAATGCGGGAGATCCCATAATCGCTCGGCGATACTCCTTTTGAATAATCGAGAAAATCTCAATATCACTGCAGCGTGACCTGAGCGACCTCCAAAAGCGCCAGCGCTTTCTGAAACTCTTTAAGAACCTAATGCAAGCGCCCAGAATTAATCTTGTCTGACGAATATCGTTTTCAAATTTCTGTCTAGGTCTCTTTGAATCTAAACCGAGCCATGTTGTTTCAATGCGTGACTTCAGCCAGCTTGGTAACGGACCCCAAAACTTCGAGTTGTTGAAAAAATTACTATCGAGTGGATCTAAATTGGAGTAGGTGAATCCGAGAATCCTGGATTCTGAACCTCCAATTTTTTCGCAGACTCTAAATCTTGGGGAAAATAAGCGAAACAATAGCTCTACAGCAACGCCTGGGATAGAGCGCTTTAAGCTCCGAAGAAGCAAGAAGCTAAAAGTTTGGTGCGAGACTTTGGGGTTTTTGGTTAGCCTGGAAGCGAGAATCTTTTCAAGCTCCGGATAAGTTACCCAAACATTATTGTCAAAGCACGGCAAGGTCGTAAGAAACTTCATTTCTGGTTCTGACTGCCAACTTAGACATAGACTTACACGATCAATCAGTGATCTATTTTCAGCCAGGAAATCGAGTCTGATTAGACTTGATTGGGCCAAGGTCTCGTCTAACATATTGCACCGTCTCCCGACGCTTGTCGATCCTATCTCGCCCTAGTTTAGGAACAATTGCCCATCGCAGTTCCATGATTATGGACTTTTACTTGATTAATCGCAATCCTATTTTGCAATTCTTGACAAATGAGAATTACGAACAGAGAGTACATGAAATTGTCAAGGTGCTTTCAATCTCTGCTTTCAATTTTCTCTAATACTCTTTGAGGATAAGTCTAGCAAAAATGACCTCAATGATCTCACCTTACTAAGAGGTTTGTGCGCCAACCCTGTTGTGAACTCCTGTATTCCTGCAGAGTACGTTTTTGATTTTCCCCGTCTCTGCAGCCACACCTCAATTTTTTCGGATGCAATTTCCGCATTTTCTTCAAGAAGCCCACAACGCTTAAGAGCTTCGTAGTTGGGCAAATATTGCGATCTAACATGATCAAGACCATCTGGCAAAAAAGCAAAAAAATCGTTTTTTGAAACTCCAAGCTCAATCATTCCCGTTGAATCGTAAGTGAAGACAATACTTACACCTTGTTTTGCTAGCTCTTTTAGAGATTTTCTGCTTGTGGAAATCTTACAGAACTCAAGATCAGCTATGTTTTCTGTCAAGTAAGCAAGAGTTTTTTGCTTGGTTGCTAAGTGAGGTCTTAATGAAATTTGCAATCCCTTCTCGTTCAAATTTTGGCAGATTTTGATTATTGAAGGAAAATAAATGTCATTGAGTCTACCGACATCAGCAAAGGAGTAGAAATTAAACTTATCAGGCCTGAGAAAGATTTCTATTTTGTTTCCTGCGAAGTTCCTCTGGCTTAGAGGTAATTGTTTGACTATTCCGAAAGGTATTTCGCGGTCAGATGCTCCTTGCCATCCCCAGGTTAGGAAGTAATTAGAAACTTCAAGCTCAGGAACAATATTTCTGAGCTTGGACACACCGAACCCCACCCCATGTTGAATGATTGCATAAGGTACGCCCGTGCATCTAGCAGCGAGAAAAGCTTTGAATTCATCATCAATTTCAAAACTTGTGGCTGTCAGAATTGCTTGAGGGCTTGCGGGAAACCCAAGGCGATTAGCCGTCTCTAGTGTTTGCCGAAATCCAGTGGTTAGTGACACTGGAAGAAGTATTCTCACAAGAAACTCAATCATTTCTTCGAGTGAAGCGTCTCCACTTAGACTTAAGCTTTCAATGTGCGTAGTTTTCATTGGAAAATTTCTTGCTCTAATCTCAGTTAGATGTGGGACTTGGAATAGGCTCAGACCGATTAGAGTTTCTTGGAATCTACTAAGATAGGTTGAAATCAAAAGATACTTGTTTTTTCTTGTTGCAATCGACAAAAACCGCTGCAGACATATGTAAATTGTTGAAAGAATACCACTTGGGTTTGTAACTCGCACAGCTAGGTGAGTGAGATCAATACCTAATGGATATTTCAAGTCTAGATGGTGTTTCAATGCGAGTTCTTCTATTAAATTTCCAAAGTTTTCTGAGTTGAGAAGATTTAGGCTTTCAACAGTAGACCAGGGCTTGTTCTCCTGGAAAATCTTGTGGTTATTGATTTCTCTAAATTCAACAGTACCTTTTTCAATAAGTCGAACTTGTGCTAGAGCTCTTGAGAAACGCATCGCAAAGTACAAACAAATATTTCCAAAGAGGATACAGCTAGTGTTCCTTTCGCAAGAGTCTATTCCGGCAATGTTAGAGATAATGTGACAAGCTTTGCGTAGAGCAGTTTCGTAAATGACCTTCGTAAAATCTGAAGTCTTTTCGTGCCATTGATTAAATGTTTCCCCAAGCGACAGGTATATCAAATCTTCCTCTGGACTTAACTGAACCTGATCTTTGTATTCGTCGTAAGAGAAAAAAAAGGTTTGCACCTTTCCTGTACGCACCTCGTTTGTTGAGAAAAACATACCTAGCCTTGACTCATATATTTAGACATCAGAATCAGCAAACTCACTGTCAGCTTAACTATAGCTAGGCAAAAGTTTCTTGCAAGAAGAGATGAATGAGCTGTTTGTTCTTATTTTGCTACTTATCATCCGAAGTCTCTTTCTTCTAATATATCATAGAAATGGGAATGATTCGAACTCATTTCAAATTGAAGCCTGGGAGCACACCTAGTTGTTTACTGAGGTTTAGGTGCCATTGAGTTTGTTGACATAAAAACTAGAGATCCAAAGAGGCTAATCTTCCTAATTCCTGGGCAAACCATGAGTTATGGATGCGGACTGACAATTGATCATGGCAGATTCTCAAGCTTAATCTTCTGGGATTCCTCTTCAACTGCTTTCAAGCTGCACTTGAAGAGTGCTAACTCATAAAATTGTTGTCGAAGACGTTTTTGGGTCAATTTCTTATGGTTTGAGGTCTAAGGTACGGAATACACTCTGAAGCCGTCGCCGGAGTGCACTTTCAGATTAGGCTCCTGAAGTCCCAAATCACCAGTGGCCACAACAAACTTGATTCCATCTGGAATTGACTCAGTAGATAGCTGACTACCAGGTGCCAGTAATTCATAGTCCATCTTTTCACTGTCGGCCCAAATGGCTACGTTTGTCGCTTCAAATCGCGATGTGGAAATTATCCAAGTGGCGTCTATGTCTTCAATTGCAAAGTTGTCCCTGAGATATTGACCTGCTTTATCTGCAGCACTCAATGATCCACGAAAACCCTGATACTGATCCTGGATTTGCCAACCAGTTCCGATCATAGAAAAGGGCAAGAGTAAGGCGAAGGACCATGCTGCATATCGTGGGAAGGTTGCTAGCACTATGAGGGCAACGAACCCCACTATAGCTACACCATTAAAGATTTCATTGTTTACCACAAGTCCAGCGAGAGTCGGGGCGTCGGCAATCTGAATAGTCAATGATGCAAAAAACCCGGTAAATGCTGGTGTCAGTAGATAGGCGAACGTGCCTGCTAGAGCCCACCGAACCCACACATTTGCCCTTTGCCCGATGCCATTGCTGAGAGCAGAGAGACCAGCAAGAGGA
>Ga0169931_10007391_pt1:5000-16292 | contig 16292 bp, 9 predicted proteins | sample Kivu_15m_20L_FD_129675 | JGI IMG/M metagenome (GOLD analysis project Ga0169931, IMG submission 129675) | Freshwater microbial communities from Lake Kivu, Western Province, Rwanda to study Microbial Dark Matter (Phase II) - Kivu_15m_20L... | ecosystem: Environmental > Aquatic >...
GCTATTCATAGGTTTATGATAGATACTTATTTTTTTAACTATTTTTTAGCAAACAGAGGATCGGCAATTCCCCTGCCCCGCGCCCGTTCCCGTCGTTGGAATCCCCTCTGAACCGCGCAAGGGTCACGCTGGAAACGCGGGCATCATGGTGCAGGATGGGCTCCATGGGCACCGCACTCCTGTTTTCGCTGCTGATCGCGGCCGCGCCTCCGGGCTCCGACGTGGATCACGCCGCGGATGACCGTGCGATCTATCAGAAGCTGGAACGCTCGACCGTCGCGCTCGCCCAGGCCGGCTCTCCTTTGCGCAAGGAGGAACGTCTGCGGCAGTGCGCGCGCGCGCTCCGAACGTCGGCTCGAGCTCCCGGCGGCTGGCGCTTCCGCGATCGCGCCCGAGGCCTCATACCTGCGTGCCGCCGAAGCGGGCGTGCTCATCTGCTCGGTCCACAAATGCGGCAAGTGCGACCGCTGGCACCCGAGCTGGTCGAGCGGATTCGCGGTCCACGCGTCCGGCGTGATCGCGACGAACCATCACGTGGCGGCCCACGAGAACGCGGAGGCAATGGGCGCGCTCACGCATGACGGCCGCTTCCTCCCGGTGGTCGAGGTGCTCGCCGCCCGCCGGTCCCATGACGTGGCGCTGCTGCGGGTCGACCTCGCCGGAGGCGCGCCGCTGAAGGCGCTGCCGCTGCGCGACGACGCGCCCGCCGGCACGCGGGTGCTCTGCTATGGCAATCCGTCCAACAGCTTCGGCTGCCTCACCGACGGCATCCTCACGCGCTACGCCCGCATGGAAGGCTCGGAACGGCAGGGCGCGGTATTCATGCAGATTTCAGCCGACTACGGCGGCGGATCGAGCGGCGGCCCGGTGCTCGACGACCGCGGCAACGCGCTCGGCATGGCGGCCTCAACCTCGCCGATCCTGACGCCGGCCCGCACGAGCTCCGACGGCAAGGCCGCGGAACGGACGCTCCAGATGGTCCGTCACAACTGCGCGACGTCCCGCGCGCTGCTCGAGATCGCCGGCGCCCGCTGAAGGGTCAGGCGTGCCCCGGGGTGCGGGGATAGGCGGTCACGTCGCGGATGTTGCCCTCGCCGGTCACGAACATGAGCATGCGCTCGAAGCCGAGGCCGAAGCCGGCGTGCGGCACGGTGCCGTAACGACGCAGGTCGAGGTACCAGCGGTAGGCCTCGAGATCCAGTCCGTGCGCGCGCATCGCAGCCTCGAGGCGATCCGGCCGCTCCTCGCGCTGACTGCCGCCGACGATCTCGCCCACGCCGGGCACGAGCACGTCCATCGCGGCCACGGTGCGTCCGTCGTCGTTCTGGCGCATGTAGAAGGGCTTCGCCGCCGCCGGGTAGTCGCGGACGGTCACAGGGCCGCCGAAGCGCTCCTCGGTCAGCCACCGCTCGTGCTCGGACTGCAGGTTGTCGCCCCACTTCACGGGATACTCGAACGGTCGGCCGGAGGCGAGGAGGAGGTCGACGGCCTCGCCGTAGGTGATGCGGGTGAAAGGCCGATCGGCGACCAGCCTGAGGCGCTCCAACAGGCCCTTGTCGACGTAGGCGTTGAAGAACTCGAGCTCCTCGGGGCAACGCTCGAGGGCCGCCCGCACGAGGTGCTTCACCAGGGACTCGGCGCAGTCCATGTCACCGGCGAGATCGCAGAAGGCCATCTCCGGCTCGATCATCCAGAACTCACTGGCGTGACGGCTGGTCTGGGAATTCTCGGCACGGAAGGTAGGGCCGAAGGTGTAGACGTCGCCCAGGGCGCAGGCGAGGGTCTCGGCCTCGAGCTGACCCGAGACGGTCAGGAAGGCCTGACGGGCGAAGAAGTCGGCGGCCCAGTCGACCGAGCCGTCGGGAGACTTCGGCGGGGCGGCGGGGTCGAGGGTGGTCACGCGGAAGAGCTCGCCCGCGCCCTCGCAGTCGCTGGCGGTGATCACCGGGGTGTGCACGTAGGCGAAGCCGCGCGCCTGGAAGAACTCGTGCACGGCCATGGCCAGCCGGCTGCGCACCCGCAGGGAGGAGGCGATGCGGTTGGTGCGCGCCCGCAGGTGCGGGATGGTGCGCAGGAACTCCGCCGTGTGCCCCTTCTTCTGCAAGGGAAAGGTCGCGTCCGCCTCGCCGACCAGACGGAAGGCGGAGACGCGCAGCTCCCAGCGCTGGCCCTTGGCGGGCGAAGGCACGAGCTCGCCGTCCACGGAGACCGACGCGCCGGTGAGCACGGCGCCCAGGGCCTCCGCGCCGGGGACGGCATGGTCGACGACGGCCTGCAGGTTGCGCAGGCAGGAGCCGTCATTGATCTCGACGAAGGAGAAGCCCTTGGCGTCACGGCGGGTCCGCACCCAGCCGCTGACCGTGATCCCGCCGAGGGGAGATTCGGCCGCCAGTGCGTCCCGGACCTTGATGCGCATGGAAGGCAATCTGTGCGAGGTCGGCCCGGAAACAAGCGGAGACGGCGGACGCCGGGACGGGCTGGACAACCCGGGCGGGCCCCACAACCTCGGACGTCCTCACCATGAACGCCCTCGAGCAGCTCCGCCAGCACACCAAGGTCGTCGCCGACACGGGCGACTTCGCCGCCATGAAGGCCTTCAAGCCTCTGGACGCCACGACCAACCCGAGCCTCATCCTCAAGGCCGTCCAGATGCCCGAATACCAGGCGCTGCTCCAGAAGGCAGCCCAGGACAACAGGAGCAAGGGCGTCCAGGCCGCCGTCGACGCGCTCCTCATCTCCTTCGGCACCGAGATCCTCAAGATCGTCCCCGGCCGCGTCTCGACCGAAGTCGACGCCCGTCTCTCCTTCGACAAAACCGGCACGGTCGCCAAGGCCCGTGAACTGATCGCCCTCTACAAGGCCGCCGGCATCCCCAAGGAGCGCATCCTGGTGAAGATGGCCTCCACCTGGGAAGGCATCCAGGCCGCCGCCGAACTCGAGAAGGAAGGCATCCGCTGCAATCTCACCCTGCTCTTCTCCTTCGCCCAGGCCGTCGCTTGCGCCGACGCCAAGGTCCAGCTGATCTCGCCGTTCGTCGGACGCATCTACGACTGGCACAAGAAGGCCCAGGGCGCCAACTGGAACGAAGCCGCCTCCGCCGGCGCCAACGACCCCGGGGTGCAGTCCGTCCGCCGCATCTACGCCTACTACAAACGCAACGGCATCAAGACCGAGGTCATGGGCGCCTCCTTCCGCAACAGCGGCCAGATCAAGGCTCTCTGCGGTTGCGACCTCCTGACCATCGCTCCGAACCTCCTCGACGAGCTCTCCAAGGACTCCGCCGCGGTGCCCAAGGTGCTCGACGAAGCCGCCGCCAAGTCCGAAGGCGAAGCCGCCAAGGCCTGGGGCGAGAAGGAATTCCGCTGGCACCACAACGAGGACGCCATGGCCACGGAAAAGACCGCCGAAGGCATCCGCGCCTTCGCCGTCGACGGCAAGAAGCTCGACGATCTGGTCGCCAAGGCCATCGGCTGAGCGAATCGTCAGTCCTCTCCAGCAAGGCCGGGCCTCGAGCCCGGCCTTATTTTTGGCGACGCTGACGGAGGGCTTCGAAGAGCACGATGCCCGCGGCCATGGAGACGTTGAGGGAGTCGGAAAGGCCGGCCTGGGGGATGGAAATCTTCTCGTCCGCGGCACCCAGCATGAAGTCGCTCAGGCCGTCCTTCTCGGAACCGAGCAGCAGCGCGGTCGGACCCTTGCAGTCCACGTCCCAGAAAGTCTTGGTCGCCGCGGGCGAGGTCGCCAGCGAACGCACGCCGTGGGCCTTCATCCAGTCGACGGCCTCCTGCGAGGCGCAGACGGCCACCGGCATGGAGAAGAGCGCGCCCTGGGAGGAGCGGACGACATTGGGATTGAAGACGTCGGTCACCGGGTCGCAGACGATGACGGCGTCGCAACCCGCGGAGTCCGCGGTGCGCAGCAGCGCGCCGAGATTGCCGGGCTTCTCGACGGATTCGACGACGAGCAGGAGGGGGCTGGCCGAGATCCTGAGCCGTGCGAGCGAGCAATCCCAGGTCCTGGCCACGCCAAGCACGCCGTCCGGCCCTTCACGTCCGCTGACCTTCTCGAACGCCGAGGCCCCGAGCTGGCAGACCGAGGCCCGGCCGGCCCGGCAGCGCGCGATCAGCTCGGCCTGCTCCGGACCGCGGAACATCTCGGGGCAGTGGTAGGCCTCCTCGATGGCGACGCCACGCTCAAGGGCCCGGGAAAGCTCGCGCTGACCCTCGATCAGGAAGAGCCCGCGGGCGTCGCGTTCGGCACGGTCGCGCAGGCGGGCCAGCGCCTGGACGCGCGGATTCTGCCTGCTCTGGATGGCTTCCTCGGACACGAGGCCATTGAGCCCGAAGCGCGGCCGCTCCGCAAGGACGGGCTTGGGGCGCGGGGATAAGTCTCGACCTCGTCGCCGCGGACCAGACCTTGTCGACATGCCCGAGTCCCGACAGCCGCCCAGGTTCCGCGAGGGCCCCTTCACCTACCACCAAGAGGTGGAGCTCGAGATCGCCTCGATCACCAACCTCGGCGAAGGCCTTGCCCGCAAGGACGGCTGGGTCGTGTTCGTGACCGGCGCCCTGCCCGGAGAGAAGATCGTCGCGAAGATCTGGCACAACGCCGCCAACTTCTCCCGGGGCGACCTGGTGCGCGTGCTGACCCCGTCTCCGCACCGGGTGCAGCCGCGTTGCGACCTCTTCGGCGAGTGCGGGGGCTGCCAGTACCAGAACCTCGCGTACCCGCAGCAGCTGGAATGGAAGCGACGTCAGGTACAGGAAGCCTTCGAGCGGCTGGGCGGGATCAGGACGGAGGTCGACCCCTGCCATCCTTCGCCGAAGCAGTACGCCTACCGCTCCCAGCTCACCCCGCATTTCATGACCCCGCGCAGGGCCGACTTCCCCATCGGCTTCCTCGCCGCCGGCACCTCGCGGCGCGTCGTGGACGTGACGAAGTGCCCGATCGCGACCGACGCGATCAACGCAGCCTACGCCCGGGCGAGGAAGGACGTCCGCTCCGATCCGGGACGCTTCGAACGCGGCGCCACCCTGCTCTTCCGCGACTGCCAGGAGGGCGTGGTCACCGACCCTCGCGCGACGGTGACCGAGAAGGTCGGCGCCCTGACCCTGAAGTTCCTCGCGGGCGAGTTCTTCCAGAACAACCCCTCCGTGCTGCCGGAGTTCGTGGCGCACGCGGTGGGCCTCGCCCGGGCCTCGGGCGCCCGGCACCTCGTCGACGCCTACTGCGGGTCCGGCCTGTTCGCGCTCTCGGCCGCGCCGCATTTCGAGTCGGTCAGCGGGGTCGAGGTGAGCGCCGAGGCGGTGCGCAAGGCAGCGGAGAACGCGGCGCTCAACCGTCTGCTAAACTGCCGCTTCATCGCCGGCTCGGCCGAGTCGATCTTCGCGGGACTGCCGGTGAAGGGACCGGACACCGCCGTGATCGTCGACCCGCCCCGACGCGGCTGCGACGAGCCCTTCCTCGCCCAGCTCGACGCCTTCGCCCCCCGCCGCATCGTCTACGTGAGCTGCGCGCCCGACACCCAGGCGCGGGACGCCAAGACGCTCACGGCGATGGGCTGGCGCCTCATCGGCGTGCGCCCCTTCGACCTGTTCCCGCAGACCCGTCACGTCGAAAGCATCGCCGCCTTCGAGCGCGGCTGACCCGCCGGACGGCTGACGCCGCCGGCGGGAACCGGGTGACCTCGTGCGTCAGGCCGCGGGTCCGGCCGCCGGCGCGGCGTCCTCGTCCTCGGCCTTCTCGACCTTGGAGATGCCGAGGAGCGTCTCGCCCTCCTTGAGGCGCATGACGCGCACGCCCTTGGTGGCGCGGCCCGCCGTGCAGCGGATGTCGGCCACCTTGGTGCGGATGGACTGGCCGCCCTTCGTGAGGAGCATGACCTCGTCGTCCTCACGGACGCTGAGCGCGCCGGCGACGCCGGCCTCGGTGCTGATGGCGATGACCCCCTTGCCGCCGCGGGACTGCTTGCGGTAGACGGGCTCCTTGGTCTCAGGATCGTCAAAGGGCGTGCGCTTGCCGATGCCGTCCACGCCCACCACGAGGAGCGTGCAGGCCGGGTCGACGATCTCCATGGACTTCACCAGGTCGCCCTTGCCGAGGTTCATGCCGATGACGCCGGTGGTGTCGCGGCCCATCGAACGGACGTCCGACTCATGGAACCGGATGGACATGCCGGACTGCGAGATCATCACGACCTCGTTGTCGCCGTTGGTGAGCTTGACCGAGATGAGCTGGTCGCCGTGCTCGATGTTGACGCCGATGATGCCGCCCTTGCGGACGTTGGCGTACTTCTCCAGCCCGGTCTTCTTGATGGTGCCGTTGGCGGTGCACATCACCAGGAAGCGCCCCTCGTCGAAGTTCGGGACGCAGACCATGGCGGCCAGCTTCTCGTCGTCCTTGAGGTCGAGCAGGCGGGCGATGGACTTGCCGCGCGAGGCGCGGGCGGCCTCCTCGATCTCGTAGACCTTCTCCACGTAGACCCGGCCGTTGTTCATGAAGAACATCATGTGGTCGTGCGTGTTGGCCGTGAAGAGGTGCTCGATGAAGTCCGCGTCCTCGTCGGCCGGCATCTTGGCCAGCTCGGCACCGCGGGTGCCCTTGCCGCCGCGTTTCTGGAGGCGGTACTGGGCGACGGGCGTGCGCTTGATGAAGCCGGCGTGCGAGACGGTGACCACGCAGCCCTCGTTGGCGATGACATCCTCCATCGAGAGCTCGCCGTCGGCGTCCATCACGCGCGTGCGGCGCGGGGTGACGTGCTTCTTGGCGGCCTCGCGGAGCTCCTTCTTGATCAGGGTGAGCAGCTTGGACTCGCTGGAGAGGATGCCGCGCAGCTCCTCGACGAGGGCCATGAGCTGGCGGTACTCCTCCTCGATCTTGTCGCGCTCTAGGCCGGTGAGCTGGTAGAGGCGCAGGTCGAGGATGGCCAGGGCCTGGCGCTCGCTCAGGCCGTACTTGGCGATGAGCTTGACCCGGGCCTCGTCGCGGTTGGCGGAGGCGCGGATAATCTTCACGAAGTCGTCCAGGTTGCGCAGGGCGATCTTGAAGCCCTCGAGGATGTGGGCGCGGTCCTCGGCCTTGCGCAGGCGGAAGCGCGTACGGCGGGTGACGACGTCGCGGCGGTGCTCGACGAAGCACTCGATGAGCTCGCGGATGGTCATCTGCTTGGGCCGGCGCTTGTCGAGGGCCAGCAGGATGACGCCGAAGGAGTTCTCGAAGTTGGTGTGCTTGTAGAGCTTGTTGATGACCACGCGGGGGCTCTCGCCGCGCTTGAGCTCGATGACCACGCGGGTGTTCTCGTCGGACTCGTCGCGGAGGTCGGAGACCTCGTCGATCACCTTCTCGGCGCAGAGGTCGGCGATGTGCTTCACCAGCGCGGCACGATTGACGTTGTAGGGCAGCTCGGTGAGCACGACCTGCTCCTTGCCGTTCTTGAGCTCCTCGGTGTGGGCCACGCCCCGGACGCGGACGATGCCGCGGCCGGTGCGCAGGTACTGGCGGATGCCCTCCTTGCCGTTGATCACGCCGCCGGTCGGGAAGTCCGGCCCGACGATGACCTTCTCCAGGTCCTCGACCGTGGCGGAAGGCTTGTCGATGACCAGGCAGACGGCCTCGACGAGCTCGCCGAGGTTGTGGGGCGGGATGTTGGTGGTCATGCCCACGGCGATGCCGGTCGAGCCGTTCATCAGCAGGTGCGGCAGGGCGCAGGGGAGGACGGAAGGCTCGGTGGTCGATTCCTTGTAGTTGGGGACGAAGTCGACCGTGTCCTCGTCGATGTCGGCGAGGAGCTCGCCCGCGACCTCGGCGAGGCGGCACTCGGTGTAGCGGTAGGCGGCGGGCGGGTCGCCGTCGACCGAGCCGAAGTTGCCCTGCGGCTCGATGAGCTGGTAGCGCATCACCCAGCTCTGGGCCAGGCGGACGAGCGTGTCGTACACGGAACTGTCGCCGTGGGGGTGGTAGTTCTTGAGCACTTCGCCGACCACGCCGGCGCACTTGTCGAAGGGCCGGTTGTGGACGAGCCCCTCGCGCAGCATGGCGTAGAGGATGCGGCGCTGGACCGGCTTGAGCCCGTCGCGGGCGTCGGGCAGCGCACGGGACACGATGACCGACATCGAGTAGTCGATGTAGGCGGTCTGCATGATGTCCGTGATGCTGGCCTGGGTGAGCTTTTCCTGTTCGGAGTACATCTTGTTCGGAATTCGGAGGTGAAGGTCGGGACGGGGCCGTTCAGACGTCGAGGTTCGAGGTGTTGAGGGCGTTGTCCTCGATGAAGGTGCGGCGGGCGGGCACGTCCTCGCCCATCAGCATGGCGAAGACGCGGTTGGCCTCGGCGGCGTCGCGGATGTCGACCTTGAGGAAACGGCGCTTGGCCGGATCCATGGTGGTCTCGAAGAGCTGCTTGGGGTTCATTTCGCCCAAGCCCTTGTAGCGCTGGATGGTGAGTCCCTTGCGGCCGAACTGGCGAATCTGACCGATGAGGTCGAGGACGCTCATGAGCGGCACCGGCTCGGGCTTCTTGACCGGCTTCTTGGCGGCCTTCTCGGCCTTGGCGGCCTCCTCGCCGCCCTCGGCGGCCTCGGCGGGCACCTCCTCGGCGGCGGAGCCGTCGATGAGGTGGTAGCGCGGCTCGTCTCCGGGGCTGAACTTCTTCACGTCCATCCCCTGGGTCTCGAGCTCCTTGAGCACCTTGGTGATGGCGTCGTTCTCGAAGACCTCGATGACCTGGACGCGCTCCTGGACGACGGTGCCGTCCTTGAGCTTCTTCTCGCGGTCGATGCGCTCTGAGAGGAAGTCGTCGACGCCGGACTTGCGCAGGAAGGCCTGTTTGGCCTCCGCGTCCTTGAGGAACTCGAAGGTCTCCTCATTGCCCGTGCGGGTGCGCACGATGAAGCGCGGCAGGGTGTGGGTCTTCTGGTCCTGCTGGTCGAGGAACTCGCCGTAGGGGCAGCCGGTGCGGGCGATGCCGGCGCCGAGGCCCTCGAGGCGGGCGAGCGCCTCGACGATCTTGTCGAGCTTCTGGCCGGGGAAGACGTGCTTGTCGCGCAGGCGGAGCAGGTTCACGTCCTCGGAACCGAGCTCGAGGAGGATGCGGTTGAGCTCGGGGTCGTTGTCGACGTACTGCTCGCGCTTCTTGCGCTTGATGCGGTAGAGGGGCGGCTGGGCGATGTAGACGTAGCCGGCCTCGATGAGCCCGGGCATCTGCCGGTAGAGGAAGGTCAGGAGCAGCGTGCGGATGTGGGAGCCGTCGACGTCCGCGTCGGTCATGATGACCAGCTTGTGGTAGCGGCACTTCGTGACGTCGAAGGCGCCGTCGCCCTCGTGCTTGCCGATGCCGGTGCCGCAGGCGGTGATGATGGTGCGGATCTCCTCGTTGGAGAGGATCTTGTCGATGCGCGCCTTCTCGACGTTGAGGATCTTGCCCTTGATGGGGAGGATGGCCTGGTAGCGACGGTCGCGGCCCTGCTTGGCGGAACCGCCGGCGGAGTCGCCCTCGACGATGTAGAGCTCGCACACGGAGGGGTCGCTCTCGGAGCAGTCAGCCAGCTTGCCGGGCAGCCCGCCGGAGGACATGGCGGACTTGCGCACGGTCTCGCGGGCCTTGCGGGCTGCCTCGCGGGCGCGGGCGGCGTTGAGGCACTTGTCGACGATGCGTCGGCCGGTCTTCGGATCGCGCTCCAGGTAGTACTTGAGCTGCTCGCCGACGACGGAGGTGACGATGCCCTCGACCTCGGGATTGGTCAGGCGCGTCTTGTTCTGGGACTGGAACTTGGGGTCGGGGTGCTTGACGGAGACGACCGCCACGAGCCCCTCGCGCATGTCGTCGCCGTTGAGCTTGGCGTCCTTGTCCTTGATGAGGCCGTTGGACTTCGCATAGTTGTTGATGACGCGGGTCAGGGCCGAGCGGAAGCCGGAGAGGTGCGTGCCGCCCTCGGACTGGTTGATCAGGTTGGTGTAGCTGAAGACCATCTCGTCGTAGCGGTCGTTGTACTGCAGGGCGACGTCGACGGTCATGCGGCGCTGGCCCGGCTTAGGCTTCTCGCCCTCGGCCATGACGCGGGGGTTCTCCAGGTCGGTGAAGTCGACCTCGGCCACCATCAGGATGGGCTTGTCGAAGAGGGTCTCCTCGTTGGCGTTGAGGAACGCCACGTATTCGGCGATGCCCTCCTTGAACTCGAAGCGGTCCGCGCGGTCGGTGCGCTGGTCCTTCATCTCGATGACGATGCCGGGCACGAGGAAGGCCAGCTCGCGCATGCGGCGCACGAGGATGTCATACTTGAACTCCTGCGTGGTCGTGAAGATCTGCGGGTCGGGATGGAAGGTGATCTTGGTGCCGGTGCGCTTGGTCTTGCCCACGACCTTGATCGCCTGGGTGACCTCGCCGCGCGAGAACTTCATCTGGTGCACCTCGCCCTCGCGGCTGACCTCGGCGGTGAAGGCGTCCGACAGCGCGTTGACGCACTTGGCGCCGACGCCGTTCAATCCGCCGGACACCTGGTAGGCGCCCTTGTCGAACTTGCCGCCGGCGTGCAGGTTGGTGAGCACGAGCTCGAGGGTCGGGATCTTCTCCTCGGGGTGCATCGCGACGGGGATGCCGCGCCCGTCGTCCTCGACGGAGAGGGAGCCGTCGGCATGGACCTCGACCTTGATGTGCTTGCAGAAGCCGGCGAGCGCCTCGTCGATCGAGTTGTCCACGATCTCGTACACGCAGTGATGCAGACCGGTCTCATTGGTGTCGCCGATGTACATGCCGGGACGCTCGCGGACGGCCTTGAGGCCCTTCAGCCGCTTGATGTCTCCGGCGTCATAGGACGCCTTGCCGGCATGCTTGCCGCGTGAATTGGACTCGGAATTTTCGCTCATGTGGAAGGATGGAAAAGGGTTCTCTCCCCGCACTTCAGGGAGGTGTTCTGATTCTCTTTTTCACACCCTTTTCTGCAATCGGAAAAGGGGGGTCGGTGAATGTTTTTACGAATCTCTAAATTTCTGGAATTCAGAGGGTTAGGGATGCTTATCCTCCGCTTAAGGAATGCTTGTTCACACCTTGCTAACAGGGGGTTGTCAGACCCCTGACGGGGCTCAGGAAGGGGCTAGAAATTCGGCCGCCGGGACGATCGCCGCACGGCCGGCATCCTCCAGGACGTAGTGGCCAGCGTCCTCAAAAATCAGCTCCCGGGACGATGAGAAGCGCCTTCGGAAACCGGCCAAGAAATCTCCGTCGAAGCAGAAGTCCTTAAGGCCCCAGCAAAGGAGCATCGGTTTGCCGACGAGCGAAGGCAGTCCACGCTCGACCTC
>Ga0169931_10007393_pt1 | contig 16290 bp, 15 predicted proteins | sample Kivu_15m_20L_FD_129675 | JGI IMG/M metagenome (GOLD analysis project Ga0169931, IMG submission 129675) | Freshwater microbial communities from Lake Kivu, Western Province, Rwanda to study Microbial Dark Matter (Phase II) - Kivu_15m_20L... | ecosystem: Environmental > Aquatic > Freshwater > Lake...
ACCGCGCAGTGACCGTGCCGCGCGGATTACCGCGCAGTGACCGTGCCGCGCGGATTACCGCGCAGTGACTGTGCCGCGCGGATTACCGCGCAGTGACTGTGCCGCGCGGATTACCGCGCAGTGACTGTGTACGTGTCGCGACCGGAACGCAACACGGTTCCCGGAACGCGACCGTTGGCCGTGCCGTCCTCCACGATGACCGTGCCGTTCACGATCACGCGCTTCACACCGTGCGAACCGGCGGTGAGTCGCGACGAATCACCCGGCAGGTCGGTGACCAGGCGGGCGTCCTCGGAACCGACGGTCTCGGGATCGAACACCACCAGATCGGCGAATGCACCCTCGGCCACCACACCACGATCGCGCAAACCGAACAACGTGGCCGGCGCACTGGTCATCATGCGCACCGCGTGCTCGACCGGCACCAGCTTGCGTCCGCGCAGACAGTCGGCCAACCAACGCGTCGGGTAGGGCGCCCCGCACATGCGATCGAGGTGCGCACCGGCGTCGGACCCACCGATGATCGCCCGCGGGTCCTGCCACAACTCGGCGCGCATGCGCCACGACTCGGCGTCGTCGTCCTGCGGCGTGGGCCACAGAATCGTGCGCAAGTCGTCGGCGATCACGATGTCGAGAAGGGTTCCGAAACTGCTCTGGTTGCGCTCGGCGGCGATGTCGCGCACAACGCGTCCGGACAGACCGCGGTTGGCCTCGGAGTAGGTGTCGCCGATCACGTAGTCGCCCCAGTCGGCCAGACGACGGAACACTCCGGCGGCCTGCGACAGGCTGTTCTCGAGCAAGCGAACCCGCGTGTCGGGGTCGCGCAAACGGGCGATCCGCTCGGCCACCGGAACACCGAGGATCTGCTGCCAACCGGGCAGCAACCACAGCCCGCAGAAGTTGAGGAAACTCATGTTCATCGGCACCTGCACCGGCATGGTGAGAGCCACCACCTTGCCACCCAGTTGCACCGAACGATCGTGGGCCGAGATCTGGCGCGGCACCCGATCGGGTTCGCGCGAGTCGACGGTGAGCACGTTCCAGTTCATGGGACGGTTGGCGGCCGCACTCATCCTTCCGAGCAGTTCGATCTCGGCGTCCTCGAAGCGGTCGAGACAACCGGGAACGATGCCCTCCAGAGTGGTGCCCTCGTGGCGGCCGGTCTCCTCGCACAACTCGATGAGTTCGTCGTGGGTGGCCCAACGACTCGCCACCGGTTCGCCGTCACCGTCGGAATGGGACGTGCTGTTGGTGAACGAGAATCCGAGCGCGCCGGACTCGATGGCGCGCGACAGTTCGACGCGCATCGCGGCGATCTGGTCGGCCGAGGCCTCGCCCCCCACGGCGCCCGGCCCCATCACGTAGCGACGAATCGCGCAGTGACCCACCAGGAATCCGGCGTTGACCGCGATGTTGCCGTCGAGGCGGCCGAGGTAATCGTCGAAGGTTTCCCACGACCAGTCGGTGCCGTTCTCGAGCGCGGCGAGGGGCATGCCCTCCACCTTCGACATCATCTTGCGCAAGTAATCACCGTCGCCGGGAATGAGGGGCGCCAGGGTGAAACCGCAGTTGCCACCGATCACGGTGGTGACACCGTGCACGCTCGACGGGCTGGCCGTCGGGTCCCACAACAACTGAGCGTCGTAATGGGTGTGTGGATCGACGAAGCCCGGAGTGATCATCAGGCCGTCGGCGTCGATGATCTCGGAGGCGTTCTCGTCGACCACGCCGACCGCGACGATTCGACCGTCCTTCACGCCGATGTCGGCGCGGCGGGCCGGCGCCCCGGTGCCGTCGATCAGGGTTCCGCCGCGGATGACGATGTCGAGCATGGTGGTTTCCTCCGAGCGTCGAACCCCGGATCTCCGCGATCGGGCGGGAATCTGACGACCCGTCAGATTGTAGCCTTCGCACTCGTCGCACCGACTGCCTGAAGAGGCCGCACCCGAACCAACCGCCGAAGGGGAAGAGTTGAACTCATGAACGCCACCGACAAGACGTATCGACTGCTCATCGGAGGCCAGTGGGTCGACGGTGCCAACGGCACGGTGGACGTGATGAACCCGGCCACCGAAACGGTGGTCGGCCGGGCCCCCGAGGCATCGGTCGCTCAGGCCGAGGAAGCGGCCCGCGCCGCCGCCGAGGCTTTCCCGACGTGGTGGCGCACTCCCCCCGCCGAGAGAGCCCGCCTGTTGCAGGCGGTGGCCGACCGTTTGCGCGAGCGACAAGCCGATCTGGTGCCGCTCATCATCAGCGAAACGGGTGCCACGGCCCAGGTGGGTTCGCGCATGCAGGTGCCGGTCGCGATCGAACGCTTCGAGCGTTACGCCCGCAGTGCCGCCCGCAGCCTCGACATTCCGCTTCCGCCATCGCCCATGCCCGCGACACCGCTGGCGGCCGGTGGCCTCATCGGCGGAGTGGTGCAACGCCAGCCGGTCGGCGTTGTCGCGTGCATCTCGCCCTACAACTTCCCGGTGGTGAACATGGCCGGCAAGATCGCCCCGGCCCTCGCCGTCGGATGCACCGTGGTGATGAAGCCGGCCCCCCAGGATCCGCTCGCGGTGATCGAACTGGCCGAGATCATGCACGAAGTCGGCTTCCCGCCCGGTGTGGTGAACATCATCACGTCGACCAAGCCCGAGCCGGCCGCCGCACTCACCACCAGCCGTCACGTCGACATGGTGTCGTTCACCGGTTCCACTGGAGTCGGCGTTCGCATCATGGAGGCCGGTGCCGCGACGATGAAGCGGCAACTGCTCGAGTTGGGCGGTAAGGGTGCCGCACTCGTGTTGGCCGACGCCGACGTGAAGAAGGCCGTCGGGGCATTGCAGAGCGTGTGGGCCTTCCACAGCGGACAGATCTGCACGGCACCCACCCGCGCGGTGGTGCACCGCAGTCGGTACGACGAACTCGTGTCGGCTCTCGGTGCGGTGGCCCCGCACCTGAAGGTGGGCGATCCGCTCGAGATGGACACGCTCGTCGGCCCCGTGATCTCGGCCGTGCAACGCGACCGCATCGAGGGGTACATCGCGACCGGCGCGAACGAGGGTGCCGAGGTGGTGGTGGACGGCCGTCGACCGTCGCACATGGAACGCGGCTACTACGTGGGCCCCACCTTGTTGGCCGGCTGTCGTCCCGACATGACGCCGGTGCGCGAGGAGATCTTCGGACCGGTGATCGTGGTGGTGCCCTTCGACGACGAGGACGAGGGACTCGCCATCGCCAACGGCGGCGATTTCGGTTTGTACGACTACGTGTTCTCCGAGGACTCCGACCGCGCCTACCGGGTGGCTCGTCAGATGCGCAGCGGCAACGTGGGCATCAACACCGCGCAACGCAATCACGAGGCGCCCTTCGGCGGATTCAAGATGAGCGGCGTCGGTCGCGACGGCGGCGACTTCGGTTTGCTCTGCTATACCGAGATGCAGTCGATCGTCTGGCCCGGCTGAGGCCGGGCCAGCGACAACTCCGGCTGAAGCCGGACCGTCACTGACACTTCGCGACGACGTTGGTGGCGAAGTCCTCGATGAAAGGTTTGTAGGCCGCCGACATCTCGGCCAAGCCCGCGTGGTCGCCGGCCGACGGATTGCCGAGAGCCCAGGGCATGCACAAGGTTCCGGTGAGTCCCAGTTCCTCCTCGGCTCGTCGGTACAGATCGGCCGTTGGCATGGCGTACAGGCCGCAGATGATCTCGAACGGATCGTTCTCGCGTCCGTACTCGCGCAGGTAGCCCTTCAGTTTCTCGATGTGCACGGCGGCCTCCTCCCAGGGGTAGGCGTTGCCGATCCAGCCATCGCCCACTTTGGCCGCCCGCTTCAACGCGGCATCGGTGTGCCCACCGACGTAGATCGGCACCGGGGCGGGCGGAGAGGGTTCCATGGTCACGGCCGGGACGTCGTAGTAGTCGCCGTGGAACTCGACCCAACCGCCCTGCCACAGGGCGCGCAACGCCTGGATCATCTCGGTGAGTCGCTTGCCACGGTTCGAGAAGTCCTGCCCCTGCAGATCGAACTCCTCCTTCATCCATCCGGCACCCGCCCCCAACGCCACCCGACCGTCCGACAACACCGAGGCGGTGGCGATCTCCTTGGCCAACTGCAGCAACGGGCGATGACCGGCCACGTAGATGTTGGTCGTGAAGTTGAGCTGCTTGGTCACGCTCGTCATTGCCCCGATCAGCACCCACGGATCGGGCCACGCCGTCTCCGGATCCCAGATCGGCCGTCCGTCGGGATGCGGAGAATAGGGATACTTCGACTGCAGGTTCTTCGGGTACACGAGATGATCGCTCACCATCAGCCCGTGATAACCGGCCTCGTCGAGCAACTGCGCGATGTGCACAAGTTGCTTGGTCTTCATGAACGCCGTGGCACACCAGAATTTCACGTCGGTCCTCCGCTCCCGCGCTCGTTGTTGGCCTCCCACACGGCCATCCAACCCTTCACCGCGGGCAGGAAGTTCGACGGGTTGTAGACGTCCTCCTCGCGACTGAACTGCATGTTGCCGGCGTAGGTGAGGATGGTGATGTTCGGCGACTGGTACACCTCGCCGTCGCCCGGGTCCTCGAAGCGGTTCTGGATCTGGCAGATCCACCAACCACGCTCCTCGTCGCACACGCACCAGTCGTGCGGGAACGAGGTCATGTGACGATTCGGGAATTGTGCCATGGTCGTGCTGATCCAGGCGAGGATCTCGGCGCGTCCCGACATCTTCCCGTAGAGGTGTTCCTCGTATTCGGCGTCCTCGGTGAAGAGCTGGCTCCAGGCGGTCCAGTCACCGGAAGTCGCCGCCCGGGCGGCGGTGGCCACGAAGTTGTCGTGCGCCTTCTGCAACTCGTCGCGACTCCAGCGTCCCATGCGATTCTCCCCTCCGGTCTGACACTATGTCAGCCACCAGCCACCGGTGTCGGTGGACACCCCGGGTGATGAGAGAATCGGGACGTGCACGCCGCGAACGACACGATCAGGATCGACGACCTGGACGGAGGTGCGATCCGCGTCATCACCCTCGACCGTCCGGACGCCCGCAACGCCATCGATCCCGATCTCGCCGCCGCGCTTCCACGAGCGGTGAGCGACTGCGACGCCGATCCCGCCACCCGGGTGATCGTGCTCACCGGTGCCGACCCGGCGTTCTGCGCCGGTTTCGACGTGCGCTCCGTGGCGAGCGGCGAGAAGCGCGGCGAGAATCCACACCCGGGTCATTGGACCGCGTTGCCGCCCACGCGGGTGCCGATCATCGGCGCGATCAACGGCGCCGCTGTCACCGGTGGTCTCGAGATCGCGCTCGCCTGCGACTTCCTGATCGCGTCCGATCGCGCCCGCTTCGCCGACACCCACGCCAAGATGGGGATGGTGCCGGGGTGGGGTCTCACGGTGCTACTGCCGCGCATCGTGGGGGCCGCGCGGGCCCGGCGCATGAGCCTCACCGCCGAGTTCGTCGATGCCAACACCGCGCTCGATTGGGGACTCGTCACCGAAGTGGTGCCGCACGAGTCGTTGTCGGCGCGGGCAGCCGAACTCGCGCGTGCGGTGGCGGCTCATCACCCCGGTGCGATCGGCGAGATCCGCGCGCTCTACCGGGCCGTCGCCGAGCACGGCGCGAACGACGAGGCCTTCGCCCTCGAGAATCGGCGGGCACGCGAGTGGGCCGCGCGACGCTCGCGCGAGATTCGGGAGACGCCGTGACGTCGTTCGCCTCACCGTCACCCGACTCACCGTCACCCGACTCATCGTCGCGCACGGGGATGCGACTCCAATGAGGGTGTACGCGGGAATGGACCCGCGTCTGCCGATCGCCGAGGTGGGCGATCACGCGCGACGAGTCGAGAAACTCGGATACGACGGACTTCACGTGGCCGAGACCGTTCACGATCCGTTCCTGGTGTCGATGGCCGCGTTGCAGGCCACCCGAACTCTCGTCGTGCGCACGTCGGTCGCGCTCGCACTCGTGCGCAGTCCGATGACGGTGGCGTACTCGTCCTGGGACCTCTCGGCTCTGTCGTCGGGACGATTCCAACTCGGACTCGGAACCCAGATCCGTCCGCACGTCGAGCGTCGCTTCGGTATGCCGTTCGACGATCCGGTCGGTCGACTGCGTGACCACATCGGAGCCGTGCGCGCGGCCTGGGACGCCTTCGACGGGGGGAAACTGAACTACACGAGCGAGCACTATCGACTCGACCTGCTGACTCCCAACTTCACTCCCGATCCGTTGCCGAACGGAGTCGTCCGACCGTCGATCTGGATGGGCGGCGTCAACCGGCAGTTGGTCGAAGCCGCCGGACGCATCGCCGACGGTTTCGTCACCCACCCCACCAACAGCCACCCGCGTTACCTCGCCGAACTGTGCCGACCGGGGCTCGCCGCCGGAGCACGCTCGGCGGGTCGTCCGGTGCAAGCGGTCGAATTGGTGGTCGGAACGCAGTGGATCATGGGTGCCACCGATGCCGATCTGCGCGAACGGCGAGAACACAACCGGCGATTACTCGCCTTCCTCTATTCCACCCCGGCCTACGAGCGCACCCTCGAACTGTTCGGCTGGAGCGATCTCGCCGGGAGGTTGCGCCAACTGATCCGAGAATCGCGTTGGGACGATCTGTCGAATCTGGTAACCGACGAGGTTCTCGACACGTTGGTGCCCCAGGCCACCTACGACCGACTTCCCGACGTGGCCATCGAATGGTTCGGTGGGCTCGCCGATGGCGTGCTCGTGGCTCCTCCTCCGTCCACCGAGCACGACGACGCGCTGGCAGCCGCCGTTCAGGAACTCCGACGTCGTTGAACGACGTCGCGGGTCACCACTTCACCGCCCGCGAGAGACGTCTGTTCGTCTCCCCCGTCGAGCAACCAGCCGATCACCCACGCGGTGTCGTCGGGAGTCTGACCGGTCACCTCGCGACCGGCTCGCCGCGCGCGTTCGGCCATCACCTCGGTGGTGACGTGGCCGGGATTGAGGTTGTAGGCACGAAGTCCTCGACCGCCGTGCTCGGCGTGCAGCACGCCCACGATCCGGTGCGCGGCTCCCTTGGCCATGGCGTAGGCGACCCCCCATCCTCCCGATCCGGCCGGCGCGCGCGGGGCGAGCGACGCCGCGCCCGACGTGAGGTGCACGAACACCCCGTCACCCGTCGCGAGCATGGGCGCGAGCAGTCCCCGAAGAAGCACCAATGGTGCGACGGCGTCACCCTCGATCACCCGACGCACCAATTCGACTGGCACGTCGGCCAAGCGGTCGTTGATCCCGGGACCCTGATAGATGGCGTTCGACACCAGTGCGTCGACGCGTCCGAACTCGTCGAGGGCGGCCACCGTCGCGAGATGCACCGAGTCCTCACGCGTGAGATCCATCGCCACGGGGAGCACGCGACATCCGGGATCGACCGCCCGGCAGGCCTCGGCGGTCTCGCGCACCGAACCCGAGAGCGACATCCCCGACAACTCGTCGGTGGTGGACGTGCCGTCGAACGTGGCTCCGCCGTCGATGCTGCGCGCGGTGAGCACCAGATTCCATCCCCGTCGGGCCAATTCGATAGCGGTGGCCCGCCCGATGCCGCGGCTGGCCCCGGTCACCATCGCCGTACGTCGCGTCCCCGAACCTTCGCTCACGGCGTCACGATAGGCGGTGCTCGGCCGAGCGTTCGATGGACCCGACTACGGTGAGTCCGTGAGCCGAGCGCCGATCCGCTTCGACGATCGAGTCGCCATCGTCACCGGAGCCGGTCGAGGACTCGGACGCGAGCACGCGTTGTTCCTCGCCTCGCGCGGCGCCGCCGTGGTCGTGAACGACGTCGCCGCCCGCCACGCCGACGAAACCGCGGCCGACATCGTGGCCGCCGGTGGCCGCGCGGTCGCCGATCACCACTCGGTGGTCGATGCCGCGGCCGGAATCGTTCGCACCGCGCTCGACACCTTCGGCGGACTGCACGTCGTGCTCAACAACGCCGGACGCGGCGGGCCGACCGGCACGTTCGTCGACACCACCGACGAACAGGTGCGAGCGATCGTCGACAGCCATCTTGTCGGCACCTGGAACGTGTGTCGCGCCGCGTGGCCGCATCTCGTCGCTCAGGGATTCGGTCGCATCCTCGTCACGTCGTCGTCGGCCGCCATCGGATCGGTCGGCATGCCCGCGTATTCGATGGCCAAGGCCGGACTCATCGGTCTCGTGCGTTCGCTCGCCAACGAGGGGCGGTCGGTCGGAGTCACGGTGAACTGCCTCATGCCCATCGGCTACACGAGATCGGGAGCCCTGAACCCGCACGAGGACACGCGCCGGTGGATGGAGGCCAACTTCCCGCCGAGCCTGTGCGCGCACGCCGCGGCCTTCCTGGTGCACGACGGTGTCCCGTGCACGGGCGAGCTGCTCACCACCGGGGCGGGTCGTACCGCCCGCGTCGCCACGGTGGGATCGCCCGGCTGGTCGGGTGGCCCGACGGCAACCATCGAGGAACTCGCCGACAACTGGCCCGCGGTTGTCGATCTCGACGGTCAGCGAGTGTTGATGACCAGCCGCGACGACCTCGTGTTCTACGAGGGCGACGCCGCCTTCCCGGGCTGATTCCGGGGCCTCCGGTTCGCTTGGGTGGCCGACGAGGGGTTTCTGACAGACTGTCAGAAACCCGCTCCCGGTTGGAGAAGATCCCGGATCATGCACATCGGTGACACGCCAGAAGAAGACGCGTTCCGCGCCGAAGCCCGGGCGTGGCTCACCGACCACGCATCGCCCAAGGCCTCGAGCGGTGGCGAACTGACCGACCACACGCGCGACCTGGCCGCCCACGTTCAGCAGTGCCGCGACTGGCAACGCGTCCTCTACGACCATGGTTGGGCCGGCATCACGTGGCCGAAGGCCCACGGCGGGCGCGGCGCCAGCCCCATTCAGGCGGCGATCTTCGCCGAGGAGATGGCCCAGTTCGACGTGTCGACCGGATCGTTCGCGGTGTCGATCGGCATGGTGGGCCCCACCCTCATCGCTCACGGCTCCCCCGAGCAACAAGCCCGTCACCTGCAGCCCATCCTGAAGGGCGAGGAGGTGTGGTGCCAGTTGTTCAGCGAACCGGGCTCGGGCAGCGATCTGGCGTCACTCGGAACCCGAGCCGTGCTCGACGGAGACGAATGGATCGTGAACGGCCAGAAGGTCTGGACCAGTCTCGGCCAGTTCGCCGATCACGCGATTCTCCTCGCGCGCACCGACGTCGACGCACCGAAGCACGCCGGCATCACCTACTTCATTCTCGACATGCGCTCGCCCGGAGTCGAGGTGCGTCCAATCACCCAGATCACCGGAGTTCAGCACTTCAACGAGACGTTCCTCACCGACGTGCGCATTCCGGCGACCAACGTTCTGGGCGAGGTGAACGGTGGTTGGAAGGTGGCCCAAACCACCCTCAGCAACGAGCGGAGTCACATCGGAACCGGCGGCGGTAGTTGGTCGGTCGACCAACTCGTCGAGGCCGCCCGTCGCACGGGTGTCTCGCACGATCCCACCATCCGTCAGGGACTCGCCGACGCCCACATCCGCGCCGAGAACCTGCGCTTCCTCGGATTGCGGATGCGTACCGCCATGAGCCAACTCCGGATGCCCGGACCCGAGATGCTCACCTTGAAACTCGCGTTCGCGAATCATTGGCGCCTCACCGGCGACCTCGCCCTGCGCATCGTCGGAGCCGGAGGGATGCTGTGGTCCGACGACGCTCCCGAGCACAACCAATGGGGTCAGCAGTTGCTCAGCCAGTTCGCCATTCGTCTGGGCGGAGGCACCGACGAGATCCAACGCAACATCATCGCCGAGCGTGGACTCGGGTTGCCCCGCGAACCACAGCCCGACAAGGACCAACCCTGGCGCTCACTGAGTCGCGCCGGCTGAGGAGACGACCCGACATGAACGCTCCCGACATCGACGAACAGACTCCGGCGGAGAAGGCCGCGTTTCTCGCCCGTCTCCAGGAATACGTCGGTCTCGAGATCGGAGACCCGCAACCGGCTCCGGACGAGATCAATGCCCCCATGATCCGGCACCTCGTCGAAACCGTCGGCGATCGGAACCCGATCTACGTGAATCGCGAACTCGCCGAGCGCAGCATCCACGGCGGCATCGTGGCGCCGCCCACGATGCTGCAGGCGTGGGTGATGGTCGGCGTCGACGGACCCCAACGCGGTGGCGACGGTCCCTACGAAAAGATGAACGAACTCCTCTTCTCGAAGGGTTTCACGAGCGTGGTCGGCACCAACAGCGACCAGACGTACCACCGCTACCTGAAGCCGGGTGATCGTCTGACGATGCGCACGGTGATCGACTCGATCAGCGACGAGAAGACCACCGGTCTCGGCACCGGTCACTTCGTCACCACGCGTCAGGACTACTACGACGCGGCGGGCGATCTGGTGGGCTCGATGATGTTCCGGATCTTCCGCTTCCGGCCGAAGGCCCGCGAGAAAGCCGCGGCACCGAAACCTCCGCGTCCGCGTCCGGCCACCACCCACGACAACCAGTGGTGGTTCGATGCTCTCAACGAGGGCCGAATGTCGGCCCAGCGATGCGCGAAGTGCGGAAGGTTGCGCTTCCCCACCGGTCCGATGTGCTCCGAGTGCCACGCCCTCGAGTGGGCCGAGGTCGTGCTCCCGATGACCGGCACCATTCACAGTTTCGTCGTCACGCACTTCCCGCAGGTGCCGAGTTTCGACTACCCGTTGCCGATCCTCCTCGTCGACGTCGACCCGCCGTCCGACGCTCGCGACGGAGATCCCGTCGTGCGCATGGTGATGAACACCGCCGACAACTCGGCCGAAGGTCTCGCCGTCGGAGCGCGCGTGCGCGTCGAGATCCGAACCGGTGATTCCGGCAAAGCGGGCGACCCACCGCTCATGTTGCCGTTCGCCATCGTGGAAGGAAGCCGCCCGTGAACTTCGATCTCTCCGAGGAGCAACAAGTCATCAAGGATCTGGCGCGCCGGATCTTCGAGGAGCAATCGACCACGGCTCGCGTGAAGTCGGTCGAACGCGCCGACGGTTTCGACCGCGACCTCTGGGCGCAACTGGCCGCGGCCGGAATCCCCGCACTCTGCGTTCCCGAGGAGCACGGCGGGAGCGGCTTCGGAGCCGTCGAACTGTCGCTCGCCCTGATGGGCCAGGGACGAGCGGTCGCGCTCGTTCCGCTCTGGAGCGTCGGGGTCGCGTCGTTGGCTCTGGCCGACTTCGGAACCCCCGAACAGCGGGCGGCGCACCTTCCCCGCCTCGCGAGTGGCGACGCGATCGCCACGGTGGCTCTGGCCGAGTCCGGTGCCAACGACCCGTTGCGACCGTCGGTGACGGCCGAGATCTCCGGTGATTCGGTCCGACTACGTGGTCACAAGCCGGCCGTGCCGTGGGCAACGCACGCCGATCTCGCTCTGGTCCCGGTGGCCCTGTCGACGGGCACCCCGGCGATTGCCATCGTCGACCTCGACGCGCCGGGCGTCATCCGCACACCGGTCACCACCACGAATCTCGAGCCACACGCGCATCTGGACCTCGACCTCGAACTCCCGATGTCGTCGTTGTTGGGGCGTGGCGCCGACGGCGGAACCGACCACGACGGTGGCGAGACGCTGCGCTCGATCTTCGAGCACGCGGTGGTCGCGCTCGCGTCCCTGCAGGTGGGAGTGGCCGAAGGAGCGGTTGCCATGACCGCCACCCATCTCTCCACCCGGCAGCAATTCGGCAAACCACTGGCCGCGTTCCAGGCCACCACCCAGCGCGCGGCCGACGGCTACATCACCACCGAGGCCATGCGCGTCACCACCCTCAACGCGGCGTGGCGTATCGCCGAGGGTTTCGACGCCCGACGCGACGTGTCGGTCGCGGCGTACTGGGCGAGCGAGGGTGCCCAACAAGTGGTGACCGCCGCGCAACATTTGCACGGCGGAATCGGCGCCGACGTCGATTATCCGGTGCACCGCTACTTCTTGTGGGGCATCCAACTGGCCAACCTGCTGGGCTCGGCGAGCGCCCATCTCGCCCGGCTCGGCAACCTGATCGCGAGGACTTGAACCATGAGCACGACCTCACTGCCGTCAACCCGCTCGTTCGACTCGGTGAAGGTGGGCGACGAACTGCCACCGCTTGAGGTGCCCCTCACCCGAACCCTCATCGTGGCCACCGCGATCGCCACGCGCGACTACCAGGTGGTGCACCACGATCCGACCGTCGCCCAGGAGCGCGGATCGAAGGACATCATCATGAACATCCTCACGTCCAATGCGTTCGTCGGTCGCTTCGTGACCGACTGGACGGGACCCGATGCGTTGTTGCGGTCGGTCAAGGTGCGGCTCGGAGCACCCAACTATCCGGGCGACACCATGACGATCACCGGTTCGGTGACGGCGGCCGATCCAGCCACCCGTGCTCTCACCATCGCGGTGAAGGGTTCCAACTCGCTCGGCGACCACGTGAACGCGACGGTGGAGGTGGTGCTTCCGTGAGCATCGGACGCACGGGCAACTCCGTCGGTGGCAAGGCGGCCATCGTCGGGATCGGTGCCACCGAATTCTCCAAGGACTCCGGTCGCTCCGAGATGAGTCTCGCCAGCGAAGCCGTCGCCGCGGCCATCGCCGACGCCGGTCTCCGACCATCCGACATCGACGGCATGGTCACCTACTCCGCCGACAACAACCCCGACGTCGAAATCGCCCGACACGTCGGGATCGGTTCGTTGCGCCACTTCAGCCGGGTGCACTACGGCGGCGGCGCCGCTTGCGGAACGATCGTGATGGCCGCCATGGCCGTGGCCACGGGGGTGGCCGACGCCGTGGTGTGTTACCGCGCGTTCAACGAACGAAGCGGTCGACGTTTCGGCGCCGGCGTGCAGGACCTGCCGATGGCCGCCACCGCCGAGCGCGCGCAGTTCTCGTGGACCACTCCCTTCGGCCTCCTGACGCCCGCGAGTTGGGTGGCGATGGTGGCCCGTCGCTACATGCACCTCTACGGCGCAACGTCCGAGGATTTCGGTCGGGTGGCCGTGGCCGGTCGCAAGCACGCCGCCTCCAACCCGAAGGCCTGGTTTCACGAACAGCCGATCACACTCGAGGAGCACCAGGCCAGCCGGTGGATCGTCGATCCTCTGCACCTCCTCGACTGCTGCCAGGAGAGCGACGGGGGTCAGGCGTTGGTGGTCACCAGCGTCGAACGGGCCCGAGATCTGCCGAACGCGCCGGCCGTCGTGGTGGCCGGAGCCCAGGGCGCCGGCCACGAACAGTGGACGATGACGTCGTTCTACCGCGACGACATCGCGCAACTTCCGGAGATGAAGGTGGTGGCCGACGAACTGTGGACGTCGTCGGGACTGCGGCCCTCCGACATCCAGACGGCCATCCTGTACGACCACTTCACGCCCTACGTGCTGATGCAGCTGGAGGAGTTCGGTTTCTGCGAGCGGGGGGAGGCCCGACACTTCATTGCCGACGGTGCCCTCGAGATCGGCGGCCGACTGCCGACCAACACGCACGGCGGACAATTGGGCGAGGCCTACATCCACGGCATGAACGGCATCGCCGAAGCAGTGCGCCAGGTGCGTGGCACGAGCGTGAATCAGGTGGATAAGGTCGAGCACGTGCTGGTCACCGCCGGTACGGGGGTGCCGACCAGCGGCTTGATTCTGGGAGTGGACGGGTGAGCCAAGAAGACCACGAACTGCTGAAGTTCGAGAACCTCGACATCATCTCGAACGAGTCCTACAAGGACGGTCCTCCCTACGAGACGTATCGCTTGTTGCGCGAGCACGCACCGATCGCCCGCCACCGTGGCATCGAACCCGGCTACCCCGAGTACTTCTGGGCCATCACCCGCCATGCCGATGTGGTCGAGGTCAGTCGCAAGTTCCAGACCTACTCGTCGGCCAAGAAGGGCTCCCTCATGAACGAGGATCGCCCCGATCTCGAGGTCGCGCGGCTGATGATCGATGCCGATCCCCCGCAGCACACTCGTTTGCGCACGCTGGTCAACCGGGGGTTCACCCCCAAGGCCATGAAAATGCTCGAGGATCACTTCCGCGACGTGGCGCGTCAATTGATCGACGAAGCACTCGAGATGGGCGAACTCGACTTCGTCGACAAGGTGTCGGCCGAGTTGCCGCTCATCGCGATCGCCGAGTTGGTCGGAATTCCGGTCGAGGATCGACGGAAGGTGTTCGACTGGTCGAACGCGATGATCGGCAGCACCGATCCCGACTTCAATCAGAACCCCGAGGCGCCGATGATCGCGGCCATGGAGCTCTACGCCTATTCCAACGAGTTGGCCGTGCAGCGCAAGGCCGAACCCAAGGACGACATCATCACGATTCTCGTTTCCGAACACGACGGCGACGTCCTGTCGGAGCACGAATTCGACCTGTTCATGATGCTCCTCGCGGTGGCCGGCAACGAGACCACCCGCAACGGAATCAGCCACGGCGTGGTGGCGATGATCGAACACCCCGACCAGTGGAGCAAGTTGAAGGCCGATCCGACTCTCGTCCCGTCGGCCATCGAGGAGATCCTCCGCTGGGGAACCCCGGTCAACAATTTCCGTCGCACCGCCACCTGCGACGTGGAGTTGCACGGCCACCACATTCGCGAGGGCGAATGCGTGGCGATGATCTATCCCTCGGCCAACCGTGACGAAGCGGTGTTCCCGAACCCCGACGTCTTCGACATCTCCCGGCATCCCAACCACCACGTCACCTTCGGGGGTGGGGGTCCCCACTTCTGCCTCGGATCGAACCTGGCTCGTCTCGAGATGCGCATCCTCTTCGAGGAGATGGCGAGGCGCGTCGACGACATCGTTCCGGTGGGCGACATCCGCAAACTGCGCTCGTCGTTCATTCACGGAATCAAGACGCTTCCGGTGCGACTCGTCGCCAACTGATCTGCAACATCTCGTCACCCCACACCCACGAACGAAGAGGAGTTCCAACATGGGCAATCCCGTCATCGTCGAAGCCGGCCGGTCGGCCATCGGCAAGCGCAACGGACAATTCGCCGACGTCCACGCCGCCACCCTGCTCGGTCGCATCCAAGCCGGAGTTCTGCAGCGGGCCGGACTCGATCCCATGACGGTCGGTCAGGTGGTCGGCGGTTGCGTCACCCAGGCCGGCGAGCAGGCCAGCAACGTCTCGCGCACCGCCTGGCTGAACGAGGGCCTCCCCTGGCAGGTGGCCGCCACCACCATCGACTGCCAGTGCGGTTCGAGCCAGCAGGCCAACCACATGATCCACAACATGATCGCCGCCGGAGTGATCGACACCGGACTCGCCTGCGGCGTCGAACACATGAGCAAGGTGTGGCTCGGCGCCAACGTTCCGCGCCTCGGCGAGGGTGCCGACGTCACCTTCGTGAACGGAAGCTCGAAGCCGGCCGATTTCGCCCTCGACATGCCCGACCAGTTCGGGGCCGCCGAGCGGATCGCCGCCCGGCGAGGGATCACCCGCGCCGACGTCGACCATCTGGGTCTCATCTCGCAACAGAAGGCCATCCGTGCCACCGAAGAGGGTCGCTTCGAACGCGAGATCGTTCCGGTGGAGGTGGTGGACGCCGATGGCAACACCACGCTCGTCGTTCGCGACGGAGGCCTGCGCGAGACCTCGGCCGAGAAGCTGGCCGCTCTCAACCCCGTACTGCCCGACGGCATCCACACCGCCGGCAACTCGAGTCAGATCAGCGACGGAGCCGCGGCCGTGTTGTGGATGGACGAAGCCAAGGCCCGCGCCGAGGGACTGCGTCCGCGCGCCCGCATCGTGGCCCAGTGTCTGGTGGGAGCCGAGCCCTACTACCACCTCGACGGGCCGGTGCAAGCCACCGAGAAGGTTCTGAAGGATGCCGGAATGACCATGTCCGACATCGACATCGTGGAGATCAACGAGGCCTTCGCGAGCGTGGTGCTCTCGTGGGCCACGGTGCACGGCGTCAGTCGCGACGAGCTCTCGACCAAGGTGAACGTGAACGGCGGAGCGATCGCTCTCGGACACCCGGTGGGTTCGACGGGCAGTCGCCTCATCACCACCGCACTGCACGAACTCGAGCGTTCCGACAAGGAGTTCGCCCTCGTGACGATGTGCTGCGGGGGCGCCGTCTCGACCGGCACCATCATCCAGCGCATCTCCTGATCGGCCGGCTCGGGCGGGACTCCCGCCAGCCGACGATCTCTGCCGAATCCGGCTCCGCCGTTACCGGCTTCGCTGCAAACGCAACACCGGTTATCAGCTCCGCCGTTACCGGCTTCGCTGCAAACGCAACACCGGTTATCAGCTCCGCCGTTACCGGCTTCGCTGCAAACGCAA
>Ga0169931_10007394_pt1 | contig 16290 bp, 17 predicted proteins | sample Kivu_15m_20L_FD_129675 | JGI IMG/M metagenome (GOLD analysis project Ga0169931, IMG submission 129675) | Freshwater microbial communities from Lake Kivu, Western Province, Rwanda to study Microbial Dark Matter (Phase II) - Kivu_15m_20L... | ecosystem: Environmental > Aquatic > Freshwater > Lake...
TGCCTGTATCAGGATTCTGAGGACCAGTGATGGTAACTGCATATACTACTGTGGCCAGTTTGGAATCTACGGATTTAGCACGGAACGAAGCGGCAGTGGTATTGGATAGGTCCGCTTTGGCTACCGTGTAACCGCCTTGTAAAGATCCGTCAAATACCCGTATAGTATTTGAAGTGTTATCGTAAAAAACCTCACCTTTAAAACCGATTTTTCTGTCCAAAAAATCTGAATCTGCGGGCTGAAGTCTGAAATTTTTGATGGAAAGTTTATTGACTGCGCTCATAATGTATATTTAGCTGTTTTTATGAATTATGTTAATCCCGATAACTATCCGATCAATTGTAGTTAAATTGAACTGTACACCGTGCCATAAATCACCTCTAAAGCATAATAGTAAACCAGGCTCTGGAGTCAGGCTAGTTTCTATGTCTGGAAAATAGATATTTCCGCTGTTCTGAGGAACTGCTACATAATATACTAAACTAAAAGTAGCTGGAAAATGTTGGTGTACTCTGCAGCCAGAATCTGTGTTGTAAATATTGACCCAACAATCTACTATATCAGGATTAAAGATAGGAAAGTTGTAATACTCTTGTGCTATCTTTTTTGTTAAATTTTTAGATTTTTCAGCCACAAAATCTATACCAGGTTGTGAATACATTTCCCAGTTGCTTTGCCATACATTTACATTTATAGTATCTGTATAATTTTCAGGATTATTTTTTCTGTGTTGAATTATTGTATCTATTATAGTTTGATTTATTTCTTCTTTGTTTTCTAGAACTGTTGACCATAATGGGATTTTTCGAGCATAGATAAGTTCTAGTTCTTCCTGATAGTAATTCATTGATGTACGTCCATAACTAAAATAATCCTTTTATCTTTACATGGTCTAGTGCTATGGGTAAGCCAAGACGGCATAGCGATCCAATCTCCATAATTTAATGTTTCTATTTCAACTATGCTTTCACCTTGGGCAGTTGCTATTTGTCTTGGATCGAACAATAATAAATCACCGGATCCTGTAATGTTGATTATAACGGTATACAATTTATTTCCTGGCTGATGAAAATGCGGATCTTGAAATCCGCCTTTATCATAATCAACAGTCCACATACTTTTTACTACATTGTAACCGATCTCATCTTTTATCTCCTTGATACTAGGTATTACTAAATCTAACCAGGCAGGACTAGTTTCGCTATTGTTAAAACTATATTGCCAACCATTTACAGTTGTGCTTTCTGATCGTCCCAAAGGATCTAATGTTTTTTCAAAATCAGCCCATTGCCTATATTTGGCAACAATGTCTTCAGGCAAATCTATCGTACCTTTAAATATTTCAGTGACAAATTTATTATGTTTCATCTTTTATTTAAAGTTAGATTTAAAGGATAAATTATTTTATGAATATAGAATCTCATGACTTTCCAAACTTTGGATATGTTACGGCTAAACTTCCTCAAGAAATATTGTTGGCTTTAGCATCAAAGATAGATAACATCGCTAAACAGCCAAACAATCATCAAAATTATTCCCATAAACTTGTGGCTACGATTAAACAATCTTATGATTTGATAGATCATAAGAATATTTTAGAATCTTCTATAAACGAGATGATAGCTGAATATGATCGATCATATCCAGGATATGTCATATCACAGGATTTTGTCAGCAAACGTTCTCCTATAGGGATTACAGATTTGTGGGTAAACTTTCAAAAACCCGGAGATGTAAATCCTAATCATTGTCATCCAGGTATTTTTAGTTTTGTCATATGGATGTATGTCCCTTATTACTATCAAGACCAGACACAAGACCTACCAGGCGCAAAGTTAAATGGTTGTTTTGAGTTCACTTATACTCAAACCAACGGAACTATAAACCATATCGCGTTAAAAGCTGATAAAGAATGGAACGGAACCTGTTGTCTATTTCCTAGTTCATTCCAGCATTGTGTATATCCATATTTTTCCGATAAGGATACTGCCAGGATAACTGTTAGCGGAAACGTAAAATATCTAATAGGCGATCAGTAGTCTGATGAAACTTGTGATAGATATTCTGCACCATCGAGCGTTTCATAAAATGGGTACAGTTGTAAAGATAACGACGTTTCTTTAACCATTGTTTGTCTTTGTCGTTTTGATTCCTAACTTCCAACTTAAACTTTTCGTCAGTTAATGGTATGAGCTGTGTCATCGGTGTGCCAGCTTTTATGGTATGTATACCATTGATAACATTCCAACGTAACTGCAGATTTACTTCACTACTAACACTGGTATCTAATATTCCTGTGACATTTTCAAACTCGAAACTGTCGGGATAAGCGATAGGAATCATTATAAATTTAACACCCGGCGGTGCTATCACGTGCCAGGGCGTATTAAGTTTTATGATAGAATCTAAGCTGTAAGGAGGAGTAGGAAGATTTTTAGCTATTCCATTAGGCATATGGCCTGTTATTATAGGATAATCAAACAAATCTTCAATATCCTTAGTAGGTAGACTCCAGGCGAAATGCATCCCATCACCGTCTGTTTCTATGGTGATATCCCATGGCATTGGTATGATGTACCCGGTATTCAATAAATCAAATACTCCTGGACACCTAGCTAGATGATTGAAACGTTTATATTGATTTTTTTCTGCTGTTTCTTTGTAGTCTTTTCTCACGGCTTCTACCCAGTTGAACTTTAAGTTACGAGCATGGTCCACTGGAAACGCATCAGCCACTCCGTCTACGCTGGAAAAGAAAATTATTTTACGCATTTTTAGGTATCGCCATTGTATCCCAAACAAATACTATTCTTTTAGCAGTACACGGAGTAACATTATGTGCTATCCAAGAAGGAAACACTAAAATGTCATTTTCTTGAGCAGTAATCTTTTTAGATTCTTGGAAAAATCCTAAAGTATAACTACCTACTATTGGATTATGTAAATGTATCTGTCCTGCTAAATCATCTTGTTCTTCTCTATATAAAGTCCAGACGGCGGTAAAAAGACTGGATTTATGAACATGTAGATTTTGATAAGAGCCAGCAGTGTATTCCACTAACCATGCCTTGTGTATCAACTGTAGTTCTTCATGTGATGATATTTTATCTTTACTCAATGCCGTCCAATATTCTTCACTGATAGGATTTATAATCTTGTTTTTTATATTATCTATGATGGGATGATTTAGAGATAATATGTCGGCATCGGGTTGATATCCATTTACCGTAGTGTTGAATCTTTGTCCTGAAACATTTTTCCAGTCTAATGCTTTAAAATCCTCTAGAACACTGATTAGGTATTTTTGTTCTTCGATATGATTTATAGAATATTTGCGAAATTCAATAGGCCATAGCGTTTCTTTGTCTACTTTCATTCCTTAACCTTTAAATCAAACGCTAAATTTATCCTCGCTTGATTAGAAAAATTTGTTTCTACTTCGTGAGGCATCCAACTGGGCCACAGTATCAGATCTCCTTCCGTTGGATCTATGGCTGAATCTGCTGTGAAAGGACTAGCAGTATTGCATTCAGACATGATGTTAGCGGGATTAGTAAATCGCAATATACCCGTACCGGTGGACTGTAGATAGTAAACCGCACTAAATTGTGCCTGTTTATGCGAATGAACTGAGTTCCTACTACCAGGTTCATTTACATTGGCCCAATAGTCTACCTGCACAAGATTACTTTTGTGTCTAGCACTGAATATCTTGTCATAGCTATCGTAAAACTCAACGGCTTCGTTGAGCAAATTTAAAACGTGATGCATCAACCAATCGATATCTTTGCAGGGATTGTTAAATCGCCAACACTCTCCATTTGACTTTGCGATACCTTGAGGATTGTCTGTTTTTACCTGCAGAATTTCTGTGACTAAATCTCTTATCTGCTGGGGAGTCCCTACATTAACTTTGAATAAATCCGCACGACAAAGAGCTATAGTATTACTTTTCATACCAAGATTTTAAAAACTCATAATGATTGGGAAAAGTCTGTATAGCCTGTTCGACTCTATATCTATTGTTCTCAACGAAATATTCAGCATATTTTTTGTATTCGTCATGCAATGTTTCTGGATGATTTTTATATACTCCTCCTGCATGTAGTACACTGAACCAATGTCCTACATGAAAGTTGCTTTCGGGATATATGAAAAAGTTTCTAGACGGTGACGGCACGAACTGATTTACTATTTCTAAAACTTTTTCTGGAATATTTTCTGCGCTCTGTCTATGTATATCGCGCCAGAATGCCGTATCTTTCTTGGTACTGAAATGATAGTGTATCCAGATAAATGCCACTATCTCCCAAAAAGCATTGTCATAGACATCATTAAGGATCTTCTTGCTATTGTTATTCCAGACGCCTTGATTTTGATTTAATATAGCGGTAAGTATCTCTACTGCTTTGGTGGTAAATGTGATGCCTGTGGCTTCTAATGGTTCTACGAATCCTGCGCTTAGTCCAGCAGCCACTACATTCTTATTTGCTATCACTTTGTGTATGCCGCATTTCATTTCGAGGTGATTGGCTTTGGCTTCCCATTCGTTGATGCTGGTCCTTAGTTCTTTCTCGGCATCTTCGGGAGTGATGTATTTGCTGCTATAGACATAACCGTTACCGATCCTATGGAAGATAGGAATGGTCCAACGCCAACCTGCGGTCATGGCTGTGGCTTTGGTATACGGGTGGCATTCAGTCTGTGGATCTGTATACTGTGTAGGCATAGCCACGGCCCTATCACAGGGCAATATGTCATTTACTGACTGGAACTCAACACCTAGATTCTTTTCCAGCAGCACACTGGCGAATCCGCTGCAATCGATGAAAAGGTCCGCAGTATGTGTCCTACCCTGTTCATCTATTAGAGCAGATATACCATTTTCGTCTTTTTTAACTTCTACGATTTTAGTGTCAAAGTATCGTATCTTATCGCCTACTAGTTTGCGTATGGTATCCACGATATCAAATGCTGCGAAATGCACAGCGCCGAACTGTCTGTCATCGGTGAAACCAAAGTTAGTGTCAAAACCAGCTAGCTTGGGACTTTTGTTAGCTTTTGCCAATGAATATGATGGCAACCATTTGAAAAACTCTTCTTTAGGCCTGTTGACAAAATAGTCTGTGGTATAGAAACTGTTCGTGATACGAGTGTTCTCTATGAAATCGTTGTCTACGAAATACTTGTCGTCGGTCCAACCGCTGAACTCTACACCAAATTTGAATGCTGCATTGCTGGGCTTCATCCACGCTTTAGGAAGTATGCCTGCGTCGTACATGAATCTAGCTGTGGCAGGTTGTGTGCCTTCGCCCACGCCTATTGGTCCCATAGCGGTGCTTTCTATCAGTGTGACCTCACAGGGGAATTTTAGATTATTCACTAGATATACGGCTGTGAGCCAACCACTGGTTCCTCCCCCAAATATGGTTATCCTGTTTGCTTTTGTTATTTTCATTTTTGTATTATCACTATGTATACGCCGTTCCACCATTCTGAAGAACTCTCTTCAGAATTTAGAATAGCTTTCTTGTAGGTTATCTTTCCATTCATATCAGCGATGCCCTCGTTAGCACCATCTATAACTCCCGCCCAGTTTGCATCGTCAAATATCAGCACAGCCTCTTTGGCAAACGTGCTCCAATAATACTGAACTGCCTGCTTGGTTGTTTTCTTGTCGTGTGGTCCGTCATAGAAAAACATCTGGATCTGATTATGGATACGCTCAATCGGTGCTTCGAATATATCACAGTCATAGACTTCCACATTACTTGTTCCTTTGTATGCTCTGATGTTTTCTACAAACACGTCTTTGTTGTTTTTATCTAACTGCATACTGTTAGACTGTGGCTGTAAATCTTGGCTCCAGTTGTCAACGAAATATGCATTCAACTGATTGTTCTGCAGCACAGCACAGCCCGTGGCACCTAGATAGCTGCCCACTTCTAGATATGTTCCTACACCTTTGGCTATGCTGTTCAACAAAGTCTGAACACGCATACTTGTCAATCCAGGAATGCGATTTTTAATTTTGGGCACACCCGAATCCAACACTGCCTGTGCTACATGTTTTACTATATCCGAGTAGTCATAAGTGCTTTTCTTTTCATGTATCTTATCGCAGTATTGGCATTCCCAACAGTCGAATTTACAGTTACGTATCTTGTCTCGCCACACTTCGATGGGTCTTTCTTCTAGATTACATTCTTCTAGCCAGTTTTCAAATGTGTCCCATACATATTTTTCCCCTGACGCATACCTTTTTACCAACATCATGGTTTCATTCAATCTGTCTAGGCTTTCTCTACCATGCATCTTGAACACATCTATACCTAACACATCTAGGTACTCATCCCAATCTTTTCGCCACGGACTGAAGTTTGCTGTTTTAAGGAACACCGCAGGATCTTCAACTTCCCACTTAGGGCAGCTTACCCTGCTGATAGGATCATTGAAATACTGTGGCTGCGGATCGGATCTGGTGTTATTATATTCGAAGTGTTCCACCATCATAGGACAGGCACCTAGGCAACCTTCGTTGGCTAACAAGCTGAATTTGATTTCCTTGCCTAGATTAGCTTTGATCCATTTTTTCGCTTCTTTTAATCTCAGCAGAGTATCTCTATCGCGCATGAGATCCCTGTCTAGGTTGATGTAATCGAATCCATATTTGGCTAGGTTGACGACTTCTACTGCTGTCCTTACATCTCGGAGTATAGTGTTCTTAACATAAAGTTCAGGAAAGGCTGCTTTAATCTGTCCAGTGGCCATCCAGTGCGTGTGAGGTATAGTGGCATTCCTTATGCCGGCATCATATAGAGGTTTAAAATTCTTGATGAATGTATCTAGATTTTTTTGTGTGGGAGGAACTGTGGTATTATTGAATGTCGCACTTACAGGAATACCCAAGTGTGCCTGTATATTCAAAGCATTTTCAATCAGGTTTTGCCTGTCTTCTTCTATGACAAATATGTCTCCCATAGCATCTTGATTGAAAGGTGCTATTCTAGAAGTAAAATAGATGTCCGCTATCCAATCTTTGTATTCAGAACAGAATGCGTAAAAATTGTTGAACTCTTGTTCTGTAAGTTTTGGATTGAATGGTATGCTGAAAATTTTTCTCGGGGTCTGCATTAATTAGTTCCTGTAAATTCTAACCAACCTGTTAGAATGTATTTCTCTTTATCTAATGGAGGATTTCCTCTGTGAGTGTGCGTAAACGCAGCTGGCCATATCAAAACAGTACCGTGTTTGCACTTGAACCGTTTACGTAGATATAAAAATTCAGTTTCACCTCCTGCTTCTACGTCATTAAGATACACAGACCAAGCTATTAATCTAAATGCAGTGTTAGAGTCCGAAGATTCATAATGCCAGTTATGATATCCTTCACCGGGTATAGTTTTTTGTAGTCTCATGTTTTTTATTCCGTGGACTTCGGATATCTGGAGCACACTGAAATACTCTGCATAAGATTTATAGCATTGCCAAAACTTATCTAAAAAATGTTTTATCGCAGGATTGTTTTTAGTCAGAGATAATGTATTTGTTTCGAGAAGAAAGGCAGTTTTATCACTTTTCTCATGCCTAAAACCATCGTTGGCCTGTTGTCTATTATACACTAAATTTAAACTTTGAAGTTGTTCAAAATAATCGATGAGATCTTTGCATTGTGCTTGGTCAAGCACATTGTCAAAAACTCCAATAAAATCTTCTTGTGTAAAATTCATAGCAAGATATTTACACTAAACTTTATTGTTGAAAATTGAATGTGATAGCTAAACGTAATGGTTTTTGAGTCGGATAAGAGCTGCTGTGATAATGTTGTCCGTCGAATATGGCTAACTTATTTTGACAGGGTGCGAATCTATAATTCTCTGTAGGAAATTCTGGTGCTTTCCAAGGATGAGATTTATAAGTTTCGTCATATATTACCAAATCGCCATCACAGTCATTGACGTAGTATACAGCAGTGGTATGCGGAATTTTGGCATCAACATGTGGGACGTGAGGACGGCTGTCTGGATTTTTAAAAAATAATCCTGCTCTGAGCCTGATTAAATTATTTCTAAGTAAATTAATTTTTTCAAAATCATCGAGCATGAACTTAATGTTTTCAAAAAAGGGTGAACAGATTTGTCCGTCGTATAGGAATGTGTGAAACATTCCTATCGTCGAATCATCTTGGATTTGAAGGTTTGTGTCCACACCGTTGACAGCATTTAATGTCAACGCCCATGGAAATTTAGGGTGTAAGAATAAATTTAATAATTCTTTCTGTTTGCCGATGTCTAAAAAATCATCGACACTTTGAAACTTTTCAGTGATTCGACAGTCCTGGTTCTGATAAGTCATATTGTGCAGGGCCGAGATTATAAACGGTCTGCGCACCGTGCAGAGAATCTAAACCAAATCTAGTGTGCATGAGTTTTTTAGAATCGATTATATTAGTGCAGGCATCTATTTCTGTTTCAATCTGTATCTTTTTTCCTGCATAAATGTGCTGTTGTTCAGCTGGAACTACGTCTCTGTAATGTTCTCGTAGATAAAGTTTCATTTCAACTTTTAATAGTTCAACAGTTTCAGCTTCTTCGCCTTCATTGATATAATAATAGGTTTTTGTACCATCTGCTTCTGTGCTGTTTTGAAATACTTCATCATGTGCTAAAGACCCAGTTTTTAATCCTATCTTACCTTTGTTGACATTGGCGAATTTCATTGATCTAGCTACAGATTCTGATACCTCCATGGCATCATACACAGATAGATCTAGCGGCGTAGGATTGTAATAAGCTGTGTAAATCCAATGTGAATAGATTCTTTCTAATGTGGGGATGTATCTAGGATCATTGCCTGCTATTGTTTCACACACTATATACATTTTCTAAATCTCCGTCTTCTGTAGTGGTTGGTGTCATAGTTACTCTACTGTTTTGATCTCTGGCGATTTTAGGTTTGTCTGCGACAACCTGTTGTAGAGCCTGTTGCCTAATTTCTTCTTGGTGGAATTTCATCTGTTCAGTGTAATGGTGGGCGATTTTAAAAATTTCATCCTGCATATCTTCTGGCAGTGTGGTTATCGCTGATAAATTTCCTGCACTTATCTGCCCATAAGAAAACATATCCATAGATGCTTGTTTAGAGAATCTAACGATCCAATATTGTTTTTCGTATGCATCTTCCAACGGTGTGTTAAATGCAGTTAATAAACTTTTACCATCAGGCGTTCTGTTTTCAGGATTGTCGTCATATTCTTTGATCAGATCTAGATAATGGTGTCTTTCTATATAATTGTGTGCTGATCTACGTTTTGCTTGATCTAGATCTCTTTCTAATTCTATCAGCTTTAATTCTAATTCTTTCTTTTCTAACTCGTCATCGGATCTTTGCATTTTTATTTTCACGATTTCGATTTCAGTAGGTAATTTTTTCAACACATACTCTATACCTTCGACTGACTCTTCGCAGGCCCTTAATTCTAACAGGAGTTGTCGCATTTTATGGAATGGTGTTAATTGATCTTCGGCCTGGAAATATTTCATTTTGAATTTAGGATTTATCCATGCCTTGTTGACTGCAAATGAAATTATATCTACTTGTTCTTCTGTTAGTAGATCGGTATTGGTATGTATCTCTGTGTAAAATTCATCCTTTTTGTAATCTAAAAACTTATTGTCTGTCACTGAAATAACTTCTTTGCTCATTCAACTGTCTCCTTTGTGCGGTATTTATAGAGATCAATCTCTGAATGAGCAATGTCCTGAACTACAGCCGCCCTTGCCTTTTGGTTGTGTGGTGCCGCCTGTTTCAAATCCGCTGTTTGTGGCGTAGGTAAGGACGAATGATCGATTGTTTTGGGCTCCATCGTAGGTTCCGAGGCAATATCCTTTGTCCTGACCGTGACCGTAGTTTTCTTCGCCCATATTACCGAAAGGTTTGCCTACAGTGGTAATGTTGGACTCTGATTCGATGTTGGTCACACGGAACTGATTTCCACCGTTGTAATTGCCCTGTGCGCCGCCATAGCCTTTGCCGTCTTTAGAACTAAGGCCCTTTTGCTGTCCGTGGGCTCCTGCCGAATAGCCCATATTGGCCACTGCTTCTGTGGCGAATATCAATCTCTGTGTCTGACCTGAGTTACCCCAATATATACCTCTGGTTTCTCCGAAAATAGCTGCAGAGTGATCACCCCATCCGCTACCTAAAGCAGCTTGGCTTCCCTCGGTAGCAAACACCCATCGATAGTTTTGACCAACACCTTCACCGTTTATATAGGCGTGAATAAACTCGCTGTCTTGTATGGTGCTGGTATTAGCCGCACCGGGAGTGAAAGTTCCAGAATCACTCCTAGTTTCTGTGCGTTGATTGAACGCTGTGACGAAACTACCGTTCCAGATATACTGTCTACTGATACCTGTGGCTCCGGACTTGTAGTGATAATTTTGTATATAACCATCTCCTAAGTTTGTAGTTGTGTCTGAGCTATGGACACATCTGTTGACATTGTTCCACAGGACACCGTTTTGATATCCACCTAACATATAATTGGTTGTGACTACTTGTCTAAACTTAAATGGTGTGGCCATGTTTAACACAAAGTTCCTAGAAACCACGCGGATCTTGCTGGTATTAGAACTTATTTCTTGTGCTGTTACTGTGAGATTATATAATTGATTGGCTCTATTAGGGTTTCCGAAGCTGCTGGCAAAAGTAATCACTCCTGTTGATTGGTTAAAGCTGACCTGCGTCGGTATATCTCCGCTGAGTGTGAATGTGGTTCTACCTCTCCCGAACGGATCAGGCAAAGGGGTAAATGTTCCTAATGTGCTAGTCGTGGTTCTGTTACCAGTGACTACCCCCTCACTGGTTCCACTAAATGCTGGACTATTATTTTCTATTATTACACCAGCAAATTTAGCCGAATACTTGTTAAAGAATGACACAGTACTTTCTCCTTATGCCTTTATACCGATGATCGCCCATCGTGAAATATTATTATGTCTACCACCGCCATTAGAAGCATCTGCCAATCTTGGGTATGGTGTACCGCCTTTCATCAGCGCAAAACTCCAGTTGCTGTCACCACCATCTTCACCGTTGCAGAACCACAAATCTTGGTCTACGTTACCATTATTTATTGTTGCCAGTGCCGGCGCTGACCATGTCGTTCCTATCTTACTTGCCACACTGTTTGCCCCATTGTTGTAATGTACCGTCACTCCGCTTTGGAACTGTCCGTTGGAAAAATTTCCTGCGAACAATCTGCTGAATGTCGTCCAAGACCAGATAGGACCATCGGCAGATGATACATAACGTTGGCTTTCGCTGTAAGTACCGCCCATCGTTCCTGTTCGTATCTGTATCTCTCTGGCAAAAAACTTTCCGGTGCCACCGGCGCCAATCAAACCATCCCAGATATTCTGGGGTGTTAATTGATTGTTCATTAGATCTCTTGTACCATAAAAATCTTGAACAGCATGATTGGGAAATCCTAGTTGGCTGGTTAGATACGATCCATAGAGACCCTGATCATTGGCACACATTCGTTGCATAATATAAACCCAGCCGCCGCCGTGTAAGGTCATTTCGCAATAGCATAACGCCGGAAAAGTCCATGCTGCTGGCTTCAACCAATATAAACCACTAGTAGCTGAAGCATTTGCCGTTTTTATGGCTGTTGCGCTGATCGCAGCATTCAGTGGACTGGTTCCTATGATTTCTCCATATACAGAATAATAGACTCGAACGATCCATGCAGATGAGCTTCTAGTCAATACAAAAGTCTGCACTTCCGTCCTGTTCGCCGTAGGAGTAAATGATTGATTGAAACCTGGATATCTGATAGTCTGTGCTGCGCCATCGATCTGGAATCCTGTGGCATATCTAGCAGTTCCTCCCTGTACCAATATCAAAGAAACTGTGATAGATCTATCGTTGGTCGTAGGCACATTGGTGAGATTTACTGTAAAGTTGGCAGACATACTGCTGTGTATCCACATGTTCGACTCGTTGTAGTCGTGTACTACAGTGCCGGTGGCTCCTGTTTTGGCAGCAGTCACTTCAGAAATCGCTGTGAATGTGGATAAACCAGTCACAGATGTATTTGTAAATGTTCCTGCTGCGGCGGTAGCTGGATTTATTCCCACAGGCATATTTGCTCCGCCGGTTGGAATGATATTTCCTCCTACCCATAGATCTTGTTCGATTCCAAACCCGCCTGCTGCTACGAATGCTCCCGTCGATAAACTGCTACTAGCTGTGTTATTTGTGTTGTTTAGTGGAGAACTAATTACTGTTTGACCTGTACCGTTAGCATCAAAGACTAAATTTGTATTAGAAGTTGCAGGAACAATCGATGTGTCTAGTGCCGTTAATGATCCGGCCCCACCACCTGTTCCTGCTATTCCGTTTGATATTTTTCTCGCCACTGTAATTCTCCGTTATGGTTTAGCGTTTGTTGACACTAGGTAATTTGATCCTAGACCGTAGCTGGCCGTACCATCATTGAAACCGATATCTCCGCCGCTGTATCCAGACATCGTATATCCGGCTGAAGCTATTCCTAGGTATGCTCTAGCATTATAGTCTCCGTTGGGTTCTCCAAATGTTGAATTCCGTAACCACCAACGACCTCCATCGCCTGTGCGCCAGTCTGTTGTGCCCGTGCCGTAGAAAAGAGGATTTCTCATTATCACGCCAGTGTAGTTACCGTTTCTGGATCCTGCGGTACCAGTTGTCGTCCTGTAGATCGCGTAACAGGTCTGGAAAAAATTATTGCCGGTACTGCCTAACACATTGGAAGTATAATTTCGCATAGCCTGCCAATGTTGTGGACTACGAGGATAGACGATATCTAAGCCTAGAACATGTCCGGAATGATTGTTTCCATAGTAGTTTGTGCTGGTACCGCCTGTAATAGGATAAAAATCATAACCGCCATCTTCCTGTACCATGTCTACATACATCTGTAGAGCATTTGGCATAGTAGATGATTTGATCCAGTATGTACCGGATGCTAGACTTAGTGGTGTTTTTAAATTTTGTGCTAACCAGTAGCCTGATGGTGCTGGGCTAGCTGCCGATTGACCAGGATATTGACTACTGTTAACTGTCAAGGAACTAATCACTAACCAAGTCGAAGATTGTCGGATCAATGTAAAAGTCTGCACATCAAAGCTGTTAACACCGGGAGTCGGAATTAAATTTCCAGACCATCTAATAGTCTGTACAACTCCATCGATTTGAAATCCGGTTACTAATCTGCCAGTCGCTCCCTGTGATAGATACAGAGTAATCTGATATTGTCTATTTTCAACTGTTGGCACATTGGTAAGATTAACTGTGAAATTTGCAGAAATAGACGAATGGAACCAACTGTTGCTTTCAGTAAAATCATGTACAACAGTGCCAGTAGCCGAAGTTTTACTGGCTATAACTTCTGTAGTTTCTGCTATAGTTGCATTACTGGTTACTGTAAGATTCGTAAAAGAACCTGTGTTAGGTGATGTGTTTCCAACTACAGTGTTACTTAATCCACCAGTTGACGCAAAATATCCACCGACATATAAATTTCCTGTAATTCCCACTCCGCCTTCAGTAACTATAGATCCGGTATCTTTGTTTGTAGAACTAGTAGTATTGGTCGTTCGCAACGGGGAAGATACGATTACTGTGCCTGTACCGGCCGGTGAAATAGTGATGTTTTCATTAGTACCCGATGATGCTATAGTGCTGCCTAGCACTGTGAGAGATCCTAGACCGCCTCCGCCTGTTCCTGCAGTACCTTGTGTTACTCGTCTTGGCATGTTATGAATTTCCTAATGGGTTTACTCTAAAATATAGTTCAAAATCTTTACGGCCTGTGCCTGTTGTGGCATTGACAGACGGCCCCATTTGTAATGGACTCGCATGGCTCCATTGGTTATTGCTTTCCACACCGTTGGTCTCCCAGTACCAAAGGCTTCTGCGATTCAGGTATTCTGTATATGATCCTGCACCGTCTGAGTTTTCATCATAGGCACTGTTCCATGCGATTCCTGGATATGTAGTACCGCTGTTGCTTTCATATCTAGCACCACCTACCCGTTTCAAGCCAGCCGGGCCTGAGTTAGAAATCATAAAAGTTTGTATAGGATATCCAATACCAGAATTATTAGGATTGTTACCGAAATTTAAAAGCGGGCTATTGACCGCTGGATTTGTCGCTGCTCTATTGAATAATTCGTCCATCGAATGGATAATTATAGGATTTGAATCGGTGGATCTGCGCCACATCATCTGTGTAGTACCGGGTGCAGCACCTGGCATGACTTTGGCAATATCAAATCTACAGAAGCTAGTACCGTTACTAGTTCTTCCGGTACCGATGTTACCAAAAATGCTGAATACTGCCTGTTGTGTATTTCCTATTCCCGACACGCTGCCTAGATAACCAAACATCATCCAACCGCCACCGGCGGTAGTTAAATCACAATACATCTGTGTTGGCCCTAGTCGAGGTAGATTGATCCAGTAATTACCGCTAGTAGTTTGTCCTGCAGCTATTAAAGCAAAAGCATCATCCGCTGCCAATGCAGCCGTTGATCCATCTTTAACTGCTCCATGCGAAGAAATTGATCCCGTTACAGTCCACGCACTGCCGGTTCTTATCAAAGTGAAAGTTATAATTTCAGTGTTGTTTGCTTTAGGCGTTGAACCTAACCAATTAACGGTCTGCGCAGCACCGGCTATCTGTACCGCTGTTGGATAATATGTAGTGGCTCCTTGTGCTAGTATCAAGTTTAAAGTAATATTTCGATTGTTAGTGGTCGGAACATTAGTAAAGTTAGCAGTAAAATTAGCGGAAATGCTGCTATGATACCAAGTATTAGCTTCAGTAAAATCATGTACGACAGTTCCGGTAGCACCGGTTTTAGTAGCTATAACTTCAGCTATTTCAGCGAATGTTGATGTGTCTTGCGATGTAAAATTAGTAAATCTTGCAGGTTGCGGAGTAACACTGCCTATTGATCCACTATTCCATCCGCTGGGTTGAAATACATAACCCCCAACATTTGTATTTTCTACCACAGCGGCGCCTCCACTGACCCTTACAGCACCAGTTGAAACACTGGCTGCATTTCCAGTATTGGTTACATTTAACACATCTGGAGTAGTTACCACTCCAGTTCCTGATCCTGCAAGTGTTAAATTACTATTTCCGCTAGTAGAAAGTGTTGAACCCTGAACTAAGATAGCTCCTAGGCCACCGCTACTAAATCCGTTTCCGGTACTAATTCTTCTAGTCACTATCTATCCTTAAGTTGTTAGTGTTTCAATTCCGTAAACTACAACATTGACATCGGTAGCAGAGCTATACGCTACGATTCTTTTACCGGCATCTAGAACTATACCTGATCTTTCTAAAACACCATTGGCTAAAATCTGTGTACCATATTCTAAATATTCAGCGTTGCCGGGTGATCCTGAGGCTGCAGCAGCTAATCTAACAGATACCGTAGATCCACTCCTATTGCACATAGATACTGTCACTACTGAAAATGTACTAGCAGGTACTGTGTATACCGAAGTATTCGTTGTAGCTGCTAGATCCGATGTTCCTAAAATTCCTGTTGCCATTTGTATTCTCCATATTAATATAAGAAATAACTGAATGCTAGTGGTAGGCCAATAACTCCTTTTTGGAAGTTAAAGCTAGCATTCATAGTTATGATTTCACTACCCGATGTAGTAATTGTCGACCCCGATATCACTATCGCTCCTGCTGTAACACTGTTAACATTTAAGCTGGCACCACCACCACCAATCTGGCTAGCGATATATGATTTGATAGCACGTTGGGTAGGAATTACGCTATCCGAGTCGGCGGTAAAGAACGGATCGGTAGAAAATTCAGTGATAGTAGCGGACCCGCCGCCTAGTGTTACTTCACCGAGTTGGAGTTCTTGTAGTCCAGAAATGTTAAATGCATCGGCGTTTAGTGTCGCTACACCTGTGGCCTGTTCGACACTAAACAGTCCACCAACTCGGAAGTTACCATCCTGGTCGGTGGCTGTAAAGAATACACGACCACCTCCATTTTCTGCAGTCTCGTTGGCCGGTATGGGATCCTGTGTGGGCAGTCCCGGATAATTAGTTTCAATAAAGTTGCCTGTACCGATATCTAAGAAATCGTGACCGGTCATACGAACTTGGCTATATCTCAATCTAGTGGTTATACCTTCTTCGTGGTCTGCGACTTCAAACACTTCTAATACCGGACTGACCTGGAAGAATGCTTTTCTCGCACCA